>Ga0185299_10000212_pt1 | contig 176408 bp, 160 predicted proteins | sample PaiPotPPA55metaG_FD_128002 | JGI IMG/M metagenome (GOLD analysis project Ga0185299, IMG submission 128002) | Iron sulfur acid spring bacterial and archeal communities from Banff, Canada, to study Microbial Dark Matter (Phase II) - Paint Pots PPA... ...
ACGGCGCGATCACAGTCGCGGCGTTGCGCGCCCTCTACGTCAGCGGCGGCAAACTCTGGGATGGCTTCTGGTCCCAGCCGCGCCGGGCTGCGGCATGAAAGTTACCCAAGTAAAAGACGCACACCCAGGTCTTCACCCGATGCAGGGCAAACGTGCGGAACTCGATGGCCGACAGGTCTCCGGGCGAACCCCACTCTTCCTTGACCAGAGCTTCCCTGAATTCATCGCCCGCGAGGAGGACCGGCTTCCGGTTATCCTTGGTCAGAATCTCGCGGACGGTTTCCGCGACCTTGTCCCGATCTGCCGACGAAGCCACAGAGATGCGGAGCATGGTGCCCGTCCGATTCGCCGAACTCTTCTCGATGCCCTCGACCTTATCCAGTCGCGCGAGCAAGGGCGCAATCCGGTGCCCGCAGCCGAGGCCCTTCACCGCAGGGCATGTAAGCCCTTCAACGGTGAAGACGATCTGGCGAGCAAGGTCAGCCTTGTTCACTTCGGCCGGCTTGGGAGTGTTCTTCCCGGCGGGTGGTCCAGCCTGAGCGGCTGGCCGGTCCTCGCAGCAAGCCTGATCCGCGGACGAAGGGGCACAACACCGCTCAGCCGGCCGCGCAGCCGGCACCACCGCTTGATCCTGGGAAGACCCTGCCGGCGCGGCGGAGTCGCCGCAGCACGGTTGGCACCCGCTTCCCAGCACGGGAGCCACAGCCAAAAGCCCGATCGCGAACATTCGTTGCAGCATTTCAGCATCCCTCCTTTTTTCAGGGAACAAGCTCACGCGGCGGCACATCCGAACCAGGCCGGGTTAGCGCCCCGCGTGTTGGCGCAAACTCTCCAGCTGCTTCCGAAACCCGCCCGGCTCGACAAAACTCTCGATACGTCCCAGCTCATCGCCGTCCCCGGTTACGGCCACGGCCACAGGGATTCCGGCGACCTCGAAAAGCTCGGCAACTTCGCGGTGTTCCTCAATGTCTACGCTGAGAAACACCCAGTTGGCCAGTTCTTGCTTCACTCCTGCGTCAGGATACGTCACGGTATCCATGCGTTTGCACGGCAGTCAGCCAGGTCCGTGAAAGGCCAGCAGTAGTGGTTTGCCGTCCTTCTTGGCTTTCTGCACTTCCTTCCGCAGCGCATCGGAAAGGCGGGCCTGATCCCGATGCACCTTCCCAGGAGTGGAGGTACTGGCAGAAGCGCCCTTGACGATCTCCCCTCGAAAGCCCTGCTTGTTGACCGTTTCCAGCATCCGTTCCGGCGTGACGCGCGCCGGATCGTAGGTGATGCGGAACTGGTCCTTCTTCAAATCGACTTCCAACGATCCGACCCCCGGAAGCCCTAACAGGGCTTCTTTGACCCCGTTGGGTCAGGTCAGTCAGGTGATGCCCTGAACCTTGGTCATGCCTTCGACATAGAGCGTCACGCGCTGCTGCCTGGCAGAGGTCAACGGTTCGCCCTTCGTAGCGCTTAGCGAGGACACTTCCTTTTCAGGCGCGCTGGCTGTCTGCGGTTGGGTCTTCGTGGTGCAACCGGCAAGGACAACGGCGACAACAACGCCCGCAGCAAGCAGCACAGTCCTTCGCTCAGGCATCGGTTCTCCCCTGTTCAAGGGCAAGTGGGACTTCGGCAATCGTTCTCACTCGGCACAGCAGGATAGCTTCGCCGGGTCTTTGTAGCGGGAAATCGCGACAATCTTGAGGGCTTCGGCCATCGTCGGGTAAACGTGCAGCATGTCGATGAAGTCGTGCAGCTTGGCATGGAAGCGCAGCGCCATCGCCGCCTCGTGGATCACTTCCCCGGCGTTGTGGCCGACCATCGACACGCCCAGGACTTCGTTCGATTCGGCGTTGGCCACCATCTTGATGATGCCCCTTGTATCTCGAATGGCCCCGGCCCGTGGCACCAGTGACATCGGCACGGTGTTGCACCAGCAGGGATGACCTGCGGCAATCGCCTCCTCCTCCGTCATGCCGACGACCGCAACCTGCGGATCAACGAAGATCGCCCTTGGGATGACTCTGTGATCGACGGGCCGCAGCTCGCCGCCTGAGAGTGCGTTGCGTGCGGCAATGCCTCCATCGTGGCTGCCGACCGGCGTAGCCATTTGGCTACCTATCCTCTGGCCGATCACGTCGCCCGCCGCAAGGATGTGTGGGACGTTGGTGCGGAGATACTCATCCACTTCAACCTCTCCACGCTCATTTACTTTCACGCCCGCCCGCTCGATGGCGATGTTATCCCTGTTGGGGCGCCTGCCGGTTGCGACCAGCAACTTGTCGGCCTTGTACTGCCGCTGTGTGCCGCCGACTGTGGCCGTCACCACGGCCTCGTTGCCTTCCTGTCGGACGGAGCGAACGGAAGCCTTCGTGATGACCCGGATGCCCTCGTCCGAGAAGACCTGCCCGATGCTCCGGCCGACTTCCGGCTCATAGCCGTGGGCGAGCAATTGCTCGTTGCGCTCCAGGATGGTCACGTCGGCCCCGAAACGGGCGAACATCTGGCCGAGTTCAAGGGAGATGTAGCCACCGCCGACGATCAGCAGGGAATTGGGAAGCTCCCGCAGTTCCATCGACTCATCGACGGAGAGCAGGTCGCTCGTCAGGTAAGGAACCCGGTCCAGTCCCTCAATGTCGGGGAGGACCGGGCGGGAGCCGGTGGCGATCAGCACCTTTTCGCCGTGCAGCCGCTTGCCATCGACTTCGACCGTGTGCGGATCAAGGAACTGCACATGGCCCTTTTCGATGCCGATGTGACCACCGACGAGGCTTTCGTATTTCTTCTTGCGGTAGTCGTGGACGACCTCATCCTTCTGAGCAACTAAGGCCGCAAAGTCCGCTTCCATAGGGCAAGGTTTGAGTCCGGGGTAACGGGGGCTACGGGCGTCGTGGAGCAGTTTGGCGGCTTCGATCAGGTTCTTGGACGGCAGACAGCCACGGTTCACGCAGGTTCCGCCAATGACCCGTTCCTCGGTCATCACCGCCGTCTTACCCAACTCCTTCGCTGCCAGAGCAGCGGCAAAAGCTGTCGAGCCCGAACCAAGGATCACCAAATCAAATGTGTCGGCCAGCCCGCTCCAGCCTTTTTTTTGCTCCGGGTCCATGTCACTTCTCTCCTGTCCTACCGCCTGCTCCGCTACTTGATGGCTCAACCAAAGTGGCTTTGTACCCAGCCTTTTCCACGGCTTCCAGAAGAGCATTCTGGGAAGGAGGAGAGGCAGGATCGAAGGTGACCACAGCTTGTCCATCCGCATAGCGGACCGATGCTTGCCTTACCCCAGGGACTTTGGCCAGTTCTTTTTGGATCGCCGTTGTACATGCTTCGCACGTCATGCCCTCAACCTTTAGCGTCAAAGATTGCAAACCCGCGTTTTCAACCGCCGCCTGGTTAGTGTTCCCGAGGACGATCCCCACATAATTCGGGAAAAGTGCCACGGCAACGACGACCACCGTAGCTATCCAGAGCATGGCACGATTGAATCGCCGAAGCTTCGGGTTTGGCAGAGCACACTCGGAACCTGGAGCGCAGGCTTCCTTTCGGAAGTAGGTCAGGTAGAACCCAACGCCGAGCAGGACCGCTGCAACGACAAGAAAGAACGGCCTTACTTTCTCAAACGCGGCCGATGCTCCGGCTGCCGAGACGCCAAAGGCAAGGAGAAGAAGCGGCAGCCAGCAACAGGCGGATGCCACCACAGCCGATGCGACGGAGCCTGCCGCCGCCCACAGCGCCGGACGCCCCTCGGTCTTTGCCGGTTTCGGCAAATCTGCGGCAACAGGCTGCCCACAGCAGCCGCTCTCCTGAGACTTTCCCGATCCTTTCCTTAACGCCTCTATGAGAAGCGCTCTGGGCGGTATCCCACTTCCGTCAAAGGTCCTACAGCAGAACCCGATGTCTGTTCGACCCCGGGCAGACGGCTCGATGTCGATGCCGTCCACCAAGACGGTGGGTGAACCCAAGAAACGTAGTCGCTTTACATCCTCTGAAGTCCTGACCTCAACCTCTTCTACCTGCGTATCGAGGCCAAGCTCGGCAACGACCTCTCTGGCCAGATCGACAGTCGGCTCATGGTTCGGGCAGCCCTCAAAGAATAGCACTTGTACTTTCACGGCTATCCTCCTGAAAAGACTCTCCACGGGGCGGTTTCCCCCGCTCTTCAGGAAGTCTACACCTTGCACTCAGGTTCAAGGTCAAGGGGAATTTCGCGTTTTTTTCAAGAGCCTGAATGGCGAGTCGGCTTGGGGGAGGCCGAGGCTGTAGCGCTAAGGCGGTCGATGACTTCGCAGTGACCCTGCTGCTCGGTCCGCCGGCACCTTTCAAGCGAGGATTTGAGCACGCTCTGGACGTGGCGAAGGTCGTCCATCCGCTTTTTCACGTCAGAGAGACGTTGTTCGATGAGATTCTGAACATCTTTACAGCAAGCCGGCTCACCCTCGCGACAATTCAGCAAGACGGTCACGTCTTCGAGGGTGAAGCCCGTGGCCTGGGCCGCACGGATGAACCGTAGCCGTTCCACGGCCTCTTCACCGTAGAGCCGGTAATTCCCTTCGCTCCGGGTGCCTGGGCGCAGAAGCCCTACTCGTTCGTAATACCGCACGGTCGAGGTCGGCACGTCTGAAGCTTGGGCCAGCTGGCCAATGGTGTAGAGCTTGCTCATGTATCTCAGGATAGCAAACCTTGAACTTCAGTTCAAGGTTTGGCCTTGAGTATTTCCTGTCAATCAGCGTTCGCCATAGCAGCGCTTTCCCGTCATGCCGCAGGGGGCATCGCGATCTGCATGGTGCCGGCTCAAATCCGAACGCCGTGGAGAGCGGTGGAGCCAACCGGTGGTAGCGTGTGAGCAGCCAAGAAGAAGACGTGCATCCGTGGCATGGTTGCGGCGGGGTCAGCCGCCGCGATCTTGGGGAGAGGGAACCAGCGTCCCCAGTTTCCCTCTCCCCAAACCCCTCTCCCTCCTTCCCTCTATTCTGTTGCTCTGTTCCGGAAATCAAGCAAAAACAGCCGCTTCAGTGGCACAGGCTGCGAGGAGAAGCCCACACGTACTTCCCCGCAGCAGCCTGTGCTTAACGCTTGACTTTGAACACAGCCGCTGTTCCGGTTAGAAGACACGATAAACGGTGACGGCCACTATCCCGTCGCCATGCGGGCTTCATACTGTGGGCCAACCCGGAGGGGTGCCATGCGGCCAAAGCTCGCCGAGGATGTCGGCCTGTCCAATGGCGGTTTCGTCAGCCCAACCGCCGGCTTGTGAGGCATCACGGAGAGCGGCGTAATCAAACCACACGGACCCGATCACAGCGCCCTCGTTGAATTGGCTAGCACCGTAAGCAAGGATCATTTGTTCAAGCGCCTGGGCGACGAGAGAAGTGGCCTTTTCGGCAGACTCGACTTGAGGCAGGCCAGCCGCTACGACACAAAGACCCAAGCCGTAGCCAGCCTGGTGCTCTGTTGTTCGGCACTCTCGATCAGTTCCAGTAACCGTGGGAGTGGGTCCACTCCGACGAGAACTTCGCGCCCAAGGCGGGCCGATGCATCAGCGTTCGCGCCAGCAAACGTGATCTGCTGCAAGTCACCTGCGGAGAGAGAGAAACACCGATGACGTTTTTTTCCATGATCTCCCTCGGCTGCTTTCACTGGCCCGGCCCCTTCTTTTTCCCCTGCCGCCGCTTCGCCGATTTCCGCCCTGGCCGATAACCCTTCGTCTTCGGCGGCTCGGCCCCGCGCTCCCCAGGCTTCTCGCCCTTTGCCGGGTTGGCGACCGTGTGATAATGGTCCGCGTCATTGGCCCGACGCCTGCGCGCCTCGATGGCTTCCTTCGGTGGCTGAGCCGGGATCAGGCAATCGCAGCCCGAGCCGATGAGATCCTGCCGCCCGGCCTGGGTGAGTGCCTCCCGCACGGTAAACCAGTTTTCTGGCTTAAAAAATTGCATCAGTGCCCGCTGCATCTTTCGGTCCCGAAGTCCCTTGGCAACATAGACTTCCTGCTTGGTGAAGGGATCGATGCCAGTGTAGTAAAGTGCTGTGGCGATGTCGAACGGGGCCGGGATGAAGTCCTGCACCTGGTCCGGCCGGTAGCCGTTGCGCTTGAGAAACAGGGCGAGATCGATCATGGCGTGCAGGTCGGAGCCGGGATGGCTGGCGATGAAGTAAGGCACGAGCGCTTGCTTGGGTTTGCCGGCCTGCCGGGACGCCTTCTGGAACGCGGTGGCAAACGTGGCGAAGTTGTCCACGGGCGGCTTTTTCATGGTGGCCAGCACCGTCGCGTCCGTATGCTCGGGCGCGACCTTGAGCCGGCCGCCCACGTGGTGCGCGGCCAGCTCCTTGATGTACTCGGGCGAAAGCTGGGCCAGGTCCATGCGGATGCCGCTGGAAACCAGGATCTTACGAATGCCCGGCTCCGTGCGCGCACGGCGCATCAGCTCCAGCAGGGGACCGTGGTCTGTGCCGAGCAGCTTGCAAATGCTGGGGTGGACGCAGGAGAGCCGTTTGCATTTGGCTTCGACGTCCGGCCGTGTGCAGCGCATCTGGTACATGTTGGCGGTCGGTCCGCCGATGTCGCTGACAATGCCGGCAAAGTCGGGATCGGCCGCCAGCTTGCGCACCTCCTGGAGCACCGATTCCTGCGACCGGGATTGCATGATCCGGCCCTGGTGCGCGGTAATCGAGCAGAAGGTGCAGCCGCCAAAGCAGCCGCGCATGATGGTGATCGAGTCCTTGATCATCTCGTGCGCCGGCACGGGCTCGGCATAGGACGGATGCGGCCGGCGCGTGTACGGCAGATCGTAAATATGATCCATGGCCGCTTCGGAAATGGGCAGTGCAGGGGGATTGACCACCACGGCTTGCCGGTCGTGATACTGCACGAGCGTCTGGGCGTTGTAAGGGTTCGTGTGGATATGGATGATGCGTGTCGCCTCGGCAAACCGGTACTTGTCGCTCTTGACTTCCTCGTAAGAGGGCAGCGTCAGGCACTCCATGCCGAAGGCCTCGGCCGGGGGTGTCTCCCTGGCGCCCAGCGCATAGGCGACGCCGCGCAAATCGAAGAGGTCGCGCACGCTCCGGCCGGCGGCCAGGCGGCGCGCGATCTCGACAATCGTCTCCTCGCCCATACCGTAGGCGAGCAGGTCTGCCTTGGCATCCAGCAGGATCGACCGGCGGACGCTGTCGCTCCAGTAATCGTAATGGGCGAGCCTGCGCAGCGAGGCTTCCACGCCGCCCGCGATGATCGGCACGCCGGGGAATGCCTCGCGCGCCCGGTGGCAATAAGGCAAGGTCGCCCGATCCGGACGCAGGCCGATGCGGCCGCCGGGAGAGTAGGCGTCGTCGTTGCGGACTTTGCGATTGGCGGTGTAATGATTGATAAGGGAGTCCATATTGCCGGCGCTGATGGCGAAGAACAGGCGCGGCCGGCCGAACTGCCGCCAGGGCGCACAGGAATGCCAATCGGGCTGGCTCAGGATCGCCACGCGAAAGCCGGCCGCTTCCAGGACGCGGCCGAGAATGGCCATGGCAAAGCTGGGGTGATCGACGTAGGCGTCGCCGGTCACAAAAACGACGTCCACTTCATCCCAGCCGCGCGCAGCCATTTCCGCGGCACTCATCGGCAAGGGCGCCGCGGCGTAGGTTTCATGCCAGAGCGGCAGCGACAGGCGCGCGGCTGTCGATTTGGCGAGGCTTTGCGGATTCATAACGATTGGCGTCCAGGATCTTCTCGCTCTGCAGTGTAACTCCATATTATATCAGCCCCGAGGGCATCCCCTTCGGAAATGAAATCGGGAGAAAGAAATATGGCACGGAAGAACGAAGCTGAAATGCTCCTGCGAGCAGGATTCAGCCCCGCGCAAATTGCAGAGCAAATGGGAGTTTCCGTCGGAACCGTTTTGCCGTATCTTCGTATTAGGGTAGCAGAGGGAGTGATACGCCTTTCTGACCTTTTCTTTGCGATCCCCAGGGAAACTCGCGCACAATTCGAACGCGCTATTACCAAAGATGCCGGCCGTCTCCGTGTGAATTCAAAGAAGCTGCCCAAAGGAGCATATTCGCCGGAGGAACTCAAACTGTTTCTTGAACTTTACGATTCTTCCACGTTTAGCGGCGATCTTTATGAATACCTCGCCGCCATCGAAATTGCACTTCACGATTTGGTCCGGGCTACGCTGGAAAAGCTTTTTGGAAAGACGGAATCAGGATGGTGGCGACAAGGAGTTCCACTTCGCGTCCGGCAAGAATGCCAAGGGCGACGCGAAGAAGACGAGGACCCGGTCGAAGACCCTTTTGCCTATACAACGCTTATTAATCTAAAGCAGATTATGGAGAAGCATTGGGCGGGATTTCTGGATGCACTGCCGCAGCATTGGGCGCAGAACAAAAAGGAGTTGCTTCAGGCTCTTGATAGGCTAAACTCGATCCGAAATGCCGTCATGCATCCTGTGAAGAAGCGTCAATGGACCGAGGATGACTTTGAGTTCGTGCGGGCATTTAAGCGCGGCCTGCTCAACTGTAAGGGCGAAAGGTAGCCGCTGACTCAGAGCGGGGGGGCCTACAAGCGCAGAAAATCGAACCGAACCAGCTTAGGCTGCTTGGTGACTATTGCGTGTTGTTAGTTCGCGACGCGCTTGGCCGCTAGTGCTTGTTTGATGCCATCCAGCCAGGCTTGAGAAGGAACTCCGTAGGGCCGGAACTTCTCCAGCTTGCCTTGCTCCTCGCTATGGAAGAAGGCGCGGTGCATGCCGAGCTTGCTGGCCATGGGAGAGTCAATGAGGGTGCTGGAGTCGCCGGCGCTCATTTGGAAGACGACGCGCATCTCGAATTCGCGCAGGGTTTGCCGCTCCAAGCTCCGCTGCACGTTGTTGAGGCTGTCGCACCAGACCAGCACGTGCACCTCCATGCCGGGCCCCTCGGTCAAGATCGTGGTGAACTGCTTGGCCGGGTTCGGCTTGTCATCCTGGGCGCGCGAGAAACCAAAGTCGTCTTCCGCCTTGCGCAGGTCGCGGAAACGCTGCAGGCCGTGGACAAGGAGATAGAGCGAGGGGGCGTTGGTATCGTTCTCTTTCTGTCTGCGCTCGATCTCCTGGGCCAACTCATTAATGAGAACCGGCACTTCGCGCCAGCTTCCGATCCGCACCGAGTGCGGGACGGCCTTGGCCAGGCGCGGCAGAAAACCGGCATTGGCATCGTCGTCGGCGCAGCCGTCGAGGATATAGAAACGGGCCGCTTGCTCGGAGTGTCCAGGATCATACGGCTGCTGGGCGGCAAGACTCACCAGGCAAGTCGCCAGAATTCCCAGCGCCGCGTCATCGTACTGGCCGACGATCAACAAATTGTTGCCGCTCTGAGCTCGCAGCGTGGCGGTGGTCGGGTCCTTGATGGCGATGGCATCGCCCAGCCAGCAACGGCAGGTCTTGGGCGGCGGCGGCCATACCGGCGCCCCCAGTAATTCGCCGAGGAATTCGTTCTTGCGAATATCCGCGGGGGCGTTGCCTTCAAATACGATTTGCGGGAAAGGCGGCCGCAGCTTGCGCGCCTGCGCCATCTCCTGGATACGGCGCAGATATTCCTCGCGGTGCTGGTCGTCCAGCCAGACAATCTGGAAGGGATTGTTGCCTTCGACCAGCCCGTTGGCGTCGTTGTAGATGGCCTCGCCCGGTCGCGACAACAGGCGGGCGGCCGAATTATCTTCGCTCAGAATCAGGTGCGCATCGACTTCGCTGCACTGCAGCGCGATGCGCACCGCCATCTGGTCGATGGTGCTGCGCGCCAGCGTGTAGGCGCCACCCAGGGTCTGCGAGCCGAGCAAGACATGCAGACCGAAAGCACGGCCTTGCCGCACCAGCCGGTCGAGGAGCAGTGAGGCATCCTGTGCCAGCTTGTCGTCCTCGACGAAAAACTCTTGAAATTCATCGACAATGAGCAGAATGCGCGGCAATGCCTGCGCGGAGTTCGCCTGGCGATAGCTCTTCAGGTCCTGGACGCCGGCGGCGCGAAATTTCTCGGCGCGCAACCGAAGCTCGGCATCCAGACGTTGCAAAACGCTAAGGCCGAACTCGCGTTCGCTTTCGATGGCCACGACGCGGGCGTGCGGCAACTCATGGGTGGCGTAGGTTTTGAACTCAACGCCTTTCTTGAAGTCCACCAGATACAGTTCCACTTCTTGCGGACTGTAATTTAGCGCGAGATTGCTGATGAGCGCGTGCAGCAAGGTCGACTTGCCGGAGCCCGTCTTGCCGGCAATGAGGACATGCTGGGCGGTACCCTGTCCCAGGCGCAGATGCTGCCGCTTGGTGGCGCCGGCGCGGCCGAGGGCTACATTCAGTCCTTGCCGGCTATCGCTGCTCCACCATTGATCGGCTTGCGGCGCCACAAACTCGAACGGCACCTCGACGCGCTTGGCTGCCAGGGCCCTTTCACCCACGACTTGCAGCACACGCGTGCACAGGTTATCGGGGGGCGGGTCATCCACCTCCAGGTCGCAGCTTTCAAAATTCTCGTCCTGCCAGATGAAGCGGTCGCTTTGCCAGAGCAGGGTCACGCCGGGCTGCTCCAGATCGGCCAGCGTAAATCCCTGCGGCAACGGCTGCTTGGTGTCCATGGTAATCAGCGTGTGCACGCCGCAGCGCGGGCCGCTGTTGACGATGCTGATCAGCCGCCGCGCCGCTTCGCCGGTGAAGTTGAAGGGGAAATTGGCGACAACCAGAATCCGGTAGGGCTCCGCTACTTCCCCGGCGTGGACATTGTATTCCTCGATCGACTCGAACTGATTGCGCAGATACTTCTGGATGACGTTCTCCATATGGCCGGTCAAATCCGCCAGGCGTTGCTCGATGTGCGCCTGCTCGGTCCAGATGCGGCTCGTGACCAGGGCTTCGTCATGGTCGGCCAGGTGCATGAAGGAGGCGAAGTTTCGTCCCAGGCCGACGGGGTCGATAATGGTAAAACGCACCTTGCCCGGCGGGATGGCGGTCAGCAAGCGAAACATGACAGTCTGAAGTACCTGCACCGCCTGGGCTTTGCCTTCGTCGCAGGCGCGAATGAGCAAGGCGCAGGGATCGGGAAACGGCAGAAAGGCCGGCAGCGGATAGACACTGGCGCCAAGGTCTTTGAGCCGGGGATGTCGGGGCTCGCCGTTCGGAATCTGCGCCAGGCTGGCCTGGAACGACCCGAAGCGAATGACCGGCGGCACGGTGCTCGGGGCAGACCAGCCTTGCCACGCCGCTTCACTCCACGGCGGAAAGAGTCGCACACTCTCGTCGTTGATGTCCGTTACTTCCGCCTGAATGGCCTCCAGTCCCGTCTTCCAATGGGTGACCGCGTTGTCCCAGTCGCGCTCGTAGCGCTCCCGCATGGCCGCTTGCTGGCGCTTATGCGCGTCCTGCACGCTACGGGAGTCGGTCTCATACCGCACTTGAAGGGCACCGCGTAGCTGACGATATTTTGTCGCTGCCTCCCCCCACTCACGTATACGGCGATCCTTCATGTCCTTGCGGCGGCTGCGATACCTATCCCGCGAGGCGCGCAACGTCTGCGTCCGGCGCTGCTTGAACCCTTCCCAGCTCTGGCGGTACTTGTGCGCGGCCTGGCGAACTTCCTCGTTGTAGCGTTTTTTGGCTTCGCCGAGTTGCTTGTGATAATGAAAGGTCGAGTGCTCTTCGCAGGATCGGCACCAGGTCCTTGCCTGAGCCAGGTCCAGGCACAACGGCTGATATAGGCGCGTCACCTGCGCCTTGGCAATGGACGAGAGCCAGATGCTTAGCCCCAGCCCGGCCAGCGCCACTCCCACGGTGCTCCCGGCGAAGCCGATGATTGGATTGGCGTGCATTGCCGGATAGAGGGAAGCCAGCCAGATCAGCACGAATACCACGACCAGCCGCTCACCTTTGATGGTGCGGGGAATGCTCAGGCGCTTGAGCTTGTGCAGCTTGACGTCTGCCTGGGTCAGGCATTCATCCAGGCGCGCGAACGGCTTTTCTGATTCCCCTTCTCTCGTGCCGGAGCTGATGACACCGACCTGCTCCACGGTCTGTTTGCAAGCCTGCAGAAAAGCGCGCGCCTCTTGTTCGATGGTCTGAATGCGGCGCGTGGCCTCGGCGACCTTCTGTTGCCTTTCCTGGAGTTGATTCTCCGCGGCACTTTTGCTGCCCTCGTAAACCGCCGTGGTGGTCCAGCGCGATTCCTGATATTCGGCCCGGGCCGCCAATTTTTCGTTTTCAAAGTGCCCGAGAGCTCGCTTGCGCGTGGTATTGATCTCGTCCACGGCGGAGGCGCGATCCGCCTGGTAACGCGCGACGATGTTCTGCCGCAGTTCCTGGAATTCGCGTTCCAGACGCTCCTTCTCGGCCGCGAAACGGACGATGATATCCTGATACTCCGCCTCGAAGGTCTCTTCTTCGTCTCGCGCTTGCTTCTGGTAATCCACATCGATGCGCGGTTCCACGGCGGCGCGGTCGGCGACCAGCTGGGAAAGGTCTGCCAGAAGCGCACGTTCGCGCTGAACGATGAAAGGCTCGGATAACGGCGGCGCTGCGGGAAGTGCGTCCGGGGGAACGCTTGGCCCGGTCTTGGCGCGGATAGCGCCGTGGGGATTGGTCGTAGTTTGCATCCATCCAGTGTAACGGCATTATGCTGCTGAAGCTACTTCTTCTCGGCCTCGCGCAAATCATACGCCGCCATCTCCAGGTCATTGCGCACGTAGGCGATACCGTCGGACAGGGCAAAGCAGTTCCAGGTCTTGCCTTTGAGCGCCTGCATGCTGGCGAGTTCATTGCGGGTTTTCGCATCCCACTCCGGCGTGGCCCTGGCGAGAACGAGCTTGCCTTGTTCGCTCAGAATAACCAGCACGCCGCCGCTCAGAAGTAACTGCCCGTGCCCATAGTTTTGTCCCTTCCAGACGCGCGCGCCACCGGCGTCGAGGCAGACAAGGTAGCCTTCGTCCAGTCCATAAATGAACCCCTCATGAACGACGGGACTGGCAAACTTGGCACGCAGCTTCATGTTGTTCTTCCATAGTTCGTCTACCTTCCAGCCGTCCGCCGACTTGCTGACGTGCAGCATCGCACAGCCAATGTCGTAAGCCGAAGAGATGAAGACGCGGTCGCCGTCGAGGACCAGGGGCTGGGCCACGTTGATGCCGTTGAGCGTCTTGTCCCAGCGGTAGTTCCACAGTTCCTGGCCTGTCTGGCTGTCAAACCCACCCACTTGCTCGCCGTCCAACAAGAGAATCTGTTTTTGCCCAGCCAGGGTTACGAGCATCGGCGAGCTATAGCCGGCCTTGGTCTTGCCGGCATGCCAGACTTCCTTACCGGTGTCGCGGTCATAAGCCACTAGCGCCCTTCCCGACGCCGCCTCCGTTTGCGTACCGGGATTAACCACGACGATTTTGTCCAATACCAAGGGCGAGCCGCTCATGCCCCAGATGATGTTCTGGTTGTCTTTGAGGATATCGACCGCCCATTTCAATTTTCCATCGGGCAATTCCAAACAGACCAGCATTCCGGTCGCGCCTAGCGAATACACACTTCCATCGGCGATGGTCGGGGTCGCGCGCGGCCCTGGACCGCCCATGGTCTCCTTGAAAAGCGCGTTGTAGCCATGCTTCCAACGTTCCGCGCCGGTCGCGGTGTCGTAACAGACAATCACCTCCTGGTCGCGGCGTTGTTCCAGGGTGACCAGGGCATTGCCGGTGACGGTAAAACCCGAATAGCCGCCGCCTACAGGCCAGCGCCATAGTTCCCGTGGCGGTTGCGCCTTCCAGTCCCGCGCCAGTGGCGGGCCCTGAATATTGCCGTCGCGCTTGCTGCCGCGGTACTCCAGGAAATCGGTCGACTTGTCGGATCCTTGTTTGAATGGTGGCGCCTTGGTCTGGTATGACTTACGTTGCATTTCGAGCACGTCGTCCGGCTCCGGATCCCACCAGAAGCGAACGATCGGCACCATGTTGCCCGTGAACTTGACATTGGTTATCTGCCTGGAAAAGGCAAACCCAAGGGCTGCAATCACCAGGAGCGTCGTTACACGAAGGGATCCGCGCACGCTGGAGAAGAGAAGAAACCAGAGGGCGATCAGGAGGGCTGCCAGCAAGACGGTGAAAACGCAAGTCATATAGCGATTGACCGGCGACCACTCCTCGGTCACCGGAGAAAACCCGGCAGCGCCGACGCCGATGGCGGCCAGGAGGATAATCAGCCAGGGCAGCCAGAAACGGAAGAAGGTGCGGCGTTTAGCTTTTACCGGAGTTTGCATAAATGACATGGCAGTTCCTGGAATCAACTAGGAGCGGATCGTCTCGCGAATGAGGAGATCTTAGCACGTTATCCTATGGCGCGGGAGACCCTAACGCATGACGGCAAGCCAATTCCCTTGGCACTTCCTACCGCCGATCCTAAACTTAAGGAATTGCCCGCGGCCACGGAGCCATGTTGCATGCCCGTTTTTGAACGCACCACCACGATCCCGCGCCCGCCCGCGGAGGTCTTTGAATTCTTGTGTAATCCCGCCAACCTGATCAAGGTCACTCCGCCCGATTTGAATATGCGTCTGGTAGAGGGACCAAAGCGACTCGCTCTCGGGGCACAAATCGTCCTGCAAACCCGCCGCTGGGGCTTCGCACAGCGAATTGTTTCAAAGATTACAGCTTTCGAGACTGATCGTCAGATTACCGACGAACAAATCGAAGGGCCCTTCAAGAAATGGGTTCATACCCATTTGCTGGCGGAAAGCGGCGCCGGAACATGCATGACGGACCGGATAGACTTCGAAGCCCCCGGCGGCTTACTGGGTTTGGTGTTCACCCAGGAGGCAATCGAGGGAGAGTTGGAAGAGATGTTTCAATACCGGACGGAGAAATTTGCAGAAGTTTTCGGCAACAAGTAGTTGCGGGGACGCGACCTACTCTAACCCGAAGCGCCAGCAAGGGGGACCAGCAAGGGATTCCGCCCTTACTGCCAAGACTGCCAAGATTTTTGGATGCCTTGGCAGTCAACTCTTGAATTCTAAATCGTTTATGCGAATAAGTTTACGATGTCCTCAAGAGTCGACTGCCAAACTGCCAAAGGTGTCAAGAGCCCGGAACACGGAATTACGTACAATTGACACAAGCTCTTTTCGCATAGCGGCTTATGAAAAGTGCGTGAAAAACTGGACCGCCAAGCATGTTGCTTGGCTGGGTCCGGCGCTGCAGGCTATGAAACAGCATGCTCACGCCCTGGCAAAGCTGAGCCGGCGCGGTTTTTCCAGCTCTTCAAAGTCTCGGCAGCGCATGCGCACGGCCTCGGCGTGCGTGTTGGCCTCGAAAACGATCCAGCTATCCGGTGCCAGGGAATCATCCAGGATAGTGTCTACGCCGTACAACGTCCCAAACGGCGCTACGACGCCCCATTCACAGTCCTGGAAGACCCCGCCGATTTCTTCATCCGTGGCCAGGCGAACCGGACCGCCCAGCTTACGTGACAGCGCCGCCGTATCGATGTGATGCGTGGCCGGCAAAACCGCAAGTACGTAGCCATCGGGGCCGACGAGCAACACGGTCTTGGCCACCTGGCGGCCGGACATGTGCAAGTACTTGGCCCGTTTTTGGGCCGTGTATGCCGGCGGATGTACGAGCGGCTCGAAGTCGATGGCCTGTTCCGAAAGGAATTGCAGAACCCGCATGATCGTCTCCTGTTCCGGAAGCCGGCCGGAAGCGGCGCAGGGCAAGAGTTCCCGGACGGTTGGATTGGTCGCGGCTTCCAGTATAACTCCGGCGAGACCGTAAACTCATGAGCAGTTTGCCCAGTTTGCTGCGCAAAGACACGCTACTATTCTTAAGAGAGGGAGATTGCCGCTTATATGGCCCCGGTTCTTGCACAACCGCCGTGAGGCAGTTGCGCTCGGCATTTGTCGCGCGTAGTGATCCTACTTAGAATGCCGGGATTGCCGTTCCAGGAAAGTGAGGGCCGATGTTGCTCGGCGAAGAGATTGAGATCGTCAATGAAGCGCTGCCGCGCGGTCGATTCCGGTCCGTTCTGTTCGATTTCGATGGCACCCTTTCCCTCATTCGCGAGGGCTGGCCGCAGGTGATGATCCCCATGATGGTCGAGGTCTTGCGCGACACCGGCACGCGCGAGACCGACGGCGAATTGACGGCCGTGGTGGAAGACTTTGTCATGCGCCTCAACGGCCGGCAGACGATCTATCAAATGATGCACCTGGCCGAGGAGGTCCGCCGCCGCGGCGCCACACCGCGCGAACCGCTGGATTACAAGCATCGCTACCACGATCTCCTCATGCAGCGGATCCAAAGCCGGTTGGCCGATCTGGAAAGCGGCCGCGCCAGCCCTGAGGACTGGACTGTTCCTGGAAGCCAGGCTTTGCTCGAGGATCTGCGTGCGCGAGGCATGGCGCTTTACCTCGCCAGTGGCACGGATCTGAAATATGTGCGCCGGGAGGCGGAATTGCTGCGCCTGACCCCTTTCTTCGGCGCGCAAATCCATGGTGCACTTGATGATTACCAGAGCTTTTCCAAGAAGATGATCATCGAGCGCATTTTGCGCGAACACGATTTGCGCGGCGAGGAACTGCTCGGCTTTGGCGACGGCTTTGTGGAAATTGAAGAGGTCAAGCAGGCCGGCGGTGTCGCTGTGGCAGTGGCCAGTGACGAGGTCAAGCGCCACGGCATCAATGCCTGGAAGCGCAACCGTTTGCTCCAGGCCGGCGCGGACATCGTCATTCCTGAATACCGCCAGGGACGCCGTTTGCTCGACTTTCTCTTCGAGAAAGGTTAGATCATGCCGTATCCCGCCTTCGATCGTACGCGCTTGCGGATTCAGCCGCTGGCGTCCCGGCGGCATGACCTGGATTTGTCCTCCATGCTGCCGCTTAATGCGCCAGGCGTTTCCTTGGAAAATCCGGCCATGACTGTGCTCGGCCAGCGTCTGGTACGGGCCAGGCAGCAGGGACGCGCGCGTATCCTCATGATGGGCGCGCATGTGCTGCGCGCCGGTGTTTCGCGGTACCTTATTGACATGATGGAGCGCGGCCTCATTTGTCATATTGCCATGAATGGTGCCGGCCCGATCCACGATTGGGAGCTTGCTCTGATCGGCGCCACCACTGAAAGCGTGGCCCGTTACATCCAGACGGGCGAGTTCGGATTGTGGGAAGAAACCGGCCGTATGAATGACGTCATTCGTCAGGGGGCGCGAGCGGGCATCGGCCTGGGTGAAGCGCTTGGCCGCGCCGTTCTGAATGGAGACTTTCGGCATAAGGACATCAGCGTGCTCGCTGCCGGCGTCCGCCTGGGGGTGCCGATTACCGTACATGTCGGCATCGGCTATGACATTCTCCACGAACACCCCAACTGCGACGGCGCGGCCCTGGGTCAGACCAGCTATCAGGATTTCCTGATCTTCACCCAGAGCGTCACCGGTCTGGAAGGCGGCGTGCTGCTGAATTTCGGCTCGGCGGTCATGGGTCCTGAAGTCTATTTGAAGGCGCTGGCGATGGCGCGCAATGTTGCCCATCAGGAGGGGCGAGCCATTCGCCATTTCACCACCGCGGTTTTTGACCTCATGGCACTCGAAGGAGACACCCGCCAGGAGGCCCCTCGGAGCGATCCGCGTTACTATTACCGGCCATGGAAGACGATCCTGGCACGCACGGTCGCCGACGGCGGCGAAAGCTATTACGTGCAAGGGGATCATCGCGTCACCGTGCCGCAGCTTTACCACGCCGCCTTGCAAGCCGAAGGTAATCCGGATTGAAAACGGATCGGGTCATGCTCACAGATGCAACCTTGCAACAAATTCTGGGATGCCTGCCCGAGCTAACTATCGGCGTGGTCGGCGACTTGTTTCTGGACCGTTATCTGGAAATTGCCGCAGAGCTGAGTGAACCTTCACTCGAGACAGGGCTCGATGCCTATCAAGTGACGCGCGTGCGTTCCCATGCGGGCGCGGCGGGGACAGTGATCAACAATCTGGCCGCGCTCGGCGTCAAGCAGATCGTGGCGCTGGCGGTGCTCGGCGACGACGGCGAGGGGCATGAACTCCGCCAGGCTATCGCGGACCTGGGCGTCGTGGACTCCCGTGGCCTTTTCTCGGTGACCGACAGATCCTTTCGCACACCGACCTATACCAAACCGATGTTTCATGAGAAGGGGCGGCCGCCGCGCGAGTTGAATCGTCTGGACATCAAGAACCGCACACCGCTGCCCGAGATCGCCGAGGGACAAATCCTTCAGGCGCTCACTGAAAGTTGGCAGTCGCTCGACGCGCTGGTCGTGCTTGACCAGGTCAGCGAGACGAATTGCGGTGTGATTACCGAGCGCGTCCGACAGCGGATCGCGCAGCTTGGCAAGGCGGCACCCGAGAAGCTGATTCTTGCGGATAGTCGCGCCCGTATCGGCCTATTCGAATATGTAAGCCTGAAACCGAACCGAAGCGAATGCCTCAAGGCAGCCGGCTTTTCGGAGACTGATCCCCAAGGATTGCCGGCGGCGGCCTTGAGCCTGGCCCGCCAGGCGCAGCGCCCGGTCTTCTGCACGACAGGAGAGCGGGGAATTCTCCTGGCCCTACCCGGCATCGAAGAACACGTTTCACACGTCCCCGGCATCCCCGTGCGGGGACCAATCGATATTGTCGGAGCCGGCGACAGCACTAGCGCCGGAATTGCCTGTGCCGTTGCCTCGGGGACAAGCCTGGCTGAGGCTGCGGCATTCGGTAATCTGATCGCCTCCATCACCATTCAGCAGATTGGCACAACGGGCACGGCCTCGCCCGACGGAGTTCGGCAGCGCTGGCTCGAGGTGCGCTCGGTCTAAACCGTTCTCAAGGGCGATGATAGCGATGGCCGCTGGCAGCGCACTTCAGCTGCAAATGCCTAAAAACCATTGCTGCTGGTCTCCGTTTCGCGGATTCGGACCAACATTCTCGCAGACCGATTTATGTGCAAACGGTGTATTTTGCATGAAAATTGCGGCAGAGATATTGACGCAAATTTAGCGAAGGCCAATACTTAAGGTTGTATGGATACAATACCCCCCGTCGATGGAGAGATTTATGGCATCCTTTCCCGGCTTGATCTATCAATCAGCTGCCATCCCATTGAAGTCGGGAAAAGTCTGCATTGTGAAATCCAGCAGCGGCAAACGCTGGATCGTGCCCAAGGGCTGCCTGGAAGCGGGCAAGAGTCTTAGGGAAATTGCCTTGCAGGAGGCCTGGGAGGAAGCCGGGCTTGTCGGCGTCCTGAATCCGGAGCCGGTTGGCAGCTACCGCTACGAAAAATGGGGGAGCACTTGCCATGTCACCGTCTTCCTCATGGAAGTTACCGAGTCGGCCGAGGAATATCCCGAATCCCTGTTGCGCGAACGCGCCTGGGTGGCTCCGTCCCAGGCGCTCGAGCACATCAAAGATCCCGGCCTTCACGCGCTGCTGCTGAAGGTGCTGCAGGAAGAGCGCGTTAAGGTCGAAGTTTGATGGATTAAGCCGATCACGTCGTGCTTTCCGCAGCACGTCATTCCTTGCCGATTCATTCCCCGGCCCAGGTTTTGAGCAAAAAACTCCTAAAACCGCGTCCACCGGCGTGCTCGACCCATGAAGATGGCCGAAACTTCCCTTCTGGCATGACGCCTGCTCACTTAATCTGTAACGATTACAGAAGCCGTTCCGTGCCCTTCAAGGATAGCACCGCGCATGAGCACAACGTCCCAGGCAGTCATGACAACCGCGCCGGAAACCGCGCCTGGCCAGCCGGTGCGCTACGACGTCGGCCTTCTCACCGACAACGATGTCTATCTGTTCAACGAAGGCACGCACCACCGGCTCTATGACAAACTCGGCGCCCACGAAATGACCGCGGGCGGCGTGCGCGGCACCTGCTTCGCCGTGTGGGCGCCGAACGCCGAGCGCGTTACGGTCATGGGCGATTTCAACGGCTGGAACAATGCCAGCCACGATCTGCGGCCGCGCGGCAGTTCGGGAATCTGGCAAGGGTTTGTGCCCGGTCTGGAGCACGGCTCTCCATACAAGTACCACATCTACTCCCGTTATCTCGGCTACCAGGTGGACAAGGCCGACCCGTTCGCATTCTTCAGCGAGGTGCCGCCCAGGACCGCCTCCGTGGTGTGGAACCTCGATTACCAGTGGACCGACCAGGAGTGGATGGCGAACCGCGGCCGGCGCAACAGCCTTGCTTCACCCATTTCCATCTACGAGGTCCACCTCGGCTCCTGGATGCGCGTGCCCGAGGAAGGCAACCGGTCGCTGACCTATCGCGAGATCGCCCTGAAGCTGGCCGGCCATGTCAAGAAGCTCGGCTTCACGCACGTGGAATTGATGCCGGTCATGGAGCATCCCTTCTACGGCTCCTGGGGCTACCAGATCACCGGCTATTTCGCCCCGAGCGCCCGCTACGGCACGCCGCAGGACCTGATGTACCTGATCGACACGCTGCACCATTACGGCATCGGCGTCATCCTCGACTGGGTGCCGGCCCACTTCCCAACCGATCAGCACGGCCTCGGCTATTTCGACGGCACGCACCTTTACGAGCATGCCGACCCGAAGAAAGGCTACCACCCCGATTGGGAGAGCTACATCTTCAATTACGGCCGCAACGAGGTGCGCAGCTTCCTGACCAGCAACGCCCTGTTCTGGCTCGACAAGTATAACGCCGACGGCCTCCGCGTCGATGCCGTGGCGTCGATGCTCTACCTGGACTACTCACGCAAGGAGGGGGAATGGATTCCGAACGAGTACGGCGGCCGGGAGAACTTGCCGGCCATCTCGCTCCTGCAGCGGCTCAACCAGGTCGTCTACCAGACCTTTCCTGACGTGCAGATGATCGCCGAGGAATCGACGGCCTGGCCGATGGTGTCGCGGCCGACCTATGTGGGCGGCCTGGGCTTCGGCCTCAAGTGGGACATGGGCTGGATGCACGACACGCTGGCCTACATGGTGCGCGACCCGCTTTACCGCCGCTTTCACCATAACCAGCTCACGTTCCGCATGCTGTACGCGTTCACGGAAAACTTCGTGCTGCCGCTGTCGCACGATGAAGTGGTGCACGGCAAGGGTTCGCTGCTGTCGAAGATGCCGGGCGACGTGTGGCAGAAGTTCGCCAACCTGCGGCTGCTTTATGGCTACATGTTCGGCCAGCCGGGCAAGAAGCTGCTCTTCATGGGCGGCGAGTTCGGCCAGTGGAACGAATGGTATCACGAATCGAGCCTCGACTGGCACCTGATCAAGGACCCGCGGCACGCCGGCCTGCAGCGCTGGGTAGAAGATCTCAATCGCTTTTACACATCCGAATTGGCCATGCACGAACTGGATCTTAATGCCGCCGGCTTCGGCTGGGTGGTGGCCAACGACTCCGATCAGAGCGTCCTCAGCTTCCTGCGCCGCGGTAAGACCACGGGCACGACGGTGCTGGTGGCCTGCAATTTCACGCCGATGCCGCGCGAGAATTACCGGGTCGGCGTGCCGTGGGGCGGCTTCTGGAAAGAGGTGCTCAACAGCGATGCCACCGACTACGGCGGCAGCGGCATGGGCAACGACGGCGGCGTCTGGGCCACCGCCGACGCGTCGCACGGGCGGCCGCACTCGCTAAGCCTTACGCTGCCGCCTTTGGCAGTCGTGTTTCTTAGGAGTGAGTCTGGTTAGAAGGTCCGCCCAATCGGGTAAGCAAGTCCTCGCGACTCGGAGCGAACACGATGTGACCTTGCTGGTCTACCTCAATATCGCCAACGACGACTGCACCGTGCGTAGTCCGGCAAAGAACCGGAACGAGCCAGCGTTGCCTATCGGGGTCAAACGAGGCGTTTCCTGGATAGGTCATATGGCCGACGTTGTCCACCAGGTAATTGCGGACACGATTCACGGGGTCCATACGCGCATTCCTCGGTAGCCGGCTGTCGCCCACGCAACCAGGAAGTCGTCCACCTTGGCCCGCCGATTCGGGCCATCGGCGGGATCGTGGAAAGCAACTTCATTGTGCGCCAAACTTAAAGGGACCACGTAATGCCACTGAAGCATCGGGCCGGCGCTATACAAGCTTCCCAGATCTATCATAGCCACAAAGGGGGAATCGTGCGACAACGCTGCGATAGCGGCAGGTTCACCAACGGGAGCTAACAGCGCCGCATTGAATCCCAAGGCCCTCGCTCCGAGAATCAAGTCCTGAACCGTGCAGCCGAGCGGGGTTACTCCACAGTACAGCGCAATGGCAGCTTCATCGAGCGCCAGACCAAGCGCAGCGAATAGCATACGCAAGCAGGCAACGCCACAGGTCTGCTCTGATGACTGAAAGAAATGTGGGACACTCATCAGGTTACGGCTTTCCAAGTTGCCTGAACATTAACGCGAATCGTTGTCCGCCGCACGCAAACCCTAGGTTCAATGAATACGCATTTTTTCATCTTTTTCATTTGACAAGCTAGCGATCTGAGATTTTAATCGTTCCTGTTTTCATGGATGACCTGTTCTCCGCACAGAGAAAAGGCATCCGAGCGGGGATTTCGTGGCAATCGGCGCGGGCCACTTTCGTCTTCTTTTTGGAGTAGCTCCATGAGCAGAATGCGATTCGTACTGGGTGGGATGCTGGTTGTTGCTTTGATTGGGGGAGGCCTGCTGTTCGGGGATGATCCGAAGCCAAAAGGCCAAGGTCGGCTTCCGCCAAACTGGTCTAAGCTGGGGCTGAGCGATGATCAAAAAAGACAAATCTATTCGATCGAGGGGGAGTATAAGACAAAAATTGACGATTTGCAGTCGCAAATAGATCAGCTGCGGAGGAAGGAACGCTCCGAAATGAGCAAGGTGCTGACGGCAGCACAAAAAGCCAGACTGCGGGAGATCATCGCCGCCAAGTCGGGTGGCGGAGATGACGATAGTGCGCCGCCAAAGAAAAAGCCGGGCGGAGACAAGTAGACAGCGCGTCATTGCAAAGCAAAAACGAGCCGGGGAGCCCAGAGCTTCCCGGCTCGTAGCTTTCCATGCCAGGGCTGCAGCTGCGCCGTTCTGAGCCTGCAGAAGCCAGGGCGGCTCCCCAAAATGCTATTCCCCTAAAGCAGGTCAGCCGCCCGGCTCTTTTTTCAGATCGCCACGGCGTCCACCAGGTTTTCCGCCAGTGCCGGTATAGCTGCGGCGATCACTTCATCCATCCGTTCGGCGAACACGAAATGCAGATCGCGTCGGACCGATTCCGGAATGTCGCGGACGTCCTTTTCATTATCCTTCGGCAGGATCACTTGCCGGACGCCGGCGCGATGGGCGGCGAGGACTTTCTCCTTGATGCCACCAACGGGCAGGACCAAGCCGGTCAGGGAAATCTCGCCGGTCATGGCCGTGTCCCTGCGGATCGGCCGGTGCGTGTACAGCGACGTCAGGGCCGTTGCCATGGCGACACCGGCACTCGGGCCGTCCTTGGGCACGGCGCCCGCGGGCACGTGGATGTGCACGCCCGCGCGACGGAACAGATTGCGCTCAATGCCCAGCTCGTCGGCGTGGGACCAGACGTAGCTCTGCGCCGCGGTGGCCGACTCTTGCATGACCTTGCCGAGCTGGCCGGTCAGCGTCAGACCGCGGCCGCCGGGCAGCAGCGTGGCTTCCACGTACAGCACATCGCCGCCGGCTTCCGTCCAGGCCAGGCCGGTGACCACGCCCGGCGGCATCTGCTGTCGGAGGTGCTCCACGGAGAAGGCCTCCGGGCCGAGCAGCTCCGGCAGGTCTTCCGGGTTCACGGTGACGGGCTCGGTGTGGCCTTCGGCGAAGCGGATGGCGAACTTTCGGCACAGGCGGCCGAGGGCGCGCTCCAGTTGCCGCAGGCCGGCCTCGCGCGTGTAACACTGAATGAGCCGCTTGACTGTTTCATCCGGAATGGTCAGTTGCTCGGGCTTGAGTCCGGACTGCGTCAGTTGCCGCGGCAGCAGGAAGCGGCGGGCGATCTGCAGCTTTTCGTCCTCGCTGTAGCCGGCCAGGCGCAGGAGCTCCATGCGGTCCAGCAGCGGCTGCGGGATCGTGTCCAGCGTGTTGGCCGTGGCAATGAAGAAGACCTTGGACAGGTCGAACGGCAAGTCGAGATAATTGTCGCGGAACTCCTTGTTCTGGGCCGGGTCGAGGATCTCCATCAGGGCCGCGGATGGATCGCCGCGGTAGTCGTGGCCGAGCTTGTCGACCTCGTCGAGCATGAGCACGGGGTTGTTGACGCCGGCGCGGCGAATCGCCTGGATGATGCGGCCGGGCATGGCGCCGATGTAGGTGCGTCGGTGGCCGCGCAGCTCGGCCTCATCGTGCAGGCCGCCCAGGCTGGTGCGTTCGAACTTGCGGCCCAGCGACCGCGCGATCGACTGGCCGAGAGAAGTCTTGCCGACGCCCGGCGGGCCGACGAAGCACAGGATCGGCGCATTTGCTTCCGGATTGAGCTTGAGCACGGCCAGGTGCTCCAGGATACGCTCCTTCACATCTTTCAGATTGTAATGGTCCTCGTCGAGCACCTGACGGGCCAGCGGGATATCGATGACGGTCTCGGAGCCTTTGCGCCAGGGTAATTCCAGGACCAGCTCGAGATAGCTGCGTGTCAACTGGTAATCGGGCGCCGCGGGCGGCAGCTTTTCCAGCCGGCCCAGCTCGCGCTCGGCTTCCTTGCGGACATGCTCGGGAAGCTCGGCCTTATCCAGCCGCTCGCGGAGCAGCGCCACTTCCGCCTTCTCCGGATCCTGCTCCCCCAGCTCCTGCTGGATGGCGCGAAGCTGCTGGCGGAGCATGTACTCGCGCTGCTGCTTGGACATCTCTGTTTGCGCTTCACTCGTGATCTTCTGCCGTAATTCCAGAACCTGCACCTCGTGCGACAGGTGCTGGTGCAGCAGGCGCAGAGACTCCACGACAGTGGCGGCTTCCAGAAGCTGCTGCTCTTTTTGCAAGTCCAGGCTGAGCATCGAGGCGATCAGGTAGACGATCTGGATCGGCTCCCGCGCCTGGGCCAGGAGCTGGCTCAGGTCGATGGGCGTCTGCGGCTGCGCCAGCGAAAGGGCGCGGGCCGCCAGCTCCAGGACGGCGCGGTGGAGCGCCTCCACCTCGGTCCCCTTGTCGTCGGGCAACGGATGCGGCCGGGCCGCACCTTTCAAATAGGGCGTCGTTTGCTCGATGCGCACGAGCACCACGCGCTCCACGCCCTGTACGATGATCTGGACGCCTTCGTCGGCGCGGGCCATCTTCTTGATGACCGCGCGGGTGCCGATCGTAAACAGGTCGTCCTGGGTCGCCGGTTGCTCGGTGTTGCCATCCCGCTGCGCGACGATGAGGATGCTCTTGTCCTCGGTCGCCAGGGCCGCATCGACGGCCGCGACCGAAGCCGGCCGGCCGGCGGTAAGCGGCAGCAGCAAGTAGGGGAACAGCACCGTGTTCTTTAACGGCAGTACCGGCAGATGAACCAACCCCTGGGTGTTTTCGCTCATGGCCTCTCCTCTTCCAGTTGGATGCGCACCAACAGCATGCCTGCCTGGTAGTCGGTTCGGATGGACGCGCGGTCCAGGCTCACGGGGAACTCCAGGCGTCTCTCAAACGGGGTATAGGCAATTTCCATGGCGTGGTAATGACATCCTTCCTCAATCAGCCAGTCGCGGCGCACGCCCTGCACCGTCAACTGACGGCCCTCAATGGTTACCTCGATCTCTTGCGGGTTGATGCCGGCCAGGTCGAACTTGGCCAGCCAGCCCGAGTGTGTCCGGTAAATGTCCGCGGCCGGCTGCCAGATCACATCATGAAACGAGCCCGCCGCCGGCAAGAAAAGACATTTGCGTGGGGATCGTTTTTGCCACATGAGCATCGAGCCTTTCAATTTTCGGGCGCCACCTTCGTTTAGCCGCGACCCGTTAGGGGAGCGCGAGCATATGCCATTGCCAGGAGCCCGTCCGCGCTCCCCTGGCGGGTCGCGGCTAAACGACGGCTAAACGGCCCCAGCCATGGCGGGCTCCGTCTCCGGCGCGAAGGTAAGCCGGCTCTTATCCTCGTCGTAATCCACAATGACCGTGTGCCCGTCGCGGATCTCACCTTGCAGGAGCATGCGGCCGAGCGCGGTCTCGATCTCCTTTTGAATCGCCCGCTTCAGGGGACGAGCGCCGTAATTCGGATCGTAACCCACCTTGACCAGGTGCGTCTTGGCCTCGTCCGTGAGTTCGAGCCGGATGTGCCGCTCTTCCAGCCGTTGCCGCAACCGGCTGAGCTGGATGTCCACAATCTTCTTCAAATGCTCTTCCGTGAGCGAATGGAAGACGATGACCTCGTCCACGCGGTTGAGGAACTCCGGCCGGAAATGCCGCTGCATTTCTTCAATGACGGCTCCCTTCATGCGCTCGTAGCCGACGCCCGCAAACGCGCCGCGGTATTCGAGAATCCGCGGGCTGCCGATGTTCGAGGTCATGATCACTATTGTATTCTTGAAATCAACTGTCCGTCCCTGGCCATCGGTCAGCCGGCCGTCGTCCAGAATCTGCAGGAGGACGTTGAAGACGTCGTGATGCGCCTTCTCGATCTCGTCGAACAGGATCACGCAATACGGCCGGCGCCGCACTGCCTCCGTAAGCTGGCCCCCTTCCTCGAAGCCGACATAGCCCGGAGGGGCGCCGATCAGCCGGGAGACGGTGTGCTTCTCCTGATACTCGGACATGTCGATGCGGATCATGGCCCGCTCGTCGTCGAACAGGAATTCCGCCAGGGCCCGGGCCAGCTCGGTTTTGCCGACGCCGGTCGGTCCCAGGAAGATGAACGAGCCGATGGGCCGGTTCGGATCTTTCAGACCCGAGCGAGCTCGCAAGACCGCCTCGGCAACCGCCTTGACGGCCTCGTCCTGGCCGATGACGCGCAGGTGGAGTTCGTCCTCCAGGTGAAGCAGCTTTTGCACTTCCCCTTCTAACAGCTTGGACACAGGGATGTGCGTCCATCGGGCGACCACCTCGGCGATGTCCTCTTCGTCCACCTCTTCCTTGATGAGCCGGACAGCGCCGTTTTGCTGGACCAGGCGTTCTTCCTCACCCTTGAGCTCGCGTTCCAGGCCGTGCAGCTTGCCGTACTTCAGCTCCGCCGCTCGGTTCAGGTCATAGGCGCGTTCCGCCTGCTCGATTTCCGTCTTGGTCTGCTCGATCTGCGCCCGCAGCTCGCGCAGGTGCTGGACATTCTGCTTCTCCGCTTGCCAGCGGGCCTTCAGGGCATCGCCGTCCGATTTCAGCTCGGCCAGCTCCTTTTCCAACTTGGCCAGCCGTTCCCGGGAAGCCGGATCGGTCTCCTTCCGCAGGGCTTCGCGCTCGATTTCCAGTTGCATGACGCGGCGGGAAATCTCGTCGAGCTCGGTGGGCATGGAATCGATCTCGGTGCGCAACTTGGCCGCCGCCTCATCGACCAGGTCAATGGCCTTGTCCGGTAGGAAGCGGTCGGAAATATAGCGGTTGGACAGTACCGCCGCGGCGACCAGGGCCGAATCCTTGATGCGCACGCCGTGGTGCACTTCATAGCGCTCGCGGAGGCCGCGCAGGATCGAGATCGTGTCCTCAACGGAAGGTTGATCCACCATCACCGGCTGGAAGCGCCGCTCCAGGGCGGCATCTTTCTCGATGTGTTTGCGATACTCGTCCAGCGTGGTGGCGCCGATGCAATGGAGTTCGCCGCGGGCCAGCATGGGCTTGAGCAGGTTGCCCGCATCCATGGCGCCCTCGGCTTTGCCTGCGCCTACGACCGTGTGCAGTTCGTCAATAAAGAGGACGATTTCACCCTGCGATTCCTGAACTTCCTTCAAGACCGCCTTCAACCGTTCCTCGAATTCACCGCGGTACTTGGCGCCGGCGATGAGCGCACCCATATCGAGGGCGACCACGCGCTTGTTCTTGAGGCCTTCGGGCACATCACCGCGAACAATGCGCTGGGACAGCCCTTCCACGATGGCCGTCTTGCCGACGCCGGGCTCGCCGATCAGCACGGGGTTGTTCTTGGTCCGCCGCGACAGCACCTGGATCACCCGGCGAATCTCTTCGTCGCGGCCGATGACCGGGTCGAGCTTGCCCTGGCGAGCGAGCTGAGTCAGGTCGCGACCATAGCGCTCCAGCGCCTGGTAGGTGCCCTCGGGATTTTGCGACGTGACGCGCTGATGGCCGCGCACTTCTTGCAAGGCCATCATCAATTTGTCGCGCGTGACCGCGAATTCTTTCAGAATCCGTCCCGCGGCGCCCTTATCGTCGGTCAGTGCCAGAAGCAGGTGTTCAATGGAGATGTACTCGTCCTTGAGCCGCTTGGCCTCGTCTTCCGCCTGGACCAGGACGCGATTGAGGCGCGGCCCGACATGGATCTGCTCCGGCTCACCCGACGGCCCGCTGACCCGCGGCAGCCGCTCCAGTTCGCGATGGATGCGCAGCTTCACCGCATCGACCGGGACCTGTGCTTTGTTCAAGATCGCGGGCGCAAGCCCCTGGTCCTGGTCCAGCATGGCCAGGAGCAGGTGCTCGGCCTCAACCTGCTGGTGTCCCAGCCGGGTTGCCAGACGCTGCGATTCCGACAGTGCTTCCTGGGCCTTTTCGGTGAAGCGATTGAAGTCCATTGCTATTATCCCTGGAATGTTCCCGGAGCGGGGCGATTGAACGGGCTGATCGAATTGAACGGGGGCAACCCCCGGGTTGCATTCTTTACCCTCTTAGGCAATTCCTATGCCTAAGCCGGCCTAACGATTAGATGCGGAGAAGACCCATTGGATTCGTCAAAATGACCAAGATACTTGGGCGGGCAATTCGCAACCAGTTGATGGCAAAGGAAATGGAGAGACGCAAACGCCGGACAAAATGTCACGAGGAGCGATGCATGCCTTTATTGCTGCAACTGCAACTATGGCGCGCCATTGCATCGCCAAGAGGGAAGGGTTCTGGTGCTGAGTTGGCAGCCCGGAACTGTCGGAATGGCATATATTTTCAGATCTCTCATCTCTTTCCTTCTGCAAGTCGACAAAGTCCAATAACGATCACGGAGGTCGCTAACGATCACGGAGGTCGCTATCACTGGCCAAAAGTAAGCCCACAGATGTAGATGAATTTCAAGCTCAGCAAGTCCCAACGCCCAATTCAGCATGCCAGCCAAGCCAACAATACCAGCAACAATCGCAATGATGCACGCGGTTCGGTTGCCAATCAATCGGCCTGCCGACAGAGCCCCAAGCGCGATTAACAAAACCGGCGTGATAAGGCAAGTAAGAAAAACTCGCCACTCATCTGGATTCGATCTCGCGAATCGAGGTATGCCGCGGTACAGGATCCACATCATTCCCCCATGAGATCGCTCCCATCCTCGCCAACCATCCACACTGCCGCGGAGATCGGCGATGGGCACTAAGTGCACGATCGCAAACATGACGATTAGGCAGGCAACGGCGAGCTTGCTATTACCGATTCCGCATGCCAGGTGATTTAGGATTCCAGCACGCTTGGCCATCGTTGTGTCACACCGCGATAAGCTTCCAGATACGTCTTTTCCAACGGCACGGAAACATAGAACCACGGATCGAGAAACAACGGCATGTCCGGCAGCGGGTCGCCGACGGCAATCGGTTCGACATAAGCTCTTATGGGCTGGCCCGCGGTGTAGGCGGCCAGGGTCAGCGGCTTATCGGCGGGAGCCGTGTAGGATTCATCACAGATTGCTTCCCAAATTGCGCCGTGAAGTCCTTGAGGATCACGCGACGTGGGCCGCTGTAGATCGATGATCAATAGCTGGTAACCTTGCGCCAGGGCGGCAATCATTTTCTCGACAAATGAACGTATCGCGGGCCGCTTGCTCTTGTTGCCTGGCGAAACAATCTCCACGAGTGCGACCACCCTGTCCCCGCTGCTATGGCGAATTACCAACGTTCGCTGTTTCCGCGTGTAGAAATCCATTTCCGCAGACGCAGTGAAGCGAACCTTTGGCGGTGCAAGCGCTGCCGCGGTGGTTCCCGTGGGCGCATCGGGAGTTGTCTCTCCGTCAGAGGTAGTTGTCTCCAAAGCCAGCACGTCTGGTCCAACGTCGCCCGCAACTTGCTCCGCCATGGCGTAGAAACCCGGGGGCAGCAGACCGGTGTTAAGGGCGTTTCTAATTGCAATTATCCAACCGCTGTGAAAGTCGTGGAATACTCCGGCACTTACACGCGACCAGTCGTGAATTGGCATGGCTGCACCTTTCGAAAAGGGAACACAATTCTATCAAGTATGCGCCACCCGCGCCATTACGAACAAGGTGATCGGCAACGGATGTTCGCTACAGAACTACGGGCTACTGACTACGGACTGCATTCTTGTTAAATTACCAGAATGAAGAAAGGAGTGCCCGTATCGCCGGGAGTGGCGGTTGCCCGTGCCTTTATTCTCGACGATACCCTGTCGCGCCGCGATCCTCGTCAGCTTGAAGTCGCCGCCCTGTCCAGTGAAGTCCGACGGCTCGACGACGCCTGCGCCGCCGCCGGGCAAGAGCTGGACAACATGATCGCCCGCGTCAGCAAGCAGGTCGGCGAGGACGAGGCCGCCATCTTTCGCTCGCATCGGATCCTGCTGCGCGATCCGGCGTTGATCGGCCGGGTCAAGGCCGCCATCCTCAATCGCCACGTCGATGCCCGCACCGCCTTGCAAGAGGCCCTGGACGAATACACGACGCTCTTTGCGCAGATCAAGGATGATTACCTCAAGGAGCGCATGACGGACCTGCGCGACGTCATCACGCGCATCGCGGCCCATCTCTCCCTGGAAGAGACACGCCAGCAGCTCGACGTGAGCGAGCCGGTCATTCTCATTGCCGCAGAGATATTGCCGTCCCAGGCACTGGCATTCGACCGTCTGCATGTAGCGGGGATCATCACGGAAACGGGCGGCACGTCAGGACACGCCGCCATTCTGGCGCGTTCGCTGGGCATTCCCGCGGTTTCAGGGATTCGCGGCATTGCCCGGGAAGCCGCGACAGGCGATCTCGTCGCCCTCGACGGCCGCGAAGGACACGTCTATCTGAACCCGGGACGCGAGGTCGAATCCGCGTACCGCAAGCTGCAGCGCGAGTATGTGCATCTGCGCGACAGCCTGATCGAGAATCGCGACCAGAAAGCGGTGACGCTCGACGGCATCGAGGTGGAGCTGCTGGCCAACGTCAACAGCCCTGCGGACGCCGAGCTGGCCACGCAGGTCGGCGCCCTCGGCGTCGGCCTGTACCGCACCGAATATCTCTTCCTGTCGCACGCCAGCGTCCCGGACGAGGACGATCAGTTCGCCGTTTACCGCGCCGTCATCGAGGGATCGCCCAACCAATCGGTCACCATTCGCACGCTGGACCTGGGCGGCGACAAGCAGGTGCCGTATCTCGGCGATCAGCGCGAGGCCAATCCGTTCATGGGCTGGCGGAGCATCCGCCTGAGCACCGCCCATCCGGAGTTCTTCCAGACGCAGTTGTGCGCGATTCTGCGGGCGGGCGTTTACGGCCGGGTCAAGCTGTTGTTCCCCATGATCAGCACGCTCGAGGAGGTGCAGCGCCTGAAGCGCGTGGTGCTGCGCGTGCAGCAGTCGCTCCGCCGCAAGCGCGTGTCCTTTGCCGAGGACATGCCGCTTGGTGTGATGGTCGAGGTGCCGGCGGCGGCCTTGTGCATCGACGCGATCCTCAAGGAAGTGGATTTCGTCAGCATCGGCTCCAACGACCTCATCCAGTACGTCATGGCCGCCGACCGCGACAACCCCAAGGTGGCTCATCTCTGTGAGCCGTTCAGCCCGGCCATTTTGCGGCTCTTGAACCAGGTCATCCGCACCTGCGACGAGGGCGGCCGGGACGTCACGCTCTGCGGTGAGATGGCGGGCCGGCCGCGCTGCTTCCTGCCGCTCTTCGGCATGGGGCTGCGCCGCTTCAGCATGAGCCCGGCGCTGGTGCCGCCGCTCAAGGAACTGATTCGCCGCACCACCCTGTCGGTCGCCCGCGAAACCGCCGAGCACGTGTTACGCATGCAAACTTTCGGCGAGGTCCGCGGCTATTTGACACGCAAGGCAAAGAAGATTTGGCCAGATGTGGGGATGCTCGACATTGCAAAATAACCAAGGGTCATTGGTCATTGGTCATTCGTCATTCGCCAGGCGAATGACGATGACCAATGACGAATGACCATGCTGCCACTTTCCTTGACACCATACCCCTCGCTGTTAGAATGGCGCAGGGAACAGAGAATTTTGAGTGCGTCCCTCACGGGGAAACGCCGCGATGAACTGTCAGAAGTGTCCGAAACCAGCCACCTATCACATAACGGAAGTGATCAGCGAGGATCACTACGAGGAACTGCACCTGTGCGAGGGGTGTTACCACAAGTTCTTTTACGAGCCCCAGCAGCCGGCCGCCGGCCAGAAGGGCGGCGGCCAGGGCGAGGAGAGTGAGGAAACCAACCTCCTCAATCAGCGCGAATGCTCCTTTTGCGGGATAAAATTTGTCGAATTTCGCAACACCGGACGCCTGGGCTGTCCGCACGATTACGAAGAATTCCGCGAGGAGCTGCTGCCGCTACTGGAGAACATTCACGGCGAGACACGGCACTGCGGCAAAACGCCGCGACGGCTGCCGCAGAACAAACAGACGCAGTCGGAATTGCTGCAATTGCGCAAACAACTGCAGCAGGCGGTCACGCGCGAGGCCTACGAGGACGCGGCGCGCCTGCGCGATCGCATTCGCCAGCTTGAAGAGAGCTGACATGGAAACGGGGGCGAATGCGGGATGAAATGTCAAAGCTGTTCGAGCCCGGCCACCGTGCACCTGACCGACATCATCAACGGTCACAAGAAGGAAGTGCACCTCTGCCAGGCCTGTGCCGAGCAGCAGCAATTCATCAAGCAGCAGGAACTGAATCTGCCCGCCATTCTGCAATCGCTGATCGGCCAGCACGTCGGCCAGCTCACCGATGAGCTATCGCGGTTGACCTGCCCCGCCTGCGGCATAAAGTATATGGAGTTTCGTGCCGAGGGCCGGCTGGGCTGCCCGCACGACTATGACGTGTTTCGCGTGGGGCTGGAACCGCTCTTGAAGCGGATCCACCGCTCGACCCGGCACACCGGCAAGAAGCCGCGGCAGCGCGAAGCCCTGGCGGGCGTGCAGCAAGAATGGGTCGAGCTGCGCCGGCAGCTCCGCGAGGCGGTCGAGGCCGAGCAGTATGAAGACGCCGCTCGCCTCCGAGACTTGATTCGTCAAAAGGAAGCCACGGATGAATCTGGATAACCTGACTCATGCCAGTGGCGAATGGCTGCGCGGCACGGGGTCCGAAAGCGACATCGTCATGTCCAGCCGGATTCGCCTGGCGCGCAACCTGGCCGCCTTTCCCTTCACCAACCGCGCCACGGCGCACCAGAAGGCGGACATGGAGGGGCTGTTGCGCGAGCGGATCGCCAAGCTCGATTTGACGCCACACCTGCATTACCTCAGCATCGCCAGCCTGCCGCCGCTCGATCGCCAGTTCCTGATCGAGCGCCAACTGATCAGCCGGGAGATCGCCTCCTCCGAGGGACCGCGCGGCGTCGCCATCGACGAGCGCGAGACCATCAGCCTGATGGTGAATGAGGAGGACCAGCTCCGGCTCCAGGTCATGCGCAGCGGCCTGTCGCTGGACGACGCCTGGCAGGAAATCGACCGCGTCGATGATCTCATGGAGCAGCGCGTGACCTACGCGTTCAGCGAGGAGTTTGGCTACCTGACGGCGTGCCCGACCAACGTCGGCACCGGCATGCGCGCCAGCGTGCTGCTGCACCTGCCGGCCCTGGGCTGGACCAAGCAGACCGAGAAAGTATTCCGCGCCTTGCAGAAGATCAACCTGGCTGTGCGCGGCCTGTACGGCGAAGGGAGCAGGGCGTCCGGAGACTTTTATCAGATCTCCAACCAGGTCACGCTGGGCAAAAGTGAATCGACCATCCTTCAGGAAATCCGCGAGGTCATTCCCGAGATCATCAAGTACGAGCGGCACGCTCGGAATACCCTCGTCAAGGAAAATCGCCAGGCGCTTCACGACCGCGTTTCGCGCGCCTACGGCACACTTTATTCGGCAACGATGATGACTTCCGAAGAGACGATGGACCTTCTCTCCAGCGTAAGGTTGGGCATTCATCTCGGATTAAGCGAGATAGCGATCGCCACGGTCAACGAGCTCTTCCTCAACACCCAGCCGGCTCATTTACAGAAGCTCACGGGGCATACCCTGGATGGCGAAGAGCGCAATGCAGCTCGGGCCCGCTATTTGCGCACCCGCTTGCGAGAAGCCGAAGCGCATCCGAATTAACCATCAGCCTGGATTCCGATCCTGACCAAGAGACCTACTCCCTTCGCTTACAAGAAGTTAGGGCAAGTCGAATTTCTCCGGCAATTCGCTTTGACCGCCCATACAATGGTTGATACCATAGTTGTTTCCGCCTGAAGCGTGCGCGCCTCGGTTTCCGGCCGGGCCGACAAACTCTTTCTTGACGAGCCAGGGGATCCGCCAAAGCGGTAGGAGGACAGTGCGTGGCGATTGTGCAGGTGAAAGACCTTATTGAATCCGGCGTCCATTTCGGCCATCGGGCCAGCCGCTGGAACCCCAAGATGCGGCCGTACATCTACGGCAAGCGTAATCTCATCCACATCATCGACCTGCGCGAAACGGTGCGCGGACTGCTCCGCGCCTATCGGTACCTGTCGCAGGTGGCCAGCAAGGGCAGCCTGGTGCTGTTCGTCGGCACCAAGCGGCAAGCCAAGGAGGCGATCGAACGCGAAGCCAACCGCTGTGGCATGCCGTACGTGAACGAACGCTGGCTGGGTGGCACGCTCACCAATTACCGCACCATCCGCGACCGGCTGAAGCGCTTGCAAGAGCTGGAAGGCCTGTGGCTGCCGCCCGGCGACAACGCCGGCAAGATGAACATGGTCGCTTACATGCGCTCGATGCTGAATGAGTCGGGCAAGCTGGAGCTGACCAAGGCGCCCGAGAGCGCGGAGATCCGCCGCTACAGCAAGAAGATGGTGGCCACGCTCAACCGCGAGTTGACGAAAATCCGTCGCAACCTGGAAGGCATTCGCGAGATGAGCCGCATGCCCGACGCCCTGATCGTCGTCGATCCCAAGCGCGAGCACATTGCCGTGCTGGAAGCGCAGCGGGTCGGCATCCCCACGGTCGCTTTGATCGATACCGACAGCGACCCGGACACCGTCGACCTGCCCATCCCCGGCAATGACGACAGCATTCGCTCCATCGAGCTGATGCTGGCGAAGCTCGCGGACGCGGTGCTGGAAGGCCGCAAGACCTTGCCGCCGGAGCAGCCGCAGCCGGTCATGCGGCCGCGGTCGACGCCGTCGCCCGATACTTCTCGCGCCCCGATGGCCGTCGCGAACGCGTAGGCGAGCTCAACTGTCAATTCAAAAAGAGTTTCTCATTACTTGCGGTTGACGGTCTCGGGAGGCCGCCAATCGTTATCGTATTACGCGGCAGCTTTGAGCTGTCCGCGAGGAGTAGCAGCCGATGAGCATCATTTCCGCCACCGACGTCAAGGCGCTTCGCGAGCGCACCAACGCGCCCATGATGGACTGCAAGGTCGCCCTGCTCGAAGCGGCCGGCAACATGGAGAAAGCAGTCGACATCCTGAGGAAGAAGAACTCCGCCATTCAGGCCAAGAAAGGCGACCGCGAGACGGCCGAGGGCCGTATCGCCGTGTACATCGATCCGGCGAAGAAGGTAGGCGCCATCGTCGAGGTCCGCTGCGAAAGTGCGCCCGTAGCCAAGAGCAAGGAATTTGGACAACTTGCCAATGATATTGCAAAGCAGGTCGCCCTGAAGGGCGCTGCCACGGTCGACGAGCTTCTGAGCCAGCCTTTGGTAGACGACCCTAAACACACCGTGAAGGAGCGGGTTGGCGACCTGGTCGGGCTGATTCGGGAGAACATGAAGCCGGCGCGCATGACACGCTTGACCGGACTGCTTGGTAGCTACGTGCATCACGATTTCCAAACCGGTGTTCTGATTCAGGTCGAGGGCGCTTCGGCGGATCCGGCACTTTTGAGCGGCATCTGCATGCACATTACCGCGAAGAACCCGGTTGCGGCCCGGCGTGAAGATGTGTCTCCCGAAGTCCTGGAGAAGGAGAGGGAAATCGCCAAGACCCAGGCCGCGGCCACCGGCAAGCCGGCGAACATCGTCGAAAAGATTGCCGAGGGCAAGCTGAAGACCTGGCTGGGGGAGAACGTCCTGGTCGAGCAGCCCTACGTCCGAGACGACTCCAAGACCGTCGGCCAGATCCTGGAAGGAGCCGGCCTGAAGCTAGTGCGCTTCGTGCGCTACAAGGTAGGCGAATTGAGTTAAGCCAGGCAACCGCAAAATATTGAAAGGCGAAAGAGAATAAGTAGGTTCTCTTTCGCCTTCTTCGTTTGCCCCGGCCTCGTAGGCAGGTTTTTAACCTGCCTGTGCGGACGGCAGGTTAGCAACCTGCCCTACGAAAGTGAAGCAAACCGGTCTGGTTCCATCGGTGCAATTCTGGCATGATCCTTCGCCATGCTAGAATCCACGGCTTCTCAGCGTTCCTGGAGGCGGGTGCTCCTGCGCGGCTGCTTTCTCGGCCTCTCGGTCGCGCTCGCCACGGAAGCGTACCGTGTCTTTCTCGGCGACAACTTCCATATTCTCATTCCCGGCAAGGTGTTTCGCTCCGCACAACTCACCGGGGCGGAGCTGGAACGGGTCGTCCGCGCTCATGGCATTCGCACCGTGGTGAATTTGCGCGGCAGTTGCGATCCGAACGCCTGGTATGTGGAAGAGTGCCAGGCGACCCAGCGCCTGGACATCAATCAGGAAGACATTTGCTTTTCCTCGGGGCGGCTGCCGTCCACGACGGAGGTCCGCCGCCTGCTGGAGGTGCTCGACCATACGGAGTATCCCATTCTCTTTCATTGCCGCCAGGGAGCGGACCGGACCGGATTGGCATCCGTGATCTTGCTGCTCGCGCATACGGATGCGGACTTCGCCAAGGCACGGCGGCAGCTCGGGCTCCGCTACGGACATCTGGCTCTGGGCAGGCCGGCTTATCTCGATCAGTTTTTGGATTACTACGGCGAATGGCTGCGCCTGGCGGGCCTGAAACATTCGCCGCAAATATTCCGCCACTGGGCGGAGCAAGACTACTGCCCCGGCGGCTGCCGCGCCGCTCTGCAAGTCATGGACAAACCGGCTCAGATCGCTGGCGGCGAACCCATCGCACTCCAGGTCCGAGCCAGAAATGACGGCATCAAGCCGTGGCGGCTGCGCGCGGGCAACGATGCCGGCATTCACCTGGCGCTCGACATCAAGGACGAAGCCGGCAATCCCGTGGCGCAGGCGCGCGCCGGCCTGTTCGATGCGGAGGTGGCCGTGGGGCAGAGCATCGCTCTGTCCCTTCCCGTCCCCGCCTTGAGTCCCGGCCGGTATCATTTTTTTCTGGACATGATCGAGGAGCAACAGAGCTTTTTCTTTCAGACAGGATCAGAGCCCTTGGAGCTAGTGCTGGAAGTGCGTTGAACCACGGAGGGTTCGTTGAGCAAGCAACTGAAGCTTCTCGTGAGTGTGGCGCTGCTGGGCTGGTTGGCCTGGTGTGCCGACTGGTCGCGGATCGGCCACATCTTCCTTCATCTACGGCTAGAGCTGTGGCTGGCGGCCGTGCTGCTGTACCTGGCGACGCAATTCGTCAGCGCGTTGCGCTGGCGAATTTTTGCCGCGCCCCTGGGTTTCGAGGAATCCGTGCGCCGCTGCGCCGCGTATTACTTCATCGGCATGTACTTCAATCTGTTCTTGCCGACCTCGATCGGCGGCGACCTGGTGCGCGCCTGGTATCTCGACAGCAAGTCGGGCCGCCGGCTGCCGGCCTTTCTAAGCGTCTTTGTCGATCGCTTCAGCGGCTTGCTGGTGTTGCTCGCGTTGGCCTGTGGGGCGGCCTTGCTCTGCCCGGTCCACCTCGAGCCGTGGGTCAGAGGGAGTGTGTGGACATCGGCGGCGTGCGCCGGTCTCGGTTTGCTGGCGCTGCCGATCCTGGCCCGCTTCACGATCCGCTTCGAGCGCATCCAGCGTCTGCTGGCCGGGATCCGGCTCTATGGCGATCGGCCGCGCCTGATCCTCGCCACCACGCTCCTGTCCCTGGTCGTGCAGGCAGCCAACGTCATCCTGGTGTGGCTGGTGGGACTGGCCATCGGCGCAGACGTGCCGGCCGGCTATTACTGGATCCTGGTCCCGATGGTGACCTTGCTCACCTTGCTGCCCAGCGTGAACGGCATCGGCATTCGTGAAGGCGGCGTGCTGCTCTTTCTCAAGCCGCTGGGTGTGGACCAGCCGACGGCCCTCACGCTCTCTTTCCTCTGGTTTGCCGTCTTCACGGCCACCAGCTTGTTAGGCGCCGGCATTTATCTCTTCGGCAATTTTTCTCGACCCGAGGAGCGACCCGATGATGAATCTCTCGGTGATCATCCCGATCAAGGACGAACGCGACAACTTAAGGCCGCTTGACGCCCGCTTAAGGCAGGCGCTGGAGCCGCTTGGTTTGAGTTATGAAGTAATCCTCGTCGACGACGGAAGCGTGGACGGCTCCTTCGAGGTTCTCCGGGAGCTCGCCGAGCGCGATGCGCGCGTCAAGGTGGTGCGCCTGCGGCGCAACTTTGGGCAGACCCCGGCTCTGCAGGCGGGGATCGACCACTCGAGCGGCGAAGTCCTGGTGACCATGGACGGCGACTTGCAGAACGACCCTGTCGATATCCCCGTCTTGCTGAGCAAACTGGCCGAGGGGTATGACGCCGTGCTTGGACTGCGCGCCAGGCGCCAGGATAAGCTGCTGCTGCGAAAAATCCCAAGCTTCTTCGGCAACTGGCTGATTCGCAAGGTGACCGGCGTGCACATCAAGGACATGGGCTGCACGCTCCGCGCCATGCGCCGCGATCTGGCGGAAGCGCTGCCGCTCTATGGCGAACTGCACCGCTTCGTCCCAGTGCTCGCCCAGCAACTGGGCGGCCGCTTGGCGCAGATCCCGGTCCGGCACCATCCGCGCACCGCCGGAAAGACCAAGTACAACCTGACGCGCACCTTTCGCGTGCTGCTGGATTTGATCACGATCAAGTTCATGCATAGCTACCTGACGCGGCCCATGCACGTCATGGGGCTCGCCGCGCTCCTGTCGATGGGCCTGGGCGCTCTAAGTCTGCTGGCGACAGTGTGGATGAAATCGCACTCGGGGATCTACATGACCGGCAATCCGCTGTTGCATCTGAGCATCATGCTGGAAATGGTGGGCATCCAGTTCATCTCCATGGGCTTGCTGGGCGAGGTCATGACGCGCACGTACTTCGAAAGCCAGGGCAAAACGCCCTACGCCGTGCAAACGACCTTGAACCTGACTACGCCGGCTGAGCGGAAAGCCGCCTAACCAGCACCACCGGGCTTGTCCCGGTGGACTGGTGAGTGGCAGCCAGAATCTCTTGCATCGCAAGTTATCGCCTCCGCGGGGCTCGTCCCCGCGGGGCGACGATTTGTCAGCGGGGGCCGTCAATCGTGGCTCCACCGGGACAAGCCTGGACAAGCCCGGTGGCGGCCATCGGTATCTATCGGCGGTTTACTGGCCACCAGTCATCGATCCACCGGGACAAGCCCGGCGGAGTCGGTACTGCAAAAATCGCACACGCTGGTTTAATGGTTCGTTACAACGACGATCTCGCCGTGGCGATAAAGATCGTAATGGCGCGCCAGCAGGCGGTGCGGGCCGCGCAGCTTTCCTTCCAGTGCCTGCCATTCGACCGCCGGCAGAAAGAGATAGGTCGGCAGGGGCATGCGTAAGAACTCCAGCGCCTGCTCCTCGGTGGCACATTGCTGCACCTCGCGCCTGCAGTAGAAGACCAGGCTCGGCTGAAAATACCGATAGCTGCCTACGCGAATTTCGCGTTGCGTGTCCTGAGCTTTCGAGGCCTCGACCAGACCGCGCGGCGCCTTGAAGCCATCGAGTGCCACACTGCCGTACGCCGCGAGCGTGCCAATGAAGAAGACCGCCGACAGGCCGACGCAGCCGACCAACGCCGTCCGCCATTGGCGGCGCAAGCACCACCACGAGGATGCCGCGCCAAGCACGGGGAAGACGCCCAGCAACGCCCAGCTTGCCAGGCCAGGCAGTTGGCGGCCGTGCAGCTTGACCATGTCAATCGTGCCTCCGGCAACCAACAGGCCGAGACTTGCCCCAAAGCCCACAAGCATCAGGCAGCCCAGGCTCAGAAGGAATGCCCAATGCGGCGGAGCGATGGCCTGCCGTCGCCAGCGCTCCAGGAAACGCGCGGTCAGAATCGCCAGCGGCGAGTAGACCGGCAAGATGTAGTTTGGCAGCTTGGTCGCGGCCAGTGAGAAAAAGAGTATATAAACCGCGATCCAGCACCAGAGGAAACGATAGACAGCGCCAATCTTCAGCTCCCCGACGCTGTTGCCATCGTCTTGGCGGCCGCGTTCTCCCGTGCCGTACCAAGCGGCAAACCCCAAGAAAATCGACCAGGGTGCAAAGCCGACCGCCAGAACGGCCAGGTAGTAGAAAATTGGGCCGCGGTGGTTCTCCATGGGATTCAGAAAGCGGTTCACATTGTGCGTGCCAAAAAAGCCACGCAGAAAATCTCCTTTGGTGTCGTTGGTTACCCAGATATACCAGGGCAGAGCGACGAGCGCGAAGGCAAGGCCGCCCCATATCAGGCGGCGGTCCCACAGCAGACGGAGCTTTCCGGACCAAAGAAGAAAGCTCACCACAACCGCCAGCGGCAGCACCAGGCCGACAGGGCCCTTGGCAAGCACCGCGAACCCTGCCGCAATCCCGGCGGGGACAAACCAGCCGCAGCCGCTTTTGGAATAGCTGCGCCAAAAGATGAGCAGGCTCAAGGTCGTGCAGGCGTGCAGGAGAGCATCGGGATTGGCAAAATGGGCGGAGGCGCAAAACCCGATGGTGCTGACAATCATAATGCCCGCGATCAGGGCCGTGGCCGGGTTAAACATGCCGCGGGCTAGTTCATAGACAAGCAGCACTGTCAGCAGCGCCGCCAGCGCAGATGGCAGTCGGGCCGCCAACTCGTTGACCCCACACAGCCGATAACCGGCAATCTGCAGCCAGTAGAGTAGGGCCGGCTTGTCCACGCGAAGCTGGTAATTGAACGTCGGTACGATCCAGTTTTCCGACTCCATCATTTCGCGAGCGGCCTCGGCGTTGTTGCCTTCATCAATATCCCAGAGGCTGGGACGGCCGAGGTGCGGGAAGATGAGAACTCCGGCGATGGCCAGTAGTAAGGCATAATGGCCGAATCGGTCATTGAATGACTTGAACATGCCCGGCACCTGGCCCTAAGACTCGTGGCAAACTGGCAAACATGACGTTATCGTGAACGCAAGTCGATGACCGAGAATTACTTATAGCGTCCGACATGTTTGCCACCAGTGGCCACCAACTTGGCAAACTGGCAAACATGTCAAACATTGTTGGCCCTGGGGGCCCGGTCGCCTTCTGGGTGTCGCAAGCCTATGCAATCACCGTATTTATGTCTCCCAACAACAGGGCCACCGTGGCCCTGTATGGCCCTATTGCCTGCCGCACCGATTATAAGAACTGCCGTAATCCCCGCGAGTCCAGTCCCGCTTGCTCCCGGCGCCGCAACAGGCCGGGGGACTGGTTGACGTGGCAAGTCGCCTTGGGTATAGTCCGCCCTCTTTTGTTTACCAACCCTGGGAGGACGGCATGAGCACACTTCAGTCAGTGCTGCTTTGTCTCGCGCTAATGCTGTCCGGGACGGGCCAACCGTCGCCCGCCAGAACCGATCTCGCCCATCTTCAAGAGATCCTTCACGACAAACAGGACCCGCGCAATCAAAGCCAGGCCGCGCTCTTGCTGCTGCAAAATCCGTCGCCCGAAGCTGAGGAGATTATCCGTGCCGGATTGAAGCAAACCGGCGCGGAAGATGTCTTTACCGCGCTGGCTGCGGGGCTCCGTCTGACGCACGATGCCCGCTTCGGTGACGAGTTGTTCGCGGCACTTATTGGAGGCAAGCCGGCCGTGCGCCAGGCCGCGGAGACCACGCTCGCAGAAGTGGCGGATGCCACGCTCCTGCGTCGCTTCCGTTTGTTCGTGGAGGACGCGAAAGCGGATTGGAACGCACGTCAGGCAATCATGGCAGTGCTGGGCCGTAATGGCCGGCGCGAGGCCGTGGTCATTCTCTTCGATCAGCTTTCGAGCACCGAAGACAAGCTCCGTCAAGCCGCCGCCGATGCTCTGGCGGAAGCCACAGGCCAGACTTATGGACTGGATGTAAATCGATGGCAAAGCTGGTGGGAAGTGCACAAGGAGATGACCAACGAGCACTGGCTCGAGGAGCGCCTGGCCTACCAGGCCAGCCGGGCGCGGCGGCTGCAAGGCGAACTCGATCAAGCACGGGCGCAGATCGTGCGCATGCACCAGCAATTATTCAGCCGGCTGCCTGCCGGCGACCGGCTCAGCATGGTGCAGAGCCTGGCAGACTCCGGCGATGCCGCCCTGCGCGCCCTGGCCATTGGCATGGCTCTGGAGCTGCTGCCCACGACGGATGCCGTCGGGCAACGTTGCCTGGCAGATCTGCTCTTGCGTTGTTGTGCAGATGGGACCCCGGAAATTCAAAAAGCCGCGGTTCTGGCTCTTGGACAAAGCAACGATAGCCGGGCTTTCGATAAGCTGTTGGACCTGCTTACCAGCGGATCGACGACGTTACGCGGGGCGGCCGCGCATGCACTGGCCCGGCAAATCAAAGGATCAGGACGCGATGCCCTGGCTCGCCAGCGCCGGGTGATTCCCGCCTTGCAGAAGGCTCTCGATGATCCCAATCTGGAGGTTGTCGTCGAGGCCGCAGAGAGCCTCGGCGCTCTCGGGGCGCCCGAAGCCGGGCCCGTTCTGACTGTGTTGCTTCGGCATCCTTCTGCCTCCGTGAGGCAAACCGCCGCCCTGGCCCTGGAGCGCGTCGCGGACATCACCATTCTGGACGGCCTTTTGCAAGCTCTCGATGACAGCGACGCGACGGTGCGCTTCAGTCTGGTTGGCGCACTCGGCCACGCGGCCGGCGCCGGCCACACGGCCGGTCCGGAACAGCGTGCCCGCCTGCTGGCACATCTCGAGGGCGTCTTCCTGCGCGACGGCGACCCAGGCGTTCGCAGCCGGGCAGCCACCGTGCTCGGCGATTGTGGTACCGTGGCGATGATGCCGACTCTCTGGCGTCGCGTGCAGGCCAATGAAGATGTGCGCGTTCAGGAGAAGGCCTGGGCTGCCATCCTGGAGATCCTGGTGCGCTCAGGCAATCCCGAACTGATCCAGGAATGGGATCGCCTCCTGGTCGAGAGCAAACAAGGCCAGCGGCGGCTTCAGTTATTGACCGAAGTGTACACGCGCTGGCAAAAGCGCGACGAAACGAGGAAGTCTGTCCCGCCTGTGCAAGAGGCACTGATCCAGGCGCAACTGGACGAGGGCAAATGGCTCGCGGCCTTGCCCCTGGTGCGCGACGCCCTGGCCACTACGGCTAGCGACAGTGAGATCGACCGGCGCCTGCAATGGCTACTGGCCGTCGGACAACGCGCTGTGAAAGAGGGCAATCGGCAAGAGGCCTTGCACGTCGTCCGTGAAGCTCAGCCGTTCACAGCGCACAGGCCGGGGCTAGCTAGTGAATTCGAGAAGCTTGAAAAACTCGCGAAGCCCTGAGTGTAATGCATCCCGCCGCTCTTTTTTGACTAGCTCTGCTCGCGCGTCTACTGTAAAAACTTCCTTATGCAAAATGCGCCTCTGTTTGTTGGCCTGGATGTCGGCGGCACCACGATGAAAGCCGGTGTCGTGGACGACCAGGGCCGGCCGCTTAGCTCCGTCAACTTGCCGACCGAAGCTCATAAGGGGCAAGAACACGGCCTGGAACGCATGTGCGAAACCATTCGCCAGGCCCTGGCCCACGCCGGCTTGCGCCCGGATCAGCTTGCCGCCATCGGCGTGGCCACGCCCGGCACCATGGATATCCCCGGCGGCATGATCCTCGATCCGCCCAACCTGCATCCGTGGCGGAATGTGCCCGTCCGCAAATATATTCAGGAAGTGTTCCGCGTGCCCACGGCTTTCCAGAACGACGCCAATGCAGCGGCCTATGGCGAATACTGGATCGGCGCCGGTAGAGGATCGCACAGCATGGTGCTGTTCACGCTCGGCACGGGCGTGGGTGGCGGCATTGTCATCGGCGACATGGTGCTCGAGGGGGAACATAGCCACGGCGCCGAATTGGGGCACACCAAGATTGAAATGACCAAGCCCCGCCAGTGCGGTTGCGGCCGCTGGGGCTGTCTCGAAGCCTATGCCAGCGCGACGGCCGTCGTAAAGCGAACGCTGGAGGCGCTCAATCAAAACGATGGCAAGTCAGCGCTGCACACTGTCATGAAGAAGTACGGGGAAATTACATCCAAGGATATCTTCGATGCCGCGGCAGCCGACGCCCTGGCAGCCAAGATCGTCGAAGACACCGCCTTCTATCTTGCCGTCGGCGCCATGAATATGATGCACACGATCGATCCCGATATCGTGGTGTTCGCGGGCGGCATGATCGCTGCCGGGGATTCCTTCCTGACTCGGATTCGGCACCATGTCCGAGAGCTTGCCTTTCCGGTGCCGGCAGAGAAGACCCAGATTCGCTATGCCTTGCTGGGTGCGGACGCCGGATTCATCGGCGCGGCGGCCTGCGGGCGGCAATTGTACAAACGAACCACAAGCTGACGTGATGATGATTTGTGCGACTCGACCTATCAGCTCTTCAGGAGTTGTCCCATGTTCTTTTTGTATACTTCCACGCCCGGCTGACCGTAGGGATTGATTCCCATTAACCGCCCCTCCACGACCGTCGCCAGCATCAGCATCTGCATCAATTGCCCCATCGTGTGCTCGGAAAGGGTGGGCAGAACAAGGTCCGCCGTGGGCCGTGCCACCTCCGCGTAGGCCTGGTTGGTGCCGCGGAGGGCCGCATCCATGAGATCGGCAAGCGTCTTCCGGGACATGGCGTTCAGGTCGTCCTCATTACGATCGGCCATGCCGATCGGGATAGGCACCGTGCGCGGCGCCTTGATGACCAGGTTATTGATAACCTTGTCGCGCGGGCCTTGTTGGTGTTGCTGGCCGCGTGAGTGCAGATCGCGCGTTTGCACCGCGGTCAACGGCGTGGCGCCCCGCCCTTGCTTGCCGAGGCTTTCGGCGAGAAGCTGATCGTACCAAAGCCCCAGGGCCTCCAATTTTCTGGACCAGATCGAGAGAACGCGTGTGTTCTTGCCCAGCTCTTCGCCCATCAGATAGTTCACGCCCGCGTATTGCAGGACCGGATTGCGCTCGAACGGCTCTTCCAGGAATTGCCGGCTCATCGCCGCCGCCCCCTGCAACAGGGCGCGGGCATCCAGGCCCATGAGCGCCGCCGGCAGCAAACCAACCGGGGTAAAGACAGAGAAGCGCCCGCCGACATTGTCGGGGATTGTGAAGATGTCCGAATCGGTGAAGCCTTCCGCCTTGCACAGCTCGCGGAGTTTGCCCGTCGTGCCGGTAATGGGTACGAACGCCTGGCGGAGCCAATCCGAGCGGGAGCCATAATACTCCGCGGCCTCGCGCCGCAGGATGCGATATGCCACCGAAGTTTCCAGTGTGCCGCCCGATTTGCTGATCACGACGACGCCCCAGCGCTCCTCGCGGAGCTCCGGGTCTACGCAAGTCGTCTGCAAGAGATCGAGAAGCTCCTGAAAGGCGTCGGTGTCAAAGTTATTTCCCTCGAAGTAGAAGCGCGGCGTGCCGAGGCGGGTCTCCGCATTCAGCTCATTGTGATAGATGCTGCGGAGGGCCTCGAAAAGGGCCCGCGGACCAAGATAGGAGCCGCCGATGCCCAGGATCGCCACGCGGTCCACCTGGCTGCGCAAATTCGACGCGGTCTTCAGTACTTGGCCCAGCACGCTGGCATCGCCCTTGCGGCGCTGGTCGTCGAGTGTCTTCTGCGGCAAATCGATGAAGCCTGCCTCAAGCGGAAGCTGCTCGGCAGGGGCTTGCAGCAGGTCGCGCTCGGCGGCGACTTGACTGCGCATCTGCATCAGCCGGGGCAGCAGTTCCTTGAGCCGACTGGGCGACAGGAAGCTTCGGCCCCGAAGCTCGGCCGCCGGTGTCCAGTCCTCCACGGCCGGGAGCAAAAGCCCTTGATACTGGTAGCTCACCGCTTCATCTGGAAGTTGCATGATCGGCTTTCAAATAGTTGACGTGTGATAACGAAATCGGTTTTTGTCCCAAGGGAATAATAGCACACCCTGCCGAGCGTGCTCGGCCCGCGGATTATGGCGAACCTACCAATCGGTTAACGACCACCGTCCTGGCAAAGCAGGTAAATTATGCCGTCGCATGAACTTTATTCCCGTGTCTGTACTCTGGGCGATATAGTCGCTAAACTCCAGCTATGATCATGCATGCACTCATGCGGGAACTGCGCGAAGAAGCAACCAGCAAAATCGTCCTCCTCGTTGCAGACGGCCTCGGCGGACTACCGCTGGAACCAGCCGGCAAGACGGAACTGGAATCCGCCCGCACGGCGAACCTGGACGCCTGTGTACGGGAAGGCGTCTGTGGACTCAGTATCCCGGTGTTTCCCGGCATCACTCCCGGAAGCGGGCCCGGTCATCTAGCTCTGTTCGGTTACGATCCACTTCACTATCGCATTGGCCGCGGCGTGCTGGAGGCCCTCGGCATCAATTTTCCGGTCGGGCCGAAGGACGTTGCCGTGCGCGGCAATTTTTGCACCATCGATGATGCCGGCCTGATTACCGACCGCCGCGCGGGCCGGCCGACGACCGAGCGCTGCGTCGAGATGTCGCGCAAGCTGCAGCAAATCGAAGTTCCGGGCGTTGAAATCTTTGTCGAGCCGGTGCGCGAGCATCGCTTTGTCGTGGTCTTCCGGGGCGACGACCTGGGTGATGACGTCAACGACACGGACCCGCAGCAGACCGGTCATAGGCCGTTGGAGGCAAAGGGAGCGGACAAGAACTCGGAGAGGACCGCGCGCATTGTCAATCAATTCGTCGCCGAGGCCGGGCGCGTGCTCAAGGGGGATTCGCCGACCAACATGGTGACGCTGCGCGGCTACGCGCGGTATCCCAAGATTGAAACCATGCAGGAAGTCTACGGGCTTCGCGCTGCGGCGCTCGCCGTCTATCCCATGTACAAGGGCCTGGCGCGGCTGGTGGGCATGAATGTGGTCGACGCCGGGAGTTCGCTCGATGAACAAATCGCCAGTTTGCGAAAAGTCTGGAACGATTTCGACTTCTTTTTTTTACATTACAAGTACACCGACAGTACCGGCGAGGACGGCAACTTTCAGGCAAAGGTAGAGTCCATCGAACGGCTGGACGCGGCGGTCCCTAATATTCGCGCATTGAATCCCGACGTGCTCATTGTCACGGGCGACCATAGTACGCCGAGCAAACTGCGCAGCCATAGCTGGCACCCCGTGCCGGTGTTGCTCTGGTCGAAGGCATGTCGCCCGGATCCGGTCACCGAGTTCGGGGAATCCTACTGCCTCCGCGGCGGCCTGGGCCAGTTCCAGGCCATGTATCTGCTGCCGCTGGCCATGGCGAATGCAGGCCGGCTGGGCAAGTTCGGCGCATAGAATAGGCGGCACGTGGCAGCGCGCCATTGCCGCGGGTCATCTTTCATGTCGCGTTTCCTCGAAATCCTGTACTCCGGCCGCGTCTTGCTGATGGACGGCGCCATGGGCACGGAGTTGCAGCGCGCCGGCATCGGTGAGGACGAGTGCTACGAGCTGTGGAATCTCACCCGGCCGGAGAGCGTTCGAGCTATCCACGAGCGGTACGTTTCCGCAGGCGCCGAGTGCCTGCTGACCAACACGTTTCAGGCGAATCCGCGCCATCTCGCCAAGCATGGTGTGAAGGCTTCCGTCGAAGAAATTAACGGCACGGCGATCCGTCTGGCTCGGTCCGTAGCAGGCGACGACAGGTTCGTCATTGGCGATGTTGGACCAATTGCGTTCAGCAGAAGCGACGATATGGCGCTGCTCGACCGTGTACTCAGTTCTCTCGCCGATGCCGACGCCATCTTGCTGGAGACATGGTCCGATCGGCTTGCCCCTTTGTCGGCGCAGCGCGCCAAGAGGCAAGCTATCAACAAGCGCGGCATACCGGTCCTTCTATCAATCGCTTACCAACGCAGCTCATCAGCCGAAGCGTCTGCTTTTTTACCCGAACCCGAGGCGATCGGGATATTGGCACAGGCATTCGAGGTTGATGCGCTCGGCATTAACTGTGGTCGGGATATTGGCTTGGACGACGTGATCGGCATCCTGCGCCGCTATAGCAAGGTCACGAACTTACCATTGTTTGCCCGCCCCAACGCAGAGACGCCAACCCGCGAGCAGAATCGTTGGATCTATCCGCAGACGCCGGAAAAGATGGCGCGCCGCCTAACGGAATTGCTGGAGACTGGCGTCTGCATGGTCGGTGGCTGTTGCGGCACGACGCCGGAACATATCGCGGCCTTTCGGCCGGTTGTCGAGGAATGGAATAAGAGGCCGCGTGGCAATCAAGTACTGAGTTACTGAGTAGGGAGTACCGAGTACTGAATACCGAGTACTGAATACCGAGTACTGAGTACCGAGTACCGAGTACCGAGTATTGTGTACTGGGTACTGTGTACTGAGTACTCGGTACTGAGTACTCAAGTCGCCACCACGTTGACTCTTCGCCCTTCGCGGTCAAACGCCACTACGCCGTCGGCCAGGGCGAACAGGGTATCGTCCTTGCCCCGACCGACGTTCCGCCCTGGGTGATACTTGGTGCCGCGTTGCCGGACAAGAATGCCGCCGGCGCGGATCGACTCGCCGCCGAAAACCTTGATGCCGAGCCGCTGGCTGCGCGATTCCCGGCCGTTGCGTACCGAACCTTGTCCCTTCTTATGAGCCATTGCTACCTCACCGATGTTGCTTGCCTTGTCACTTCTTTGGGGCCTGCGGCGGAGCCTTTTCCGCCACATTGATTCCAGGAATCTTCACGTTTGTCGACCGGTAAATCCACTCCGCCGGGGGTACAAACTTGATCTCATCAGGAGTCTGATAATACCGGTCGCCGACGCGGCGGAAGTTAAGCTGCAGCGTCTTGCGCCGGATGATTTGTTTTGTAGGATCGGCGGGGTCCTCCGCCAAGGACCAGCCGTTGGACAGGCCGCTCACGAAGATGCTGTAACGATTGGATTCCGGATTCACATCATCCCAGATCGCCACACCGGTGACGGGCCGTGGCAGCCCTGGTTTGGAAACCGGGATCGGCTTGCTGGCGATTGTCACGGAGTTCTTGATATCGAGATGGCCGGTCGGGTCCTCGATTTGCTTGATCGCTTCTTCGACCTTGGGCAGAACCTGGTCGCGATAAAGGCCGGGCTTGTCGTGCGTGACCAGCTCAAAGTCCGGATTGAAGAAATGGGGGTCGGGGGTGTTATTGAGGAGCTGGTACTTCATGTACCAGCACAGCTTCCGCCCCCGGCCGGGAATGTCCACGGGGATGAGCCGCGGATCGTAAAATTTCAGCTCCAGCACCCAGATCTTGCTGTCCGCCTTGCGGATGTCGTCCTTGTCCTGGACATTGACCTGAGGCTTGGCCTCGCGCTCGTTGGGACGCAATCCCTGCGCCATGCCATAGCCAGCGACGAACACAACTGTTGCCAGGAGGCCCAGGGCATACGGCCACCTCAACTTTGCTAGCCCATTTGCTCCTGTCATAACGCTCTCCTCTAGCAACCCGCTTTGATGAAGCTCAACTTGCCCGCTTTGCGCAGAACCACGCCGCAACAAGCGATAGGAACAGTAACGATAGCAGGGACTTGTGGTTACGGTCAAGATGAAGCGCAACCCAAGTTATTCTGCCATAATTGGTCAGACACACTCCCCTCGACGCGGCAGCCGATGTCGTCAATTCCGTCGCGGTCGGCCGGACTTTCAACGCAGCCCTGCTCTCAAGCGCAGTTGCGCGATCAGTCTCTTCGGATGGGATACGTAGCGCAGGAACATCGGACTGAGCCGGATTCGGCGACCGTCGTGGCTATGGATGATGACGGTGAACTCGGTGTTGGTGAGCAGGCCGGATGGACTCGAGGCGTCCGCGCTGCGTTTCCAGATGCTGACCACTCCCAGGTTGGTGTTGTCCAGCCGGCTTACTTCAACGTCCGCAATTTCATCCCAGCCGAACTCGACTTCAATGCCGGACTCCACGAAGCGAACGCCGTGCTTGCGCAGCTCCAGCCGCCGGCCGGCATGGAAGAGATTCATGCCGGCCAGGGCGAATGCCATGAAAAGCGCGAGCGTGCCCGCCAGCAAGAAGGTCAAGGAATGCGGCTGCCGGCTCAGCGCGAAAGCGATTGCCCCTAGCCCAACCAGGCCAATAGCGCCGGCGATGGCCAGCACGCTGGCTAGATTGACGTGATACTGCTCGATCAGTTTACCAAGCGGATCTCCACAATCATCTTCTTCATGCGTGTTTCGCGGGCGGCGCGCTTTGGACATGGGGGCGCTCTCAGGTCACTATGCTTTGGCTGAGGAGAATGGGTCCGACTCAACTTCCAGCCAGAGCTCTGCAGCCTCCCGGATGTTCGTTAGTGCCTCTTCTCTCGTTTCTCCCTGGGAATGGCAACCCGGCAAGGCTGGAACACTTACCGAATATCCACCTACCGATTCGGCGTGAATTAACACTTTTAGCTTCATAGTCGGCCCCTCTCTTGGCATTCTAATGCGAGGGCGCGATTCGCTCATCCATCGGACTCGATGCCTGCGCGTACAGCTTTTTGGCAATGCGGCCCGACAGAAATGCCAGGCGGCCGCACTCGCAGGCATAGCGCATCGCCCAGGCCATGCGCAGAGGATCCTTCGCGTGAGCGATGCCCGTGTTGAGCAGCACGCCGTCGCAACCCAGTTCCATGGCCACGGTCACATCGCTGGCCGTGCCTACGCCCGCGTCCACGATAACCGGATAGTCCGGGTCGCCGGCTTTCAAGTACTCGAGGATGATGCGGATGTTGTTGGCGTTCAGAATCCCCTGGCCGCTGCCGATGGGGCTACCGGCGGGCATTACGCTGGCGGCGCCCGCTTCTTTGAGGTGCCTGGCCATGATCGGGTCGTCGCTCGTGTAGACCAGGACCTGGAAGCCGTCCTTGACAAGCTGCTCCGTCGCCTTCAGCGTGGCGACGGGATCGGGGAGAAGAGTCTTCGCGTCGCCCAGGCATTCCAGCTTCACCCAGGCTGCCCCCGGATTGTCCAGGTTCGTGAGCAGTTCGCGGGCGAGCCGGGCGTGGCGGATGACGTCCTCGGCGCTAAAGCAGCCGGCTGTATTCGGCAGGATCGTATAACGCTTCAGATCGAGGTAATCGAGGATATTGCGACCTTCTTTGTCTACGAGACGCTCACGCCGCACGGCCACCGTCGTGACTTCGCAGCCGCTTGCCGCCAGGCAGTCGCGCATGAGGTCATAGCTGGCGTATTTTCCGGTGCCCGTGATCAAACGGCTGCGGAAAGTAAATTTGCCGATGGTCAGCGGTTTATCGGCAGGCGGTTCTACGGCCGGCGCGCCGCCGCCGACAAGCGTGACAATCTCAACCTGGTCGCCGCTCGCGAGGCGATGCCCGGCATGTTGCGGCAGTGGAACCACATGCTCATTCACCTCGACGGCGATCTTGCGCCGATCGTAGCCGAGCTGTTCCAGAAATTGAGCGACAGTAAGCGGCTCGGTCAACGTTCTGGGTGTCCCGTTCAATGTTAACTGAATCATCGGAATAGCCTGTTGGCCATTTTGAAGTTGTCTGTCTAGTTTATAACTTATACGATTCGCGATTTTGGTCGAGCGTTTCGGCGTCTCACGCCCCGTCCCACCCTGCCTGAATACAGGCAGCCGTAGGGCAGGTTTTTTGACCTGCCTTATCGCCACGGCAGGTTAAAAACCTGCCCTACAGAAGTCCAGGACCTAAGCGATGTCTTCTCAGTACGTTCCCAACACGCGGATTCCCACGCTGGTCTTTTCGACCAGTGCCCATGCTTCCCGGCACGTGGCCGTGATGGTGGAAAGCCTCATTCGGCAGAAGAATTCCGCCGGGCAGCACACCGTCCTGGGTTTGCCGACCGGCTCCACTCCGGTGGGCGTCTATCGCGAGCTGATTCGCATGCACAAGGAGAGCGGGCTCGATTTCTCGAGGGTAATCACCTTCAACCTGGACGAGTATTTTGGCGTCACGCCGGATGACATGCATAGCTACCGACGCTGGATGCAGGAAACGTTCTTCAATCATGTAAACCTCAAGCCGGAGAACATCCATGTTCCGGACGGCACGATTCGCGAAGAGGATGCCGCGGAGTACTGTGCCGATTACGAAGACAGGATTCGCCGGGCCGGAGGCATCGACCTGCAATTGCTCGGCATCGGCCGCACCGGCCACATTGGTTTCAACGAGCCGGGCTCGACGCGGCACAGCCGGACGCGCCTGGCCACGCTTGATCCCGTGACACGGCGGGACGCGGCCGGCGATTTTTACGGCGAGGAGAACGTACCGCAGCAAGCCCTGACCATGGGTGTCGGCACCATTCTCGAGGCCCACAAGATCGTGCTGATGGCCTTCGGCGAGCACAAAGCCCAGATAGTACAGCGGGCCGCCGAAGGCGACATGACCGATGCCATCGCCGCCAGCTTTCTGCAACGGCACCCCGACACCACCTTTATCCTCGACCAGGCCGCCGCCGGCGGGCTGACCGCAATCCGCAGTCCCTGGGTCGTCGGGCCGGTGGAATGGACGCCTTCGTTGATCCGCCGGGCGGTCATCTGGCTGGCCCTCAAGGTCGGCAAGGCGCTTCTCAAGCTTTCCGACGACGACTTTCGCGAGCACGAACTCTACGAGCTGCTCCGGGAGCACGGCCCGGCCGAGCGGCTTGGCCGGCGCGTTTTCGACGAGATGATGAAGACCATCTGCACCCACCCGGCCGGTACCGAGCCGCGGCCCGTCCTGGTCTTCAGTCCGCATCCCGATGACGACGTGATCAGCATGGGCGGCACGCTCATCCGCCTGGTAGATCAGGATCATCAGGTACATGTTGCCTACATGACCAGCGGCAACATCGCCGTCTTCGATCACGACGCCTGGCGCTTCACCGATTTTGTCGTCGAGTTCAACCGGCTCTTCGCCATCGACAAGGAGCACACCGAGGCGGTGCGGAATCGCGTGCAGAGCTTCCTGCGCACCAAGAAGCCCGCACAGGCGGATTCCGAGGATATGCTGCAAATCAAGGCCCTGATCCGGCAGACGGAAGCGCGGGCGGCGGCACTGGCCTGCGGCCTATCCCCGGAACAGTTGGAGTTCATGGATCTGCGCTTCTACCGCACTGGGACCATCGCCAAGGCGCCCATTCATCCTCAGGACATTGCCGACATTATTGCCTTACTACAGCGCCTGCAGCCGGCGCAGATTTACGTGGCCGGCGATCTCTCCGATCCGCATGGCACGCACCGGGTCTGTGCCGACGCCATCTTTCGCGCCGTAAAAGAAGTCCGCAAGTCCGGGCAGTCTTTCGAGGTCTGGCTCTATCGCGGCGCCTGGCAGGAGTGGGAACCCCACGAGGTGGACCGCGTCGTGCCCATCAGCCCGGACGATCTCGAGCGGAAAAAACTGGCCATCTTCCGCCATCAATCGCAAAAGGATCGGGCGATGTTTCCCGGGGGCATTGACCGCCGGGAGTTCTGGCAAAGAGCGGAAGACAGAAATCGCCATACCGCCAAGGTTTACGATGAGCTCGGTCTTCCCGAGTTTTATGCGTTGGAAGGATTTGTGCAGTGGAATGAGGGAGGTGAGTGGTGAGTCGTGAGTCGTGAGTGGTCGGTGGATGGGTAAATTTGCCCTACTGAATGCAGAATCAGCGCACCTTACCACTCACCACTAACCACTCACCACTCACCTCTTGACCATCCACCCTCAACCGACTTTCTCTCCCTCTTTTTCTGTTCCCGTCTCAATCTCCGCGGCCGCTTTTCGCATTCGCTGCAGCGCCTGTCCCTTGATCTCCGACGTATGATAGTAGTGGAAGCAGAAAAAGCACACGGGCGAGGGGGGGCGCGTCATGAGCGGCTCAACGGAAAACAGGGCCCACGGCGCTTCGGAAAAACCAGCGCGGCGGGATCGCGGTGTGAGCCTGGCGGAAGCCGGCAATATGCTGCCGCTGGTGCGGCGCATCGTCGCCGACGTGGTCGCCGGGCAACAGTGTGTTGCCCAGTTGACACCGGAAGAGGAGCAACTGCATCGCCAGCGCCGCGCTCTGTCCTGGCCGCAACGGGCCCGCATGTACGAGATGAAGGAGCAGATCGCCGCCGCCGAGCGCAGTCGCCAGGAAGCGCTGGCGGAACTGGATAGCCTGGGTGTAGTCGTCATCGATGGAGAATTTGGCCGCGTCGGTTTTCCCACGGTGGTGAATGGCCGCCCCGCTTATTTCAGTTGGCAGCCTGGCGAAGAAGCGATCCGCTTCTGGCATTTCGCCGAGGAGCAGCAACGCAGGCCGGTGCCGGTGACCTGGATCAAATCGGCAAAGCAGACCCTTTCCGAGTAAGCCTTTGAATGCGGTGACTCGACAGCGCCTTGGATGAGCTGCCTTCCAAAACAAGCCAAAAGCGGTGTCGCGCCGCCGCACTCCAAAAAAGCAAAAAAATTTCTCCGAAAAACTTGCCCAACCGGAAAACGCGACCTAAGTTTTCGGTGACGTGAGTGATCTCTGCTTCATCGCTCACGGGAACAGTCAAGAAGCAAAAAACTTCTTGGCCATCCTCGACAATGGCAAACCCGTCGCGAGGCGGGGACGCAAAGCTATGGGCTCTTAACCGTCCGAGGGGGGGCGGTTTAAGGCTGCCAGGCTACCGAAGGGATGGACGGGACCCGTAAGTATGCTTGGTGGTCCGGGCTTCCGCAGGGAAGCCCGGATTTTTTTGCGCGCACGTCAAAGTTGCACGTCCGCTATCCTGCCGCGGCCAAGATTTGTTCAAGAAAAGATTGCCCTTCCGCCGCCGGTTTGACACAATGGCGTCGCCTCGGCGCTGGTTTGGCGCCAGTTTGAAGGAGAAGCTTCCTCTCAGACAGGGCATAAAGGCATCCACCGCTTGATGGAGTGTCCAGGGATGGCAAAGCAGTGCACGGCATGCAGTCGCCTTTACCATGAAGAACAGGATTCTTGCCCGCACTGCGGCGCCGCAGGCGACTCGATAAAAGTACCAGCGCCGCGAATCCGCGGCGAGTCCACAGAAGATCTGGCAGGCAGAGCCCGCCCTGCAGGCAGGCGCCACGCGGCGGCTCTCGCTCAACCCCTGGCCGAGACCCGGCCTGTTTACGCCAACTCAGGGAGGCTGCCGGCGTCGCATGCGCCGCTGGAGATCATGGCTGCCGCCGAATTGCCCGCTGACCCACATCCGGAGCGCTCACCGCTGTCTCCGCCGGCCAAGGAGGACCATTCATCCCGCGTCGAGATCAACGAAGCGGATATTGAAGTAGATTCCATTGGCGAACTGGCGGTCGAAGGCGGCCGCGACTTCCCCGCCGGGCAAGAACGGGCGTCCGCCGTCAACCCCGGCTCGGACTCCGAGTTTGATCTGCGCCTCGTCTGGAACGATGAAGAGGAGCCGCCGCCCGGCCCGGATCAATGGGAAGGGGAGAAGCCTTCCAGTCCACCCCATTCTGCCGAAGATTTTGGCGTCCATCTCGTAGAGAACATCGGCGGCGCAGCCGGCAGCGGCCCTGACCATGCCGGGGATGCCGCCATCTCGGGAAGCCAGCCGCCCGGCGTTGCCTCGGACAGCCATGCCACGGAAAATCCATCCGCGCCACAGGAACCTGCGGCCGAGCTGCCGCTCATGAGCACGTCCAGCGCAGAGATTGAATTGCCTCCGGACGCGCCTGCTGAGAAACCGCATGAATCAAAGGAAAAGGTTCTGCCGGGCGCAGACGCGATGGCGAGCGACGACGAAATCGACATGAGCCTCTATCCGTCCCCGCTCGTGCCGTACGCTCCGCCGGAGCCCGTGCCGATCGAACAGGCACTGCCCTGGTTTTCCCCCGGACCATCGAAGCCGGCATCGGAGACTGCGCGACTGAGCAACACGCTTCTTGGCGTTCTTATTGGCACGGGAGTCTGTTTCGCGCTCTGGCTGTTCGGTTTGCAACCGCCGTCGAGTTGGCAGCTCAAGCGCGCGGCCAAAGCCGACTCGACCGCACTGCAGGCAGTGGCGATGGAAGACAGCAAGGCGCCATCCTACGAAGAAACGGAGGCCAAACTTTTTGCCGACGAGTGGGCCGTGGAATTCGTCACGGCCGTTGACCTGGCCCGCGCCCGGAAATACCCGGCTGCGCTGGAAGTCCTCAATGGCTTGTGCGCCACGCTCGAGGAGCGACGCTTCTTGAATCTGGCGGAGGGAACCGACAGCGCCGAAACCGAGCAGGCACTCCTGAAGACGAGTTACGAGCTGCTGAGCGCCTGGCAATTCGAGCACAACCTCGCTAAGAAGGGCATGCTGGCGCAGTCGCGGAATACCGCCGGCGCGGTGGACAACCTCCTTGCCGACAACCAGCGGCTCCAAGGCACGCTCGAAGCGCTAAATGCCAAGCTGAAAGCCGCGGGAAGCGGTCCGGACTCGGTGAGCCTAGCCGACAAGATCGAGGGGCTGCTCAAGAGCCGCGCGGACGCGGAGAAGCAGGCGGGGCTGCTCCCGGCGGAGCGTCAGCGCGCTGCCAGGGCGGAGGAATCCGCTCAGGCCGCCCTCGCCAGGGCCGTTGCCCTGGAAGACAAGCTCAAGGCAACGGAACTGAAATGGCAAAAGAGCGAAAGCAAAGTCAATGAGCTGAAGGCCAAGCAGGAGGCGGTTGCCAAGGCGAAGCCGCTCGTCATGCCGCCTCTGAAGCTAACTGCGCCGGTTCATGATGCGAAGCTTGCCTATCAGCATTACGCCAAGGGGCTCGGTCTCTACAGGACCGCTCTGTACCCCGAAGCCGAGCAGGAATTTAACGCCGCCGTGCAAGCAGACGATCAGGATGCTCGTTATCACTACTACCAGGGTCTGGCGCGCTGGGCGCAGGGCAAGCACGAGCAAGCGGCAACCAGCTTCCGCGCCGGGGCGCGCATGGAGCGCGACAACAAACCGTCGCGGATCTTCGTAAAGGTGGCCCTCGATCGCGTGGATCTGGCTGCGCTCAAGGAAATGAATCGCTTCCGTCCTGAATAATACCTGAATAATACGATCCTTTAGCTCACTTTAGCCTGTTTAGCCGTGTTTAGGCGCGACCCGTTAGGGGAGCGCGTAGCCGTGGCGGTGCTGACCGCGCTTCCCTAACGGGGCGCGGCTAAACATGGGCTAAACATCTACACTAGCCGTTTTGGTTGATCAGGTCGATCAAACATGCGCAGCCGTCCCGGGGAAGAGCGCAACGCGTCGGACTCCACGTAGCCCCCAACTGAATCACCGACTTCTTGTCTAAGTAGCCAAGGTCTTCGCGAGCCCATTATGATCTGCCTCCGCTTCAGGGGATCGCCCATCGAGGATTGCCCCCAAAATTCCCTGCCCGGACAGCAAAACCGTGAGGGGCGCCGCGATGGTCTGCGGATTACCACAATAGCAGGTACGGCGCGGCGCTACTGCAGTGCAATGCCGTGCCAGGATCGTTGCACCCGGACAAGCAAAGGGAAGTTGCTTGCATACCTGGCCGTGGCGGAGTAGGATCAACCCCACTCGCTACCAGTCCCGTCACTGCCACTGCCGAGAGGAACTGAACATGACCCTTTTCTCGGATGGGCTTGCCGACCGTGAGCGGCGCCCGCGGCGTGCGGCTTTCACATTGATCGAGCTGCTTGTGGTAATCAGCATCATCGGCATCTTGCTCGGTCTGTTGATTCCCGCCGTACAAAGAGTGCGCGAGGCGGCCAACCGCATGAGCTGTCAAAACAACCTCAAACAGCTCGGCCTGGCGCTGCACGGGCATCATGATAGCAAAGACAAGTTTCCGTTGGGCTCGATCAACAAGAAGCCCTGGGCCTGGTCCGCCCCGCGCATCACCTACATCATTTCCCTGTACCCTTACCTGGAGCAGGATGCCGCCTACAGCAAATGGAATCCGGATGTCATCGAGGCCAGCGGCGGTGACGGCGGGGTGATTCCCTGGTGCGGCTCCGTCAACTCCGTCGGTCCCGACGCGCCCACCGCCGTCGTTGTCCCGACCCTGTTGTGCCCCAGCGACGGCATGGGCGGTTCGACTTCGATCAATCGACCCAGTGCGGGAATCCTCCTCGGAACGTGGAACAACTGCAACTACCTGGGCTTCTTCGGGGACAAGGACTATGGCGGTGGACTGCCCGGAGCCGCGCCACCCGACCGGAATAAGCGCGCCGCCTTCGGCTTCAACTACGGAGCCAAACTGGCCGATATCACGGATGGGACCAGCAACACCATGGTCATGGGCGAGTATCTCACCGGACTCTCTCAGGACGAGGCTCCCTTTGACTTCCGAGGGGTTCCCTGGATTGATTTTCCCGGTTGTAGTCAACTTTATACTCAGTCGACTCCGAACAGCTCGAGCCCCGATCTCTTTCACCCCGGCAAGTATTGCTACAACCGGCCCGAGCTCAACCTGCCCTGTGCCGAATCGACCGGAGATCAGACCACAGCCGCTGCGCGGAGCCGGCACCCGGGGGGCGTGAATGTCGTCCTGGCCGATGGGTCGGTGCGCTTTATCAACCAGGGCATTAGCCTCGACACCTGGCAGGCGCTGGGATCGATCTCCGGCGGCGAAGTAGCGAGAGAATTCTAAATATCGGTAGCCGTGGTCAAGTAGCCAGCAGTAATCCTCTTCTGGCTGCTCACTACTGCCAAAAGGGGATCCTTTCATGAAAACACGGACCCTTTGTTGTTTGGCCGGGTGCTTCCTTCTTTTTTCCGGGTGCGGCCAGCCGGGACCTTCCGTTGTCGGCACAGTCCTGCTGGACGGGGATCCCCTTCCATCCGGCCGCATCCGCTTCGTTCCTGTGGAGGGCACACCAGGCCCCGATGCCGGTGCGGTGATCGAGGAGGGAAAATACAGCGTCGGCAAAGGCCTGACCGTGGGAAAATATCGCGTCGAGATACACGGCGTCAAGGAAAGCACCGTGAGGAAAGAACGGGATCCGATCATCCCGGTACACCTCATCCCGGCCGCCATGGAAGCGGTGCCGACGGCATACAACGCCAAAAGTCAGTTGATCCGAGCTGTCGAGGCGGGCGCCAACACGCTGGACTTCGACCTGACAACGAATCGAAAAGCAAAATAGTGTTGCGTCGAGAATTGGGGCGGCAAGTTTCCAACTTGCCGGCATGCCAACACGGCAAGTTGAAAACTTGCCGCCACACGTGCCTTCGCCGCGGCGATGGCCGACGAGTGAGTTATGGGCGAACTCCTCCAGCTCGAGATCGGCTCCACGCTCTTGCCCGCGCGGCACGTGGACCAGGTTTGTGATGGTTTCGAGGCCGCCTGGAAAGCCTCGGGGCGCGCCGGCGCACGCCCACGGATCGAGGACTATCTTGCCGCCGTTGCACAGCCGGAGCGAGCAGCCCTGTGCCGGGAGCTGATCAAGCTCGACATCGAGTACCGCCGCCGCCTCGGCGAGGAAGCCGTCGTGGAAGACTACGCGCGCTTTCTGGCCCCGGAGCCCGCGGCGCCGGGGGGCGCCGAAGAGATTCCCGTTCCCCTGCGCCTCGGCCGCTACCGCATCGCCGCGCGGCTGGGCACCGGCGGCTTTGGCGTGGTCTACCGCGGCTACGATGAAGAACTGCGGCGCGAGGTAGCCATCAAGGTCCGCCACCCAGACCGCACGGCGTCTGCGGACAGTACGCTGCTGTACCTGGCCGAGGCGCGCATGCTGGCCAGCCTCGATCATCCGGGAATCGTCCCGGTTTACGACTTCGGCCGCACGGAGGACGGCACTTGCTACTTCGTCTCGAAGCTGGTCACAGGCATCGACCTGGGGAAACGGCTGCGGCAGAGCCGCTTCGCGGCTGCCGCCGCCGCAGAGGTGATCACCCGCGTGGCCGAGGCCTTGCACCACGCCCATCAGCGCGGCCTGGTCCACCGCGACATCAAGCCGGCTAACATCCTGCTCGACACCGAGGGAAGTCCTTTCGTCGCCGACTTCGGCATGGCCCTGCGCGAAGAGGACTTCGGCCAGGGGCCCTCCTTTGCAGGCACCCCCGTGTACATGAGCCCCGAGCAGGCACGCGGCGAGGGACATCGCGTCGATGGTCGCACGGATATCTACAGCCTGGGCGCCATTTTCTACGAGCTGCTTACCGGACAGCGGCTGGTTCAGGCGGACAACCTGGACGGCGTACTCGAACAAATCAAGACCTGGGAGCCCCGGCCGCCCCGCCAGCTTGATAGCGCCATCCCCAAGGAGCTGGACCGCATTTGCCTCAAGACCTTGAGTAAGCGCGCCTCCGACCGGTACAGCACGGCGCTCGACCTGGCCGAGGACCTCCGGCACTGGCTAGCCGGACAACGGGACCCTGCGCAACTCCCCACTCCGCCTCTCGCGCTCCTTCCCCCTGCCGCGGCTCAGAAAGGCAGAGAGGGTGGGACGACGGCGAGCCTTCCCGTTCCGCGGCGGGGCGAGGCGGCCGACTCCGACGCCGCGCCGGCCAAGGTTGTCCCCAAGGGGCTGCGCGCCTTCGACGTGGAGGATGCCGACTTCTTTCTGCAACTGCTGCCCGGTCCGCGCGATCGCGACGGTTTGCCCGACAACATCCGCTTCTGGAAGACACGCCTGGAGGAGACGGATCCCGACCGAGCCTTCAGTGTCGGTCTGCTGTACGGGCCGAGCGGCTGCGGCAAATCGTCGTTCGTCAAGGCCGGGCTGCTGCCGCGGCTGGCCGCGCACGTGCTGCCCATCTACGTGGAGGCCGCGCCCCGCGACACCGAAGCGCGACTGCTCGCGGTCCTGCGGAAACGCTGTCCGCAGCTGCCGCCGACTCTTCCCTTGCCTGAGGCCCTGGCGCGCTTGCGGCGCGAGCGGGCGCTGGCCCCGGCCAAGAAGGTCGTTCTCGTGCTCGATCAGTTCGAGCAGTATCTCCATGCCGCAGACCAGGACCGGAACGGGCTGCTGGTGCCGGCGCTGCGACAGTGCGACGGCCAGCACGTCCAGTGTGTGCTTATGGTGCGCGACGATTTCTGGATGGCGGCGACGCGCTTCATGCGCGAACTGGAAGTCCGCCTGGTGGAGAATCAGAACTCCCTGGCCGTGGACCTCTTTGATCCCCGGCATGCCCGCAAGGTGCTGACGGAGTTCGGCCGATCGTTCGGCGCCTTGCCCGACAATCCGGGGGAGCTGTCCCGCGAGCAGGTGCGCTTTCTCGACCAGGCCGTCGCCGGTCTGGCCCGGGATGGCAAAGTGATTCCCGTCCAGCTCGCGCTGTTCGCCGAGATGATCAAGGCCAGACCCTGGACCCCAGCCGTCTTCAAGCAACTGGGCGGCATGGAGGGTATCGGCGTCACCTTCCTTGAGGAAACCTTCAGCGCGCGGACCGCCCCGCCCGAGCACCGCTTCCATCAGAAGGCGGCCCGTGCGGTCCTCGGCGCCTTGCTGCCGCAGGAAGGAACCGATCTCAAGGCACACATGACGGCGCACCGCACCTTGCTCGAGGCGTCCGGCTACGCGGCACGGCCTCGGGAGTTCGAGGAGCTCCTGCGTATTCTCGACACCGAGCTGCGACTGGTCACTCCCACCGACCCCGAAGGCGTGGGCGAGTGGCAAACCAGCGGTGCGGCCACACCAAACAATGGTGCTCCGGCAGAGCCCACGCAGGGTCCGGCTGGCCGCGGCGCGAACGCATCCGGGCTCGCCGGTTACTATCAACTTACCCACGACCACATGGTGCCGGCGCTGCGGCAGTGGCTGACCCGCAAACAACGCGAAACGCGGCGCGGGCGCATGCAACTCCGCCTGGCGGAGCGGGCTGCCCTATGGAGCGCCAGACCGGAGAACCGGCATCTTCCCGGCTGGTGGGAGTCGCTCAACATCCTGCTCTTCACTCGGGAGAGGGAGTGGAGCGCGGGCCAAAGGCGGATGCTTCGTGCCGCGTCGCGGCTTCACCTGATCCAGTTTGGCGTATTGGCCATCCTCCTGGTACTCGCCGGAGCGGCCCTTTGGCAATGGGTGTTTGCCGCTCAGCGGGCCGGCCATCTTGTCCAGGCCGTGGTGTCGGCCGATGTTAACCACCTCCCACAAATCGTTAAGGACCTTTCTCCTTATCGGCGCTGGGCCGATCCGCTGTTAAAGAAGAAGCTCGAGCAATACCGGAAGGACAGCAAGACGCAAGGGGAGCATAGCAGGCAGGAACTGAACGTCACCCTGGCGCTGTTGCCCGTGGACTCCGAACAGGTGGCCTACCTACGCCGCTGGTTGCTGGCAGCCAATCCGGACGATCTCCAGAGCATCTGTGAAGGGTTAGCAGGGTTAGCAGCGAAGCACAGTCAGGATCTGGTCGAATGGCTGTGGAGCTTGCTCAAAACCGAAGCCGACCCCAAGCGCCGTTTTCGAGCCGCCCTTGCCTTGGCCTATTACGACCCGGCCAACGAGGCGTGGGAGACCGGCCTGAGCGACGAGGTCGCGAACCAACTCATTGCCGAAGAACCGGAGAAGTGGCTTCCGTTACTAAACGGAATCCGTTTTGACCTCCGGACCTCTCTCGCCAAGATTTTCCGCGATCCCGGCAGACGCGAATTAGACCGGGCCCTGGCCACGCACATGTTCATTTTGGTGGGAGCCGCCGACATAAAGGCAGAACTCCTCCGGGACTACGTCCTGGAAGCCGAGGGCCGGCAATCCCTCCTGGAGTACTTTCTGGCCGATCGCCGATCGGCCGAGCCGCTGCTGAACCAGGAGCTGGATACCGTGACCCGGCCGAACGCGTCGGAACAAGAGAAAGATTCGCGGGCGAAGCGCCAGGCCCATGCCGCGACGGCCTTGCTGCAACTGGCCCAGAAATGGGAAGGTGAGACCGAGAACCCGGTTCTTGTTCAGCGCATTTGGCCCCTCCTGCGGCATAGCGCAGACCCCCGCTTGCGCGCCTATCTCATTCACCGTCTCGGCCCGGCGGAAGTCAATCCGGACATGCTCATCCGCCGCTATGGCGAGGAGACGGACGTTTCGGCCCGGCAGGCCCTGCTCTTGAGTCTCGGGGAGTTTCCGGAGAAAACACTGCCGGCCGAAAAGCGCGACGCGTTCGCGCCCAGCCTGCTACAGACCTATGCCGACGAGGCCGATCCGGGCCTTCATTCGGCCGTTGCCTGGCTTCTGCGCCGCTGGGGGAAGGAAAAGAGCCTCGACCAGGCCGACCACAAGCTGGCCGGTCTGCCGCCCGGGCCGCGCGGCTGGTATGTCACGAAACGGCACGAACACACCCTGGCCGTGCTTGGCGAGTCCGGCGAGTTTGCCATGGGCTCGCCCGTCCAGGAGACAGACCGGCGTCCGGATGAAAAGTTGCACGCCGCGCACATCGGCCGGCCCTTTACCCTGGCGACCCGGGAGGTGACGGTCAGGCAATTCCGGGAATTCCTGCAGGCCCATCCCGGTATCGGCCACGATGCGATTATCACCCAGAAATACAGCCCGGAGCCGGACGGGCCGATGCTTCCGTTGACCTGGTACCAGGCCGCCCAGTATTGCCGTTGGCTGAGCGAGCAAGAGGGGATAGCAGAGAAGGAGATGTGTTATCCTCCCCTGAACCAAATAAAAGATGGGATGACGCTGCCGGCTGATTGTCTGGTTCGGACGGGGTATCGTCTGCCCACCGAAGCCGAGTGGGAGTACGCGTGCCGTGCCGGCACCGGGACGAGCCGGTTCTATGGTGTGGCGGAGACGATGCTTGGCCAGTATGCCTGGTACGTCGGCAATTCCGAAGACCGGGCTCAACCGGTGGCCCGCCTGAAGCCAAACGATTTCGGACTGTTCGACATGTATGGCAACGCCTGGGAGTGGTGCCAGGATGCCTATTTGACGGATTCGCCCGGCCCGAATATGCCGGGACGCGTGGAGCAGCAAATTACGATTACCGACGCCCAGAGCCGCGTGCTCCGGGGCGGCTGCTTTGCCTCTCCGGCGACCGTGGCACGCTCTGCTTACCGGTTCGGGCTCCAGCCGAAGGCTTCTTTTTCTTTTGCTGGCCTGCGTGTGGCGCGGACTATGCCCCGGCGGCCGTGAGCGTTGAGCGGTCTGCAGCCAGCTTCCAGAGATCCCTATGAGAAAGCGCCGACTGGTATGGTCTGGTGTCGCGGTGCTTATCGGTCTCCTCTTTATTAGCATCGCTTTTGATTGGCGCGTTGGCCGTCCGAGATTGCTGAGTAACGTAAGCGTCAACGATTCGACTCCCTTCGGCCAAGCGGCCCATTCATTACCGGAGCGCGCTCCGGAGGATATCCCGGCTCTGCACACCGCCCTGCACGATCAGGATCCGCACGTCCGTGACGAGGCGGCGGCCGGCCTGGTCGAAGTTGGCGCGCCGGCTGTGCCCGCACTCAGTAGCAGCCTGGCCAATCCGGACGTGCGCATTCGCCGGGCGGCGGCCCATGCTTTATGGCAAATGGGTCTGGAGGGAAAGGCGGCCGCCTCGGCCCTGAGCACCGGCCTTAAGGACGCGGATGCCGAGGTGCGCCGCTGGTCCGCCGCTGCCCTGGGCGCCATCGGCGTACGAACCGAGGAGGCTGCCCGCGCCCTCGGCGAGGCCGTGCGCGACAAAAATCCGGACGTGCGCCGCAACGCTGCTGAAGCCCTGCTCAAGATGGGCCCGGCGGCCGAGGCTGCTCTTCCCGCCCTGAGCGAGACGCTGGAGCGGGAAGACCTGCACGTACGCCGGCGGATTGTCCACTTCCTGAGCAGATACGACGGGCCAGCGGCGTCTCTGTTGGGGAAAGCGCTTGCCGATGAGGATTCAGGCATTCGCATGACGGCGGCCGAAGCTCTGGCCAGGCTAGGCCCGGACGCCAAAGAAGCCGTGTCGGCGTTGCGTAAGGCGCTTGCGGACCCGAATGCGTACATTCGCGAGCGCGCCGCTCATACCCTCAAACGCATCGGCCCTGGCGCCAGATCCGCCGTGCCTGACCTGCTCGGTGCGCTGCGGGACTCGCATGTCGAGGTTCGTGTCCAGGCGGGGCTAGCCCTCTGGAAAATCGTTCGGCGAAGCAAGGAGGTAGTACCCGTCTTGGCCGCCGCGCTCGCGGATCCAGACGCGGACGTTCGCCGTCTTGCCGTCAAGGCCCTGGGCACGATCGGCCCGCCTGCCGGTGCAGCGGCGCCGGCGTTACGTGCCCTGCTGAGGGACAAGGAAAGCGATGTTCAGAGGTCGGCGGCCGCCGCGCTAACAGAGATACATGCGGCCTCTGCCCAACCTGACGAGGCGCCAGACTGATTTGCATGCGCTACCATTGGTTGCCGATTCTTGTGATCTTCCCTGTGCTGGCCGCGGCTGGACTCGCAGTCCGCGCGTGGTTCGCGGGAGCGTCCGTTGACAACAGCGAGCCGGCGGCAAGTGGCGGGGCACCGCCTGTGCTGATTCCTACGGTCCGCTTCACCGACATTACCCAAGCTGCCGGCATCCGTTTCCGGCATACCAATGGGGCCTTCGGCAAGAAGCTCCTCCCCGAGACCATGGGGCCGGGAGTTGCCTTCCTCGACTACGACGGAGATGGTCGCCAGGACATTCTGTTCGTGAATTCTTGCTTCTGGCCGGGTCACGAGGACAGGCGGCACCCGGCGCCGGCCCTGGCCCTGTACCGCAACAAGGGCGACGGCACGTTCGAAGACGTTACGGCCTCGGCTGGACTGGCGGTCACCCTGTACGGCATGGGTGTGACCGTCGGCGATTACGACAACGACGGCTGGCCCGATGTGTTCATTACCGCTGTTGGCGGCAACCGTCTATTTCATAACGAGAGCAGCCTTCACGGGGGCCGGCGCTTCGTGGACGTGACAGCCACGGCTGGGGTGGGCGGACCCGGAGGTTGGCCGGCGATGACCGGCAGCGACTTCCTCAAGCAGGAGGCCCCGCTGAACTTCTCGAGCTCCGCGGCATTCCTGGATTACGATGGCGACGGCCGGCTCGATCTCTTCGTCTGCAACTACGTCCGCTGGTCGCCGGCTTTTGATCTGAGCCACGACTACCAGGCGGCCGGCGTACGCACCTACGGACAGCCGCGCGGCTTCGAGGGGGTCCACTGCTTTCTCTATCGCAATCTCGGCAGCGGCCGCTTCGAAGACGTCTCGGGCCGCGCCGGCATCCGCGTTGCCGAGCCGGCCAGCGGACCGGTGGGTAAGGCGCTCGGGGTCATTGCCTGCGACCTGGACGACGATGGCTGGCCGGATATCATCGTGGCCAACGACGGAGCGCGCAATTTCCTCTTCCACAACGAGAGCGACGGTCAAGGGGGCAGGCGCTTCGTGGAAATCGGTGTCGCGAAAGGGGTGGCGTACGCGGACGGCGGCGCCCGCGCCGGTATGGGCATCGACTGGGGGGAGTATCGTCCCGGCCACGGCGCCGTCGTGATCGGCAACTTCGCCGACGAGCCGGACACGTTCCTGCACCTCGATGACGCCTATGAGCTGTGGTTTTCCGACGTCGCCGCCACTGAAGGGATTGCCGCGCCAAGCCGGGCCGCGCTGAAGTTCGGGGTATTCTTTTTTGACTATGATCTCGACGGCCGGCAGGACCTGTTGACGTGCAACGGCCACCTGGCGTCGGAGATCAGCAAGGTACAAGCAAACCAGACGTATGCACAGCCGGTGCAGCTATTCTGGAATACCGGAGCCAGGCCAGCATATGTTGCCGTTCAGGTCGCGCAGGCGGGAGGAGACCTGTTCCGGCCCCTTGTCGGTCGGGGCTGTGCCTACGCGGATATCAACGGCGACGGCTATCTGGACCTTGTACTCATGGAGAACGGTGGTCCCGCCCGACTGCTGCGCAATGAAGGGGGCACGGGCAACAACTGGATCCGCTTGGCCCTGGAAGGGGACGGCGAAAACTCCAACCGCAGCGCCATTGGCGCCCAGGTCACGGTAGACGCGGGCGGCCTCGTGCAGCGCCGCGAAGTCCTCAGCGGCCGCGGTTACCTGAGCCAGTGCGAGTTGCCCCTCACCTTCGGACTTGGCAGGGCGGCGACGGTGGATCGGATCACCATCCGCTGGCCAGGCCGAAACGCCGGAAAGCAAGTGCTCACCGGCCTGGAAGTCAATAGAGTCCATGTGATTCGCCAGACCGGGGAATGAAGATTGCAGATTTCAGATTGCAGATTTTAGATTGCAAGAACTGGAGCTTCGCAATCTGCAATCTACAATCTGCAATCTCAAATCACACTTCCCGCTCATTGGCCCAGACCCGGCGGATTAATTGCAGCTTGCGCTCGACGGTCACCGGGACGCAGCCCAGTTTGTCCGCGATTTCCGCGTTCGTGTAACCTTCCATTTTCCAGACGGCCACGGAGCGCAACGTCGCATCCCCGAGCAGTTCGAGCAGCCGCCGGCACTCATCCGCTACCTGGGCGGCCATCTCGGGAGTGGGTTCGCGGGACGCGAATTCGTTGATGCCGGCTTCCGCCGGAGAATCCTCTCCATCCGCCAGACCGGATTCCCTGCGCATCTCGCCGCCGCCCCGTTTCTGGCGGCGTTCATGCTGCACCAGGTTCCAGGCCTTGCGCTCCGTAATCACCACCAGCAAGCGCCACAAGTTGTCGCGATCATCCAAGCGCGGGAACCGGCCCTGCTCGGCTCCCCGAAAAAAGCTCTCGAAGGCACTCAGGACCACGTCCTCTTCATCCGCCGCGCGGCGCTGCGCCCCCTGGAGTTTGCAGCGCGCCAGGCCGACGAGCCGTTGGAAGTACCGGTTCCACAACTCCTGGGCAGCGGCACGGTCCCCAGCCTGGAGCTGGTGAATCCACTGCGTAACAGAGCCTTCGAACCCCTCCGCCATCGCCCTTCCTCTCGCGCAAGTCCACCTGGTCGCAGGTTAGGCCGTATTCTAAAGCCTCCCGCTTCCGGTTGCAAAAGAATCGCGCCGGCCTGATCGGCTCTCCACCGGACTTGCTCCGGTGGACGCCTCGAATGGCGGCCAGAAACCGACGTCACAAAACCCCCTCCGCCGGGCTTGGCCCGGTGGAGGGACGACTGAGGCCAGACTGCGAGACCTCAATCGCCCTTCCACCGGGCCAAGCCCGGCGGAGAGGAATAGTTCTGGCATCCGTAATCTGGCCGCCCCAACGAAGTTTGCGGGCTATGCCGGAAAACTAACTTCAGATTGGCGCATCAGGTTATACAAAGTTTCTCGAGCCCCTTGATGGCTGCACCGACAATTTATTGATTACCAGAGTAGCAAGGCTCTGCAAGATCGCGTTCACCGCGGTTGTGGCAGGGCGGCCCGGTTCGCCCGGATATGTCGTGCTCGCTTGCCGGGTCATTTCGACTTCTACGCCGCTGACGAAACTCTATTGCCCCACGGGGCTCTCGATCAAGATCGGTGATGTTGCGCCCGTTGGAGCGCAGGGCACCGGCCAGGCATCGCCCGAGCGCTCGGTCTGCGCGCCTGGGGAAACTTTGCCACGTTACCGCAGACCTCTTTTGTAAAGGAGCTTCTCATGTTCACGCAGCTTTGGCACCGTGCCGGCGCCCGCGGCCAGCGCGCTCCCCGAAATCGCATGCGCGCGAACCGGACCCTCCGCTTGGGCGTCGAGGCCCTCGAGGAGCGCTGCCTGATGTCGGCAGACGTCGTCATTGAATGGAACCAGCTCTTCCTGAACACCGCCAAGGCCAACCGCGTCTCGCCCGTACTCATCACGCGCGACGCGGCCATCGTTTCCGCTGCAGTCTACGATGCCGTCAATGACATCGACCGGTCGTACACGCCCTATTTCGCCGATTTCAAGGCATCGCAAGGTGCCTCCCTGGAGGCCGCCGCGGCCCAGGCGGCGCATGATACTCTGAGCGCGCTCTTTCCGGCGCAACAGGCCACGTTCGACGCGACTCTGGCCGCAGACCTGGCGAACATTCCGCCCGGCCGCGCCCGGCAGGGGGTCGCCGTAGGGCAGGCCGTCGCCCAGGCCATCCTGACCTGGCGAAGCACCGACGGCTCGAATGCGCACGTCAATTACACGCCGGGGACCGCCCCAGGCGACTGGCAGCCGACCCCGCCGGCTTTCTTACCGGCTGCGCTGCCGCAGTGGGGCAACGTCACGCCGTTCGGTATCCCCAGCGGCTCCGCCTTTCGAGCGGCTCCACCGCCGGCCTTGACCAGCGCTGACTACACGACTGCCTTCAACGAAGTCAAAACCATCGGTGACATCCACAGCACCACGCGCACCGCGGATCAGTCGCAGATCGCACAGTTCTGGTACGGCCAGGCCGGGACATACACTGCCTCCGGCTACTGGAACCAGATTGCCGAGGAGGTGGCCGTGCAGCAGGGGAACTCGTTGGTTCAGAACGCTCGCCTGTTCGCCCTGCTCAACTTGACCGAGGCAGACGCGGCCATCGCCGTCTGGGACACCAAGTACACGTATAACTTCTGGCGGCCCGTGACGGCCATCCGCGCCGCCGACACGGACGGCAATCCCGACACGACCGCCGATCCCAACTGGACGCCGTTCCTGGTGACGCCGAACTTCCCTTCGTACAACTCGGGCCACAGCGGCGTCAGCTCCGGAGCCGCGACGGTCCTGGCAGCCTTCTTCGGCACCGACGCCGTCAGCTTCTCGCTCAGCTCCGACAGCTTGCCGGGGGCGACGCGCTCGTACACCCGTTTCTCCGCGGCGGCGCAGGAAGCGAGCGATAGCCGCGTCTATGCCGGCATTCACTGGCGCTTCGACGTTGTGGCGGGGGCGCTAATAGGGAGCCAGGTCGGCACTTACATCACCACGCACTTCATGCTGCCGGTCTCCGACAACGGGGACGACGGAGATTCCGGCGCGGGCATCCGCGGCAGCGCTGCCAGGCGCCCCGGCGGAGCGAGCGGCCCGGCTTTCGAGGTCAGCGCCATCATCCAGGCCTTGTCAAGCTCCTCGTCGGCTCCGCTTGCCACCGGCCCTGGAAGCGTGTCGCCAGACGGTGCCGAAGACTTACACTCCGGGATCATGATCGGCAAGGATACGCCGGTCTCATCCACTCCGGCGCTGACTCAGTCGATCACGTCGCCAACGCACACCCGCGTGCTCGACCAGGTGTTCGCCAGCATACCTGACGACCCGCGTTCGGGTGCCTTCGCGGACGACGGACGCCCGGCGTGGGAGGTGTGAACCGGCGCTGTGGAATAGGGCTCCATCAAGAGTTACTTGAATGCAGCCGGTGAGTGCCAGCGGCCAAGCGCGGCGCTCACCGGCTGTCGCCTTTTGGTTTGCGGAGGTTTCTTGAGCAACCCTGATGGCTGCGGCCGGGATTTATGCATTATCAGAGTAGGAAGGCTGTGAAACGCCGCCGGTGAGGTTCGCCGGCCCGGCATCGCTCCGGCTCTCGGTCTGCGTGCCGCAGGTGATTGCCTTTCCAGAACAGCGCAGACCGCCTCTTTGAAGGAGAGCAACGATGAGGTTCCATTCTTGGCCCGATTTCCTGAAGTTCGGTTCCCCGCGCCGGCGCCCCGCACCGGTCCGGACGCGGTGCGCGGCCCGGTGCCCGGCGCGTACCAGGTTGTCCCTTGAAGCATTGGAAGATCGCAGCCTCCCAAGCGTTGTCGGGCCCCTGCCCATCCCCGGGGGCGTACTCGATCCCACGCCGTTCGCCGGTCCGGACGTGCACCTCCATTTGCCGGGACCCGTTGACTCGTCCACGCCGAACAAGAGCGGCGGCGATCCCAGCGCCATCACCGATTTCAACGGCTTCGTCGGCGTTGCTCACGTTGAGGGCACCGGGACCGATGGGAGCGGCAATGCCCTCTTCTGGGACGCGGACTTGCGGTTTATGAAGGGCGTCTATCAGGGCGTGGACGGACAAATCCACAAGGCCACCTTCGCCTTTGTCTGACTTGACGTCTACCAGGGTCAGTTTGACCAAGGGCAGATCCATGATTTCAACCCGGGCTTTGGGCCGGCGGTTGATTCCACTGGCAGTAATGGCCTGGGCGATAGGGTCTTTTGGACCACGGCCATCCCAGACAGCGACGTTAGGGTCAACCTGGGGGCGGGAATCGCCGAGATGCAGGTCAACAACCTCGCCCTGAGCGATTTCCTCACCAAAGCCAACGCCTTTGGGGCCAACTGGCAGACCGGCTTCGTCCCTGCCACTGTGTCCTTCGATGTCGTATGGAGCGGCCCCGTGACGCGGCGACTCAACTTCCAGGATTTCGCCAACATCGATCACTTCGCCGGCGAGTATGCCGAGAACCAGGTGAGCGTGACCTGGTCGGGGAGCAATGCCAACGGCTTCGCCTTCACAGCGAACCCAGGCAATTCATCGACGAGCTTTGCCGGGTTCGCCGAACTCGCGCACGAACAGAACGGCACTTTTTTCAACTCAGATCCGTCCGGCTCCAATGGCGGAGGCGACTCTGCTTTTCGCAGCGGCCCATCTCATCTCGGCAGGAGCATGGTTGTCAGCCCGCCCGTGGCAGCGCTTCTCCGGACAGCCGTCCAGCCGGGTATGACGGGCGGAACGGTAAGTTCTACCGGTCTGGGTGTTCAGACGCCGCTTCCTGCTTCTATCAAAGGTGTTAGTCCTTTGCAGCTTGACCCGCCTTCTGCCCGGACTTTACCCGGCAAGTTGGCCGGTCCTGCTCTGCATCATGTCCTGGCGCACTTCGACCTCGGCAGATTGCCCGCTGCGGCGGTCGATGAGCTGGCCCTCGCTCGGCTAGGATAAAAGCCGCTTTGCGGCCATCAAGATATAACAAAATGCAGCCGGTGAGTGCGAGCGGCCAAGCCCGCCACTCACCAGCTGTCGCCTTTTAGACAAGCCTTCTTGGCGGTTCCGAACATCATCGGCATCGTCTCATAGGCCCCTCATCAAGGAAGCCTGGTACGCACCATGGCGTCCTCGCCATCCGCGTCAAGCAGGCACCGGTCCTTCGTCGTAAAGAGCACTTTGATCCGCGGGGCAGGAATGCCGGCGCCCGCGAACCGGGCGTCGGAAAACTCGATGGTTAGGGTGTTGCCTCTCACCTCGACCACGCTCCACTTGCCGCCAACGGCGTGCTTTCCGGCAAACTGTGGCACCAGCCTGGTTTGCAAGCCGCCCTTCATCTCCGACGACATCACGAAAGTGTGATCCGCTTTGAATCATCCGTCCCGGTTGATCAGGTCAATCAGCATGCGCAGCCGTCCCAGGCTGCGGCGGTCGAAGCGGAAGCGCAAACGGGGCAGGTCCAGAAGATGGGTGTCGTTGGCTTCCTCCGGCAAGGCGCCGGTCTGCTCAAAGGTCCCGGAGACGACTATGTCATGGAAGTCCTGGCGGATGCGTTCGAGCAAGGATGGATCCAGCGCGTGTTGCAGGCGCAGCACCAGATCGCGCTTCACATAGCGCATGCTGTGATAGACGCGGTAGAAGCCCGTAATTTCGGCGACCGCTTCCTCGACGGAATGGGTGAGCTTGTAAAGCGCGAGATCCGTCGGTGAGATCATCTGCCGCGCTACCAGCACTTCCTTGATGTACTGATGCCAGCGCGTCCAGTAATCGCCCCCCGGCTCATCGACCAGCACGATGGGAAAGATATGGCTCTTGCCCGTCTGGATGAGGGTCAGCACCTCGAAGCCCTCGTCCTGGGTGCCGAAGCCGCCGGGGAAGAGGGCCACGGCGTCGGACTCCTTCACGAACATGAGCTTGCGCGTGAAGAAGTACTTCAGGTGCATGAGCTTGTTGTCGTCGCGGATGACGGCATTGGCCTCCTGCTCGAAGGGCAGCATGATGTTGACGCCGAAGCTGTTCTCGCGTCCGGCGCCGACGTGGCCGGCTTCCATGATGCCGCTGGCCGCGCCGGTGATGACCATGAAGCCGGCCTCGGCGATGCGGCGGCCGAAGTCCACGGCCTGCTGATAGGCCGGGTGATCGGGCTTCATGCGCGCCGAACCGAAGACCGTGACCTTCTTATGCTGGCGGTACGGCGCGAACACCTTGAAGGCGTAACGCAGCTCCTTGAGCGCCGTGGTGAGCAACTTCAGATCGCCGCGATTGCAGTGATCGCGGATCAGCTTGTCGGCGGTCTCCTTGATCTGCTGGACGAGCTGTTCGTCGCTAAGCGGTTGCCGGACTTCTTCGTGCTGGATTTCGTCGTCGTTGAGCTGTTGGAAGGCATCGTTGCCTCCCCGGCCATTCTGGCGTTTCATCCTTCATCCTTCTCTTTTCCAGGCCGTCTTGTCATCTGCGTGGTTCAGGCAGGCTGTCAGGATTGGACTCGGGGATTGCTCAATCCGATTCGCCCAGCGCGCTGAGGGCCTCGCCGCGTGTATCGTACAGGGCCCACAAGGTATCGAGCGCCGTCAGGTGCAGCAACTCACGGATGCGCTCCGAGGCGCCGGCCAGCACCACCTCGCTGCCGTGCTTCTTGACGAGCATATGGCATTTCAGCAGGAAAGAAATGAACACCGAGCCAAAGAACTTCACCTGGCTCAGGTCGATCACCAAGCCGGCCGGCGGCTCCTTCTTCAGCGGCGCCAGTACAATCTCGGCGGCCTGCTGGATCAGGTTTTCCGGCATGCTTTCGACTTCCGATGCCGGGATGATCACCGCGATGTCGCCATGCCGTTCGACGTGAAACGATTCGCTTGGCTGCGCTTCTGCCCTCATGGTCACCCAATCTATTTAACAACGGGGAAAGGTAACCTGATCCTCCGGGAATTCACAATCTTACCAGGAAGTGGATTTGAATCCAGTCTGAAGGCGTTCTCTATAATGATAGCTTGCGGGCGCCGATTGCGCGCGAGGCGGCGCCCGGCGATCAAGAAAAAAGCCGCCTGTCCATGTCTTCTCCTGCTCTACCTACATCCGTGGTCCTCCCCGAGCTCCGGCTCAAGATCGCCCGGAAGTCTTCCCATCCCTGGATTTTTCAGAAAATGGTGGAAAAGCCGGCCACGCGCATTCCAGGCGGCAGCGTCGTGGATATTGTCGATCGGGACAACCAGTGGGTCGGCCGCGGTTTCTACAACGGTCATTCGCGCATTGCCTTGCGGGTCTTGACGGCCGATGCTTCGAAAGCGATTGACGAGGCGTTCTTTGCCCGCCGCCTTGGCCAGGCAATCGCCTTGCGCCGCGACTGGCTGGGCTTGGACGCTGTAGCCGACGCCTATCGCCTGGTGCATTCGGAAGGCGACAGCTTGAGCGGCCTGATCGTGGACCGTTTTGCTTCCACGCTGGTGCTGGAGTTCTTCGCGGCCGGGATGTACCGCTTCCGCTCGGTGATCCAGGAGGTCCTCAGCCGGCACTTTCCGGACAGCCGGTTCTACTGGTTCGCCGAGGAACACATCCAGAAGCAGGAGTCCTTTGATTGCCGATCTCCCGAGGCGCCGCCATCCGGTGTTATTACGGAGAACGGCGTCCGTTTTCGCGTGGCTCCCGGCAGCAAGCACAAGACCGGTTTCTTTCTCGATCAGCGTGACAACCGGAGGATGCTGGCAAGCTTTTGCGCCGGCCGGCGCGTCCTCGATTTGTGCTGCAATAGCGGCGGCTTCGCTGTCTATGCCAAGACACTCGGCAAGGCTGAAGAGGTGGTCGGCGTGGACCTCGACGAGCAGGCCCTCGAGCTGGCCAGGCAAAACGCCAATCTGAATCAGGCTCGGGTCCGGTTCGTGCAGGCCGATCTTTTCCCGTGGCTGCGCGACAGCCTGGCCAACGGCGAGCGCTTCGACGTCGTGGTGCTCGATCCGTCCAAGCAGACGCGCGACCGCGAGTCCGTCGATTACGCGCTGAAGCGTTACCTGGACATGAACCGCCTGGCGCTCCAGGCCGTGGCCATGGGCGGGATTTTTCTGACCTGCTCGTGCACCGGCCTCGTGAGCGAAGAAAGCTTCCTGGAAACTCTGCGCCGAGCCGCCTGGCAAGCAGGACGTGTAATGCAAATCCTGGCTATAAGGGGAGCCGGTCCAGACCATCCGTTCCTGGCGCACGTGCAAGAAGGCCGTTACCTGAAGGCGGTTTTTTGCCGCGTTGAGTAGGCGCCGGCGTTAGGAACGTGTGGTTGGCAGATTAGTTTGAGACATCAACACGGTAGGGGATCGGCCATGACGGAGAAAATCGTCAGGCTCGCGACTTACAGCAATCCCATCGATGCGGAAATGGTCAAGCATTACCTGCAGGATGCCGGCATCACCGTTTTCTCCGCGGGCGCGGAAGCGGCCGGGGCCTTCGTCGGCCTGGACTCGGCATTCGCCAACATAGAACTTCACGTGCCGCAGAGTCAGTTCCAACAAGCCCTGCAGGCGCTGGAGTCGTTTGACGAACAGGAGTCCCTTGCCCAGTACAACGGCTCTCATGAGGACGACACCGACATCATGGAAGGGGAAGCGGACAGGCCGCTTAGCCCCGTGAAAACAGCATCGCAGTTTCGACCCGGCCCGCCCGCCGAAGAATTTGCCGGGGAGGACACGGATCGAGAAGTCGGCACTGACCCCTGTCAAAATGTGGACTCGGAGGACCCCGTGGGCGCGGATGCCTCTATTCAATGGAATCCGGATGCTCTGGCGGCCCGAGCGTGGCGTGCTTCTTTCATCGGCATGATCGTTTTGCCGCCGCTGCTGAATCTTTATTCGATCTGGCTGTTGATCCGCATGGCGGGACTGGAGGAGGAACCCAGTCCGGCGGGGCTGCGAAGGGTCTATGGTGCAATCATCATTGATGGTTTTGTGCTGATCACGGAGACGCTCATTCTTCTGGCTATCCTCGCCTGAGCGGGATTAACTAAATAGAATCTATACCGACCAACTGCACTACTTCCAAATCTGCTTGGCCCCCAGGAGATCATCATGAAGTTGCAAGCATTGTCCAGCATTGCTGCGATCATTGTGCTGGCCATCGCTGTGAACGGCGACGAGAAGGCCAGTCCGAGCGATAATACTCCTCCCCCCGGGTTCACGGCCCTATTCAACGGCAAGGACCTCAGCAACTGGCAAGGTCTCGTCGAGCTTCCTGACCGTAAGAAACTCACGCCCGAGCAACTGGAAGCGAAGCAGAAGCAGGCCAACGAGAAGTACCTGCCCCACTGGACGATAAAGGACGGCATCTTGAACTACGACGGCCATGGGCAGAGCTTGCAGACGGCAAAGGATTACGGCAACTTTGAGCTTTATGTTGACTGGAGAATCGGCAAGAAAGGCGACAGCGGGATTTATCTGCGCGGCAATCCGCAGGTGCAGATCTGGGACAACCCGCGCGGCTCGGGCGGCCTGTACAACAACAAGAAACATCCCAGCGATCCCACCAAGGTCGCCGACAAGCCGGTCGGCGAGTGGAATACCTTTCACATCATCATGAAGGGCGATGAAGTGACCGTCTACCTGAACGGCGAGCTGGTGGTCGACAAGGTGCCGCTCGAGAACTACTGGGAGCCGGGCCAGCCGCTGCCTGCAAAAGGTCCGATCGAGCTGCAGCATCACGGCGATAAACTTTGGTTCAAGAATATCTACGTCAAGGAATTGCCCGATTAGCAAGAGTGCCCAAAGCCCTGCTCAAGGCATCCTCGAGGTGCTGTCGCTTCCCGTGCCGGAAGCCGGCAGAGGCCCGATCGACTTTTGCGTCACGGGGACTTCCATCATGAGCACGCCGGTGCCGCCCGAGCTGGACGGCGTGGACAGGCCCGCGGGCAAGCTGGGCGGCAGCACTTTCATGGGGGACGGCGTTTTGCCTGAATTCTCCCCGGCGGCGGACGGCGCGCCGGCTCCCTGAGCGGTAATGTCCGGCAGCGGCGCCTTGTCCTTCAACATCTCCGGCACCGGAAGGGAAGCCACCGGCGCGGCATCGTTGGCCGGGAGTTGCGGTGATCCGGGCATGCACCCTTGAGCCGAATTCCAGCACGGCTGCGTGACGGGATTGGCCCGCTCGCGCAGGATAATCGCGGCCGAGCGTTCGCGTTCGTGCTCCACGGCGCGTTTTTGTGCACACTGGGGCAGCTGCCCTTCCGCGATCGTCACATTATCGCGCTGCAGGAGCGTGCCCTTGGTGAACTCAAAGGCCGCCAGGGCGTTATTGTAATCGCGAATCGCCGCATACTCGTTCTGCAAGGCCAGCGCGAAGACGCGCTGCGCTTCCAGCAGAATGTCCAGCGTTTCCTTGCCGGCCACGTAGCGCTGCGAGCGGGCATTGAGCTGATCGGCGGCGGCCAGACGTTGTGAGCGCTGGATGCCAATTTGCTCATGAAATTCTTGCAGATGCCGGTATTCAAAGATCAAATCGCGCATTGCTTTTGCTTCAAAATCTTGCAAAGCGCGATAGCTGCGTTCCAGGTTCAAACGCGTGATGCGTGTCTGGGCGTGGGCGTCGCGGTAGCCGATGGGTATGGTCAAGCGCAGGCCGAGGCTCCAATCGACAAATTTGTCGGAAGCGAGACTGCGGAAAGCATTGCTGACCGTCCCCTCAAGCGACTTGCCGATGCCGTTTATCCCATAGGTTGATGTGAAACGCAGGTCGGGCAAGAGCGAGTTCTTGACCAGGATCAGCTCGAGCTGGGAGCGCTTAAGATCGTTGCGCGCCTGGACCAGTTCCGGCCGCAGGGTCAGGGCTTCGTGAACGGCCGTGTCCCAATCAGGGTCGTAGGGAGTCAAGGTGGGCGAGTCAATCGGCACCAGGCGCGTGCCGTCTTCGCCAGGGATGCCGAGCAGAGCGCGTAATTGCCGCTCACTTTCCAGAACCTGGCCCAGAGAAGTCAGGCGCTGGCCGCGGAACAATTCGTATTGCTGGCGCGACTGGGCGAGGTCCTGGGTAGCGGCGCTGCCGGCCTCGAACTTCAAGCGCGTAATCTTCCAGGCTTCAAAGGCCTGGCGGAGCGCGGCCTCGTTGGCGTAAAGGGTCCAGTACGCGTCATAGAGGTTCCAGTAAGCGGTCTCGACATTCAGCAGCATGAAGTCGACGCTCTTCTCGAACTCCAACCGCTGCTGATCGAAGTTGAGCCGCGTGATCAATATGCCTTCGCTGCCGATGCCTGTCGCGCCGCCCGTCGGGCCGCCAATCGCGCCGGGAGTCAGGATGCTGCCCGGATGGGTCGGTCGCAGCTGATTGATTTCCACGCCGTAGCCTTGCAGCAACGGTTGTTCAAACTGGAACTGCAGTCTGGGAATGTAAGCCGGATTGAGCAGGTTGAAGCCGGTCGGCGGCCGCGTCAAGTCCTGATATTGCGTGCTGAAAGTGATGCCGGTCACGCCGCCCGTCGGCAACGGCTTCAGCACGGCCGTGGAGGCTGTGGCCGTGGTACCGTTGTTAAACTGATTCAGGCCCTGCGTGGGCTGGTCGGTGACGTTCCAGGTGGCACTGGTGGTCCAGAAGGTGTCAAATTTCGACAGCGAGGACTCGATGCCGGACCCGACAATGGCCGGATCGAGGCTGAAAACGCGAATGGCATCCGTGCCCGACACGGGCCCGAGGCGGTTGAAGCCGACCGACAAGGGGTTCGATTGCCCCGGATTGAGGATGCTCTGCAGGCCCGTCGTGCCGCTTTCCAGCGCCAGGGCAAAGGCCTCTTGCAAGGTCAGGAAGCGCAGTTTGCGGTCTGGGTCGTTCACGCGGCTGGGTTGCGGGATGGCGGCGATGCTGGGAGTCACAGACAGGCTGGAGTCGCATTCCAATCTCGGCATGGCAATCGAAATGGCTTTGTAATGCTCGTAATCGCATTCTTGCAGAAAGCAGGTCTGCTTGCAGCCGACCACCCCGGCAACCGAAAGCGCCAGCCCAGCGATCACTTTTTTCCAACGCATATGCTTCCACCCCGTTGAAACAGACCGCTCCCGCTCGTGGGGGAGCGGCGGTCCGGGAACTCGCCGACTCGGTCCTGGCGCGCTGCCTGTGCGGTTCGCGCAGCCTGTAACGCACGAAATCGGAATGTTATAGGCTGTATCGGCAATCCACTGGAGGTGATTCAGGAAAGTTTTGCCGGATTTGCGGGACGTGCCGATTTGGCAAGGAGTATGGGAAAGGCCGATTGGGAGAGCGAAGATGGCACGGGATGAGAGGATGGGCGTAAGATGGGAAGCCTGCCTGACCAGGTAAGCTCAGGCACAGAAGTCGTACTCGGAAAAGGATTCTAACCGGCGCCAGCAACAGGCCGGGCACTGGTCTGCTTCTCCTCTGCCTTTTGCGGTGCGATGCCGACATAGGGCAGACCAAGCATGCGCTTGATCGCCGCCCATTCGCCGACGTCGTTTCCTTCCACCAGATGCCCGAGCCACTGCAAGAAATAGCCGATCACGAAAGCGGCAACTCCCCAGTACCAGGGCAAGAAGAAGAGCAGGAAAACTCCAGCCACGGCAAGGAGGATTCCCGGAATATGGATCAGGTAATTAAACGGCCGGCGATGCCGCTCGCGCCAGTTCCCAACAGCCTTGAGCAAAAACCGGCGCACAGGTCCCCGGGCGAGCAAAGAACGAATCGGCCCGCGTGCCGGCTGGTTTCCTGCAGACATGGCTGGTCTCTGAAAACGGAACCTGATCATGGGCCAGAAGAGCACCGTGAGCATGACACCTTAGCAAAGAACTCATCGGTTCGGCAAGCGGTGCATCTCCGCGTCGGCAGTGGGCTAACAGAGTTAGCCCACTACCTCCGCGTCACGTCTTAGAACTCTCATGGCAAACTCATATTTTCCTAATTTTTTAGTTGACACGCCGGCTAAGATCAAGGTATTTGTCATAAGTGGAGTGGAAGGGATCCAGCATACCTTACGGACGAGCGAGGCCCTCACCTAATTGCCTTCTCGCCGGTGCCTCTGTTTCAGGGAGCGCCGGAGCTGAAAGAGTCCGTGGCGTTTTTCTTGTCCTATTTCTCATTTTGTGGCCGGCGCCGAGAGGATCAAACTCCGTAACTCTCGTCGCTAACAGCCCCTTCACCGGGAGGATTTCCATGCCTACGTATCAAGCGGGGATCTGCAGACGACTCCGCGCCTTCACGCTGATCGAGCTCCTTGTCGTTATCGCGATTATCGCGATCCTGGTCGGGCTCTTGTTGCCCGCCGTGCAAAAGGCACGTGAGGCCGCCAACCGCGCCGCCTGCCAGAACAATCTCAAGCAGATCATCCTGGCGACCCACAACTCCAACGACGCCCAGATGCGCTTGCCGCCCATGGCGGGCACCTATGGCGGGGCTTACTTTGCGCCGGTGCTGTTTCATCTCTTGCCGTACATCGAGCAAACCGCGACCGTGAGGATGGCCATGTGGCTCGATTACTCGGCTCAGGTCGGCGCGACGGCGCCGAATCCGGGGACGACCGTCAATGTCGGCGTTGTCTGGCCTACCTGGGATTCCGTCAATGTCGGGACGAACCCTTACACCTTCCTTCGGCAAACCAGGATCAAGAGCTATCAGTGCCCCAGCGATCCGAGCCTTGGCAACTGCCTGGACTGGTGCCCCGGCGACGCGTCCTACGCGGCGAATTTTCTCGTCTTTGGCGGAGTCAAGAACAAAGACACAAAACCCACCTTTAATGGCCCGAATGCCAACTTCGCCACGGTCTGGGACGGCAACTCCGTGATTCCCGGCACTTTTGTAGACGGCCAGTCCTATACGATTGTCTTCGCAGAGAAGTTCAGCCGCTGTGACGGCACCGGGGCTCCGGGAGGCGTCTGGTGGATGCGCGGCGTTTTCCACGGCCAGCAATCCTTTTCCAACACCGGCGGCTCAGACGACAGTTTTCCCGGCGACCGGCTCTCCGCAGTTTTCGGCGGCGGCGTTGGACGGGACGGCACGCGCTGGCTGCAGGGCAAGAGTTCTCGGTTCCAGGTTCAGCCCGCGAGCTTCCTGTCGAACCCGGGACCATGCGACAAACGGCTGGCGTCTACTCCTCATGAGGCCATGAATGTCGCCCTGGGGGACGGCAGTGTCCGGCCGATTACGCAGAGTATTTCCAAGGTCACCTGGGCCGCGGCCCTCACCCCCAACGGCAGAGAAATCCTGGGCAACGATTGGTAACGAGAACTCACCCCATTGCAGCTAGCAATGGGGACCGGACAACTCTGTCCGCGTCGCCGTTTGCAAGTTACCATTGGCAAGAAACAGCCGGGAGAAGTCCATTATGAGACGCATTGCCTTCAGTGGGCGGCTTGGGCGACCAACTTGCTTTATGAGCTTGCTGCTCGTTGCCGGGCTAACCGGCTGTGGCGTGAGCCAGGGTAAGGTTTCCGGGCGGGTGCTCTTCAACGGGGCGCCTCTGCCCGGCGGCCTGGTGACCTTTCATCCGGAAGATCCGGCGCAGAATGCGGTGCCTGCCAGGCTTGACGAGCAGGGCAATTACGAAGCCGTTCTGCCCGCCGGCAATGTCCAGGTGAGCGTGGACAATCGAGACCTGGAGCCGCAAACCAGAGAGCCAGGAGGGCTGCCGCCGGGTCTCCTGCCTCAGCTTAGTCCGGAAGCGCGGAAGGTGCTAGGCGGCGGTAAGCAGGGCAATCCCTCCCCCAGCGCCCCTGCCGGCACTTCGCCCAAAGTCTCGGGGCGCTATGTCCCAATTCCAGAGCAGTACTACGATATTGAGACTTCTAATCTCAAGTTTCGCGTAGATAAAGGAGAGCAGAAACACGACATCGAGCTTTATAAGTAGTTACATGCGCTCTACGGTCTGGATGCCGAGCAGGCTCAGGCCCAGCTCGATGGCGCGCGCCGTTAGATCGCAGAGCAGCAGCCGGCCTTGGCGCAACACCGGTGTCTCAGCCTTGATGACCGGACAATTCTGATAAAAACCGCTGTAACTCTTGGCCAGGTCCCAGAGATAGGCGGTAATCGCGTTCGGTTTGCACTCGGCACCAGCGGCTTCCAGCGCTTCCCCGAGGCGCAGCAACTGCATGGCCAAAGCGCGCTCGTTCGGGTGCTCCAAATAGGGCTGCGGCGGCAGTCGCCGGAATGCTTCCGGATCCTCGTTGGCCTTGCGAAAAATGCTGCGGATGCGCGCGTAGGCGTATTGCATGTACGTTGCCGTATTGCCGTCCATCGCCAGCATCTTGTCCCAGTTGAAGATGTAATCGGTCGTACGGTTTTGCGAAAGATCGGCGTATTTCACCGCGCCGATACCGACCACCTCGGCTATGTGCGCCCGTTCGGCAATATCCAGGTCGGGTACATCCTCGCCACGCTCCTTGCGCTCTTTGCGCGACTGTTCATAAACTTCGGCCGCGCGTTGCACGGCCTCATCCAGGAGGCTGTTCAGTTCCACGGCGCCGCCTTCGCGGGTCTTGATCGGCTTGCGGTCCGGCCCGAGCACAGAGCCGAAAGAGATATGCTCCAGGTCCACATTGTCGTAGCCCCAACGGCGCGCCGCCTCGAACAGATTCTTGAAGTGGAAAGCTTGCCGCGCATCCACGACGTAGAGCATCGCGTTGGGATGCCAGTGCTCGACCCGGTAATGGATCGTGGCCAGGTCGGTGGTCGTGTACGTGAAGGCGCCGTCCCCCTTTTGCACAATCGCGGGGGGTGAATCTTCGCCAAAACGAATGATGAGGGCCCCGGCTTCACCGGTTTGCGCCACGCCGCGCTCACCAAGACTGCGCACCACATCCGGAAGCATCGGGTTGTAGAAACTTTCGCCGAAGGTGTGATCGAAATGCACGTCCAGGCGACGATAGATGCGGTCGATTTCCTCCCGGCACCAGGGCATGAACATCTGCCAGAGGCGCACATTCTCGGGATCGCCGGCATGAAGACGGGCCGTCTCCTGGCGCGCAGCCTCCGCAATCGGGTTGACGGCACTGTCGGCGTCCTCGTCTTCGCCCTGCGCGATCAGGTTGCGCACCTGAATGTAGATGCGCGCCATTTCGCGCACCGGATCGGCCTGCAGGGCCGCCTCGTCGCGAAAATGTTTGTAGCCGTACAGCAGCATGCCGAATTGCGTGCCCCAGTCGCCGAGATGGTTGTCGGTGACGACCGTGTGACCGAGAAAGCGGAACAGGCGTACCAGCGCATCGCCGATGATGGTGCTGCGCAGATGTCCGACATGCATCGGTTTGGCGACGTTGGGCGAGCTGTAATCGATGACCAGGGCGCGTGGCACAGGAGCCGGCGCGACGCCCAGGCGGGCATCCTTGCCCAGGCGCTGCATCTGTAACGCCAGCCAATCGCTACGCAAGCGGAGGTTGATGAAGCCGGGGCCGGCAATCTCCGGCTTCTCCAGGAACGCCCCAAGATCCAAACGCGCGACGATCTTCTCAGCGATGTCCCGCGGTTTGCCGCCCAGCACCTTGACCAGGGACATGGCGCAATTGGCCTGGTAGTCGCCGAAACGCGCGTCCTGTGCCGGTTTTACGAGTTGAGCGTACGGAGCAGGGTCGGGAACAAGTCCCGCCAGAGCGTCGTGAAAGGTTTGTTGCAGCAGTTGCAGGAGATTCATAAGGTCAGCACCGGGAAATGCCGTCCCGGGGAAAGAAGCCCACCGCCGCGCTGCCGTCCATGTGTCGGATGGCCCGCTGTAGGTTGTCCTGGTGTGTGGCAAACCCCGTACAGGGTCAAGCTACCAGATCGCCTTCACTCATGCTCCCAGTCGATCCGCCTGGCGTCGGCCCACAGGTCGTCGAGCGCGTAATAGCCGCGCGTCTCCTGGTCGAACAGGTGGACGACGATGTCGCCGTAGTCCTGCACGACCCAGCGGCCAGGCTCGTAACCCTCGATGCCGAGACGGGTTTCGCCCTCGGCGGCCATGCCGGCGTCGATTTCTTCGGCAAGGTTGTGGATTTGCCGCCGGCTCGTGCCGGTGGCGAGGACAAAGAAATCGTAGAGAGGAGTGATTTCGCGCATGTCCAGGACGACGATGTCCCGCGCCTTGTTGTCCTGTGCGACGCGCGCACACTGCAGAGCATGTTGAACGGCAACCTCCGCACGCGGGGTCGGGACACTTCTCACCGCTGCTAGTTTCAAAGGACCTCCTTCAGAGGATGCGATCCCTGCCGGGAGGTCGGCCTGCGGTGAACTGCGCTTTGGACGAGCAATGTCGCCGTTGGTCACCTCCGGGCTGGATCAAGCCAGCAGGATAAAAGCCACAAGAAAAAAAGCCTGCTCCGAACGTCGTTAAACAGACACCTGACTCGTATGATCTCGCACGCCCTAGCCTGCGTCAAGCGCCGAATTTGCTGCCCCGCCATTTTTTCCCGGACGCCAGGAAGCGGGATGTTCCCGCCTTGTTCAGACGCTCCAACCGTCCATCGGGTTCGGCTTTCTCCATTCCTACCGCGGATTGTGCAAAACAAGGGCCGCCGCAGTCCCTTTTACTCTATTTTAGCTGAGTTTTGCACCCTCGCGCGCGGAAAGGGCTTCCTCGCACTGGTATTTGAGCCCGGTTTTGTCGAACTATTTGCTCTGGCAACTTTGCACGGTCTTCGCTACAGTCGCCCGGCGCTGGGGAGTGCACGAGAGGCTCGCTCCCCAAAGGCGCCTGCCTGTCGGGACTGACATCGCTATCAGCAGAAATCACTTCAGCCAAGCCTGGGCGGCAAAAGCAAAAGGCCCTTCTTGCCTCGGAACAGGGGAAGACTATGCGGAAGTATTTGTGGAGCGGCGCCGTGGTCGCGCTGGTGCTGACGGCCGGTATCTATTCAAGCGCCAGGTATGCCCGGCGGCATCCCACGTCGTTGCTGGCTCGGACTGCCACGATCGTCTACCAGGTAGGGTTTGAACATAATTCGGCCGTGCGCATCGGCCAGAGCTTTGTCCAGAGCGGCGTGCGCTGCCGAATGACGGACATGGCGGGACAAGCTCCCGCCTGCACGCCGGTCGATCCCGACCGCCTGCCGGATGGGCTGCCCGAACAGCCGCTGGCGGTGCTTTCCGCCATTGAGCCCATCCAGATCGTGCCAGGGCGCGTTCCCGGCGACGATGAGCGGGGCCTGCTGACGCCGTCGGCGCGCAACCCGTTTCCCGAAATCACGCCCGTGGCGGCCGACAGCGTGGATGACTGTCCCAGCGTCATGCCGTACTGCCGGGATGAGGAGACTTGTGCCCCGCCCGCCAAATCCCCTGTGCAGACCGTGGGCAGCCGGATCTCCGATTTTCTCCAGGGCCTCCGTCTTGATATATTCGGCCCTTGCGGTGAAATGGTGCCGCCTAGCGTGAGGCAGCCTCAGGATGGTGCGGGGCAAGAAGAACAGGAAAGTGGCGCCGGCCCGGCCAACCGCAAGCCATCCGGCGATGCCGTCAACAAGCGTCTGGAGAGTTTGCTCCGGGACTATCAATCGCCCGAGACGCATCCCGTAAGGCGCAAGGTCGACACGATGGAATTCCGCCCGAGCGATGCACGCAAGGGAGAATTTGATCGCATTCCATTCTAATTGCCGTTGTAGCCCAAGCAGGCGGCAACTATCGTGACTCTTGGTGCGCCGCGAGGAGCGTGGCGATCGTTTTGCACCCAGCGTGAACGTACGATGCAGCAAGTACTCTTTCGGATTCCCTTCCCCGGCTTGCCGGCGGGCATTCCCATCTACGGCTTCGGGGCGATGCTTTTCCTGGCCTTCGTCCTCGGCACCTGGCTAGCCGGTCGGCGTGCGCAAAAAGAAGGCGTCCGCAAGGAATACATCCAGGACCTGGCCATGTGGCTCTTGGTAGGCGGCATTATCGGGGCGCGACTGTCATCGGTGCTTCTTGAGGCCTGGAAGGCACGCCAGTTCAACGTCAATCTCATCTGGCAATTTTTTCGCATCTGGGACGGCGGACTCATTCTCTACGGCTCCATCATCGGCGGCATCCTGGGATACGTGCTGGGCTATCGCTTCATTATCCGCAAGCATGGCCTGAGCACCTGGAAGCTGGCCGACATCGTGGCGCCGTCGCTGGCGATCGGCGTGGGCCTGGGCCGGCTGGGCTGCTTTCTGAACGGCTGCTGCTACGGCGGCGTGGCCTGCCAGGAGCCGGCCTGGCAAGTTCATTTTCCGCTCTCCAGCCCGCCACGCTTCGCCCTGGTCGCGGAAGGCTATCAGACTGCGGCAGGATTCACGATTAACGAAAGGGCTCCTGAACGCGCCGTGGTCGCTGCCGTGGAGCCGGGATCCGCTGCTGCCGCCAGCGGCCTCAAGGCGGGGGATGTCATAGTGGCCTTGCGCGATTTTCCTCTCACAGGGGAAAACCATGTGGTCAAGACTCTCCCCGATCTCGAAAACGCGTTTGGTCCCGAGTGGCCGCGCGGCAAAAACGACGTGGCACTGTCTGTGAAGCGCGGCGCGGAAGCGCTCGACTTGCCGGCGTTTGCTCCAAAAACGCTCGGCCTGCATCCGACGCAACTGTACGAGTCGATCAGCATGCTGCTCATTTTCGTTATGTTGACCGCTTACTGGCCGCTTCGCCGGCACAACGGGGAAGTGATGGCGCTGTTGATGTTCTGCTACGGCATTCACCGATCTCTGAATGAGTTGCTGCGCGAGGACGCCCGGCCGGTGGCGTTTGAGAAGTATATCAGTGTCTTTCTAATTGTCGCCGGTCTCGCCTTATGGATTTTGCTGCGGCGGCTGCCCGTCCGGCCCGGCAAAGTCGAAGCTGTCGCGGCCGGTGCTGCCGCTGTCTGAATCAGCATACGCGATTCGACAGCATTGTAACCCGCAGCGCCAGCAAGGGGTCTTGCCAGCGAGGCCCCCTTGCTGGCGCTGCGGGTTACAATGCTTCAAGCGACCGTTTCCCGGCTATCTGTCCTGCCAAACCACCATTTCCACGTCAGGGCAAGCCCCAGCACAATGCCGATGTGATCCAGCCCCACATCGATGAGCGAAGGCGTGCGTTTCGGTACGAACTGTTGCAAATACTCCGTGCCGAGCGCATGGAGCGACAAAAGGGCGAGCGCCAACCAGCGCAAGGGCAATGGCAGACGGAGCCAGCCGCTCAGAATTGTGAAAATCAGATAACCGCCGACGTGCAGGAGCTTGCTGGAAAAGATCGCCGGCTGTTCGCTTAGCACGGCGTCGCGCACGTGAATCGGCTGCGGCGTGAGTAAGGCCAGCGACCAGGCGATCGCATAGGCAATCCAAATCGGCCAGGCCATCTTGGCAAGCAAGGCCACGGTCTTGCACCTTAAACGCTCCATGCTCCTCCTCGCTCAGTCCCCCCTCATGGAGGGGAAACGGTTCATGGTCGCGAACAAGGAGCTTGCCGTCAAGGCTGCGCAAGCGGGTCATCGAAGAAATGAAAAGGGCCGGAGACCACCGGACGGCATTTCGCCGCTTGGCCTCCGACCCCTGTAGGGGCCCCTCTCTGATTCGGCCTAGCTCTTCTTTTTCTTCACCACGATGGCCACGGCCGCAGCGATATCGGGACTGTCCTTGGTGGACACAATGGCAACGTGTTCCCCCCTGGCCACATCCTTGAAGGTGGCGGGCTCTTTTTCGTTGTTTCCTTTGGAAATATGGATCACTTTTTCGAACTTAGTGCTGGAAGTGACCGTGAATTTTCTGTCCACGGCGGGCGCTTGCCCCTTCTTCGAATGGACCTTGATCAGGATCGTGCCGCTGTCTTTGTCCTTGTCTTTTTCTACGGCAACGACCACGCCGCGAACGGCGTGTATTTTCTTGGCTTTCTTGCCGGCCGCCTCATCGTCTGCACGAGCGGCGGCAATACCGAGGAAGCAGATCACAAGCACGCTGACAGACACTCGAAACAGCATGGTAAAACCCCTTGAGAAGATACACTTGCCTCACTGTCAATCTAACCATGCGGCCTCGCAAAAGTTCCGCGCTTCACCAAACAAATGGCTGTCCCATCGCGCAGGTCAGGATTCTGATCCTGGCCGGCACCGGTCAGGATCAGAATCCTGACCTGCGACTTGCCCTTGGCTGCCCCATAGTCATGCGCCATAGTAGTAGGCACGGCCTGCCGATTCATGGCCGTGCCTAATTCGCTTCGAAGGAGTTGTTTCATGTGGCGACGACCGGCGCACGACAGCAAGGTGGCATGGGTTTGCGTACTAGGCCTTGCCGGGGCCGCGCTCGGCTGCGCCGCCGCGGCGGAGCCAACGGCTGCCAAAACGAGCAAGGACCGGCCGGCCAATCGCCTCGCGCGCGAAAGCAGCCCGTATCTGTTGCAGCATGCCCACAATCCCGTGGACTGGTATCCCTGGGCGCCGGAAGCCTTTGACAAGGCCAAGAAGGAAAATAAACTCGTCTTCCTCTCCATTGGCTACAGCTCCTGCCACTGGTGCCACGTGATGGAACGCGAGTGCTTCGACAACCCGGAGATCGCGAAGTTGCTCAATGACTGGTTCGTGTGCATCAAGGTGGACCGGGAAGAACGGCCGGATATCGATGCGATTTACATGACAGCGCTCAATGTCCAGGGACAGCGTGGCGGCTGGCCGCTGTCGATGTTTCTGCTGGCGGACGGCAAGCCGATCATCGGCGGCACCTACTGGCCCCCCGAGGACAAGGAGATTCAAGGCGAGAAGGTGCCCGGGTTCAAAACGATCTTGCGGGCCATGCACGATGCGCAGACGACGAAACCGGAACGCCTGGTCGACCGAGCCGGCCAGGTTGCCGCCGCCGCCAGGACGGAGATGGCCAACGTCGCGCGCGGCGTGGCCTTGATTGACCTGGACCAGGCTTTGCTCGACGCTGCCGTCAAGGAGGTGATGGACGAGTTTGATCCGGAATACGGCGGCTTCGGCGCACGGGCCAAGCACTTTCAGGGGACAAAATTTCCCGTCCCCTCGTACCTGGAATTGCTGCTCCATGAAGCAGCGCGCACAAAGTCCGCCGAGCTGGACCGCATGGTGACGGTGACCCTGGATCACATGGCGCAGGGCGGCATCTACGATCAACTGGGCGGCGGCTTCCATCGCTACAGCACGGAACGCACCTGGACCGTTCCCCATTTCGAGAAGATGCTCTACGACAACGCTCAGCTTGCCGAAGTCTACGCCAAGGCTTTCCGGCAAACCCAGAAACCGCTTTACCGCCGCATCGTTTCCGAAACGTTAGACTTCGTCAGCCGGGAAATGACTTCCCCGGAAGGAGCGTTTTACTCAGCTCTTGACGCCGACAGCAGCGGTGCCGAAGGACTTTTTTATGTTTGGACGGACAAGGACCTGGCTTCCGTGCTCACGGACGGAAGCGATCTGGCACTTTTCAAGAAGGTCTACGGGGCGGAGACAGGGCCGAATTTTGAAGCGAACTACCACATCCTTGTCCTGGCGAAACCCGAAGGGATGGCCAGGGAACTCGGCATGACGGAGGAACAATTGGCGCAGCGGCTGGCGCCTCTGCGGCGCAAAGTCTTCGAAAGCAGGGCAGGGCGGTCCCGCCCGTTTTTAGACACCAAGATTCTGACCGGCTGGAACGGACAGATGATTGCCGGCTACGCCACGGCCGGGAAGGAGCTGGGCGAGCGCAGGTTCCTTGTTGCGGCGGCGCGGGCCGCCGACTTTGTGCTGCACAACTTGCGCAGTTCGGAAGGCCGGCTATTCCGCGCCTACCACGGAAGCCCGGGCAAGGGCGGTGACGCAACAATTAATGGCTACCTGGATGACTACGCCTATCTGGCTCATGGCCTCCTCTGCTTGCACGATGCCACGGGCGACAACAAGTGGCTCGAGGAGGCAAAGGCCCTCAGCGATGCCATGGTGAAACTCTACGCCGACCCCCAGGGCGGCGGCTTCTTCTACACATCCAGCGATCATGAGACTCTCTTCGCCCGCGCCAAGGACCAGTACGACGGCGCCCAGCCGTGCGGCAACAGCATGGCCGCGCTGAACTTGCTCCAGCTTTGGCAAAAGACCGGCCAGACACGCTATCGCGACCTGGCAACCAGGAGTCTGAAGGCCTTTGCTGGATCGCTCAAGAGCAATCCGACCGCGCTGACCGCCATGGCATGCGCCCTGGCGCTTTACGTTGACGCCCAGCCCCAGAAGCCGGCCGCAAAAGAACCGGCTGCCCAGGCTGGCGATGTCACCAAGTCCGATTCGAAGGTCAAGATAACCACCAAGGCGGAGCCGGAAAAACCGGGCGCCGACGGCAAGCAGGTTGTGACGCTGACGATCAAGATCGATCCTGGCTGGCATCTCTACGCGAATCCGGTCGGTTCGGAAGACCTGGCTGCCGCGCAGACGACCTTGACCGTCGACTCCAAGGTAAAGCCGGCAGAGCTGAAGATTGAATACCCCAGCGGCAAGGAGATCGACGACAAGGTTGTCGGCAAGTACAAGGTCTACGAGGACAAGGCAGTCATCAAAGCGACCATCACCCGCGCCGCCGGCGATACCGGGCCGCTGGAGCTGACTCTCAAGTTTCAGGCCTGCAACGACCGGCAATGCCTGTTGCCCGCTACCTCGAAACTGAAAGTCCCGGCAGAGTGATTTTGTTTATGATTGCGGGCAGAGGTAGTTGTCCGCAAGACCGCAGCCCGCAGCGCCAGTTTTGAAGTTGCGCTTGAATAGCTGAATGCCACGGCCTTGTGCCGTGGTCGGTTACGTTAGTTTCTACGCTGGAGCGCTTCGCTCTTCAGATGCCACGGCCTTGTGCCGTGGTGGTTCACGTTTGGTTCCGGCGGGGGAAGTAGCAACCAGCGTGAGTGACCACGGCACAAGGCCGTGGCATCAAACACCAAGAAACCGCTGCGGTGTAGAAGCCAGCGTAAGGCACCACGGCACAAGGCCGTGGCATTAAATCGCCATGGCACCTGAATACCTTGAAAAGCGCAACTTGAAAACAGCGCCAGCAAAGGGCCCGCGCTGGCGCTGCGGGTTACAACTCCCGACCAGCGGGCGTTCGCGGCTAACCGCTCAGATTGTTTAGCCGTAGAAACTCATCGGCCCAGCGAAAATGGTCAAGCAGGCCATCGGTTGGGCGTCCGAGAATGTGATAGGCGATGAACAGCGCCTCGACCGAGGCCAGACCGTTCTGGGGATCGGTGTCCAACTTCGACCGGCGCGGATAGGCGGTGCGGTACCCTTGCAAGGAGCGAGCCGGTATATCGAGAAAATCCCGGTTCATAACGCCGGCCCAGCGCCAACTGCCGTCCAGGAGCAGAATGCCTGCCCCGGCATCCCGCTCCGAGAGCGGTTCTCCCTCTGCGGCAAGCCGGACATATCCCTCCAGAGATATGTGGTTTGTCGCTTGCGGTTTGCCAGGCGCGTAGCCCACAAAGATCAGGTCCGCGCGTCCTTTCAGGGGCAAGATGGAGCATTTACGTGGATTCTCCCGCGCGTTACGGACGATAACGGTGGGTGGGTAAGCGAGCGGCATGGCCGAGGTTGGCTGGTTGATTCTTGATAAACTGAGCCCTACGATAAGTTGTAGCTACTCATCACTTTACCAAAGTAGCAAAAGGAGAAGAGCCATGAACGTGGAACTGAAATACTGCTCGATGTGAAACTACGAGCCGCAAGCCGTCAGTCTGACGGGCAAGCTGCTGGCCACCTACAAGCAACAAATCAAAGAGCTCAAGCTCATCCCCTTGGGAGGCGGATGCTTCGAGCTGAGCGTCAACGGCGACCTGATCTATTCCAAGCTGAAAACCGGCAAGTTTCCAGACGAACAATGGGCCATTGAGGCCGTCGGCGCGCGCATGAAGAGCAAGACAGGCGTTTAGTTGGCTTGTGCGCGCCACCGAAGACGGCCAATGAGTTTGCCAGTTTGCCAGGTGAGTTTGCCACGGTTGGCAAACTCATTTTCATGCGCAACCAACTGTCGCAGCGCGACTTGTGTCCAGAAAAAAAATGAGTTTGCCAGTTTGCCACGCTTTTTGAGCCGGGGGGTCTCTCACAGAATGCGGCCCAAGGATGCCTGCCAAACACATGGCAACCTATGGCATTCTTTGAAAAAGTTGTCGAATTCCGGCGGAATTCACGCAAATGCTATTGACGGTAGACGCGTGCTTTTGCGTAAGCGAGTCATCCTCGCACATTTATCAGCAAACCCGGAGAGTGGCTGGCCATGTTGGCCGCCTTGGGCGATTTCCTCGTGATTTCCCAGAAAGAAAACACAACCACTTGATTCTCCGCTTTGAATCCATAGACTATCTGTGTTATCCATAATTCCGGATGCCTACCATTTCTTAGCTCTTTCTCGGAGCTGGCAGACACCAAGTTATGCGATTTTCGCCCTTCTCAAGGCAGCCGCTTCGGCGCATGGGAGCAGGTTGCGCACCTTTTCCAAAGGGAGGTACGTCATGACGCTAGTCCGCTGGCAACGTTTATCGAACGAGCTGACCGATTTGCAGGCCGAAATGAACTACCTGTGCGGCCGGCCAACCACGGCTTCCTGGCCGACGCTGGCGCGCGCCTACCCGGCCGTCAACGTCTGGGAAGACGACGACAACGTCCACGTCGAGGCCGAAGTGCCCGGCCTGACCCAGGAGCAATTGCAGATCTTCGTCGGCGAGGACAGCCTGCTGTCGATCCAGGGCGAGCGCATGCCGTGCAAAACGCCCGGGGACGTCTGGCACCGTCAGGAGCGCGGCTTCGGCAAGTTCAACCGCGTGCTGCAGTTGCCGGCGCCCGTCGACGCCGACAAGGTCCAGGCCAGGTTCGAGCACGGCGTGCTGCTCTTGACCATGCCCAAAAGCGCGGCCGCCAAACCCCGCCGCATCACCGTCCGTGGCGAGTAACCAAGAAAAAGGTGTCAGGATCCTTTTCTGGCAAAGATGAGTAGGCTGGTCTAAAAAACGTCAAGAAAAGGGTCCCGACACCTTTTTCTAAATTTTTCTAAATTTTTCTAAAACTTGCAAAGAAGAAGGAGATATTACCATGGCGAATCAACCGATCGCATTGCCCAGGAACGGCAGCCAGCCTGAAGCCGGACCTCCCGAAGTGACCCACGGCGTCTGGTATACGCCGCGCATCGACATTCTGGAGACCGACGAGGAGCTGACCCTGTTTGCCGATCTGCCCGGCGCCAAGGCCGAGGACGTGGACATCCGCTTCGAGAATGGCGAACTTCGCCTGCAGGCCCAATGTCCGGCCCGGCAACAGGGGACGAGCTACTTGCTGGCCGAGTACGGCGTGGGCGATTTCTATCGGACCTTTTCCATCGACAAGGACATCAATCCCGACAAGATCGCGGCGGAGCTGAAGAACGGTGTCCTGACCGTTCACTTGCCCAAAACCGAGGCGGTCAAACCGAGAAAGATCGCCATCAAGGGCGAATGACCGCCTGGTGCACATGGCCAGGCATCTAAGTCTGAGCCGTGCCGTGGCTTTCGCAGGCAGGAACCAGGAATGCCGCTCGCAAGTGCGTGGCAAGACGGCTCGGCATGTTTGTGCGGAGCATGCCTGCCGGGCCTGCGCGATCGAGTCCGGTTACCACCACCCCCCGCCGTGGCGGCATCTGCAGCAAGTCCTCAAAGGTATGTGTTGCCGGGACGGGATGGCGCAAGGCGCCGACGGCAAGAAGGAAGGTGAGCAATGGCCCAGGCAGATAGAATCTCGCCGCGAGACTGGATTGTGCGCGGAGCGATACTCGGCGCGCTGATCGGCGGCACGATAGCCTGCGTTCCCATGCTCGGCATGATAGGGGCAGGCAAGGATTCCCTGCTCATGATGTTTGGGGCAACGGCCTTCTGCTGGCTGCCAGGAGCTGCGCTAGGCTGCTTGTTCGGTACGCTATTCGGCATCTGGCTGAATTCCGGGAAAACAAATTGAGGGAAATTCGCGTTCGAGCCCGATGCCGTCAATGTTCGAGTCATGGTCCCCACCAGGGAGGCCAAGGTATGGTTCGAAAATGAAGCGACGAGGCAGCAGGGCACCGACCGGATCTACACATCGCCGCCCCTGGAAAAAGGACGGGCGTACTATTTACACGACTAAGGCCTCGGCGGCAGAGGAGCGATTGCGATGGTGTTGTTCGCAAATGGCGATTTTGCGGCGTCTGTGACCCTCGCAGTTATCGGCGTCATCGGCGGAGCGATCGCGGCTTTTATCCCCGTCTGGTGGAAGTACCGGCAAGAACGCGTGCGCCACGAGGCCGACGCTTCCGCTGCGAACGAACGAGAACTGCAACTGGTTGACGAGTTGGCCCAGCTTCAGCAGAGCATGGCACAACTCCTCGAACCGTTGCCCAACGGTGAGGGTGAGATGGATCAACAAGTCGTCGCCGCGGTCCGACAGCTCGCGGACACCATGAGACAATTAAAACAGGAGGTCGCGGAGCTAAAACAGCGCGTGATCGCCCTTGAATCAGGTGGTGGAGGTGATCCTCCCACTCCCCCGGTTGTAGACGACTTCCAAGCGTTGCTTCGTAAGCTGAGTTCCGCCATGCAGAAACGCGGAATCTTACCCGGCTCGAGGGAGCTCTTTGTCTGGGCCAACGGTTTCGAGCGAATCCCCGTCATTATCCTAGGTCGCGGCACCTCGAATCATCGGGTGCTTTTTCCCGAGAAGCGAAAGGGCAAGAAGGGGGATCTCGTGGAGGATGACACTGTGCCCGTTAGCCAGTTAGAGCCTTTGCCACGTGGGTAGACGCGGCCGAACCAGGCGCTGCACCTTTATGGGCGCCACATTGCGGCGTTCCGAGGGTTCAATGTCTCACAGCCAGCCCCGGCAGGTGAGCTTGGTCGTTATGCGGCTTGAGGTGAATGCATGAGGATGCATTATTTTGGCGACTCCTACGACATCGTGAAGCAATCGCTGCTGCACTGGCTACGGAGCTTCGGGGAGTGGTCGGTATATCCGATGTTCACGGAATCGGTAACTCCGAGCGACATTACCGCATTCGAGTCTCTGCTCAGTGCGAAGGTCGTCTCCGCCGAGGTTCTGACCCTCGACACGGACCGATCGGCCTATTTCTCGTGCGCGTCATCCTGCGGTCACCTGTTCCTGGACCCAGATACGGGCTTGCGGATGCATTCCACCCGCGGAGTTCGCGCGCCAGAGTATCTGTTTGCCACCGAGTTGGTGCGCATCTCAGAGAAGCGGCCCGGATCGCTCGCGCTGGTCTTCGATCAGAGCGTCGGCCGTGGCTCCGAACAGTTGCACTTGGAGGGAAAGCTCCGGGAGTTGCGCCATCACGGCGTTTTCGGGTCGGCTTTCGTTTCACACGCTTGCTTCGTTATTGCTAGCCGGGATCGCGGTCTGGTCGAGCGTGCCCGCACGCAGATCATCACGGAGTCCAAGTTGCCGGCAAGCAGGTTTCTACCTGTAGCCGCCGCATAACCGAATGTGTGTCTGCACCTGACCGCGGCGGCATTACGGCTTTTCGGGGTTCAACGTCTCACCCACCGCCCGGCAGGTGAGCTCCGGCCGGCAGGAGACACCGATGAGCAGCACCAGCGACAACGCATCCGGCGTCGCGCCCTATTTTTATCCGTAAGCGACGGTCATGGGCCAGGATCTTATCCCGAAGCTGGCTGCCTGGCCTTCCTTAGCGCCACGAGAAGGGGCTGTGCAAAAAGTTGTCAAAATGTCATTTGCAGACTTCGTCGCAATGTGACGTTGACAAGGGTATGGTCGGCAACAACGCCAGTAGGTCAGCATGGATTTGCGGCCAATGCTGATTCAGATTGAGTGTATAGACACGTACTCGGTGACCTTGGATCCGGACGGTGAGCTCAATTGGCCGTGTCGTCAGGGGGTAGATTAGTAGTCCTTCCACTTCGGAATCATGCTCCGTTTTCAGGGCAACATTCTTCAGGTAGGCAAAGAGTTGATAGAGATGGGCTGACCGAATGGTCGCACGGCCCCGATACTCCTGCAACGTCTCGCCGTAGTACTTGGCGTCGATAACGAGCACCAAGCCCGGGCGGCGCAGGCTTACGTCGGTCCGCATTCCGGGCAACAGGGCGAGGTCCTGAGCGGATCCGGTCGTATCCTCCCACCGCAGCGGCTCGGCCTCGACGGCATATCCCTCCGCGTGACGTCGGAAGAAGTTGCGGATGAATCGCTCGAACAGAACGCGCATCCGCTTCTTATCACGCAGCAAGTTGCGGAAAGTGAATTGGCCGGTGCACTTGTTTGGGACGAGGTACTCGTGGAGGAGATGGCAGACGTCCATTAGAAAGCGGTAGAGGCGATTGTTTCGGTGAAATTGAACCCGACGAAAGGTCCTGTCGGTCAGAGAGATCTCAGCGACCTCATGGAGGCGGTGCCAGGTAGCGCGCAGCGGCTCGCGCAGTCGAACGTCAAGGCCGTTGGTCTGCAATAGATTGTGGAGGGTGACTTTGAGTATGCGGTTATGCAGGACGTCGTGACTTAGTTCATCGAATTCGCATACGGTCCGGGCGCGGCGCAATAGGTCCGCCTTTACCGTCGCGGACACGTCGAGCTTACCACGGACGCCAGGGATAGTCTCTTGTCGTAAAAGGTAGGCTCGGTGCAAACCCTGCCGTAGTAGGCGATCAATCCCGTGGTTGAGGACGGCCGCCAGCAGGTCCAAGATCTGTGTCTCAGGTTCGGCGGCAACAGCGTGCGTGTCAATCTGCTCCAATGCGTCCCAGGCGTATAGGAGCAAGTAATAAATGTTCTTGATCGGGATCATTCGAGCAGCCTTTCGGCCTGTTTGCGCGCCCGCGGCATGTCATCGAACCAGTACTCGCGAAGTAGAGGTGCGATTTCTAACTCCACGATGGCACGGTACCACGCTTCCCAGTCGAGGGCTTCCGAAGAGTCGGCGGGCGGGCAGAAGAAACTATGCCCGACCTCGAAGCCGCGGCCAAGATTTTTCTCGTCCTTACTAATGGTCCGGTTCAGCGCAGTCATGCGCTCGATGATTCGGTCGACAAGGAAGGTGGGGGCACCTTGGCCTTGGAGGGCGTCGCGAAAGGCGTCGCACCCAAATTGCGGCTCCAGGTCGAAGAAGACAAAGCGGCGACGGAGGGCGTAGTCCACCATTGCAAGGGAGCGGTTGGCCGTGTTCATGAGGCCTAGAAGGTGGATGTTCTCGGGCACGGAGAACCGTTCACCGGACGACTCGGAGTAAGTAAGCGGGATGGTGTGTTCCGGTCCGCGTTTGTCGTGTTCGATAAGCATCATCAACTCGCCGAAGATCTTGCTGAGGTTCCCGCGGTTGATTTCGTCGATAATAAAGACGAAGGGGCGGGCGCGATCTAGTCGAGCCCGGTTGCAGAAGTCGTAGAAGATGCCGTCACGGCGAAGAATTCCCTCCTTACTGGGGCGGTAGCCCTGGATGAAGTCTTCGTAGGAATAGGATTGGTGGAACTGAACCATGCTCACGCGAGTCTTATCCTTCTGGCCCATGAGGGCGAAGGCGAGTCGCTGGGCCACAAAGGTCTTGCCGACGCCGGGCGGGCCTTGGAGCACGACATTCTTTTTCCGACCAAGAGCGGCGAGAATGGCCTCGACCTGCGTGCGAGGCAAGAAAAGGCCAGCCATGGCGTCATTGATTGTGAAAGCGGGAGTTGCTTCTCCGGGCGGTGTCGCCGGCATGGCTTCGGTGAGGAGATTCTCACGAACAAAGTCAACGGCCGGCTGGTCGGTCACGTCGGTGAGCGTTTTCAGAGGGACTCTGGCGTTGTCTGGCAGATCAAGGTTGACGGCGCGGAGCCAGTGGACGCGACGGATATGGTGATACTCGATCCGGGTTGGGTCATGCACGTACTCGGACTGGATGGTACCGACGCCGAGGAGTTTGTTTCGGCCAATCTTCGCGACGACGTAGTCGCCCGTGGCCATTGCGTGGACGAATTCGAAGCAGGCTAGGGAGTCGTTGTAGGGCTCCGGCGCTCCCGCAGCGCGGCCGGACCGAAGTTTATCGGCGATTGCATCTTGGTTAGGGTAGTTTCGGAGGTCGCCGAGCTCGTCCCAACCAATTGCGACGATGTTTTTTTCCTGGCACTCATTCCAAAGACGGCCTCCCTCGCCCAGACTGATCGCCCAAAACCTTGGGCCGCGCACCCCAACATTTGCAGTCGGAACAATTCCTCTCGTGGAGGCAGGAGAGGACTTGACTTTAGCGCCATCCGTCTTTAAAGAATCGAAATCATTCTCGGCGCTTCGTTGAAGCTTGACTAATTTGTCGGTTTTGTACGCCTCATTCAAAACACGTAATTCTGGTCGACTGAGCTTCAACGCACGATAATAAGGCTCGAGGTCAGGCGACGCCTCGCACCTTTCACACCGGTGGACGTCAGTTTTAATCAGAACCATCCGCTTTTCCTCAGCCTTTTCCTTTCGGTGTCTGGGAAGGGCATCAAACATCACGGCCTCAGGAATCGCCCACACGTGTAAAATCTCTTCGCCTGGCTGCCAACATGCCATCAAGTAAACAGCGGGTCGGTTTGCTGCTAACGCCCGGAAATCCTGCACCCACTTCATGCGCAAGTTCGTCCATAGGTAGGGTTGAACAGCATTCCGAATGTTTATGAGACCGTCATCCCATTGATACGTCGTACGGCCAACACTTTGGGGAATGTGAGCCGCGATCGCGAGCCGGTTGCAAAGCATGGCGGTCATGGAGGTGGCCGCGTTGTGTGACATTTCCTTGTCAATTGCGACAGTCAGCTTCCCGTTAGGTGACTGTGAAATCGTTGAAAGTACTCTCTTGGAATAGTCGGCGACCATCGCTGCGTCCCTGGAACGGGAGAAATCGTTCGGCGTAGCTCACACGTCGTAGATGGACTCGACCCAACGCCGAGGTCCATCGCAATTCTGAAATTCTGAGGAGATTATCCGAGTTTTACCGCGTCGGGCTCGATCTTTTCCATTTGTCTTCCTTTATTGGATGAGTTTTTCGGATTCTCCGATCCTGTTAAGCTGCGCCTGATACAGCTCCTGAAGGTTGGCTGTCAACTGCTTGTTGACCGTCTCCGCCAATGCTAGTCCGATTGCCAACAGGTTCCGGCGCTCCGCCGTATCCATTCGCCCTTTCACTGTGACGGGGACGGCATTCCTATTGCCGGGCTTGAGCGACAGAGTGCAGCCGGGCTTGGACAACGGAATGCACTCGATGACCAGGTCACACAGAAAGGCCTTCTTGTTACGCTTGCTGTGATCGGTCGAGTTTTCAGCGCTAACGGTCGCGAGGCCGATGATCGCGAAGTTGGCGCCACTGAGCGCATTCCTGAGTGCTGTCCAGGCCTCGATTTTATTGTTGTGGAACGTCAAGACCAGCCGCCCGTCTGGAGCCAGTGTCCGTCGGCTCTCGGCGAAACAGTGCTTGATAATCTCCTCGTATCGCGCTGTGTTTGTACCACGAACGGTGTTCGGTACCGCCTCCATGTCCTCAGCCGGTGTCGGAATGCCGAGCACGACTGCGAGCCAAGCGTGGAACAGCCTAGCAAGTTCCCCGTATTGAAGATCGTCGTGGTACGGCGGGTCGGTTAGCACAAGCTGTGCTGATCCGTCCTGTAGTAGTTGACGGCCGCTGTTCCCCGTCGCCACCAACACCCCGTGGGTGAACTTGCGCCGGTTGCCTTCCGTTGTGGCAATACTGATGCGCCTCGGCATCGACTTCTCTTGGAGCCAAAGTAAGCCCTTCTCGGCTGCCGCCAGTCTCCTGGGAAGAGTCCCACGTCCTACAGGCGAAAGCAGATTTGTTTCCGTGACAACTGTGGAGCGGGAGTAGCGATGGTTGGCGATTGCCTCGAAGGTTTTCGGATGCGTCCGGCCCCATCTGCACAGGTAACCTGCCATCTCGCTCGCTCCGAGGACCGCGAACCGCAGACGGGCTTTAATCGAAAGCGGATAGTCCAGTGCTTCCACTTCCTTGATTGCAGCAAGAAGTGTTTGCGCTTGCCGGTGGGTGTAAAGATTGCCCCAGCACCGGAAGCCGTCTCGCAAAAGGTGCCGTGTTTCCACACCGACAGGAATCTGGACTTGCAAGACATGCTCTTCGGGCCCCGGTGCGACGTCGTCTACGGGATCGTCATTTCTTACCCGTCGGAGACTAGGGCCTGCTACGGTACCGGCCACGACCTGGCGATCCTGCACAAGAACCGGCTTCCAGGTTGGTGTCCTGTTCAGGAGTGCTGAGACCTCGGAGTTGTTTTTGCAGTAAGAGCAAGACACCGTCGGTCTCGCGTTGGATTTGCGCAAGTATCCAATGGGCCAATAGTGACCACAGATGTCGCACTTGAATCGCGTCGCACCAGCTCTCCGAAGGCTCACCTGGCCGCAGGCCTGGCAACCGAAGAATGACTGCCGCTCCTTCGTCTTTCTCGAAGCCAACGACACGAACGCGTCACGGAACAAGTGAATCGCGAAGCCACAACTCGGGCACGGCGCTACACGGACCCGGATCACGTGGGTGAGTTCGACGGTCCTCTCACCCTTTGTCCGACGATAAAAGTCGCGGAAAGGCTCGAGTTTCTTGAGTAATTCGCCGCTAGCCTTGGCGAGCTTCCTGGCGTCACTACGAGTAAGGGCGGTTGCTAGAGCCAGTGTAGGCCAAGGGTAAATGTCTTGTGCATACACCGCATGGCCACGACGGATCGCCTCAAAGGCTACCGTGCCGCCTCCGCTGAAGGGGTCCGCGACCACAAACGGTTCTTTTCCGAATTCGGCACTTGCGCCGTCCAGGATAGCGCCGGCGACAGCGTGCGGTCGTCGGGCCCACCATCTATAGAGAGATACGACTGGGGAATGCGTCTCCCGGTTTCGCTGTTGGACCTGGACTACGGAGTCAAGCATCGGCCAGTTTATTTTGTCGATAATCGCCATCGCGTCACGCTGCGTTCATCAATACACGATGCACTGTTGCCGGCGGCATTGATGTTGGCCTCGTGTAAATTCCGCGCACAGAACATCTACGGCGTCGACCATTTGCACCCCGTGAGTACCGCGCGCCTCGAAGATTCGATCCTTCATTTCGAAGGTGAGCACAGAGTTTAGAGCCATAACAGGGATAACTACTCGGTGCTGGTTCCATCGTTTCCCAAACCAGTCTTGAAGAATTTCCGGCATCCGAGCAAACTCCTCCGGGTGAGCCTCAAGGTCGAAATTGGCGTTCTTCGCCTGGTAGAAGACAATCGGACCGGCCCATCCTCGGCCAAGAATGATGAAGCCGTCGGCACCGTGATCCCCGTTTTTGGCAAAATCTTGGGGCCATTGGTCGCCTTTCTCCCACTTCGTCAGAGACCTGCGAAACTCCTCCATAGCCCGTTTGGCACCTGCCCCATTTCTTCTTGGCGCCCCAACGCATATGGCCCAACCACCGATAAGCTTTTGCAACGCTGTGAACGCTTCTTGCTCGAACTGCTTTGCGACCGGTTGTCCCTTGCGGATCATCCCGCTCAGCCAAGCAGAACGTGCCGCGACCCGTTCTTGCCCGGGAACGACTTCGAGCGAATCGCCGGCTCCAGATCGTTGAAAGGGATACACCAAACCACGCTGCTCGTAGGCAAGTCTGGCGTAAGGAAGGAATTGCTGGACCAGTGCAACTCTGTCTGCGGTTTCTTCTGCATCGTCCACCGACCGCCCCATAATCGGAACTTCTTCATCATTTACACTCGTCTGGGGATCAATGGTGAACTCATTGAGCGGCCGCCCTCCTTCCATTGCGTCAACTTCGAGTACGCGGGCCGACTCTACGAAGGAAAGATCGATTGCTGCCATACCTACTTATCGTGTTCTGCAACGCGTTTCTTATGATGGGCGATCAAAGTATTCAGTTGGTCGACTGCTGAACTCAGCTGGGTAGTTGCCTCCTCCACCCGGTTCAATCCGTCGGTATCGAGATCGGCCCACGGTCCGCCGCTCGCACGCTCGACGGATCTTCTCGCGCGTTCGATGTGTCCACCAATGCTGGCGCCTGCGGCTTCCAACTCCTCCGCCGCTTCCGCAAGACTGGCTCCGTTCTCCAGTGCTTTTTTGGCACGGTCGTTCCCGAGGCAAGAGTCAACCAGCTTGATGTCGCGAATGCTACCGATAATCGGGAGCTGGCGAGTCTTTGCGTTGCCGTAAAGCCAGCTAATCAGGTTCTCAAATTTGGTTTGGTCATACTCTGGGGCCAGTAACGGATTGGGATTCTCTTCGAGCTTCAAATAGACCTTAGTCTTTGTACGGCGAACCGCATCGCCCAGATGCCAGAAAACAGTTTCGCCGTCCGCCGCGGTACTCGTCAATTCCAGTCCGAGCTCATTGGCTTGTTCAAATAGGCGCCGAGTCAAAAGGATCAGTCGGAGAGCGTTCGTCGTAGTGTTTGTTAGTCGTCCGGCCTCGGCCAGATCAATTTCGGCATTTAGAACGCGTTCAACAAATGCGCCTTTGGCGCTTGTGCTCCAGTCTTTTGTCTTGGAGAGGTGACGTAGACCGAGATAAGCTAGTAGCTGTTTCTCGCCTCCACCAAAAATGAGGCAGGGAGCGCTGTCCAAATGATGCTGCTCAACCGCCTGTTGTTCGACAGGATCCTCGGACTTCGTCATCGAGCGCAAAGCTGCTAGTCGGCGATTACCTTCTATGACCGAGAAAGTGTTGCCCTGGGGACGGACGATAAGAGGCTCGTAAGGAATGTACCCGTTCTCGATAAACGACGGAACAAGTTCTCGAGCCTTCATCTCCGTGCCTAGAAGGAGTTGTTCAATCTGGGCTTGCGTCGGGTCTTCGCCCAGCCGCTCCACGACTCTCGGGTTCTTAGGATCGTAACGTAGTCGGCCTAACGGTATACGTGTTACTTCCCCCACTAATTCAGTGGAAGCGGCGGAACCAGCAGAACTGCGTCCAGCGGGTTGTTTCGAAGCTTTCGCCATTGTCTTCGCCACGTTGCAGCTGCTCCAAGCGGAACGAAACCCTGAGCGCTGGCCCGCCATTCGGGCAAGTGAGGCTCGCGCCAATCTATGCGAGCGTCCTCGGCCGGTCAAGCACAACCGTGCTCAGCGGTGGACGGATCTTCTTGTTGGCGGGGCGGTTGCTGCTGGCCGATGAGGCGCTCCTGGTACTGCTCCTGCAGCTTCATGTAGTAGGCCACCAACCGCGCCGGGTCATGATCAAAGCGTGCCGAAATACCTTGCCGCAGTTGGGGCGGATCCCGTCAACCACCGGATCGTTCTGCTTCGCTTTGTGTCAGAGGGCGCCTCAAAATCAGAACCAGCCAGTGTTACGTTGCTCCCGAGCCACGTTTAGATCCTATGATAACGGGTGTCGTTCATCAAACAGCGACGGTTGACAGATTCATGTTCCTCGAGACGGACAACGCTTCTTTCCCGGCAACAGAGTCTCCTGCCGAGCTGCCGTTCTTGCACTATGGACTGCCAGGCAGCCTTTTTTCCGCTTGCTCATGGCTTCCTCCGCCAGCGCCTCACGCCGACCGCGCCGCCCGTTTGCCGCGCTTGCGCCGGCTGGTCGATCCCACATCTCCGGGAAACCTCGGCCAGGGTGAGTCGGGCCGCCGCGCGGGCGCGTTTGATCTCCTCCACGAACGGGCGCAGTTGGCGATACTCGCCGTGCAGGTCGAAATTCGCCGCCGCGCCGCTGGCAATCAACTCTTCGGGGGAGGGGCGCCAGTTCCGGAACATGTCTCGGATGGCCTGACGGCGGGCCCGGTCTTCGGCAGCCCACTGGACCTTGGGGCGAACCTTGTCTGCTTTGCTGTTGTTTCTTGTCCTCTGCGGCCGTCTCTTCATACTTCTTGAACTTTCACCGTCACCTTGCCGCGTTTGGAATTTTCAAAGGTATCCATTTCTTCTTGAAGGCGTGCGATCATCTTCTCGACGCCGGCAACTTCAACATGTAATTGGAAGCCTTCCGCCACGCCTTCGCGAAGCATTTTGTCGCGGCGAGCCTTCAGCTCCTGGAGTTGGCGAGAAACCACGGCGAACTCCTGGTCATTGGCAATCACAGCACCACCTCCACAATCCCCTTGCGGCGGCCATCGGCCTCGCGGGTCTGGCTGAAAAAGTCCACCCACTCTTGCCACTGAGGAAGGCTGAAAACACCGAAGATTTCCTCAGGCTGTCGACTGACCAACATGTCGTAGAGACTTACCGCTGCCCCCGTGGCCGCGTTGTATTGTTCTTCAAAATCTAATGGCAGCAGACAGGCGCAGTCCACGTCCTTGGGAGCCGGCTTCGTCGTCACAAAGCTGCCGTCCAGGAGAAACCGTCTTGCCTGCACCGTCCGGGCCAGGCTCAGCCAGGTCGCAACACGCGCCATCAAGGCTCGGCGTCGTTCACTCTCTCTTCCAAACCGATCCACTACCTCCGCTTCCAAGGCTCTGTGCAGTCCCACCGGCAGGTAGCCATCCGGACGGAACGCGGGAATCGGCATTGCGGTCTACTCCAGCGACTGCGGTCGATCTGTCATTCATGATAATTGAGGAATTGGCGTCAGCAATCTCAGCCCAGACAATGCGGCCGGTAGCCAGGCGTGGCGGCGCCATGGGGCGTTGCTCTAAAAGGGTTTGGGCTCGTCCCCTTCAAACCATTCCTGGGCTGGTCGCAGGGTTTTGCGGACGCGCTCCCAATCGATCTGTGCGGCCAGTTCTTCTACTTGCTGCCGTGCCAGGATCTCGCGCACGAATTCCAGATGCTCCAGCGGGACGACGGCCGCCAGGTCCTCGCCATTGCGGCGGACGATCACGGGCTTACCCCGGGAAGCGACCTGACTGAGCACTTCCGAATACTCCTGAACGGCATGCGGCTCATCCACACGGCCCGGTTCTTCCAGCAAGGATGGTACGGTCATGGTTCGCTCCTTTTGAATCGCCTCTCCATTATAGCGGACAAGCGCGAAGGGGACAGGTGAAGGACAGAGCTCTCATGCGGCTGTCCTTCGTCATCGGCGTCATCGCGTGTTTTACGCCGCTGTTAAGCGCACCCCGGCTGCCGCGGTTGATGAAACAGGCGGCTGGCTCGCTGGCAGCCGCCCGCCATGCGAAAGGAGGACGGCCGTGCAAGCCCTTCTGCCGAGACTTGTTTTCCTGGCTGGTGTCGGTCAACTAGCCCTCATCATCGCCAGCCTGGCAATCCCGTACGTCCTCGGCTGGCGCGATGAAATGGCCAAGGTCAAGCCGCTCACGCGTCAGATCTTCTGGACATACGCCGGTTACATCTGGGCGACGAATCTGTCCTTTGGTTTGATCTCCGCGCTGGCGCCTTCCTGGTTGCTCGACCGTTCGCCGCTTGCCGGCGCCGTGACGGGCTACATGACGGCTTACTGGGGCGCCCGGCTCATGATCCAGTTCCTGTGCCTGGATCGGAGACAGGCTCCCGCGGGACTGCACGTCCGGCTCGCGGAGGGCGCCCTGGTCAGCCTGTTCGTGTCACTCACGGCCGTCTACGGACTCGCCGCGACCAGCAACTGCGGAGGTCTCAAGTAATGGCCGCCTACGTCGCTACAGACTACGTCATCGCGTGGCTGATTGTCGTGACCTGGCTGGGAATGCTGGCCGCAGGGTTTGGAATCACCCGGCTTGGTTGCGCACGCGTGGCACGGTGCTCGGGCTGGCTGCTGGTAGCCGGATCACCGGCAACTACGCTGAAGCTCTGCGAAGGGCAGCCAGCGGGTGTGCGCATGGTAGCGCTGTTTGTCTCTTTGCTGCTGGCGATGAAGGCGGTGGTCAGTGTGGAATCGCAAGCGGCCGGTCAGCAAAGGTTGTCGCCGCTGCGCTGGTTCGCGTTCGCAATCCTCTGGGTCGGTATGCGGCCTGTTTTATTCGCGAAAGCCGGGAAGGTCTGTCTGCCCGGCGCCGGCAGCTTGATCGTCCGTGGCCTGAAACGGCTGGCCCTGGGTATGGCGTGCCTCCTCATTGTCCCGGCGGTGTGGCCTGAGCCGCAGTTGCGCCCGCCGGATGCCGGGACGCTTGCCACGGCGACGGCGCTGGCACTGGTTGGCTTTAGCCTGATCTTGCACTTTGGGGTGTTCAACGTCCTCGCTGGTCTTTGGCGGCTGGCGGGGGTAGACTGCCGGCCGCTCTTTCGGGCTCCCCTGCTGGCCCGGAGCCTCACGGAGTTCTGGGGCCGGCGCTGGAACCTGGCCTTCTCGGAGATGGCGGCCGTCGCCGTCGCGCGCCCGCTAAGGCCGTGCCTCGGGACAGGCGGGGCCGTGATGGCGACGTTTCTCTTCTCCGGCGTCGTGCACGAATGGGCGATCAGCGTCCCGGTAGGCGCCGGTTACGGCGGGCCGTTCGCCTACTTCGCATTGCACGGGGCGCTCGTGCTCCTGGAGCGCAGCCTTCGCGGTGCGGGTTGGCCAATCGAGCGCCTGCCGTGGCTTGGTAATGTCTGGACGCTCGGCTGGCTGGCGCTGCCGCTCCCCATCCTTTTCCACATCCCGTTCCTGAGTGGAGTGGTTTGGCCGCTTCTTGGCTTCAAGCTGGCTTGAGATTCTTAAAGTATTACTTTAAAAAACTCATAATGCGTTATGTTCCGAGAGAGCTTGAAAAGCCACTCACCAGGGCCGTGAGGAATTTCCCGGCGGTTGTCCTGACCGGACCGCGCCGGGCGGGAAAGACATGGTTGCTGCGGCATTTGTTTCCCGAGGCCAGCTATTTCTTGCTGGAAGACCCGGACATCGTGGCGCGGCTCCGTGCCGACCCGCAAGGATTTCTCGATGCCGTAACGACGCCCGCGATCCTCGATGAGGTGCAACATGTGCCGGAAGTGCTCGCCTATGTGCGCAGCCGGATTGATCGGCAGCCGCGCCGCGCCGGGCGCTGGCTGCTGACTGGCTCGCAAGAGGCGCCGCTCATGCAAGGCATAACCGAGTCGATGGCAGGCCGCGCTGCCGTGCTGCACCTGTTGCCCTTCTCCACGCGCGAAACGCCCAAGGTCACCTTGCTTCGGGGAGGGTATCCAGAAGCAGTGGCGCGCCCGGCCGTGGCGCGGTTGTGGTTCAGCTCGTATCTGCAAACTTACCTGGAGCGGGACGTTCGCGCCGTCACGGCGGTCAGGGACCTTGCGACCTTCCGGCGCTTTCTCGCGCTGCTGGCCAGCCGGCACGGTCAGGTGTTGACCAAGAGCGACCTGGCTGCGCCGCTGGGGGTTAGCGTGCCCACCGTCAGCCAGTGGCTCGGCGTGCTGGAGACAACGGCACAGGTGCTGATCGTGCCGCCGTTCTATGAGAACCTCGGCAAGCGGCTTCTCAAGTCGCCCAAAGTCTATATTGCGGACTCCGGACTTGCCTGCCATTTACTGGGCATCGATACCGAGGCGGAACTGGCCAAGTCACCCTTCCGCGGCGCGCTGTTCGAGGGGTTCATGGCGGCGGAGATCGTCAAGGCACAGGTCAACGCCGGCCGCCGCCGCGAACTCTATTATTTCCGGGACGAGCAAGGGCTTGAGGTCGATTTTCTCGTGCCCGGGCGGCGTGGGGGCGTGGCGCTCGTGGAGTGCAAGGCAGCGCGGACGGTAACACCGGCGCTGGCAGTGCCCATGCGACGCTTGGCTGAGGCGCTGCGAAAGAAACGCCCCACGAGAACACGCCTGGACATGTTTTTGGTCTACCAGGCGCCCAAGGCCGGTGCTCAAACGGCAGCCATCGCGCCCGGTGTGCGAGCATTGCCATGGCAGGAGTTCGTGGCGAAGCTATGAGGATTCCTGCGGCATCCCGCCGGCTCAGGCAGGCTGGCATGCCGCGGAGTCGTTTAAATACAAGTCGGTTGCCAGTGCCGCCTCTGTTATTCTGAAGAGGAAGAAATTCGCTGGTTGAGAAGGAGGTGTACGATGTCAAGTTCCCGCACGGTCTTGAAGGGCACGGTTCACGGCAAAATCATCAAACTAGAAGACGAACCCGGCTTGCCGGATGGCCAAAGCGTAACCGTCACTTTGGTGCCGGCGTCCCAGAAGGGCCTCAGCAGTGAGACGTCGCTGGAAGCCTTGAAGCGTGCCGCCGGGAGTTGGTGCGATGATCCCCAGGGACTCGACCGGTTCCTGGAATGGAACCGGCAACAGCGGAAAATCAATCGAAGAGAGCTACCCGGATGAGTTTTCTGCTTGATACTGATATCTGCTCAGCCTATTTGAAGAACGAGCCTCTTGTAGTCGGCCGTGTCATGCTGCACTACGGCGGCTTGCACATCTCCGTCATTACCGTCGGTGAACTGCTGACTTGGGCGCGGCGGGCGAACGCTCCGCCAGACCGGCTGAAAGGCGTTCAGGATTTGCTCAAAGGAGCAATACTTCTGGAGATTACTTTGTCGATAGCCGAGAAATTCGGAGAATTACGGGCAGGATTACTCGATCAAGGGATTACCGTGGGAGAAATGGACCTGCTCAATGGAGCAAGCGCGCTCGTGTACGGGCTGACAATGGCGACACATAATGTGCAAGACTACGCGAACATTCCAGGGCTGACAATCGACGACTGGTTGGCTCCGTGAAACCGGATAAGAAGAATGCCCGGCGCGGTAACTGCGCGCCGGACATTTTGCGCCCTAGATTTTGTGCGCTGCTTTCAGCTAGGCACCTGCACCGCCTGGAACAAATCGGCGATCTTCACGCCAAGCCCCAGCGAAATGCGGTACAGCGTTTCTATCGACGCCGAGTTTTTTCCAAGCTCGATCTGCGAGAGATAGCCGAGCGACACGCTGGTGCGCTGCGCCATCTGGGCAAGCGTCAAGCCGAGCGCCTTGCGGCGCTCGCGAATGGCGGCGCCCAGGGATTCGCGGAGCGCTTCCTCCGACATGCGCAACAGGCCCTTGTTCTCCAGGCAGCGGTTGACGACTTTTTGCAACTGCGTGATCTGGAACGGCTTGGTGAGGTAATCAAACGTGCCCGCCCGCAAGCAGTTGAGGGCGCTGTCGATGGATGGATAACCCGTAACGACGATGATGCTGGCTTCGGGTTGATGCTCGCGCACCCAGCCGAGAACCTGCTCCGATTCCAGGCCGGGAATCACATAGTCGAGAATGACAATGTGATAGGGCCGTTCCTGGAGCTTCATCTCCATGACGGCGGGATCGGAGACGGTGTCCACCTTGAAGTCGCGGCGCGCCAGGGCGGACTGGATCACGCGGCCGACCGAAGGATCGTCGTCCAGGATGAGGATGTGAACTTCGCCGGCGCAGAAGAGCTGATCCTGAGGTTGGTCCTGAGCCTCGCCGGTAGCCTGCGCCTTCTCGCGCGGGGCCGTCAGGGTCGCCGAGTTTAGCCGATCGTCGTCAACGCGTAAACTTACCACGTGAGTCTCCTCTGATTCGCGAATTTTAGTCCCCATGTGAAATTTTCCTTTACGCTGGGCGTCCACTCGCTCTCTCTATGGAGCGAGGCTTGGTGATTCCTTTTCCAGGGCGACCCGGACGGCACGAATCAAGCCTTCGGGCCGGAAGGGTTTGGGCAATAAGTCAAAGTTGCGGCCGGCAAATCCTTCCGGAATGAAACCCGCCGGAATATGACCGCTGGTGAACAGCACGTTCACGTGCGGATCACGTTCCAGAAGGTGCTGGGCCAGGTCGAAGCCCGTCATGCGCGGCATGACAACATCCGATAGCACCAGGCCGAAGGGCTCCTCGGCTTTGGCATAGCATTCCAGAGCCTGGACGCCGTCCGCAGCCGGCTGAACCTGGTAGCCGGCGCGCTCCAGGGTGGTGCACATGAGCCGGAGCGTCAGGGGATCGTCATCGACGACCAGCACTCTTTCCCCCCTGGGCAAGGGAATGGCACTACGCCGAATGGGCTGCACGGGCGTCTTTTGTCGGACAACGGGGAGATAGACGTGCACGACGGTGCCGCTCGGGTCGCCGTGCTGGATGCGCAAGCCGCCGCCGTGGGCGTTGAGCAAGCCGTATATGGATGCCAGGCCGAGGCCGCGGTGGCGCGGCTTGGTGCTGAAAAACGGTTCGACCAGGGCACGGCGCTTGGCCTCGGCAGTGAAGCCGCTGCCGGTGTCCGCGACCGACATCTCCAGGCAAATGCCCGGCGCCGATCTGCCGAACAGCTCCAGGCAATCGCTGCGCGTCAGCTCCACTTGCCGGGCCAGGACGGCGACCGTTCCGGCACAGGCAATCGCCTCGCGGGCGTTGTCGAGGAGCTGTCCAAGGATCAGCCGGAGCGATGCGTCATCGACGGCAGCCGGCGGCAATTCATCGGGAACTTCGACGCGGATGCCGACTGCTTGACCCCAGGCTTTCTCCACGCGGGCCAGTTCGGCCTTGACGGCATTGGCGAGGCAGGTGGGCTGGGCGCGGACCGTGCTGCGCCTGCTGAAGTTGCTGAGCTGGCTGGTGAACTTGCTGCCCTTCTGAGCCGACTGGTAAACCTCGCTCGCGAACTGATGCGGCAAGGAGCCGGCCTGAAGCTGTCCCAGGCAAAGCTCGGCGAAGCCAAGAATGCCGGTCAGGACATTGTTGAAATCGTGCGCCAGTTTGCCCACCACCAGGGCGGCGTTCTCCAGCAGTTCTTGGCGTTTGGTCTTTTCCAGCCAGGAATTCCAACGCTCGTCGCGCGACTGCTCGATGATCAGGCGGGCAAAGGCAAGGCCGGCAAGGTGCAGAGCCGACTGCTCGCCTTTCTGCCAGATGCGTTGGCCCTCGTCCTCGAGCCAGAAGAGCCAGGTAGCGCCCGCCTGCGGCGTGCAGGCGCTTAACAGAAGACTCCGGTTACTGGCTGACGGCATGACGAGGGCCGTGGCATTTTGTAAGCCGGAGGCGACCTGGAGCCACTTGTCTGCCGGCCAGCTCAGCCCAGGCAGGCTATGACCGTCGGCGGAAATCTCGATCTGGAAGGCCTGGGTGCCGCCCACCAGGCCGGCGGCGCCGGCGCTGCTGGCACGAAAAGCCCGGGCTAACTTCGCCAGTTGATGCTCCAGCTTGAGCGGCGTCTGCTCGGCCTGCGTCACCATGTCGTGGACGAAACTTAACGCTGTGCGCGTGAAATCCTCGCTGGGCCGGCTGGCCGGTTCACGGGAACGTGCTGTATCCATCGGGGCCATTTATGCTGTTATCCAGGAGACGGTTAATCTCATGGCAGAATTCGGCTTTCGCCTGAACTCTAGGTTAAGTTTTGGGCTGATTCAAATGCCGGCAGCGAAAATCAGGCGGCAGGCATCGGGATATACGCTGAAAGCCTTGCTGCGCAGCATGTTTCCTGGCTTTTTGCGGGTAAGGAGCCGAGTCTGCGGGCGTGCATACCCGTAATTGCAAGGCTGGTTGTTTAATCCGGAGCCAGCGGCGACGGCCGGACGCTGCCAGCTCCGCCGTCGCCGCTGGCTCCGGGTTAAACGACTCGAGCGGTACACAAACGGGAAATCCACTGCGTCTGCTGCCCTTTTGCACTGCGGGATGTCCTGCGTATCGGGAAGCGGCTGCCCAGTCTATCAAGACGGGCCTTCGATCTTCTTTAGCGCCTCGGCAGCCGCGTCGCGGACTTCGGCCCGGCTATCGTTTTTTTCCGTCTCTTTCAAAGCTGAGAGGGCCGCTCTGGCGACCGAACCAAGCCGGCCAAGTGCCTCCACGGCCACGAGGCGGACCTCGACCGCATCATCGGCCAGACACTGCACGAGGGAAGGGACGGCCGGCTCCGCGTCCTTGCCGAAGGAGCCCACGCACTGGATCGCGAGCGAACGCACGAGCCGGTCGGCGTCCTTGAAGGCGCCGGTCAGCGAGCTCAGGGCCGGCTTGGCTTCCGGACCCAGTTTGCCAAGCGCCTCGGCGGCGGTGCGGCGGACTTCAACCTGCTTGTCTTTAAGGGCGGCTCCAAGGGCTGCCACAGCGGGACGGGCCTGAGAACCCATTTCGCCGAGGGCTGCCGCTGCGGACCGGCGCACGGTGGGCTGAGCGTCTTTGCTTAAAGTCTCAGCCAGGGCTGCGACGCCGCCACGCGCTTCGCCGCCGAAGCGGCCCAGGGCATAGGCGGCATAACCCCGGACAAGCGGATCTGGGTCTTTAAGCAGCTCGACCAACCTCGGCGTCGCGCCGGCGGCTGGGACGCCTATGCGCCCGAGCGTCTCAGCAGCGGCGGCGCGCGTGCCGGCGTGGCGGTCTTGCAGGGCCTTGATCAAGGATGCCGTGACTGATTTGGCATCGGCGCCGAAGCGCCCGAGCGCCTTGGCGGCACTTTCGCGCACGCGTTGCTCCTTGTCGGACTCCATCGTCCTGGCAAGGGAATCGAGGGCGCTCCGCGCGGCGGGCGCCATGTCCCCCAGTGCCTGCGCAGCCTGGCGCCTGACGGAGGCGTCGGAGTCATTTAGCCCGGTACTGACGCCCACGACGACACCGGGTTCCTTGGGACCGAGAATGCTAAGGGCCATGAGGGCCGCGCGGCGGCGCTCGGCCTTTGGGTCCTTTTCGAGAATAACGATCCACTCCGAGGCGGTCTTGCCGCGAACGACTTTGGGCTGATCTTGTGCGACGGGAGTTTGCAGGGGGGCGGCGGCGGGAAGGATCGCGGCAAGCAGCGGAATCAGAACACCGCGAACCATGGCCAGACCTCCGTCACCCGAAGGAGGGGGTCGAGACAGCGATAGAGAGATAATATCAGGGAAAGGAATAGGAGCGGCGCTTTATTCGCTGTCCGCGTGCACTTTTTCCAGCACGACCCGCTCCACCCCGGGCAGCTTGGAAATGGACCGTGCCAGCTCATAAACGTGGTCCCAGCGAAACGCGTTGCCGCGCAAATAGACCACGCCGCCGCGTAGTTCGGGCTGGAGGCGGTGAAAACGCGTATCGCTCAGCCGCAGCGCCTCGACGGCCTTCGCCAGCGCGCCGCCACCACTGTATTCGGCCGGTTTCGTGATAGCGGGCGGCGGCGCCGGCTGTGAATCGTGGGCTGGATAGCCGGGAAGACTTACCAGCGGCATGGGCGTTCTTTCGAGAGATTTGCAGGGCGGCGTGTTGGTCGCGCGGGCCTCGTCATTCGCCGTTGGAGCGGTTGGACGGGGAGCCGCCGGCCGCCACAATGCTTCTTGTGAAGCGATCAAGCTCTGCTCCTCGGGCCGGCGCGCCACAGACTGCTGCGAGGCAGGCGGCTCTCGGTTCATCGGTTCGGCCAGAGGCGAGCGGGACTGCTGAGCCAGCAAGCGGTCTGAGCCGGGACGATCCTCACTCTCGACGTGCAAATCATTACGAAAATCAACCAACCCCAACACCAGGCGCAGGCGCTTCTCGGCAAGGCGATAAACCTCGGTGTTTGGCACGGTGCCCCAGAGCGTGGCCACGCGGTTTCTGACGTCGATGCCAATCTCTTGCCTGGATAAAAGCGGATCCTCCGCAAAGGCCTGGCGAGCCCGGAGGCTCAGCTCCATGTCCTGCATGGCGGGATCCATTGCTTGCGTCGGAGCAGGCTGCCAGATCGAGTCATTGGTGGCTTTTGACGACGGCAGGGAAGCAAACAGCAAGGTGCTCAGGAATAATCCCAGGGCGATCAGCGGCTTGCTCAAGATTCGCAGCCATGTCAACTCTGAGGATTGCTGGTTTTTTTTCGTGAATCGCGAGCGCATGGCTTATTCCGTTTCTCGTGGCACGGTCCACCTCCATTCGGCGCGTGCGGGAAGTTTTTGCTAAAGCATCAATACGATTGTGCAAGTGAGCCGGCAGAAAAGAAATAGGAGCCGACGGACTTTGGGCCGCTGCGCGCCGGCGACCGGTCGTAACGTGAGACCAGGGTAAAATGTAACGCCAACGAACAGGGCTCAGGCATGGATGGCGCGTTTGTCCACTGCCAGGGCGGCTTCGCGCACCGCCTCGGACAGGGTTGGATGTGCATGAGAGGTGCGGGCGATATCTTCGGCACTGCCGGCAAACTCCATGGCCAGCACGGACTCGGCAATCAGCTCCGAGGCGCGCGGCCCAATGATGTGCACGCCCAGGATCCGGTCGGTCTTGCCATCGGCGAGGATCTTGACCATGCCTTCGATTTCATCCAGGCAGCGGGCTCGGCCGTTGGCCAGAAACGGGAACTTACCCACCCGGTATTCGCGGCCGGTCTCCTTGACCTGCTCTTCCGTCAAGCCGACGCTGGCCACTTCGGGCCAGGTATAGACCACGCTGGGGATGGTGGCGTAATTGACGTGCGGTTTCTGACCGGCCAAATGCTCCGCCACGGCGATGCCTTCCTCTTGCGCCTTGTGGGCCAGCATGGGTCCGGCTATCAGGTCGCCGATAGCAAATACACCCGGCACGCTGGTCTCGTAGTGCTCGTTTACCTGCACCCGGCCGCTCCGTTCCTCCACAGCAACGCCTGCTTCCTCCAGGCCGAGCCCCGCGGTCAGAGGACGCCGGCCGACCGCCACCAGAACCTTATCGCCCTGGAAGAGAAGGTTCTCGCCTTTGCGCTGGGCATTGACCATTACCTGGCCGCCTTGCACGGAAGCGCCGACCACTTTCGTTTCGACATTGATCTTCAAGCCCTGCTTGCCGAGAGCCTTGTGAAGCACGCCGGCAATCTCGACGTCGCCCAGAGCGAGAATGCGCGGCAAGAGTTCGATTACCGTCACCTGGGCGCCGAGCCGCGCCCACACCGAGCCCAGTTCCAGGCCGATATAGCCGCCGCCCACGACAATCAGGTGCGCCGGGACCTTCGCAAAGGCAAGCGCCTCCGTCGAGCTGACGACCGTGGTGCCGTCGAAGGGCAATGCCGGCAGCGGTACGGACTCGCTCCCGGTGGCGAGAATAATTGCTTTCGCTTCGACGTCCTGGACTTGCCCGTCCGCCTGCTTGACCGCGATCTTGCCGGGGCCGGTTAGCCGCGCCGAGCCTTGCTTGGACGTGATGTGATTTTTCTTGAAGAGGAAGGCGACGCCGTCCGTCAACGCCTTGACCACGTGTTCCTTGCGCGCCATCAGCGCCTTCAAATCAAGTCCCAGGTTTCCCACCTGGATGCCATGTTTGGCAAAACGCGAACCGGCCAGGGCGTAGAGCTCGCTCGAGTCCAGCAGCGCCTTGCTCGGAATGCAGCCGATGTTCAAGCAGGTCCCGCCCAGGGCCTGCCGGCGATCGATGCAGACTACGCTCATGCCAAGCTGCGCCGCGCGAATCGCCCCGACATAGCCGCCGGGCCCGGCTCCTATTACCGCAACGTCGAATCGATCAGCCATGGTACCTTCTTCCTTATGGGTCAAATCTGCAACAACATCCGGTCCGGATTCTCAATGCACTCCTTGATGCGGACGAGGAAAAGCACGGCATCGCGGCCGTCGATCAGGCGGTGGTCGTAGGACAGCGCCAGGTACATCATGGGGCGAATGACAACCTGGTCATCCACGGCCACGGGCCGCTTCTGGATGGCGTGCATGCCAAGAATCGCGCTTTGCGGCGGATTCAGGATCGGCGTGGATAGCAGCGAGCCGAAAATGCCGCCATTGGTAATGGTGAAGGTCCCGCCCTGGAGATCATCGACCGAGATTTTCCCATCCCGGGCTTTTTGGGCCAGCTCGACGAGCCGCACCTCGATGTTCGCAAAACTCAGGCGCTCCGCGTCGCGCAGCACCGGCACCATCAAGCCCTTCTCCGTGCTGACGGCAACGCCGATGTTGTAATAGTGATGAAAGACAATGTCGTTACCGTCGATCCCAGCATTGACAATCGGATAACTCTTGAGGGCCTCGACTGCTGCCTTGACAAAGAAGGACATAAAACCCAGGCCGGCGCCGTGCTTCTCCTTGAACGTCTCCTTGTAGCGGTTGCGAAGGGCGATGACGGCCGAAAGATCGGCCTCGTTGAAGGTGGTCAGAATTGCCGCCGTGTGCTGTGCGGCCACCAGCTTTTCGGAAATGCGCTGCCGGATGCTGGTCATGCGTTGCCTGGTCTCGCGCTGCCCGGCGGTTACCTGCGGTGGCTTTGGCTCTGCCGCCAAGGCAGGAACGCGCGAAGGAGGGGCAGCGGGGACTGGCCCGCCGGCGGGCCGAGCTTTTCCGGCCAGGCCGGCTGGTTCCTGTCGTTGCCCTAGATGGGCGAGAATGTCTTCCTTGGTGATCCTGCCGGCGCGGCCACTGCCGGCAAGCTGCTGGACATCGATCTGCTCTTGCTCGGCCAGCCGCCTGGCGGCTGGAGAAAGCAAAACCTCGCTCGGCTGGGTGTTGGCTGCCGCAGGTTTTTTGGGCAGCGTCCCGTCATCCGCCTTGCCGCTTGCGTCCGCTTCCCGTCGGCGCGCTCCGTCCTGCCTGCCGGGCGCGGGTGCAGATAGTTGCGCTTCGGCTTGCTCGATACGACCCACGACGCTGCCAATGGCAACCGTGCTTCCCTCGGGGACGGTCACGCGCAGCTTGCCGGCTGCGGGCGCAGGAATCTCGGTGGTCGCCTTGTCTGTCTCGAGCTCAAAGACAGGCTCCTCGGCCTTGACTTGTTCGCCGTCCTTTTTGAGCCAGCGCGCAATCGTCCCTTCCGTAATCGATTCGCCGACGGCAGGCACTTTGATCTCAATCGCCATGGACAGGTTGCCTTATCTCGATGATGGAACGCCAACCTCAGGCAGGTTGGACTTTGACTCTACCTCCCGGTCTGCCATGGACAGGTTGCCTGCCGTTTCTGCTTTAGCAACATCGGCCGGCAAGCCGCGGACAAGATGGGGCGCTTCGCCGACAATAGCCGCATCGACAAGCTCCTTTTGTTCGCGCACATGCACCTTGCGCGAGCCGGTGGCAGGGCTGGCACTGGAATCGCGGCCGATGTACTTGGCAGTCCAGCCCGTGGCGCGCAGACGCGGCTCCATGAACGTCCAGCCCCCCATGTTCATCGATTCTTCCTGGACCCAGACGAATTCCTCGGCGTGCTGATAGCGCCCGAGGGCCTCGCGCAGTGGTTCCAGGGGGAAAGGGTAGAACTGCTCGACGCGCACCAGGGCTATGTCGTCCTTTTCCGCCTCGCTGCGCCGGGCAACCAGATCGTAGTAAACCTTACCGCTGCAGAGCAGCACGCGGCGGATTCGCTCCGGTTCGCGCGTGGCATCGTCGAGCACTTCCCGGAAAGATCCTGTGACCAGTTCGGCCACGGGCGAGACCGCTCCCTTGTGCCGCAGCAGGCTCTTGGGCGTCATGAGCACGAGCGGCCTGCGGAAGGGCCGTTTCATCTGCCGCCTCAGGACGTGAAAGTACTGGGCCGGCGTCGTGGGATAGCAAACCTGGATGTTGTCCTCGGCACAAAGCTGCAGGAAGCGCTCCAGGCGGGCGCTGGAATGCTCCGGCCCCTGGCCTTCGTAACCGTGCGGCAGCAACAGGACCAGGCCGCTGTCGCGCTGCCATTTCGACTGGCTGCAGACGATGAACTGATCGATGATCACCTGGGCGCCGTTGGCGAAATCGCCAAACTGCGCCTCCCAGAGCACGAGGGCCTGCGGCGCGTCGAGGGAATAGCCGAACTCGAAGCCGAGCACTGCCGCCTCGGAGAGAAGACTGTCGTAAATATGAAACGGCGCCTGGTTGGGCGCAAGAGCATTAAGGGGATAGTAAGGTTCGCCGGTGCGGGCGTCATAGAGGACCGCGTGCCGCTGGCTGAAGGTGCCGCGACGGCTGTCCTGGCCGCTAAGCCGTACTGGTGTGCCCTCCAGAAGCAGGGACCCGAACGCCAGCGCCTCGGCAAAAGCCCAGTCGATGGGGCGGCGCTCCGCCATCTCCTGCCGACGCGCCTGGAGTTGCCGCTCAATCTTGGCATTGACCGCAAAGCCCTCGCGAACGCGGGTAAGTCCCTCGCTTACGGTTTGCAACCGCTCATATGGCGCACCCGTCTCGGCTGGGGCCTGCGCGTAGCGCGGTAACAGTCCTTTCCATTGGCCGGCGTAGCCTTCCATGCCGACGTGTCGAGGCGGACCGGTCTTCACTTCTTCCAGGGCCGACTGTAGTTTTGCATGGAACTTCTCATCCAGCGCCTCGGTCTCGGCCACGCTCAGGTCGCCGCGCAAGATAAGCTGCTCCGTGTAATGTTCGGCCAGCGTTGGCCGGTCCTTGATCTTGCGGTACATGAGCGGCTGCGTGAAGGACGGCTCATCCCCCTCGTTGTGCCCATGCCGGCGATAGCAGTACAGGTCGATGACGACGTCGCGATTGAAAGTTTGCCGGAAGTCCATGGCCAGCTCGGCAACGTAAACGGCCGCTTCCGGGTCCTCGGCGTTCACATGGAAAATCGGCACCTGGATCATTTTCGCCACGTCGGTGCAGTAGGTCGTGGAACGGGCGTCGCTCGGCGCGGTCGTGAAGCCGATCTGGTTGTTGACAATGACATGAATGGTGCCGCCGGTCTTGTAGCCCTCAAGCTGAGACAGGTTGAGCGTTTCGGCGACCAGTCCCTGGCCGGCGAAGGCGGCATCGCCGTGAATCAAAAGCGGCAGGCCGAGCTTGCGCTCCTCGTCGTGAAACAGGAACTGCTTGGCGCGGGTGCGGCCTTCGACGACCGGATCGACCGCCTCGAGATGGCTCGGATTGGGCGACAGGGAAATATGGATCGTCTTGCCGTTGCTGACGCGGTCGCTGGAAAAGCCAAGATGATACTTGACGTCGCCGTCGCCGTCGCGCGAATCGGGAACATAGTTTTCTTCAAACTCGGTGAATATTTCCTGGTACGGCTTGCGTAGCGTGTTGGCCAGGACATTGAGCCTGCCGCGGTGGGTCATGCCGAGGATGATCTCCTGAACGTCGGCCTCGGCAGCCCGGTCGACGACGGCATCGAGCACGGGGATCAGGGTTTCGGCCCCTTCCAGAGAAAATCGCTTCTGGCCCACAAAGCGGGCCTGCAGAAAGCGCTCAAAGAGTTCCGCGTAGTGCAGCTCCTTGAGAATGCGCAGCTTCTTAGCGCGCTCGAAGCCCGGCTGATTGCGGCGCGGCTCCATGCGCTCCTGCAGCCAGCGGCGAATATTGGTGTCCTGAATGTGGGTGTACTCGACGCCGATCGTGCGGCAGTACGTTTCCCGCAACGCAGTCAGAAGCTGGCGCAGCGTCGCCTGCGGCAAGCCGACAAACGGGCTGGTGTCCACGGGGCTGTCGAGATCGGTGGCATCGAGACCGAACTGGGCAAGCTCCAGGAGCGCGTGCGTTTGCTTCGGCTCGCTGAGCGGATCGAGATGCGCGACAAAATGGCCGAGGTCGCGATAAGCATGAATGAGCAGAACGACGCCGGTCTGCCGGCGCGCATCGAGCGCGGGCGCGGCCAGGCGGCTCCCGGCCAGCTCGAAACCTTCGAAGAAAAACCCCCAGCTCGCGTCCACCGAGGCGGGGTCCTGTTGCCACTTCCGGTAGGTCGCTTCAATGACTTCCAGGTTCCAGCGCGTTGCAGGCGTTTCACGCGTCATTGCTAGGTGTTCCAGCCGCCAACGGTTTGAGCGGACATTACTTTCTGGACCGGCAGACAAAGCCTGCCTAACAAATTAGAGCACCCGGAGCCCTCGAGGGATTCAAAAACCTCGCGAGCCGGATCGCTACTTTCATTTAAGAGGAAGCAAGGAGAGAGGACAAGCGCGGGGGATGAGCGCTGGAATGAATTCGGAGCTGCTGCGGGACGTCCAGCATTTTTCTGCCCGCCATGTTTTTGCCTCTAATCCGGCTCGGGAGGCCGCAAGGTGGGCATCTGGTTGCTGGTGCCGGCGGCATCGGCGCCGAGAGGACTACGGACGGGCAGGCGCAGAATAAACTTGGTTCCTTTGCCCGGCTGGCTCTGCACTAGGATGTCGCCGCCGTGCTCGCGCAGGATCTTGCGGCTGACCGCGAGTCCCAGGCCGGTTCCCTTGGAGCCCTTGGTGCTCAGGAACGGCCGGAAAATGTCCGGCAGCTTGTTCGCCGGGATGCCGATGCCGTTGTCCAGCACCAGGATGCGCAGCCACTCGCCGTCGCCTTCCAGAATCGTGGCCAGGGCAACCTGAGGCGTCTTGCGTTCCTCGACTGCATCCAGCGCGTTGCTGACGATATTCAGCAAGGCCCGGTGCAACCCTTCCGGATCGACCGGAATTTCGGGCAGATCGTCCGCCAGCCGTGTTTCCAGCTTGACGTTCAGCTCCTTCATGCGGCCCTGCAGCAGCTCGAGCACATCCTGGACGACGCCGTTGACATCGGTGTTCTCGATGGCCGGCTCACGCTCCTTGGAATAACTCAGCATATCCATGACCAGGTCGTAGATCTTGGCCTGGTTCTTCTCGACAATCGTCCAGCCTTTCTGCAACAGGTTCTCGTCCTTGTCGGTGAGCCCCATTTTGAGGATGTCGCTGCCGCTGCGCAATCCTTGCAAAATATTTTTGATGTGATGCGAGAGCGCGGCGACGGCCTGGCCGATGGCAGCCAGGCGCTCGGCCTGGAGCATGGCGTGATGGTAGCGCGTGTCTTCGACTGCAAGCGCAGCCTGGTGGGCGATGGCGATGGCCAGCTTCACGTGGTCTTCGGTGAATTTCCCGGTCGGGTTGTTGCTGACGACAATATCGCGCGGCGAGGTGCGCGTATCCAGATAGAGCACGCCCACCGTCTCGTGCCGGCCCTTCATGGGGACGCAAATGGCTTCGCGGATTCCGTAGCGGACAATGCTCTGGCCCGTATTGAAACGCTCGTCCTGGGTGGCGTCGGAAACGAGAATGCCCTGCTTCTCGCGCAGCACGTGCTCCATGATGGTGCGGCTCAGGGCAATTTTCTCCTCCGAGGGCAACCCTTGCCGCCAGCGCGCGGCCTTTGGCTCGAACTGGCCGGTGTCCTGGTTCTTGAGCATGATGCAGCCGCGGTCCGCCTCGATGGATCGGAAGATCAGATCCATGATCTTTTCCAGGAGCTGATCCAGGTCGAGGATATGGCTGACGGTGTGAATGGCCTCGTACATGATGCCGAGGTTGGCCAGGGCCGTTTGCAGCCAGGCGGTGCCTGCCTGCTGGGGCTGGGCCAGGATGCGGCTGCCTTCGGTTTCGCCGATGCTTTTGACGATGGCCGATGACAGCTCCATGTCCTGCCGCGTGATCATGCTGATGCGGTCGGCAAGGTCGCTAGCGCCCTGGCCGTCGCTGCGGCCGGAGCTGTAAACGAGGATGCTTTGCCCGATCTGGACGCGGTCGCCGGAATTGAGCGGAATCTGCTGGGCGGGCTGGCCGTTGACAAAGGTGCCGTTGGCGCTGCCGACGTCCACGACCTGATAGGCGCCCTCGACCTGGCGAAACTCGGCGTGCCGGCGCGACACTTCCGTATCGTGCAGGCGGATCTGGTTGCTGACGTCCCGGCCGGCGCTCATGACCGAACCGTTCAGGTCGAATTCCTTGCCTTCATCGGCCCCTTTGATCACGATCAGACGTGGCACGATACCCCCCGGAATCGATGATGCGAGCAGGACAACGGCGCGAAGGGCTTGCGAGTACATGCGCCTGTAGCTACCGTACTCGGCCAGCGGCAGATGTGTCAAGGAAAAGAGTGCGCTTGCCGGGGGAAACCGACGGCGTCGGCATTCCGAGATGGCTTTGTCCGCCGTTGGCCATAGTCCGCCCGCCAACCGACTTGGCGTACTATGGCGAAGTTGAAAAAAGTTGCTGAATTCTTGCCGGAACCTCCGGAATCCTGTTGACGGTAAGTACGGCTTTATGCATCGGCAAGCACCAAGATGGCCAGGCGGCCATCTTGGCATTCCTGGAAAAAACTCCAAAATCCTGCCGAAAAGCAGGCAAGAGGCATTGACGTAACCAACTTATTGCTTGGTACCCGCATTGAACCAGGCGCAGTTAGGGCCCCGAACCCCAGGCTATTCCTTGCGCATGGTGAATTGACTCGCGAGCGTGCCGCTCAGGTACTGGCCGCCTGGGACCCAGGTCACAGCGCTCACCGGCACGGACACGACCACGGTGATTTCGCTGTCCGCGCTGGCGGTCAAGGCGTCGCCGACGCCGTCGTTTACCTGCACGACCACAGTATCGCTGGCAATGCCGATCGGCGCCAGGGCGGCGGCCACGGCGGCGCTGATATCGCTGTTGCCTTTACCTTCCAGAACCCCGGTCCGACATCCTTGCCGCGCCGCGTTCAGCAACATGTGCTTGACCATCAAGCCCCGGCTCAGCTCGATGAGGCCGAGCAGCATCAAGAAGAATATCGGCGCCACAAAGGCGAATTCGACCGAGGACACGCCTCTGCGCCGCAGGCGGGCCACCAAGGACATCGGCCGGACGCCGGAAAAACGTTTTGAGCTGAAGCTGGCTAGCATGGACTGCCTCCAGTGCCGGGGAGTTTTTATGATCAAAAGTTAAGCAAGCCCAACGGGGGAGCCGTTCCGGACGGGGATGAGCGGAGCTTGTGCCGGTGGAACAAGTTTGTTCCAGGTTCAGCCTAGCTTGGAAAACCGCCAGGAGCAAACGAAAGTTGGTGAGTGGTGGAGTGCTGACTGGTGGTCAGCGAGTAACGACCAATCAGCTCACCACTCACGCACTCACCACTTCCCGTTTGCCAAAAAACCAATCGTGACCTAGGATTCACTGCACGGATTAGCCCACTCCCCGGAACCGCTTTGTATTGAGCTTACCCTTGGTTCCCTTGCCCTGTCCCGTCCTTGCGAGCAAGGCATCTTCCCCTATCCGGCGGCGACACCTTTCGGTTTCGCCTGGCTGGTCCAGAAGCAACAATGACGTTGGAGGTTCCCCGTGAAACTGCTGAACACGAATTATTTCCGCAAGGGCTCCGGCAAGCGCCCCAGCGGCAGCGCGACGGTTGAATTTGCCCTGGTGGCCCCGTTCATGGCCATGATCCTGATGGGCACGTTCGAGCTTGGGCGTGCCATGATGGTGAAGAGCATTTTGAGCGATGCGGCGCGCAAAGCCTGCCGCACCGGCATCAAGCGCGATAAGGGCAATTCGGACATCGTCACCGAGGCGGTCAACGTCATGAACGACAACGGCTTCGATTCCTCGAAGTTCAATCCGAATTCCCTGGGAGCGGTCAACATCGTTGTCACCGATCCGAACGGCAAGACGCTGGACGACTCCCTGGACGCGCCGAGCGGCTCCGTCGTCTCCGTGCAGGTCAGCATCCCGGTGTCGTCGACAACCTGGGTGGCGCCCTTCTACCTGACCAGCGGCTCGACCCTGGAATCCGAAACGCTCGTCATGATGAAACAATGACGCCGGAAGCGTTCGCTTCTCTTAAGTCGGCGTCCTTTGCAACCAGTTCTTGAGCAGGAGGTGTTTTGCGCCATGAACCTTCAAGCCGTCCGACAAGAGCGTCGCGGCGCCATCGTACCGCTGTTCGCGATTCTGTTGGTGCCCATCCTGGCCATGCTCTGCTTTTCCATCGACGCCGGCTGGATGGTCCTGACGAGAACAGACCTGCAAAGCACCGCGGATGCCGCCGCCCTGGCCGGCGCGGAGAAGCTTCAAGGGCTTTACGTGCAATACAACATGCCGGGTCAGTTGACCCAGTCCAGCATTCTGGCGACCGCGACAGGCAACACCCCTGGTTCTCCCATGGCGACCGCAGAGAGGTTCGCCGCCCAGAACAAAGCCGGCAACGTGTACATCACCTTGCCGGACCAGGACGTCCAGTTCGGCTTCACGGACGCCAGTGGCAACTACACCTATCCCTATGCCGGCTTCCCCAACACGATCCAGGTGACCGTGCGCAGGGACGAAACCGCTAATACCCCGCTCAAGCTCTTCTTCGGCGGTGTTCTAGGCATGTCGACGGTCGACCTGGAAGCGACGGCGCGGGCGACGATTTACTCGGGCAACGTTTCGAGCTTGCAAGTCATTCCAGGCATCGGCGCCCACATTCTGCCGGTCGCCCTGGACTACAAGGTATGGGATCAGTTCTACAAGACGGGTATTTCCCCGGACGGATCCATTCACCAGAACTCGACGAACGGTTCTCCGGAATTGCAAGTCTACCCCTTCCCTACAAACACTCCGGGCAGTTTCGGCCTGATCGACGTTGGGCCGCCGCAGAACAACGTGCCCGCTTTCCGAAACTGGATCGACGACGGCCAGACGCCCAACGACATCAACTACTTGCTGAATAACAACATGCTGCCGGTCTCGTTCAACAGTCCCAGGAACTGGAAAGTGGGACCAGGTCTGAAGAGTACACTGACCAGCAACTTCCAGTCCCAGCAGTGGGTGCCAAACTTGATCCCGCTGTTCCAGGCGTATCAGTATCCGTCTACATCCAACAACAATACCTACATCGCCGGGAATGGCACCGGCCAGGGCGCGACCTATGCGGTCGTCGGCTTCGTGGGCGTAACCATCTCGTACGCAAACGGAAGCGGCAACAGCATGAATATTTCGCTTCAGCCCATGGCTGCGGTCGATCCGAATGCTGTCATCCTGAACAACTTGCCTGCGGGCACGCAAACAAACCCGCTTACGCCCAGCGTGACGACGCCCACGACCATCACCACGTTCAGCTCTGCGAAGCTCACCTATTAGGTAGGCGGGCGGGGAGTGAGCGACCATAGCAACAAACAGGGCTGGCATTCGCCAGCCCTGTTTTTCGCGCTGGCTACGTAAGTTGTGACAGCACAACGCCCACAACACATCGCGCAGATGAAACCGCCTCGTTTAGTCGACCGTCGTCTTGGCTTTCCGCAGGTCCTTGAAGGAACAAAGCACGATTCCGAGTTCAGGCAGGGCGGCTCGAACGCGCGGGTCGCAGAGCACTTCCACCTCGTGGCTCCGCTCCACGCCATACATCGTGTTCAGGTCGTTGCCGTCGCCCGGGTGACAGCTCAGCTCCGTTATGCCAGCGGGCAGGCTCCGGAGAATTTCGAGAAGACCGGCAACGCTGACGATTTCTGGCAGGGGAGAACCGTCGTCCGCTTGGCCGTAGAAGTTGCCGCAAAAGAAAATGTCTGGAGCGCATGAGCGCAGCGGTACGCCAAGGCTCACCGCCAGGGCGCTGGCGATGCCAAGCACGGGCTCCTTCCTGTGCACGTGCTGGTGGGAGTCGATGTGGGTGGGGTCGCAACCCATCAGCCGGCGGAAGCAGGCCAGCTGCCGCGCTAGTTCCGCCGCCACGGCGTCGCCGTCGTCAACCCGGACCACTTCGTAGAGCGGATCCCAGACACCGTCCCGGCAAGCCCATTCGCCGAGATCGAGATGCAGCCCGACCGCGAGGCGCGGCTGGGTCTTGCCATAGGCGGCTGCCTCTGCGGCGGCCGGCCAGCGCACCATGAGGCTGGCGCTGGTGACCACGCCCCGCTCGTGCGCTGCGATTATGCCGCGGTTCACGCCAGGGCTTTGGCCGAAATCGTCCGCATTGACAATCAGGCGTCTGGCGGGTCGCATAAATCGGAATCCCAGGCCGGGTGAAGGATTTGCGTTGCGCGCCGGTCATTTGCGTGACACCCGCCGGAGGAGCAGAGTTCCCTTTACAAGCGGTCCTTCCAGTACCCGGGCTCCCGGTGCAGGTGCATGACCGCCACGATTATGATAGTGCTCTCGTTATCCTCCAGCATGTAGACGATACCGTATGGAAATTTATTGGTGCGGCAGCGACGGACGTCGTTTGTGAGTAGCGAGCCTGCTTTGGGGAACTTCAAGATTCGCCGAATGGCCTTGCGGACTTCAAGGAGGAACTGTTTTCCCAAGCCGCGTTTTTCCCTCTCGTAATATGCTTTAGCTTCCTTCAGCTCCTGTTCCGCGTCCGCCATGAAATACCACTTCATGACTCGGTCTCGTCCAGGAGCGACTCAATAACGTGCTCACCCGGGAGAAGCTTCATCTTTCCCTGTCGATACGCCTCGATTCGACGCTTCGCCTCTTCGGCCCAGGCTGCCTCGATTTTGTCTTGTTCCAATGAATCGACGCTCTCAAGCAGTTTTTCCGCCAGTGCCGCGCGTTCCTCAGGCGCCAGTGATAATGCGGCATTGAATACAGCTTCACTGCTTGGGGCCATGTCGTTATCTCCTGTTCACGCGATTTCCTTAGAGCCTTAGGCATTAAACTGCAAGAACATTTTAGCTTCTCAACTCGAAAGGTTCGAGGGGAATGTGAGCGCGTCTGGCCGGTTGCATAAATCAGAATCCCAGATCGAACAGGAGCTTGGCGAGCACGCGCTCCGCGTCAAAGTATTCCTGAGCGATCTCGAGAGCCGCCTTGGCATGCAAATCATAGTCGGCGTCGATCTCCGCGAATGCGGCCACGGCCTCGTCCAGCGTCTTGAAGGCAAACAGCCCTCGGCCGGTCGGCAGCGTCGCGGCAAAGCCGGTGTCTTGCGTGACGACCGGCCGGCCGGCGGCGAGATAGCAGGCGCTGCGCTCGCTAAACCAGCCGCTCCGGAAACGCACGTTCTGGTCCTTGGCCACGGTAAATTCTCCGGCAGAGCCGCGCACGTAGTCGCGGTAGGTCCACGGATCGGTGGTGAACGCGTGCGCATCGGCAAGCCGCCAGCCGTTGCTTTCCAGCAGCTGCCGTTCCTCCGCCGCGAGATCGCGCAGTCCCATGGCCAGCTCCAGAGGGCGGTGCAGACGTCGCGGCAAGTCAATGAACTTCAGAAATTCGTGGTGCTTGCTCCAGTAATAGGTTTGTCCCTGGTACGCGGTATCGTGCCCGCGTTGCCGCCAATTCCCGACCGTGGTAAAGGCAGCACGCGCCGGCGGTCCGCTGCGCCACAAATCGATAAGGACGGGCTGCCGCGTTCTGCCGCGCAAGCGCGGCAACGGCGGAATGGCGCAAGTACCTGTGCCGATGTTCTCACCGTAGGTCACCACATCATCGTGCTCGTCGATGATGCCGACGACTTCGGGGTCACGCTGGGCGTACAGCAACTCGTGCCTGACCGGATCGGTGCCCAGGTAGACAAGACGGCCGACCTTGAGCCCCTCCTCCCGTAAACGCGTGGCGCCCGAGACATTGAGGACGGCGTCCGCATGAGCAAGGATGTCTTCCGCCCGAGCCTGGGGGAATCCAAACCAGGCCTTGTCCGAGTAACTGCGGCGATAGGCCCAGCGTTCATCCAGGCCAAAGCTCCTGGCGATGCCGGCAAGGTATGGCACAGCATATTCCGAGTCATGGACGGCCGTTTGCCGCACGGGATCGTAAGGCCAGGCCGAGGTGGTCTCAAAGTAGTAGGCGTCGTGGCCGAGGCGGCGCAGTCCGGCCGCGATCTGCATGTGCATCCAGGCCATGCCCGCGTAGGGGTTGGATGCCAATGTGCCAAGCACGACCAGGCGGAGCGGCTTCACCCAGATTACTCCAATCGAGTGGTGAGTGGTGAGTGGCCAGACGGAAGCGAATGATTTTTTCTCGCCACTCTCCACTCATCACTCGTCACTCGTCACTCGCCACTCATGTTTTCATGGCGGCGTCGATGAGCTGCGGCAGCACCTGCCGCGCATCGAAGTACGCCTCGGCAAGGTCCCGCGCGGCGCGGCAGTGCTGGCCGTAGCAGCGGTCGACCGCCTCGATGGCCGCGACCGCTTCATCAGCATTCGTGTAGGTCAAGAGTCCGGTCCCGGTCGGCAGCAAAGCGGACAGCCCGGTGTCCTGCGTAATCACGGGCCGGCCGCTGGCGAGGTAGGCGGCGCTCCGCTCGCTAAACCAGCCGCTGTGGCTGACCACGTAGCCGTGCTTGGCGACGGTAAACTCGGCCTTCGATTGCCGGATGTAGCGCTGATACGTCCACGGGTCGCGCGTGACTTCAAGCGGATCGCACAACAACCATCCCTTCTGTTCCAGGAGAGACCGCGGTGCTTCCGCGCTTCCCAGCGCGAGCTCAAGCAGGCTACCTACCCGCCCGGGCAGGTCGAGGTAGGGCATAAACGACTCTGCCTTGGTCGCGAAGCGACGTCCAGCGTACTCACGCGCCGGATAACTGTCCCATTGCATCACGGTGGTGAAGCGCCCTCCCGCCAGGCCAGGGGTGACCGGCCAGACATCCAGCACGACGGGCTGGCGCGTCGCCGTCCACGGCAGGCCGTCGTCGGGCACGCCGGAGCGGCGTCCGGGAACATTCTCGCCGAAAGTCATGAACGCCGTGTGTCCGAGGGCGTTGCGGCGAGCGGCGGCGTCCGTCAGATGGCGCACCTGGGTGAAGACCGGATCGGTATCGATCAGGACGCGCACGGGGATTTCCTCGAACCACGGCCGCAGGGGGTTCACACTGGAGACGTTTACCAGCAGATCGGCCTCGCCGAGGATTTGCCGGATTGCACCCGCGCATGGCCCGAGCCACTGGGTCCTGTGGGCGTCATGGTAGGCCCAGCGTTCGCCCAGCCCCAAGCGCGTAAATGCCTGCCCGGTGAACTCGAGGCCATAGCTGGGGTCGGTGTCCACGACGTGTCGGGCGGGGTCGTAGCACGCCGGATAATCGTCGCTATCCTCCACAAAATAAACGTCGTGTCCCAGCCGGGCGAATCCCAGGACATACTGGAGGTGATGCCAGGCCAGCCCACCCAGTGGGCCGCGCACGAGGTAGCCGAGCACCACGATGCGCAAGCGACTCAGAGGATTTGCACTCATGTGGTGAGTGGTGAGGAGTGAGTGGTGAGTGGTCACGATGCTCAGCACTCAGTACGCAGTACTTAGTACGCAGTACCGAGTACTCAGTACCCAGTACTCACACTCACTCCGCACTCCTCTCCACTCACTCCTTTCTTTCGGCACGCAGGCGTTCGTTCTCGCTGAGTGCTCTGTAATACCGTTCCCTGGCCGAGCCTTCCCATTGAAGAGCGGGCATCGTCAAGAGGCCCGCCTCCTGCAATACAGGACGGATGTGCTTTAAGTAGTTATGGAAGTCGTTATAGGCGGCGAACTTTTCTTCGAGCCAGTCGAGTTCGCTTAGCGGAAGGCCATCGACCTGAGTGGCCACCTTGTCCGGCAACTTGGCGGACGTCAGATCTCCCTTCGTGAACGTCCTCTGAAAGGTCGGGTTCGCGTCACTGGGGTAGGCAATGTCGGTCATTGTTTTCGGCCAGGCAATCATCCCCTCGTCCCAGGCAAGGCTCAGGGCCTGGCAATTTTTCATCAATACGGCGCGATGATCTTGCATGAAATCCTCGTATTTGATGATGGGCCAGCCGTTGGTACGAAACAACTCCCAGTCGCGCAGGAAGCGGCGGAAGCGCATACGCAACGGTGGCTCCTCCGCAGTCAAGCCGTTAAAACCGTGGGGGTGCTTCAGCAACGAACCATAGGCCGCCCTTACGTCTCGAACAACCAACAGAGGTTCAGGGCGCCAACCAAGATCGCGATAGAGTTCATCGACATCCAGCCAGCGAAACGCGCCGACGGTCATCTTGACCCAGCAGACCGGCTTTTGCACGCGATCGAACGATACTCTGAGAATATCGTTGTCCATGTCGAGAACGCCGTCCGTATCCTCACGCTGCAGGAAGCACCATGAAATCAGGGTCGTGCCACCGCTTTGCAGGCCGGCACAGAGGATCAAACGGCGCTGCGACTTCGTCGCGGTCATGACCACGCCTCTTTACGCCAACGGCGTTGCACAACACAGCCCAGGGTCGCGGCAGCGCACGCTGGGGACCAAAATCGCCAGGTTCGTCTACCCCGAAGGCCCGAAGGGGCTGCATAAAGCCAATGAGTTCCCTCTGTGCAACCCTTCAGGGTAGATCACGCGGGGCGGCTCAAGTCCTCCCAGGGTGCGCTGCCGCGACCCTGGGCTGTGTTGTGCAACGCCTTCGGCGTAGACGTCAGCCGCACAAGCCGCCCCTGTTCGATATGCAGCTGGACGTGGCAGCCCTCCAGAGTGTTGAGGCGGTGGGCGATCGTCAAGGTGGTGCGTCCCTGCATGAGACGCTGCATCGCCTCGAGGATGCCGGCCTCCGTCTTAACGTCCACGGAGCTGGTCGGCTCGTCCAGGATGAGGATGGGGGCGTCCTTCAAGAAGGCGCGGGCGAGGGCGATGCGTTGCCGCTCACCCCCGGACAGCTGCATGCCGCGCTCGCCGACCTGGGTCTCGTAAGCGTGCGGCAGCCGGCTGACAAAGTCGTGCGCGTTGGCGGCGCTGGCTGCGGCCACGACCTCCTCTGCTGTGGCGCCGGGGCGGGCGTAAGCGATGTTTTCGGCAATGCTGGTCGAGAAGAGCACCGGCTCCTGGAGGACCAGGGCGAACTGGTTGCGCAGGTCCGCCAGCCGGTAATCGCGCAGGTCGATGCCGTCAAGTAGAATTTGGCCGGCGCTCGGGTCGTAGAAGCGCATCAGCAGGCTGACCAGCGTGGTCTTGCCCGCGCCGGTGGCGCCCACGATGCCCACCCGCGTCCCCGGTTCGACCTCGAACGAGACGTCGCTCAGCACCGGACGGTCCGGGCCGTAAGCGAAGGAGACGTTACGAAACACCACGACGCCGCGGGCGCGGGTGACGGGCTTGGCGTTGGGCCGCTCCGCCACGTCGGGCTCCTCATCGAGCAAGGCGAAAGCGCGCTCAGCGCTGGCCAGCGAGGCTTGCAGGCTGGTCGTGCCCTTGCTGATGGTCTGCAAGGGGGCGTAGAGCTGCGCCAGGTAGCCCATCACCAGCAGGGCGCTCCCCAGCGTGAGCCTGCCCTGGCGGACGTGCTCCAGGGCGAGAAACAGGACGGCCGCAGATCCTACCGCGGTGACCAGGCCGACCAGGAAGCTGAACCGGCCCTCGACGAAGATGGTGCGAAGGCGCGCCAGGAAGCCGTCGCTGGCCCGGCGGACGAAGCGTTCCTCTTCGCGGTCTTCCTGGCCGAACGCCTTGACGACGCGCAGGGCGGCCACGGCTTCGGCCACTACCGACAGGGCCGAGTTCTCGAGTTTCTTTACCTCGTGCCACTCACGTCGGAGGCGCCGGCTATAGCTCCGCGACAGCAGGAACAGCAACGGCGCGATCGCCAGCGCCACGAGAGCTAACTGCCAGTCCACGCGCGCCGCAATACAGATCATCGCGACCAGGGTGCAAGCGGCGGTTACCAGAGGCCCCAGGATGTCGACAGCGATCCACTGGATGCAAGGGGCGTCATATTGGATGCGGTAGGTAGAATGCGTGGTCCCCTTCGCGTCATGATAGCCCAGGGAAAGTCGCTGGACATGGCGAAAGAGCCGAGCGCGGAAGTCGAGGACGAGCTTCTCACCCGTGTAGGCGCTGAGCACCGAGTTGGCCAGCGCCTGAATCTGAGTCAGCAAACCGATGCCCACCAGCAGGCTGGCGGCGACCGCGATGACGGCGGCACCGGAACTGGTCAAGGCCTCGGGAAGCACAGCCCGGAACACGGACGGCAGCGGCTGGGAACCGATGCCGCTGTCCACGGCGATCTTCAGCGGCAGCGGCAGCAGCAAGGTCAGGGCCGTCGATGCCAGCCCGAGCAGGTAAATGCCTGCAATATGCCGCCAGTAATGCCGTGCCTGGGCCAGCACGCGCTTGAGAAGGATCAGGTCGGAGCCGCGGCCCGTTGCCATCGTGTTGCCTCGTGTCCCTATATGACCGCGCGCGACCCGGCAGCATAACCGGCACCGCGGGGCTTGTCCCCGCGGAACCGGTGACTGGCAGCCAGATCCATTGCATCCAGAAGTCATCGCCGCCGCGGGGCTCGTCCCCGCGGAGCGACGATTTTCAGCCCGGCCGTCAATCGCGGCTCCACCGGGACGAGCCCGGTGGCGGCCATCCGTTTGTATGCATGGTCTCTGGCCACCAGTCATCGATCCACCGGGACAAGCCCGGCGGAGTCGTTACTGCACAATCGCGCACGCTGATTTAGCGTTCTTGCCAGGCGGTTCTCATCGCTCAAGAATCGTGTCCGCCTTAATCAAGGTATCGCCGCCAGCGCTGGCGTGTTCGCAAGCGCTGCCAGCCGCTTGGCAGCGAACGAGGCCGAGCTCTCTGGCGATGCTGTCGAAAAGCGCCACGACATGGCGCGCCCTGCGCGTGCCCCGCCACCAGACCCCCAGGCAAGCTGCTGCGAGTAGCATGGCTACGGCCGCTGGCGCCCAACTCCAGAATACCAACGCAGCCACAGCGCTCACGACAAGTCCAAGGGCCAGCGTGCGCGTGTAACCGCTCAAGCGCAAACGATAACGCACGCGGATCAGCCGCTTGCCGCCGCCATGCTCCTCCTGGGCCGTACAAACTTGCACGACCGTCCAGGGATGGCAATGAACCTCCAGGTCCCAGTGCGACCAGCCGGTGTCGAGCGTCTTGCCCCAGCCGCGCGCATCCAGGAACTTGATGACGCGCATCAGCAGCTGCGAGCGCTCACGGCCGTCCTCGGTCCAATAATTTACCGTGCGGATCCCGGTCACGGACAGGCCTTCGCCTTCGCCAGGCTGCAGTTCGGCGCCGGCGGCCGGGGGACGGTAGGAGAACAGCCGCGTGCGGTAGCGTTTCCAGGAGCGCACCAGGGGTTGAGCGTAACAGAGCGCCGCGATGACAATCCTGGAAATCAGCCCCCGGTGTTGGGAAGACAGAGGCGCCTGAGCCGCCTGAAGCACGGCGACGACGAGCGCTGCGCCCAGCATGAGCAGCGCGCCGACCCAGGCCGCCGGCCAGAAAAAGGTCGAGGCCGCCAGCAACAGGACGGCCAGGTGCCACTCCAGTGTGCTTGGCAGCATGGCCCAGTGGGCGGGGGCGGGCTGGTACAAGCACTGAAACAGCCCGGTGCCGAAGGTGCCGCGATAGATGATCGCTTGCGTGAGGCGCAAGCCAGTCAGCGCGGCGCCATACAGAACGCCGCGCCACTTGCCGTCGCCGCGACCGTTGAACTTATCGGGATGCTTGAAGCGCAAGAGCGCCTCGGCCTCGCCGTAGCCCGCCTGCTGGCGAAGGTAGGCACGCGGTGTGGCGCGGCGGTGGTGCCACACAAAGGCGCCCGGCGCGAACGTGATCCAGTGCCCGGCCTGCTGCAGCCGCCAGCACACGTCCACGTCGTCGCCCGCCTTGCGATATTGCGGATCGAAGCCGTTAATGGCTTCCAGGGCGTCGCGGCGAAAAGCCATGTTGCATCCGGGAATGTGTTCTGCGACCTGGTCGCTTTCCAGCACGTGCGTCGGTTGGCCGGGCCCGGCGGCCACACAGGCGCTCAACCAACCGTCCTCAGGCGAGAGATTCGGGCCGCCAACCGCCGCTGCCCGGCTCCGCTCGAGCTGGTACACCAGGTGCGTGAGCCAGTCGCGGTCAGCGAAGCAATCGGAATCGGTGTAGGCGATGATTTCACCGGTGGCGGCTTGGAGGCCGACATTGCGCGCGACACTCAAACCCTGATTGGCCTGGCGAAGGACACGCACATCCGGAAAGCGCGCCAGGATTTCCGGCGTGTCATCCGTCGAACCGTCGTCGACGACGATCACCTCGTAATGCGGGTAATTCAGTGCGCCGAGCGAGCGCAAACACTGCTCCAAGGTTCGGCCGCCGTTGTAGCTGCACACGACCACGGAAACGGACGGCGTCCGCGCCGCCTGTTCTACCAGCGGTGTCTGAAAGATCTCGCGCAAGGCGTGGTAGGATGCCTTGGGCGAGCGGTCCGCGTGGGTGATGCCGAAGGCCCAGTTGTCGATGGCAAAGCCGCCGGTGTGCCATTCATCCGTCCAGGAGAAAACCACGGTCCCGGCCAGGCCCATGAGCAGAGCTTCTCTGGCGTGTCCGGCCAGAAAGCCGGCTTGCGCCAACTCCCCATGCCGCAAGGTGTCCATGCCGATCTCCCCCAGCAACAGGGGCAGGTCGCCGACCAGATTCTGCAGCCGGAAGAGGTAACGGCGGAATGTTTCGAGGTCATGGAGGTAGACGTTGAAGGTCACGAAGTCGAGGAACGAGAGGTCCAGATACTCGGTGGGGGGATAGTTGGCGTACGTGACCAGAGCTTCGGGGTCGGCCTGCTTCGCCACATCAAGCAGTTCGGCCAGGAACCGCTCGACACGCCGCGCGCCGAGCCAGCGGACGATGTCGGGCGGAATTTCATTGCCGATGCTATAGGCCAGGACGCTGGCATGCTGGCGGCCGCATCTGGCCGCCTGGCGAACCATGTCCCGAGCGGCTTGGCGAACCCGGCTGCTCTCCAGGAAGCAGAGATGCTTCGACCAGGGGACGTCGACGAGGACGAGCATCTCCTGCTCATCCGCCTGCGTCAGCAAGGAAGCCGGCGGGAGATGATAGGTGCGCACGGCATTGATTCCGGCGGCTGCCATGGCCGCGAAATCGTCCGCCACACGGTCGTGTCGGGGAAAGCGCGCTCCAGCCGCATCCGGGGGAAACGGGCCGTAGGTAACCCCTTGAATACGCAGGCTGTGATCGCCGTGCGCCAAGAACTTGCCTGAAACGCGCACGCGCCTGGACGGGCTTGCGGAGACTTTCCGTCTTGTCGTGGCCTGGCGAGACAGGGTAATTTCCATGCTCTATGCCGCTTTAGAGTGCATCGGGTGAGATGCGATTGCCGTCGTTCCAGGCCCATAGTTTGGCCCCGAGGACAGTGTCCAGGCCGTAGGCGAGTGTGCGCACGGAACCGTCGCCGAAGAGACAGGGCATGCCGCCGGGATGGGGCGCGCCCATCAACTCCTGCATGGCTGCGAGCTTGTTGCTATCCTGTTGGAATCCCTGCGTGGGGTCGCGATGGTGTTCCCAGCCGCTCCCGGAGAACCAGGTCACATCGGTAGTGAAACCCGGGTTGTTCTGAGCCGGAGGACTGCCACCGCTGTAGTACTGAGGAGCCAGGCCCTTGTGCGCCAGCAACAGCGTGTTTGAGCTGCCGTCGGCGGCGGTGAGCTGGCCGAGGTTCACGCCGCGATAAAAGGCGACAGTACCGCCTTTGCGATCGGAAAGATAGGGACCGCCCAGGATACTGTACCAGCCCGCGTACGGATGAGACGCATACCACCAGTCGGGATGGTGTCCCGCCGCGTAATCGTCCCGCGGTCCCACTTCCGTGGTGCGCCGGCTCGGGCAGAGAAAAATGTTGACGGGCACGGCAGCCGCCGGGCTGTTGTTGTCTTGCTCTACATACGGCAACAGGCCGGTGTAGAAAGTGCCGGGCGGCGTGTTATCCTGGTCGTCCAGCGGAAAGCGCCCGACCGCATCCTGGTAGTTATGCAGCCCCAGGCCGAGCTGCTTGAGATTGTTGATGCACCGGGTCCGGCTGGCCGCCTCGCGAACTTTCTGTACCGCAGGCAGCAGCAAGCCGATCAGGACGGCGATGATCGCGATCACTACCAGCAGTTCGATCAAGGTGAAGCCGCTCTTGCGGCTGGACAATAATTGCCTCGGACGAGCCATGCTTGGCCTCCTTCGCAAACGAGAAACGAATACCCACGGCGCATTCGAATGAGATCGAAAACGCTTCCACGATTGCAGCATTCCGTGCTGTCAATGAGTTTGCGGGGCTGTCTTCCGGATGCAGACCCCTGAATGCCATTCCGTTGCAGCCTGCGATCAGTCCGGGCAGCGAAAAGAATGGAGAGAAGATTGCAACGCAGGCTCTCTATTCGTTCCCATTGAACTATCAAAAGACACTGGCCGAATCAAGGAATAAAATCTGCATCATTTGTCCAGCGGGGTTTCGGCTGTCACAGGCATGTCGTTTGCACCAATAAGGATTGGAAGAGTCGAGATAGGAAGGGGCAAGCGATGCAAACTATTTGCGGCATTCAATAACCGCTGAAGGGTGGATTGACCCGTGTCAATGCTCCCGCCGCACAGGGATTCTTCTTTTGCCGGGGAGGAGTCTCAGGAAGAGGACGGGGTGAGTGTGGCCGTGCCACGATCCTGCTGAGCAGGGGTTTCCCTCGATGTCGGTTTACCATTCGCATGGTCTCGGTCGCCAGTCGGTTTGTCGCCGACCATCGTGTTCCATCGGCCAACGAGTCGATTGAAGGCCACAAACAGATCGCGCAGCAGATCATTCTTTCGCGGGACAAAGGGAGCCACGCGCTTGCCCTGCCCCATCTCTTCCATCATGTGCCGGCATCGATACAGAGGTCCTGCGATGCGATGCGAGAACTTGAGCAGGTCAAAGAGGATAAAAGGCAACAGCAGGATCAGGCCCGTGAGAAGGAACTTGTGTCGCTCCAGGAATTCAAGGTAGGAATCCAGGAACGGCTTCGGCGGTCCGGGCTGACCAACCTGCAGCCTGAATTCAAGCAGGAAGGACAGGGTCAGAACAACGAATACGCAGCCGACCAGATAAACTGCAGTACGCAGCAAGAGTCGGAACTGAAGCCCCGGATCGACCCAAAGGCGCTTCCGTGTGTATTTGCTTTTCATTGGGAATGGTCCTGCCTGCGGCAAAACGGGGTGTGGCCGTTGACCCCGTAGCGGTTTACTCGACCAACGTTGGACGCAGGGTGGGGGCTGCCGTGCCAGGGTTGATGTTGATGGTCCCGGTCCCTGTGTTCGGCCCGCCGCCGTATTTCTGATTCCATTCTCCCAGGTCGCAAATGTAGTTCCCGAGGTTGAACACGACCGAGGGTCCGTTCGCGCGAATGTCATATTCGGCGCCCTGAGCGTACCAGGTTCCGGAGATGGTGGTATTGTGATCGTTCTGAAAATGCACCTCCTGATTCCAGGAGCGCGGCACCCACATGCTGAGGCCGTTATACGTCGCGGAATTCGTGCCGGTCGGCCACGTTCCCCCGGACGTGTCGGTAGGCGGAGTCAGGTTGATGGTCCCCTTGGCCGGGTTATTCCAGCCAAAAACGCTGTCTTGCTGGGTATTGTTAACAATCATGACGCCGTTGCCTTGAAGGCTGCCGCTGTTCAGACTGACACTTCCACCCTGGGCTATGTAGTAAAGACCAGGCGCCATGGTGACCGTGCCGCTATTAATCGTGATGTTGTTGTAAATACCGGGTTGCAGAGTGGTATTCGAGGTGACGGTCACGCTGCCACGGTTCGTCAAGCCCGCGGTCGTCGGCTCAGGAATGGCCGCCAAGGGATCAGTAACTAGGGTTGAGTAGACACCCAGTCCGCCACCGTTCGTATAGGTGACTGTACCCTGGTTTGTCAGACTGTTGAAGACATTTATACCCCCTGTCGTCATGGTGACGCCAGGACCCACGTAAACGGAACCCGTAGCGCCCTGGGAAGCAGCGTCGTTGGGGGTGGTGTTGTCGGAATTGGAGTAGAGTTGACCGTTGTTGAGAATGTTCACATTGCCGCGGACCTCCAGGGCGCCCTGCAAGTGACGGTCAAGAATGAGGATGCCGATGTTGCCGGTGAAGCCGGCGGCAACGGAACGTGAGCTAACGGGCAAGTCGCCCGAGCCGAAGATGCTGCTGAAGCCCCTTTTCTGGTTGAACTCGATAATGACCTCGGCGTAGCCCGGCTTGCCGGCAAATTTGCCGGACTTGGGCGGAATGTTCACGGTCACAACCGAATTCACGCCGTCGTTGCTGTAACCGTTTGCAGCAGCCGTGGACAGGGCGCTGGCTTTGGCCGTGCCCGATGGATCGAGCCCGTTGTTAGAGGAAAAGTTGCGGAACAGGTCGTCGGCCGCAGCGAGGGCCGACGCATCCGCCGCTGCCCACACATGCCTGTGGTTATCCAAAAGCAAGCCGCCGTCCACCGCTATCGCGACAACGCCAATCATGGCGACCAGGGAAACGGCGACCAGAGGGGCGACAGATCCCCGTCTCTTCTTCGTGTTGTACGACATGGCTTTGATCCTTTCAGTAATACATTACGGATACGGTCGTACTGCCCAGGTTGATCGCTCCAAGGAAGGCCTCCGGTAGCCACTGGTAGGTGATGCTGACGGTTACAGTGTTTGCTACCTTTACCTGCTTGCCGTTTACCGTGGCCATGTGATACGGGCTGTTGCTCGCGTTCCAGGTCACCGAGTAGGTCAACTTCGAGAGGTCAAGGCCTGTGGCATTGGGAACGATGGCTTGGTTGTAGACGTCCTGGGCCGTAGCTGCTGGGCTTTTTGTGTCCAGTGCGTACTGCGTCCCATGCACGGAAGCCCAGCGGGCAGCGTCCCGCGAAACGCGCGCAACCTGTTGGTAGCGGAAAATGCCGAGACCGCCAATCAACAGCCCCAGCAACAGCATAAAGGTGACCGGAGCAACGACGGCGAATTCAACCACCGTTCCCCCGGAACGAGCGTAATGTAAACGTTTGATACGCATGACAAAATCCTCCGCCTTTTCAGGGAGCGGCTCGCATCTGCACGGTCCGGGTAAGGGTCACGCTGCTGGGGACTCCGGGAAAGTGGGTGATCGTCGAGAACGTCCACGTGACCGTTACAGAAACATACGGGTTTCCCGCAGCGTCGGTGCCATTGGTTGAGGTCACGGTGGGCTGCGGGTTCAGACCCGTTGAGTCCGGGCCCAGTGCGGCCTGTTGAACACTGGTGTAGAGGTTATAGGAAGGCGCCTTTGGGTCGCTGGCGTAAAGCGCTCCTTTCCTGGCACAGTTCTCGATGACCTGGGAAAAATAGAAAATCCGTGCCCAATCGACGGTGATCACGAACAAAAACGCCAGGAAGGGCAGCAGGACCGCCAGCTCGACGGCTGCCGCTCCCGGCCGTAAAGTGCAACACGCGCGCTTCTGTGCCCGTAAGAACATGGAAAGGCTCCTTTGCGAACGCTGGCGGACGGATAAAGGGAACGATGGGAGTAGCTCAGGTCACCTATTTTCGATGGCCCCGCCAGCTTGGCTACGGTCGCGTAAGGGACGGGCGGGGAGCGCGTAAAAGAGGGGAAGGGATTCTGGGGTTATCACTAATCCTTAAAAACCTACTTCTTAGAATAGGAAATGTCAAAGAAAGGCCGCGCTTCAAGATACGGTCACCTCTGAAGAAAAATCCCCGCCCCTGAGGGAGAACCAGGTACGGGGATGGGATCCGAGAAAGCTCGGTCTTTACACGAAGCCTAGCTCACGTTTCTGCTCCCGTCAAAACTTTGCGTTTTCGCCTGTTCGCATCGTTGGCGTCGCGTCAAGCAAAATGTCATGGCCCACGTTTTCGCGAAAAAAAAAGGCCGCGCCATTGAAGCGCGGCCCCAACTGATTAGAAAACCATGCAGCGCACCAAGCCGAGGCGCCAGCAACGCCCCCGCCGGCGCTTCGGTGTAGTGCAGTAGCTCTCTGCACGGCGCGCAACAGGTCGCCACGTTGCACAACGGAGAGGACGGGATTCGAACCCGTGGAGCAGGTTTACCCCGCTCACCGGTTTAGCAAACCGGCGCTTTCGGCCACTCAGCCACCTCTCCAGGAAAGGCTGACTCGCGCAAAAAAAGGACAAAACAGCTTACAACTCCGCGATTCTATCAGAACCACCTCCGGGCAGCAATCCTCTCCCGTGCCTGTCCGGAACCTTTACTTTGGCATGCTTGCCCTTAAACGGCTCATCGCCGCCGCCACGCCGCGGGGATCGCCGAAAATGGCGGAGCCGGCGACCAGAACATCGGCGCCCGCCTGGACCGCGTGCGGCGCGGTTTCCGCATCGACGCCGCCGTCCACTTCCAGTTCGATCTGCGCGTTTACTTTCTCGATCATCTGGCGAACGCGGCCAATCTTGGCCAGCGTGGAATGCAGAAAATGTTGACCGCCAAAGCCTGGATTTACAGTCATGACCAGGACCAGATCGACATCTTGCAAAATTTCTTCGAGCAGCGCGGCCGGCGTCGCCGGATTGATCACGACCCCCGCTTTCTTGCCGAGGGCCTTGATGTGCTGCACCGTGCGATGCAGGTTCGGTCCCGCCTCCTGGTGCACCAGGAGTGAGTCGGAGCCCGCCTCGGCGAATGCGTCCAGATAGCGGTCGGGTTCAGCAATCATGAGGTGCGTCTCCAGCGGCAAGCGCGTCAGCGGCCGCAGGCAACGCACGATCGGCGGCCCCATGGATAAGTTGGGCACGAAATGCCCATCCATGACATCCACATGAATGCGATCCGCGCCGGCCTTGTCCGCCTCCACGACCTGCTCGCCCAAGCGGGCGAAGTCGGCGGCCAGGATTGACGGGGCTATCTTGATACTTCTGGTAGTCATGGTTCACCGGAGGCACTAAAGAACAGATTGCGCAAAAACGCGCGCTACTTCCATGCTCTCGCGAAAGACCGGGTCGGGCTCGCGGTCGGAGAGCTGGCGGCTGATCAGCTCGGCCAGGGATTGCCGCTGCAAGGTCACGGTGCGGGGCGCCGCGGACATCCCTTCCGGAAGGGCGGACAGGCGGCGTTCATCCTCGATCACGCAGTTCAGCGTCACCGGCTTGCCGTCCAGCACGCAGGCGATGCGCACGCGGCGCACCTCCGGGGGACCTTCCGGTAAACGGCGAATGCGCAGGCGCAGCTTGCCGTGCGGCGACTCCACTTGCCAGCTAATCTCCACGCCGGGTTGGACGCGCGTCGCCTGCACCCGCCAGCCGAGACGGGAAGCCAGCCAGCCAATCAATTCCCAGGCCTGGGTAACGGCGTGCGGACCGTGCTCCACGGCCACCTCGGTGATCGATTCCAGGGCGCCCGGCGCAGAGTTCGGATCGAGCGATTGACTCAAGAGCCGGCGCCAGAATTTCAGCCGGCGCCAGTTCAGGTCCGAGGCCACGCGCCAGCGGCCGTGGCCGGGGGCGCGTTCGAAATGCTCCAGCCAGGCTGCCGTGGCAGCTACGGCGCGGTGGGGTTCCAGCCAGCCCTGGCTGTCATAGATCACCTGCTGCGCGTATTCCGCCAGGTCATAGAGCAACGGCCCGGCCAGCGGCGGCGGCAGCGGCGTCGCCCACCATAAATTCGTCGGCAAATCGCCGATGGAGAGCGAGCGCACGGCAGACGGCAGGCAATCCAGCGTCTGCTCCCGGGCGTGCAAAAAAATCTGTTCGCAACAAATCTGGGTTGTGCCCACGCGATGACACTCCACGCGCAGCGACGCGCTGACGTCCGGAGCGTCCGGGGCCGCGTCCGTGGCCAGGAGGAAGACACGCGCCGGATGCATCGTCAGAATGAGCGGAATCTGCGCCGCCACGCGCGCGGCCAGCTCCGCCTGATTACAGAAGACGACGAGGTTCGACATGCGCGCCTGAACCACCGGCGCCTGCCCGTCGCCGTGCGCCTCCTTGAGGCGGCGGGCCAGTACGGCCTCGACCTTGTCGAGCGGCACCATGGCCTCGCCGGCGGGGGCGGGCGCGCTCATCACAGCGTCCTCCATTCCCGGCCGTCGGACTCGATAAGCCGGTCCGCCTCCACGGGGCCCCAGGTGCCGCACTGGTACTCGGGCAGATTGAGCACGCGCTCGTGCTCCCACGATTCCAGGATCGGCATGACGAATTGCCAGGCCGTCTCGACGGCGTCGCGGCGCATGAACAGGGTGGCATCGCCGGCCATGACGTCGAGCAAGAGCCGCTCATAGGCCTCCGGGGAGGAGCCGCCAAAGCTGGAACTGTAGTTGAACTCCATCTTCACGGGATAGATGCGCGGCTTGGGGCCGGGCAACTTGGAGGCGATGCGCATCGACAGTCCCTCTTCGGGTTGCACGTGCACGCACAGGACCGTCGGCTCCAGGGGCACGTCCGGATGAGCGTTGAAGAGCACCTGCGGGACTTCTTTGAACTGAATGGCTACCTCGCTGGCACGCTTGGGCAAGCGTTTGCCGGTGCGCAAATAGAAGGGCACCCCCGCCCAGCGCCAGTTGTCGATGAAAACCCGCAGAGCGACGAAGGTTTCCGTGGTGGAGTTGACCGACTCCGGCGGGATGGGTTTTTTGGCCACTTCCTCAAAATACTTGCGGACCTCATGGCGATAGCCCGGCACGCGCTTGCCGTGGCTGTCCCCCTCGATGTACTGACCGCGCACCACCGCCTTCTTGACATCGGCCGGGCTCATGATCCGCAGACAGTGCAGCACTTCCGCCTTGGCGTCGCGCACGACGTCGGCATCGAGCGAATAAGGGGGCTCCATGGCCGCGACACACAGAACCTGGAGCATATGGTTCTGCACCATGTCGCGCAAGGCGCCCACGCCCTCGTAGTAGCCGACGCGGCTGGCCATCATCTTGCCGGTTTCCGAATCGAACTGGGCCAGCCCTTCGTCCTCGGCCACGGTGATCTGCACGTGATCGACGTATTTCTGATTCCACAGCGGCTCAAAAATGCTGTTGGCAAAACGCAGCACGAGCAGGTTTTGCACCGTCTCCTTGCCCAGGTAATGATCGATGCGATAGGTCTGGTTCTCCGCGAAGGCGATGGCGACGTTGCGAATCACCTCGCGGGCACTTTCGAGGTCGCGGCCGATCGGCTTCTCGACGATGACGCGCGTGAAGGCCTGTTCCTCGGCGGGACTGTTGACCAGGCCGCCATTCTTGAGGTGTTCGACGCACATTTTCACGAGTTGCGGCGGAATGGACAGGTAATAGACGCGGCTGCCAGGAATGCCGAACTGCTGGTCGAGAGTTTCGAGCTTGGCCTTGAGCTGGATATAGGCCTTGGCATCGCCGAAGCTGCCGGGCACGAAAAACAGGGCGCGGGCGAAGTCGGCCCAGTGGTTCTCGTCGAGCGGCTGGCGGGAAAACCGGGCAATGCCGTCCTTGGCGCGGGCCCGAATGTAGGCGTCGGGATCGGCGGCATTGCGACCGTCTTCCGTGCTGGCAATGCCGAAGCAGACCACCGCAAAGTGCGACGGCAGCACGCCATCTACATTGAGGTTGTAGATGGCGGGCAACAGTTTCCGCCACGCCAGATCGCCGTCGCCGCCGAAGATCACCAGCAAGTTCGGCTGCGGCACCAGCGCCCCGGAAGCACCTGCGCTCAACGGGTTGTCTTTTTTGATCATCGTCTGGTCATTGGTCATTGGTCATCCGTCATTAGTCATTCGTCATTAGTCATTGGCAGAGACTGCCAATGACGAATGACGAATGACGAGTGACCTTTGACTATCCTCCGCTAGGACGTTCCACGTGGCCGCCGAACATTTTGCGCATGGCGGACAGGATTTTTTCGGCATAGGTATGCTCCTGGCGAGAGCGAAAACGCGTATAGAGCGCGGCGGACAGCACATCGGCGGGCACGGCCTCTTCGAGGGCCGCCATGATGGTCCAGCGGCCTTCCCCGGAGTCCTGAACGAAACCGGTGTACTCGGTGAGGGACTCATCTTTGACCAGGGCCATGGCGGTCAGGTCGAGGAGCCAGGAGCTGACGACGCTGCCGCGCCGCCAGACTTCGGCGATGTCGGCGAGGTTCAGCTTGTAGCGGTAGTCCTCGGGCACCTCCTTCGAGTTGGCGTTCTTGAAGATGTCGAAGCCCTCGGCATAAGCTTGCATCAGGCCGTACTCGATGCCGTTGTGAACCATCTTGACGAAATGGCCGGCGCCGGGAGGGCCGCAGTGAATGTAGCCGTCTTCCGCCGTGCCGCCGAGTTTCTCGCGTCCGGGAGTGCGCGCGATGTCGCCGCGCCCCGGCGCCAGTGTTTTCAGGATGGGATCGATGTGCTTGACAGCCCTGTCCTCGCCGCCAACCATCATGCAATAACCGCGCTCCAGCCCCCAGACGCCGCCGCTGGTGCCGACATCCACATAAAAGATGCCCTTGGGCCGAAGTTCCTTGGCCCGGCGCACGTCGTCCTTGAAATAGGAATTGCCGCCGTCGATGATGATGTCGCCGCTTTCCATCATCCCGGCCAGTTCCTTGACCGTATTGTCCGTGATCGCCCCGGCGGGGAGCATGACCCAGGCAATGCGCGGCTTGGGGAGCTTCTTGATGACTTCTGCGAGGGAAGCGGCGCCGGTTCCCCCCTTGCTGACATACTTCTGTACCGTGGTCGGATCACGATCAAAGACCACGCCCTGGTGGCCGCCCTTCATGAGGCGCTCGATCATGTTGCCGCCCATGCGTCCGAGGCCGATCATGGCGAGTTGCATGTTGGTCGCTCCTTTGCTATGTCGGTTCGCCGTCTCTCTTCTATCAAATGGAAGTTCTTGTCGCCCATAAGAATCAGGTCGGCCATGCCCAGGAAGAGACCGGTATCCACGACGCCGGGGATGGCGCAAATTTTGCGCTCGAGCTCGGCGGCGTTCGGTAAAGGGCCGATCCCGCAATCCAGAATATGGTTGCCGTTGTCCGTCACAAACGGTCGGCCGTCGCGCTCGTAAAGAACCGGCTGCAGTTCCAGCTCGCGCAAGCGCCGCCGGCAGAAGGGCAAAGCAAAAGGGACAACCTCGACCGGGAGTTTTTTGCGCTCGCCGAGAACCTGCACGCGTTTCTCCTCTCCGGCCAGGATCACGAGCTGCCGGGACGCCGCGGCCACAATCTTCTCGCGCACAAAGGCCCGGCCATATCCCTTGATAAGGTTCAAATGTGGATCCACTTCATCGGCGCCGTCCACGGTGAGCGCGAGGGTCATGTTTTCCTCGAGCGCCACGACGGGTATGCCTTGCGCGCGGGCCAGTTCGGCCGATTCTTCGGAAGTGGCCACGCCTCGAATCTTGAATCCGGCCCGCACCTGCGCGCCCAGGCTCTTGATGAATGCCGTTGAGGCCCGGCCCGACCCGAGACCGATTACCGTTCCCTCGGAAACAAGCTGCAAGGCACGCTCGAAGATGGTCATGGCTCGTGCTCCCGCCGGCGGCTGCAATCAAGAACGGTGTTGTTAGGAATACGGGAGGAGCGAAGGAAGGCAACTGCGCGGCGGACCTGCCATGTGCGTTTCTTATCTCAGTGTACAATAGGCGTAACCGTCCCTGCTTTTTGGAGACACGCAAGAAGGATAGACGCGCGATGCCCGAGAAATTCGATCTCATTGTCATTGGCTCCGGACCCGCGGGCGAGAAGGGGGCGGCCCAGGCTGCGTTTTTCGGCAAGCGCGTGGCACTCGTGGAACGCGAGCCGTGCCTCGGCGGCGCCGCCGCCAACACCGGCACGCTCCCCTCCAAGACCATGCGCGAGACGGCGCTGGTGCTGTCCAGTTTCCGGCAACGGCAGCTCTATCACCTGGACTTCCGCGGCCTCAAGGAGCAGGTCACAGTCCGCGATTTCCTCGGCCGCGAGCGCATCGTCAAGGAGACCGAGCGCGCCCGCGTCATGGAGAACCTGCGCCGGCACCAGGTGAACGTGTACATGGGCGACGCCAGCTTCGTCGATGCCCACACCATCGCTATCCAGGCGCACCGCTGCCCGCCGTTTGAGATCAAGGGCGACGTCGTCCTGATCGCCACCGGCTCCTATCCGTTCCGGCCGACGCATTTTCCCTTCCACGATTCGCGCGTCTATGATTCGGACACCATCATCAACCTCCACGAGATACCCGCCACCATGCTGGTCGTCGGCGGCGGCGTGGTCGGTTGCGAGTACGCCTGCATGTTTGCCGCCCTGGGAATCCAGGTGACGCTCGTCGAGAAGCGCGACCGGCTGATCTCCTCTCTGGATGAAGAGATCGCCCAGTCCCTCACGAAGCAAATGGAAGCGCGCGGCGTGAAGGTCATTCTTGGGGATTCCGAAAAATCGATCGACATAGGCGACCTTCTGGAAGTGGAACTTGAATCGGATGCGCGTCTCAAGGTTCACACCATCCTGGTCTCGGCAGGCCGTTGCGGCAGCACCGAGACCCTCGGCCTCGATAAGCTCGGCATCGCCACGAATCCGCGCGGGCAAATCAAGGTCAATAAACAATTCCAGACCTCGGTCCCTCACATCTACGCGGCCGGCGACGTGATCGGCAACCCCTCGCTGGCGTCCACGTCGATGGAGCAGGCACGCCTGGCCATGGTGCATGCTTTCGATCTGAAGTACCGCGAACAGCTCGCTTCGGTCCTGCCTTACGGCATCTACACGATTCCGGAATGCTCCATGGTCGGCGAGACCGAGGAGAGCCTGACCGAAAAGAAAGTCCCGTACATCGTCGGCAAAGCGCAGTACGTGCAGAACGCGCGCGGCCAGATTATCGGCGACGAGGACGGCTTCCTGAAGCTGCTCTTCCACGCCGAAGACATGAAGCTGCTGGGCGCGCATATGATCGGCGAGCAGGCGACCGAGATTATTCACATCGGCTTGACCGCCATGCTCGCCCACGCCGGCGCCGACCTCTTTATTCAGACTTGCTACAACTATCCCACGCTTAGCGAGATGTACAAGTACGCCGCCTATGATGCGCTCGGCAAGAAGGCGGCCAAACAAAAAGCACGCCCGGCTGCCAAGAAGTGATCCGGCGTTGTAACCCGACGCGCCAGCGGGGGCCCCTCGCTGGCGCGTTTTGAAGTTGCGCATTTCACAAGAGCTAGGATCCCTGCCGGCTCGTCCGGCAGGTGAAACAGTTCAGCAGCGGCTGCAGCCAGCCGACGAACTCCTTCACCTGCCGGACGAGCCGGCAGGGGTCTGGCGAGACCAAACCATAGAAAAGCGCAACTTCAAAACTGGCGCGTCGGGTTACAATGCCGGAGCTTGGCGAATGCCAGCCCGCTGTTGCGCTTGAAGGACAAGATTCACCGTAAATTGCTCTTGGGCAATCCCGGCAGCTACTAATGCTTTGGCGAAACCCGCGGTCGGGTGGTAGCTCGGATTCGGATTTACTTCAAGGATAGACGCTTCGCCGGAGGGCCGCACGCGAAAGTCAACGCGCGCATAATCCCGGCAGCCCAGCAGGCGAAAAGTGTTTCGGGCCAGCGAACCGAGTCGCTCCTGGAGCTGCGGGGATATATCCGCAGGGCAGCAGGTGGGCGTGGCGGCAAAATCTTTCGAGCCGGGACTCCACTTGGCGTCATAGGTGACAATGGGCCAGCCGCCGGCCGGCGTATCCACAAACAGCACTTCCGAAATCGGCAAGACGCGCAGTTCCGGATTCTCCACCAGCGCGACATCTAACTCGCGACCCGCCACATATTCCTCCACCAGCGCCGGTTGCCCGTACCGCCTCAGCAGGTAATCGATCCGCTCTTCCAGCCCTCTCTGATCGCTTACGACGCTGTTCTGATCGACGCCCACGCTGGCATCTTGCGAGGCGGGCTTGACGATGACCGGCCAGGGAATGTTGCAGGGAGCAACCGGTAATGCATCAACCACCAGGAACCGGGCGCTCGGCAGCCCGGCCCCGTGGAGCAACGTCTTGGTCAGCGGCTTGTTCCGCGCCAGGCACAGCGCCTGAAGCGGACAACCGGTGTAGGAGATGCCAAGCCATTCCAGCAGACCGGCGACATAGGCCTCGTTGCCGCCGTCGTCCCCGGTGCCCTCGAAGAGATTAAAGACGATTTCCGGCCGCAGCGCGCGCAGCTGCGATATCAGAGCATGCACATCGTGCGCGGCGCCCAGGCGCGAGACGTCGAAGCCTGCCTCGGCCAGGCTTTGGTGAACGAAGTCAACGGTCTCGAGCACTTCCCGCTCGGACGCGCTGTCCGGATGCTCGGGCGACAGCACAGGCTCATTATGGAGAATCAGGACGCGATTCGAAGCCATGTTGGGTAATCAGCATACGGGGTAATCGCAAAGAGTCAAAGTGCAGCCGTTCATAACGGAGTTTACTTGCCATGTCGCTCGAGGGCGGCTTGCAGAATCGCGCCGATCAGCTGCGGATAGGTCCAGCCGACCAGCTTGGCCATGATGACCAGGTCGCTGGATTCCGGATTCAAGCCCGGCAGAGGATTCACTTCCAGGAAATAGGGCACACCGCCCCGCACGCGAAAATCGACCCGTGCTACATCTCTGCAGCCCAGTGCGCTAAATGCTCTCAAGGCTGCTTCCTGGACGGCATCATACGCATCCGGCGGCAATCGGGCCGGGCATTCGTAACGCACCTGGCGCAGGTAATCGCGTTTCACCTCCAGACTGTAGACAAAATGCTCGGTCGGCTGCACCGGCAGCACGCGCATAATGCCCAGTACGGTCGGCCTGCCGTTGCCAATTATGCCGACGGTTAGCTCATCCCCCTCAATGTATTCTTCAATAAGAATCGGCTGCCGATAGGCCTCGGCCATCTCCTGGGCGACTTTTCTGAGCTGGTGCGGTTTATGCACCAGGCAGTGATTGCGGATGCCTTTGCTCGAACCTTCCCACGCCGGTTTGACGATGACAGGAAAAAGAGACGGATGGATAGAACCAACTTCGAGGAGGACTTCCTCGGGCGGCAATAGCACTGCCTCGGGCACTTTGACGTCATAGGATGAGACGAGCCTTTTCGCACAATCCTTGTCGAGCGTCACCGCCAGGGTCAGCGGGTCCGAACCGGTGTATGGGATGTCGAGCATCTCCAGCACGGCCGGCACCCGTGCCTCGCGCGACCGTCCGGTTCCCTGGCCTTCCGCGAAATTAAAGACGAAATCGGGCGGATCAGCCAGGAGTTGCTGAAGAAGACCGCGGCCGTCGCCGAGCTTGCGAACTTCATGACCAAGATCGCGCAGGACTCGAGCAATCGTCTCGATCGTGACCGGGCTATCAAACTCTTCCTGAAGGTCGTCCGGGGCATCCGGCCAGAGGGGGACTTCGCCTTTCAGGTCATAGGTGATGCCGATTCTCATACGCGTCATTAGTCATTGGTCATTAGTCATTAGTCATTCGCCAATGGCGAATGACTAATGACTAATGACCAATGACCCATGCTTACCTAGACCTCAGCGTTTAAAGGAACCAACTCCTCGCTATGAGCTTCCCGGCAGCCGTGGCCGTTGCCGTTCGGCTCGTCGCCGTGGGTCAGAAGATGCAACTGGCGTCGGCGCATGCGTTCGCTGTTCTCGGGCATCAACTTGGTCTTGTTTCCCGACATCAGCGCGCTGACGCCTCGTGTCGCGGTCGGTTGCACCGTGGCCGGCTTGTCGTCGGCTTGATAGCGCACCAGCATGCCCTCGTAGTTGCGCAGCACGACGGCATCATCGGAAGCAGACACGAGATAGTTGGGCATGAGCGGAATCTTGCCGCCGCCGTGCGGGCTATCGACCACGTAGGTCGGAATGCCCAGCCCGGACATGTGGCCGCGCAGCCCTTCCATGATCTCCAGCCCCTTCCACACCGAGGTGCGGAAGTGTCCCGCCCCGATGACTGGATCGCAATGGAAGAGGTAATAGGGGCGGACCTTGATGCGCAACAGGGCACGCATCAAGTTGCGCATGGTTTCCAGGGAATCATTCACTCCCTTGAGCAGCACGGTGTGGTTATTGACCGGCATGCCCGCGCGCAAGAGCGCTTTGCAGACCCGCGCCGCCTCCGGAGTAATCTCCCGCGGATGATTGAAATGCGTTTGAATCCACACCTTCTCTGCCGAGGCCAGCAGCTCGACCAGCTCCCGGTCATAGAGCTTTTGCGGCAAGGTGACCGGCACACGCGTGCCGATGCGGATGACGTCCACGTGCGGAATGGCCGCAAGGCTTTCCAGGAAGAAGCGCAGCTTGGACGCCGGCAAGGTCAGCGGATCGCCGCCCGAGACGATGACATCGCGAATTTCGGAGTGATCGCGGACATATTCGATCATGCGTTCGTCATTACGGCTCACCGCATCCCAGCCGCCCCGCACCATGGTGGCGCGCTTGCGCGTGCAAAAGCGGCAATACATGGTACAGACATGCGTGGTCACCAGGAGCACGCGATCCGGGTAGCGATGAGTCAGGCCGGGCACCGGCGCATCCTGGTCTTCCTCCAGCGGATCTTCCAGCTCGTACCCCGACTGGTTATGCCGTTCCAGCGGCGACGGCACGGACTGCAGCCGGATCGGATCGTCCGGATCGTCGGGATCGATGAGCGAGAAGTAATAGGGGGGGATGGCAAGCTTGTAATCGCCTTCGAGAGAGCCGATGGCCTCAAGTTCCTCGGGAGTGAAAGAGAGCAGGTTGCGGAGTTGGCGAACGGAGCGGATGGCGTTTTGCGATTGCCAGCGCCAGTCGTCCCAGTGGTGATCCGGGACGTCACGCCAGAGCGGATGGCGTTTGGGTCTACCGGGGGGCTCTTCTTCCTCGATCCCGCTGGTGCTTTGGTGAGGGAAAGACCGCGGTTCGAGCCCGGTGCGCTCATCAGATTCGTTCATCGTCTCAGATGCCTCCAAAAAACAAGGATATCAAGCACCCGCGGCGCTCAAAGCCTGGCTGTCCATCATGGCAACCTTCAGCTGCTTGCTTTGAGCAGGAGTGCTACGTAATTAACACGGAATGCTACCGTGAAGTTCCCAAAATACAAGGTCTACCCATTCCGATTCCGACGATTTTGTCGATTTTTTTCCGGACTCCTACGCCCTCCCCCGCGCGAGCGGCCCTTTGCCTGGTCATTGGCCATTAGTCATTCGTCATTGGTCATTGGCAGTTCCTGCCAATGACCAATGACGAATGACCACTCTTGGGCTTCCAAGGCTTCAGGCCCTGCCACAAGGGTAGGGCTGTCCTTTCAGGGGGAGTTTGTTCGCAAGTATTGTGCCCAGCGAAGCTACTTAAATATTTTCTGTTACATCGGCTGCAGCCTTGTGATTATTTAGTCGGTCTTGAGGAATGGGCGGAAAACGGAACATTTGCGGTCCAGCACGGGAACGCGTAGACTGGCGACCATGAATAACGAGAAAAAAGGCTCCGGTCCCGGCCTGCTGCGCGCCTTGGGTCCCCTCATGGGCACGGCCGTGGTGGTAGGCACGGTGATCGGTTCGGGCGTCTTCAAAAAACCCCAGGTGGTCGCTGAAAATGTACCGTATTTCGGCGTCGCAGGGTTGGCCTGGATCATGATCGGCCTGCTGGCTCTCCTGGGGGCCCTTTCCCTGGCGGAGGTCGCCGTCCTCTTCCCCCGCGCCGGCGGGAACTACGTTTTTCTTAGGGAAGGTTATGGCCGGCTGGCGGGCTTCTTGTGGGGCTGGGTCGAGTTTCTCATTATCCGCAGCGCCTCCCTGGCCGCGCTGGCCACGATTTTTGCCGAATCCCTGAGCGACATGCTCCGCAACCGGGCTTTTCAGGAAACGTTTCACCTAAACCTCGGCAGCGAGCCGCTCGGTTTTTGGCCGCAGCGCTGGTTGACGGTCGCCGTCATCCTCGGCCTGGCCTTCGTCAATATTCTCGGCGTTCGCTGGGGAGGACTGTTGCAGCTTTTCATCACGCTAATCAAAGTCGCTTCCCTGGTCGGGATTGCCATTCTTCCCTTTCTAGTCGCCGCTCTAGCCCATCCCGGCTCGGCGGTACCCACGCCCCGCGTGGAGAACCTTTCTCCATGGTGGCCGAATTGGGATCAGCTCGAGTTCGGCAAGATCGCGGCTGCCCTGGTGGCGGTCCTCTGGGCCTATCACGGCTGGATGAACTTCGCCCCGGTGGCCGAAGAAATACGCAATCCGAACCGCAATATCCCCATTTCGGTGATCTGCGGCGTGCTCATCATCATTGCCGTCTACCTGGGAGCCAACCTGGGGTATTACCTGATCATTCCTCAGTCCGAAATGGCGCAAATCAAGCAAACCACTGTGGCGACGGAGTTCAGCATGCGGCTACTGGGCCCCATCGGGGCCGCGGCGGCGTCCGCGGCCGTCATGTGTTCGGTGTTCGGGGCCCTGAACGGCAATTTGCTGGTCGGTCCACGTCTGCTTTATGCCATGGGACAGGACGGTCTGGCGCCCCGCGCCCTGGCCGAGGTGCATCCCCGGTTTCGGACGCCCGCTCTGGCTATCCTGGTGCTGGCTGTCTGGTCGGTGATCCTGGTGCTGGCCGGCGCGTTGCTGACGGTCAATCGGCTGCCCGTACTGGATCTAGGATTCCGCGCGTTTGACATCAACCTGCCCCCCGGCAAACCGTTGTTCGACGTCATGACCGATTTCGCCATGTTTGGGGCGATCATCTTCGAGACCCTGGCGGTTACGACCATCTTCGTTTTCCGCCGTCGCATACCCCAGGCGGAAAGGCCGTACCGCTGCCCGGGCTATCCGATCGTGCCGCTTCTTTATCTCGTCCTCCCGGCATTTATTTTGACATACATGTTCAAGAATCAGCCGACGGAGTCTTTGGCCGGCTTGGGATTCATTGGTCTTGGGGTCGTTGTGTACATCTCGCTTTTCCCTCGAAGCAACCTCAAAGCCTGATGTTGAGATTGATCGGCTTGCCAGCCTTCACCTGCTCCAGCGCCATCGGCAGACGGCTTGTGCTTACTCACGCCGAGTCCGAGCTACCCGAACCCCGTAACGACAAAGCGATTCGGTCCTGACGGATTGCAAGGGAAGGCTATGCTGGCCCACTTTGAGCCAGGCACTCCCTATATTCAGGGGCCGACTGGCGTACGCTTTCTAAAACCCTCACCAAGCTGCTACAGGAGGACAGCGATTAATGAGCTTGAGGAACGCGAAACAGAGGAACAGTGAAGCAAAAACCCTTGCCCTGATCATGGCTGTAAACTGCGTTCGAAACACTGTCATTGAAGACTATCACTCCAAAGGCAAGCTGACAGACCAGGAGATGAAGGCGTTCAACAAGGAAGTCGCGGACAAACTTTACACCTTCCTCGAATACTTGTTCAACAAGCCGCTTGAGGAGCGGCAGGCGTTTCTCGGTGCCATGAACAGTATGTATCCCACCAACTGGGACCAGCCTGCGCTGGATCCGGATCTCATCAAGGCTGCCAAGTTGTTCAAAGCCAGCCAAGCAAGATCACGGCCAAGGTGATTACGGGAAAAGTCCGCGCCGCAACTTCTCCTGGGCAACCTTCTCAATGCCCAAGCTAAGAGCCGCCATGCGCATGGTCATTTTTCGCTCGCGCGCGCGCTTGAGCACCTTGCGGAAGGAGCGGAGCATGAGCATTTCCAGCCGGCGATTGATCTCGTCTTCTTCCCAGAAGAATTGCTGAATATCCTGCACCCACTCGAAATAAGACACGGTGACGCCGCCGGCGTTGCAAAGGATATCGGGGATGATGAAGATGTCGCTGTCGGCGAAGACAGCATCCGCTTCGGGCGTGGTCGGCCCGTTGGCCGCTTCCGCCAAGACACGGCAGTGGATCTGGGCAGCGTTCTTGGAGGTAATCACGCGCTCCAGGGCCGCGGGAACGAGGATTGTGCAAGGAATTTTTAGCAGCTCGTCGCTCGGGATGACATCGGCCTCGGCGAAGTCGCGCAGGAGCTTTCCTGAGGCGATGTGCTGGTTGAGCGCTGGCAGGTCGATCCCTTTTGGATTGCGGATGGCGCCGTAACGATCGCCGACGGCGATGATGCGCACGCCGCGCCGCGCCAATTCCTGGCAGACCACGGAGCCGACATTGCCATAGCCCTGCACGACCGCGGTGGCCTCACCGGCCTTCAGGTCCAGCTCCTTGAGCGCCTCCATGACACAGTAAACCACGCCGCGCCCGGTCGCCTCACGCCGGCCCACGCAGCCGCCCAGCTCGACCGGCTTGCCGGTGACGATCTCGGGACAGGCATAGCCCACGTGCATGCTGTACGTGTCGTAAATCCAGGCCATGGTCTGCTCGTCGGTGCCCAGATCGGGTGCCATGACGTCCATGCGCGGGCCAATGATGCTCAGCACCTCTTCGGTGAAGCGGCGGGTCAGCCGCTCCAGTTCGCCACGGGTCAGGTCGGCCGGATCGCAGGCGATGCCGCCCTTGGCGCCGCCGAAGGGCAGGTTCATGATGCCGCACTTCCACGACATCCACATGGCCAGAGCGGCCACCTCGCCGAGGTCCACGCCGGGATGGAAACGCAGGCCGCCCTTGGACGGACCGCTGGTCAAGCTGTGCTGCACGCGGAAGCCGATGAAGCTCTCGGTGCGGCCATCGCTGTCCATGCGGATGGGGATGCTGACGACCATGGCCCGCTTCGGCTTGCTCAAGCGCTCGAGCACGCCGTCGTCGAGATTCATGTGCTGGGCAACCATGTCGAGTTGCCGGCAGGCCATCTGGAAGGTGGGGGAGTTTTCGAAGACGGGAATCGGTTTGTGGATGCGTTCATTCGTACCGTTGACGACAATCGCAGGTGCGGACACAGGGAACTCCTTTGAACATGGGAGAGGGCCGCCCTTCCGTTGACGGCGGCAACAAGCGTTCCTCTATATCAATAATATGGTCAATCTGGCTAGATTGGTTGCCCTCTGGCCCGGAATCTTGCGTGAAAAACCATCATTTTTCCGAGTCATTCGCCATTCGTCATTCGCGTTCCGCGAATGCGAATGGCGAATGACTAATGACGAATGACCTCGGCTGGCCTATCATGTCCTTGTCCCTGAAGCCATGTCGAGCGGCGACCTCATCATGTTGCGACGAAAATATCTCTTCCCAAACGTGATCGAGATGAATTACCAGGCCGGGCATCGCCTGGGAGTGAACGTCTATCTCATTGACGGCGGCAGCGAGTTTCTGCTCATCGATATCGGCTACCTCGACACCGTGGATGAAATCGTGGAGCTGATCCGCAAGATGGACTTCAACCTGTCCACCTGCAAGATGATCATTGCCACGCACGCCGACGCCGATCATGTGCAAGGAATTACCCGTGCCCGCGATCTGCTCAAGTCCAAAGTCGCAGGCCACCCGCTCAGCGTGGAACCGCTCGAAACCGGCGATGAAATCATGACCTATGCGACGATCAAGGCCCAGGGAATACAGATCCCCATGCCGCCCTGCAAGATCGATCTGCTTCTGAATGAAGGCGACAAGATCAAGGTGGGCAACGCGCAACTACAGGTCTGGCACACGCCCGGCCACACGGCCGGCCAGCTGAGCTTCAAGATGGGCGATCTCCTCTTCTGCGGCGACAATATCTACAAGGACAGTTGCGTCGGCGTGATCGACGCCCACCACGGCTCCAACATCCCCGATTTCATCAACTCGCTCAAGCGGATTCTGAAGGACGACGCTCGATACCTGCTGCCCAGCCACGGGCCCGTTTTCAAACGTGACAATCGCATTCTTGAAAAGGCGATCGACCGCCTGACCCAGTATCAATACATGGCCGATTTCGGCACCTGCGCCATCGGCTGGCCTTTGCTCGACGAGTGGGAAGCGGACGTAAATGCCGGGCGAATGCCGGATTTCAGCAAGTGACAAGGGACGAGTGACAAGGGACGAGTGACGAGTGACAAGCCGTCAGTCGTCACTTGTCACTCGTCACTCGTCACTCGTCACTCGTCCCTTGTCCCTTGTCACTCGTCACTTTCGGCTGCTGTTGCGTCAAGCAATGAAGAGTGCCGAGCCCCCAGACGAGATCAACCGAGTGGATGCCGACGACCGTGCGCGCGGGAAACTGGTCGGCGAGGATTCCCAGGGCCAGGCGGTCATTCGGGTCATTGAAGGTGGGAACCAGCACGCGGTCGTTGGCAATGTAGAAATTCGCATAGCTGGCCGGCAGCCGTTGCCCTTTGAAGAAGACGGGCGCAGGCATTGGCAGAGTAACGATTTCGAGCGGCCGTCCTTGCAAATTGGTCATGCCCTTCAGGCGCTGTAAGTTTTCTTGAAGCGGGACATGATTGACATCCTTGGCATTCTTCTCCACGGCGGCGACGACGCGATCAGGCGCCACGAACCGTGCCAGGTCATCGATGTGACCATGCGTATCGTCGCCGGCAATGCCACGGCCAAGCCAAAGCACTTTGCGCACCCCCAGATAATCGCCTAGTACGCGCTCCAGATCGGCGCGCGTCAGCCGGGGATTTCGCGCCTGCACGGCGTCAAGCAAGCATTCCTCGGTGGTCAGCAGCAGTCCTTCGCCGTTGACGTCGATGCTGCCACCTTCGAGCACCACGCGCTTTGATCCGACCACCGGCTGCCACGTCCGCAACCGCAGAGCCCGGGCAAGCCGCTGCGGAACGGCGTTGTCCTGCCGCCAGTTTGAATACTTGGCCCAGGCGTTGAACTGCCAGTTCGTGACGGCCACTTCGCCATTGCTGTGCCTGACAAAGATCGGGCCGTAATCGCGCGTCCAGACGCGATCGGTTGGAAAATGATAAAACTCAAGGCGCGCGAAATCGATGGCGTACCGGGACAGAACTTGCCGGGCTTTGCGCTCCATCGAAGCGCTGTTGACCAAAATCCGCACCAGCTCGGATTGCTGCAGATGGCGAACGCTCTCCGCATAGACCTCGGGAATGGCCGCGAACTTGCCGGGCCAATCGGCGCGCTGGTGCGGCCAGGCCAGCCAGGTCGCTTCGTGGGGCTCCCATTCGGCCGGCATGCGATAGCCGAGTGCCGCTGGCGTTTTGGACATGTTCTCCTCAGGGCGTTTGCCTTGCGCCGATACCGATCCTTATAAAGATAGAGAAGCCATTGCCTGACGGTCCAGGATCGAGTTGAGGTTCCATCGAGAAGAATTTGCATGAGACACAGGATGACCGAGGAATTTCGAGCGCCGCCGTTTCTGGGCAACCCGCACGTCCAGACATTGCTCGGTTATTTCTGGAAGGGCACTCTACCTGCTTTCTCGGCCCAGGAGCGGCACGTCGTCCTTCCCGACGGAGATCGCCTGGTGCTGCACGACAGCATTCCTGGCAACTGGCGGCCCGGCGGGCCCATTGCTTTGCTGGTTCATGGCCTGGGGGGCTGTCATCTTTCCGGACCGGTACAGCGTCTGGCAGCATTGCTGCTGGCGCGCGGCGTGCGTGCCGTCCGCATCGATTTGCGCGGCTGCGGTCGTGGCGCGGCGTTCGCGCGGCGCATCTACAACGGCGGCTGTTCGGCGGATATCCGCGCGGCACTCGCGGAGATCCTCACCTGGGACGCCAACGCGCCGCTGAGCGTGCTCGGCTTTTCCCTGGGCGGCAATATTGTCCTCAAGCTGGCGGGCGAAGCCGCCGCCGATGCCATTCCCGGCCTCGAGCGCGTCGTCGCCGTGGCGCCGCCCATTGACCTGGAGCTTTGCGCAGGCATGCTCGGCGCCCGTCGCAACCGCTTCTACGAGGTGCATTTTGTGCGCGGTTTGGTGCGGCAAGTACGAGAACTCGAGCGGCACGCGCCCGGTTTGCCGCGCGCGCGTTTCCCCACCGGCCTTACCTTGCGGCGCTTCGACGATCTTTATACGGCGCCGCGCGGCGGCTTCGCCGACGCCCTGGACTACTACCGCCGCTCATCGTCGCTGTCGCTGATATCCGCAATCAAAGTGCCTGCCCTCATCCTGGCGGCGCGCGATGATCCATTCATTGCCCTTGAGCCGTTTGAACAACTTGTGCTGCCGGCAAACGTGTCCCTGCGCGTTGCGGCCAACGGCGGGCATCTTGGCTTCTTGGGCTGGGAAGGCCGCGGCATCATCCGCTGGGCCGAGCGGCAAGCCGCAGACTGGATCAGCAGCACCGCCTCGGCCCGTGACCATGGGTGACCCATTCATGCCACGCTTCGTCGTCCTTGAGCATGACCATCCGTACTTGCATTGGGACTTGATGCTGGAAGCCGGCGACACACTGCTCACCTGGCGGCTAGCATCGCCGCCTCAAGCCGAGAAGACCATCGCTGCCAGTTTTCTGGCGGGGCATCGCCGTATGTACCTGGACTACGAAGGGCCCGTAAGCAGAGGCCGCGGCACGGTTACCCGGTGGGACAGCGGCACCTTTGATTGGAGGGAGAAGAAAGAGGATTTGGTTGCCGTATCATTGAATGGCATGCGGACGCCCGGCCAAGTGACCTTAAGGCGCGTTAACGGCGAAGAATGGACGTTCAAACTGTTAAGAGAGCCGCAGACCGGGCACTGAACGCTCTTGGCAGCGACCAGTTTTGCAACAGCCGTCAGCCAATTGTTTATCGTCGGGAGACTAAGTCGGGCTGATCCGTCCAGCGACTTTCCCTGGATTCGCAGCATGCCGGGACGCAGCTCCAACTGCAAAAGTTGGAAGCGCGGATTGCTCTTGTCCGCCTCGAAACGCAGCACCAGCACGGGCCTGCCGTTGTGCCTGTACCAGGTGGCTTCAATGTCCTTCTGGTGGGCAAAATCGGCAACGCGGTCCAGCAAGGATTGGGCCGAGATCGGCAAGGCGCCCGCGTGAATCCGCTCGAATTTCAAAGCCACAGCGTTGGGCTCTCGGGCAATAAGCCAAACGCGCATGTCGATGGAAATGACGGTACTCTTCCAGCCGCTTCCGTAGCGGAAACCGAGGCGGATGAGGTCGGCCTCGAGAACGACACGCGGTTCGCTGAATCCTTCCGGCAGCGGATATTCGACACTATGGTTCGTGATAAAGTCCTCGGCGAAATAACTGTTGACCTGTTCTTCCTTGAGACGGCCCTCCCATTCCTTACCGCTGGCGATGCCGTTCAGGACCTTGAAAAACTCGGCGATGCATTCTCCGGACAGAATCTTTCGTTGATCTCCCGGCTCGATGTTGCCGCGCACGTAAAAGGCAGGCTCATAGCGAGCCAGCAAATAAAGGGCCGCACCGGCACTGCCGAGCAGGAACAGCACGATTCCCATGGCCAGCATTAACGATTTGCGCGTCATTCGACAGGCCCCTGCCGCGGCGTTGGCCAGGTCATGGTCTACAGTTCCGCAGACCTCAAGAAGCGGGCCGGACTATAGCCACAGATGGCGGCGCCGTCAACGTGGCTTGGCTGCCATTAGTTCACGAGAAAAACGGCTCGTAGTATATACTTAGCGTGAAGACCGGCGAATCGACGCGACCTCAGAACCGCTAGAACATGGCGCGCAAGCAAACGACCCCTAATCCGCCAGGAGCATCGGAGATGAAAATCCTCGTCATCGACGTGGGTGGCACCAACGTGAAGATACTTGCCAGTGGTCAGGAGGAGCCGCGCAAATTTCCCTCGGGACCGACGCTGACCGCCGACGCGATGGCTGAAGGCGTCCTCCGCGAAACCAAGGATTGGGATTATGACCAAATCACCATCGGCTACCCCGGGCCGGTGGTTAACGGCAAGGCAGTCCTGGAGCCAAAGAACCTTGGCCCCGGCTGGGTAGATTACAATTTCAAAGCGAAGTTTCGCAAGCCGGTGCGGCTTATCAACGATGCCGCCATGCAGGCCCTGGGAAGCTACAAAGGGGGCCGGATGCTGTTCCTCGGCCTGGGCACCGGCCTGGGCTCAGCGCTGGTCATTGAAAACGTCGTGGCGCCGCTGGAACTCGCTCACCTGCCCTACAAGAAGAATAAGACCTTCGAGGACTATGTCGGACTTCGCGGGCTGGAGCGGCTCGGTAAGAAACGTTGGCAGGCGGCCGTCGAGGACGTGGTGGCCCGCCTTCAGGCGGCGCTCGGCGCGGACAGTGTTGTTCTGGGCGGCGGCAATGCCAAGAAACTGAAACGGCTGCCCCCCGGCGTCCGGCTCGGCGATAACCTGAATGCTTTCGTTGGCGGCTTCCGCCTGTGGGAAGACGACAAGATGAAGGCCTGATCGGCTGTGCCGAACGGAGACATTTCATGGCCGCGCTCGCCGGCAGAGTCGCCATCATCACCGGGGCCAGTCGTGGCATCGGCAGAGCCATCGCCCTGGGACTGGTGAAGCATGGCTGCCATGTGGTTATCGCCGCCAAGTCGACCGAGGCTTCGGAGAGACTGCCCGGCTCCATTCATACCGTGGCTGAGGAAGCGGTGTCTCTGGGCGGTCAGGCGCTCCCGGTTCAAGTGGACGTGCGCGACGCGGAGCAGATCGACGGCATGGTCGCCAAGGCCGTGGAGCGGTTCGGCCGCATTGATATTCTTGTCAACAACGCGGGCGCGCTCTGGTGGAAGCCGCTCGCGGAGACACCGGCCAAGCGCTTCGATCTGGTCATGGCGGTGAATGCACGCGCGGCTTTCCTGGCAAGCAAGGCTGTCCTGCCTTGCATGACGGCCGGGAGGTGGGGTCACATCATCAACATGTCGCCGCCGCTTGAGCTGAACGTGGTGCCTGGACGCATTGCCTATTTCATCTCCAAGTTCGGCATGACGCTTCTCACGCATGGTCTGGCAGAAGAGGTCCGCTCCGCCAACATCGCTGTCAATTCTCTGTGGCCGGTGACCATCATCGAGAGCCAGGCATCGATCAACCACAATCTGGGCACGCCCGCCCTGTGGCGCAAACCAGACATCCTCGTGGACTGTGTGCTCCGCCTGGTGCAAAAAGACCCGTCCGAAGTTTCGGGACAGGCCTTGCTGGACGAGGATTTTCTTCGCAGCGAGGGCGTGACGGATTTTCGTGACTACGCCTGCGTACCGGGTAGCGAACCGCCACGTCTCTCCTGGCCCTAGTTCTGGTTCCCAGGCTCTGCCTGGGAACGAGAGTTGCAGTTGGCGCTTTTTTCTGGCAAACTCATTCCATATTGTGAATCGCTGAACCCTGATTCCGAGTCGGGCATGATTTGCATTTCCATTGCGCAGGAATCGCGCCGGCTGGCCCTGGCGGATATGCTGAATGCCGCCAGACAATGCGATCTGCTGGAGATCCGCCTGGACCGCTTCGACAACGCGCCGGATGTCGGCGAGCTGCTGGCGCACAAACCGAAGCCTGTCATCTTCAGCTGCCGGCGTCAACAGGATGGCGGCAACTGGCAAGGGAGCGAGGAAGAACGCCTGGCTTTGTTGCGCCAGTGCATCGTGAACAAGGCGGATTACGTCGAGATCGAGATCGATGTGGCCCACCAGATCCGAGAGTTTCCGCCCGCCAAGCGAGTCATCTCCTATACAAACTGGCGCGAGACGCCGAGCGACATTGGCGAGATTTACGCCGAGGCGCGGACAAAAAAGCCCGACGTCATCAAGCTCATGACGCTCGCGCGCTCGCCGGAGGAAGCCTGGCCGCTTCTGCAGATCCTGGGTAAGCCGGCTTTGCCAACCGTGGCCGTCGGCGTGGGCAAGCCTGGGATCATGCTCACGGTGCTCGGCAAAAAAATCGGCGCACCCTGGACGTATGCTGCACTTGAGAAAGGCATGGAAGCCTATCCCGGCCAGCCGACCGTGAACGACCTGCAGCAAATTTACCATTATGGCGCTATCGGACACGCAACGCGCCTGGTGGGGGTGACCGGCTTCGGTAAGGGTGATGTAGCCAGCACGGCTGCTCTTAATGCAGGGTTAGCCCATCTCGGCCTGGACACGCGCTGCTTGCCCTTGGGCGTCGGCAGCATCGGTCTCTTCCGCAAAATCATGGACGCGGTCAAGGTTGCCGGCGTAGTGGTCGGGGAAGAACACCGCGAGCTGGTGATGGGAATCGCCACCGAATCGGACCCCGGCGCGGAAGAAGCGCGCGCGGCGGACCTGCTCGTGCGGGATCAGAAAACCTGGCATGCCTATAACACGGCTGGCAAGGCCGCAATCGCCGCCCTGGAAGCGGAGATCTGCAAGAAGAATACTGCGCGTCAGGCACTTACCGGCCGAATGGTAATGGTAGTCGGCGTCAATGCAGCAGCCCGATCTGTGGCCGCCGAGATAAAGAAACGCCACGGCATCGTCATCATTGCCAGCCACCAACGAGACAAGGCCCAAGCGCTTGCCCAGGCCCTGGAATCCCGGCATATACAGTTTGAGGCGCTTTACACGACCATGCACGAAATCTTGATCGTATGCGACGAAGAAAAAGAGCACAGCAAGAGCAAGCCTCGCCCCGGGGAAAGTGGCATCCACACCGGCTATCTCCGCCCGGGAATGACGCTGATGGACCTGACTGCCCCAAGCCAATCATCCTTGCTGAACGAAGCTCGGGCGCGCGGCTGCCATGTAGTCTCGACCCGGCAGGTGTTGCGGGAACAACTGGCGGCACAACTGCATCACCTTACCGGCCACCAGGTGCCGGCGGAGGTGCTGGACCGGCCGCTGCTTGATATGTTGGAAGAAGACAACGGAAGTTAACTTTGCATCGCTTTCCTCGTTGAAGAGGCAGGTATCCAATGAATCCCGAACAGCCGACCAATCCTGACGATAGCTCCAGACAGCACCCGCCTGAACCCGGCGCCTTCACGCAAGAAGTGCAGCACCAGCAAATTTCAGCGCGCGTGCCGGATCGCGTAAGCCGGGGCGTCTTTAGCACAGGCGCCATGGTCTTTCAGGGGCCGCACGAGTTTGTCATCGACTTTGTCTTACGCATGGCGCAACCGAACCAGATCGTGGCGCGCGTCGTGCTCCCCCTTTCGATCATGCCGAGCGTGATCGGCGCCCTGCGCGAGAATCTGGGCAACTTCACCTCGAAGTTTGGCCCGCCGCCGCCTCTGCCGGCGCCGCCCGCGCCGGTCCAGGCGCCACCGATCGAGGAGATTTACAGCCAACTGAAGCTGCCGGACGATTTGCTGAGCGGCTTTTACGCCAATGCCGTCATGATCGCTCATTCATCGGCCGAGTTTTATTTTGATTTCATCACGAACTTCTATCCGCGCTCGGCGGTCTCATGCCGCGTATACATGTCGTCGCCGCAGATTCCGGGCTTCCTCAACACGCTGACGCGCTCCTTTCAGCAATATCAGCAAAAGCTCGCTCAGCAACAGCAACAACCGCGTCCCCCTGAGGGCCACGGCTAGCCAAATCGTTTAGCCGCGACCCGTTAGGGGAGCGCGGCAAATATGTCGCGGCTCCGCGCTCTCCTTGCGGTTAGCTCACGGTGTCCGAGCGCTTAGAAGCGGCAGAATAAACGCGCGCAAGTAGCCTTGCTGATAGTAACCGAAATGGCCGCCGTCATGCCCGGTCCAGATGAGCCGGGGCTCCCAGGGATAATCGCGCAGCTTGCCATAGAGGAGCGCATCTTCGGGAGCCTGCAAGATCGGCCGAAACCCGCAGCGGCCTGCCGCAGTCAACGACTTGCAGTGCGCGATGGAACTGACCAGGTCGCTGCCGCGCAAATACCAGCGGTCGGCGCGGCTGGTGAATACATCGATTTCCAGCCGAACGGAGCGCAGGGCCGGGCGCAGATCATAGTCCGCCGGTACCGCCGGCGCGAGAAGAATGATGCGGTCGATCGTGTCAGGTGGCAGTTCGGCAGCGGCCGCCAAGGCCACCGCGCTGCCGGCGCTGTGGGCCACGAGGTAGATCGGTCGCTGCATGGAAGCCTGGCGAACCGAGGCGATTCGCTGTGCCAGGCTCTTGGCCATTTCGCAAATATGTTCCTGGTCAAGCTGGTCTGCCAGCACGCGGTAGTAACCGTGCGACCAGATAAATGTCTCCACGTGCAACGGAAGTTTTTCCGCTAGGATCCCTTGTCGGAAGGCATGCGACGTGGCGCGGAAATCTCCCGCCCCGTCGGCGACGAGAACCAAGCCTTCCGACGGCTTGAGAGAATCCGGCTGAGCAAGAGCGTGATGGTCCTGAGTGCAGGTGGTGCAACCGGAGAGCGCGCAAGAGCTGAGTAGCGCAAAAGGGATGACCAAGCAACGCAGTTTGCGCACTGAATAATTCCCTGGTAAGAAACGGCCTGGAACATCTGCTTATCGGCGCGAACCATTTAGCAAGTTCAGGCTTTCTTTGCAAGATTCGCTGGGCGCCAAGGGGTTGTGCCGAACTGGACTTGACGGAAAAGCACGTTCCATACATCCTTGCCGTTTCAGCCGGCCTTGCCCGGCCGGTGACGTGAACAGAACCGATTTCGAAAGGAAGTATCCACATGGCCAGTGTTCTCCAGCAGCTTCAAATCGGCCAGAAGGTTTGCATCAAGGAATCGGGTTCGATGTGCTATGTTGCGGTAGTCAGCGACGACCAACCTGGAATGGTCATTGCCGAACTGGCCCCAGAATACATTGTCTTCGAAGACGACGCCGCGGGCGTGCGAACGCGCATCCCTCTCTATCTCATCCGCAGCGGCGATCTGCCCCCGCAGCCGGTCCCGGCCGCTGCCTGAGCGAGACATGGCCAGCCTGTAAGCCCGGCGGCCAAGCCCTGAGCCATTACTTGGCCGCACCAAATCGTTTCTCGAAGTAAGCCTGCAAGGCCGTCCGTCCGTTTCGGGACACGGCGTCCGCGGTCCTTTCGCGCAGGCGCGCGTCATAACGATGCAAAGCCAATGCTGAGACGGCGGCCCAGGCGACCGCCTGTTCCGCGCTGCCCACGAGGTCCAAAAGAAACTCCGTGGCTGCCGGCAAGCGTAGCAGCGACACGGCCATCAAGATGGTTTCGCGCAGTCGGTCATCGCATTGCTTTTCCCAGAATGTCTTCAACACCTCCAAAGCCTCCCGGCGCCGTGTGTCTCCCAGCGCCAAGATGGCGGACTCTTGCACGCCGAGATCGACGGATTCCAGAAACTCCGCAACAAAAGTAACTCCGTCCGCGGGCGCTAATCTCAAAACGCCATTGAAGCACTCCGAGATGACGTCCGGCTCCGGATCGCCGATGCGGGCCTTGAGTCGGAGCAAAAGGCCGGCCGTTTCACTTTCTGAGTAAGCCAGGGCCTGCGCGGCTCCGGCTCGAGCCGTTTTCTCGGGATCGCAAAGCAGATCTACGAGCAGAGGCAGGACGTCCCTGGCATGCAGCCGGACCAGACCGAACGCGCAAGCCACGCGCAACGGCGCGGCCGTGTCTTGCTCTCCACCCCAAACCGGCTCAAATTGCACATAGCGTGCGCCTTTCCAGAAGATATCCTCCTCATCGAACTCAAGCTGGTTCAGTGCCTCGGCTAGAGCAAGCTTGGCTTTGCATAACTTGTCTGTCTTGACGGGGTTCTCGAAGAAGCGCTCGAATGCCGCAACCAAGGCCTGCGCCAACTCCGCGATGTGGGCCTCGCCGACAATCGTGGCAGCGTCGGCAACGACGAAATTTGATGCGTTACCCAAAGCGACGCGTAATTCCTTGACCGCTTCGGGACTCGAGGCCGCGCCGCGCAGCGCGCGCAGCCTGGCAAGCTTGGCTTCCAAGGACTGCCGTCCCTTTGCCATCACGAAGTCCTTAATGTAGTAGACCTGATCCTTAATGGGCTGTTAGTCACCGTATTCCAGCCGCTCCTGCACTACAAGTACCCGATTGACCCATTAAGCTTTGCACCCGTTAATCCTTGTGGCAGGGCCGGCGCTCCGATTAAAATGACCGCCGGCGCGGCAAGACTTCCTGCTTGCGGGAACTTTCCATGCCAAGGGAGATAAAAGCCATGACATTCTTCAAGCGCCTGTTTGGGCAAGGGGAAACAGAAGGGCAGGGGAGTAGGCCGGCTCAAGAGCCCGCTAGGGCGGCCCGGCTTCCCGGCCGGCTTGAGGCAAAACTGCAACAGGCGCTGGCGGACGCCGCGGAGAAGAAATCCGAGGCGCGTTTCCTTACGAGTGAGCGCCTTCGCCCGATCCTAGCATGCGTCGCCAACCAGGCCGGGCCGGAAGCGATGGCCGCGGCCCTGGAACAAGCTGCGCCCATGTCCGTGGCTTACTGGTTGCTGCTATGGCCCTTGATCGAGGCTGCCGCGGGAACGGCGCGCGGTCTGGATGCCCTCGCCGTGCAGGCGGCCGGCGCCTGCATGAATCTCGCGGACGAAGGCAATGTCCTGGAATCGTTTGGCATTTACGTGAAAGCGACGGCCAGGCAAAAGGAAATCCCCGAATTTGTCCGGCTTGCCCTCCAGCATACCGAGCGCTGCGCCGCCGACGCCCGCGCGCACGGCCGAGCAGCCATGGTGCTGAGCTGGCTCGGCAAAGACACGGAGGCACGTGCCGCCTTCGAGCAAGCCCTCAAGACCGCCAATGCGGACAGCCGCGTCATCAACACGTTTCTCGAAGCCAAACCGATCGATAGTTGGTATCCGGTCACGCCGGACGTGCGGACCATTTTAGGCTACTGGCAACGGACAGGCCTGGGTAGCGGCTAGGAGTGCAGATTGGCCGGGAGGTCTTTGCAAGACTGCTGCGCAGGGCCGATTAATCCGCGTCGAATACCGCACTGACGGCGACGGAGAACTGCGGCGATAGGACCGAGGTTGCCGATTCGCCGCGCCGGTAGGTGCCGGCTTCCTCATAAGCATCGCCGCGCAGGCGGAGGACAGTAATGGTTTTTGTTTGCGGATTGACAATCCAGTATTCCGGGACATGGGCCTCCGCATAGTCACCGCGCTTGTCAACCAGATCCCGTTCCGGCTTATCCTCGCTGACGACCTCCAGGGCGAGGTCGGCACCGACCCAGAAGCGGTCCTGCCGGCGCGGGTCGGAGGCAGAAAGGAGCAATAGGAGATCCGGCTCGCGGAATTTACCTTCCCGAATTCGCAGCCGCAAGGGGGCGAACTGCACATTACCACCGCGCGCGCTTTCAAAGAAATGGAAAAAGGCGACAAACAGAAACTTCAGCAACGTTTGGTGCTTGTCCGTCGGCATGGGAACTGGTTCCAAAAAGCCATCCGTAAACTCGACCAGCCGGTTCCTGTGATCGGTCAGAGTGAGATACGCTTCCTCGCTCCATTGGCCTTGGGGCGGAAGGATTTCTTCGAGCAGATCCTTCCATTCTCGGCAAGAAATATCGGTGCTGAGCGTCGATGGCGTTGCCATGGCTGTCTCGGGAATTGGTTTCTAAAGCTACCCCGTCAGGATTCGAACCTGAACAAAGAGAACCAAAATCTCTTGTGCTACCGTTACACTACGGGGTAGTGGGCTTCTGCCCGCGTAAACGCCTGGGTCTCTCCGGCCCACCTGGCTGCTCATAGCGACCGGGGAGACCACCCAAACTCAATCGCCGCCCTCCAACTGCACCAGGAAGGCCAGTTGTTCAAGCTGCACGGCCAGGTCAACCGAGACCAGGCTAACCCCCGGCGGCAACCGCAGCACTACCGGGGCGAAATTCAAAACGCCGCGTATGCCTGCAGCGGCCAGCACATCGGCCACCGACTGAGCAGCTTCTTGCGGAACGGTTAACAGACCTAACTCCGCTCCCGTGGCGGCAATCACGGCAGGCACCTGGTCGAGGGCGTGAATCGTCAGCCCTTCGAGGCGCTGGCCCACCTTTCCCGGGTCGGTGTCGAACAGGGCGACAATGCGGAAACCTTGCTGCGGAAAACCGCGATAGCGAAGCAAGGCCCGCGCCAGGTTGCCCACGCCTACCAGGGCCACCGACCATTCGCGATCGATGCCCAGGGCGCAGCGGATGGCCGCGATCAATTCTTGCGTGGGATAGCCGATGCCCGGGTGGCCAAGGTTGCCGAGATAAGCCAGGTCCTTGCGCACCTGGGCATCCGTCACGCCCAAGGCCTCGCCCAGGTGGCCGCTGGAGACCGTGTCGGCTCCTTCCCGCAAGAGTCCTTCCAGGCGGCGCAAGTACAGGCTCAAGCGTCCGACGCTGGCGCGCGAGAGACGCGGCTCCGTGCCGTTGGCCTCCCGATAATGGCCGCCTTTAGTCATGCTCCCAATACTTGGTCGCAAATGTCTGTTGCCGAACATCGCCTACGTCAGCGCGGGGCTGCTCTGGCGCCCGTTCTCGAAGTCTATCGGGTTGCGGCGAGGGGGTCAAGTTGCCTCGCGGTGTGTAGACCTTTCGCGGAGCGAAAGGCCTACACTAGACTCAGCTCGTGGCGTCGGCGGCCGTACGGAAACCGTTCCAGGGCTCGCGCGTTTCGGGGTTCCAGTGGACCTTCCGCGTGCAGCTCAGGACCTCCTGGCACTCGCGTGCCGTGCCGAAGCCGCCGCCCCTGTCCACTTTTTCAGGGAGCCTGCTTGCTCCGAGAACAGCGCGGACCTTATCGTCCAAGTGCGGATCACGCAGCAGGGGAATTTCCACGCAGAACCGGCCGAAGCCGAACCAGTACCAGTCGCTGGTCCAGTTGTTGACGTTGCCTGCCATGTCGTGGCAGCCATAGGGGCTCACGCCGTCGGCGAAAAGGCCGACCGGCGTGGTCCGGCCGATCTGCCAGTCGAAATTCGCCACCGCCGAGGTGGGCCAGTCCTCGCCCCACGGATAACGTCTGCCGTCGGTGCCGCGCGCCGCTTTCTCCCATTCCGCATCGGTCGGCAAACGCCGGCCGGCCCAGCGTGCGTAGGCATCGGCTTCGTACCAGCTAACACCGGCCACGGGCTGGTTGGCCCCGTCCCAGCCGGGCTCACGCCACAGGAGCGGCTCAAGGATGTGTTGCCGGCACTTCCACGCCCAACCCTCCGGCCGCCACCAGTGGGGCTGCTCGTAGCCGCCAGCGGCAATGAATCTGGCGAAGCGATCGTTGGTAAGGGGATAGATGTCGATCCAGTAATCAGAGAGGAAAACCTCGCGCTGCGGTTTTTCGTGGTCCTCGGCAAGAAAATCCTTATCCGGCTGGCCCATCAAGAATGGGCCTGCCGAAATCAGGACCATGGGAGAGCCGTCGGCTGGGTGTTCAAAAGATTCCGCGCGCATGGCAGCGAACCGGCAATACGAACTCTGGGACATATTCAGCATAACGCAGCAAGTAGGGTGCGTCGAGTCTGCGACGACGATCTATGTTCCTCGTGGGCGATTCGAAGACACTGATGCGATTCGAAGACCCCGGCCGCCGCCACCGGGCTCGTCCCGGTGGAGCCGCCGATTGGCGGCCAGAATGATTCTTCCTCTTCCTTTCGCCACCACCGGGGCTTGTCCCCGTGGGGCGGTGATTGATCATCGCTCCACGGGGACAAGCCCCGGTGGTGGCGGCTGATCTAGAGAAGGTTGCGTCTGGCTGCCAATCAGCACTCCACTGGGACAAGCCCAGTGGTGGCCGAGCGCTGGCTATATGAGTGGTGCTACTTGCCTCGCGCGTGACCCGTGCGCGGGTCGATGTTCAGGTTTAGCTGCTCGGCGGTTTCCGTGTAGAAGACGTAACCGTTCATCATCTCATGCCGCGTCTGTGGGCCGTCGCGCACCGTGGCGGTCGGGTCGGGATTGTACGGGTTGAACGAAGAGTTATCGTAATGGGCCACGCATTCGAGGCGCGTGCCTTTGGGGAATTGCTTCTTGCCCGGATCCCAGACATAGGGCATCTGCCAGTCGAAATTGTAATTCGGGACCAGCAGCAGTGTCTCCGTGGTGCCGTCCGGGTAGTGCGCGCGGAAGGTCATGTCCTTGCCGCGCAGATGCATGTGCACGAACAGACCAATGCCCGTGACGTCGCTGTCGAATACCTTGGTGTCTTTGACCGGGTAAGCGGGCGCCCCGGGCGGAATGGTGAACTTGTTATCGACCAGGACCTTGTGCCGGATCTGCTTCTGGATCAGACCGCGGGCATACTTGAAACCGACGCGGATCTGGCATTTCTCTTCCTTGCCGGTTGTGACGTAGTGGATTTGCAGGACAAGTCCGGCTCCCCTGGGAATCTTGAAGCCGACACCATGATCGAGAATCATCGGCGAGCCGCCGGGCACCGTGCCGGTGATGAAGTTGGATTGCTTGAAGCCTTCGCCGGGAATGAAGTACGCCATGTTGCAATGGTGTAGCGCGCGCGGGTTATCGGGGAGAATCTGGATGCCCTGCATCCATGTGTCGCTGAGAAAGAGGTAGGGAAGAATGACATACTTGTACTCAATCTCGCCGGAGGCAGGTAGGTCATGCTTGGGTGCCGGGACGATCAGGTCCGGTTCGCCGATCAGCCATTTGCTCTGCTTGGGATCGGGCTGGGCGATGGGGAACTTCTTCACGTCGCCTTCCGGCATGCCGGTGCGAATCCAGTCCTGGAGCAGGTCGCTTTCGTCGGGACTCAGGCCGCGCTGGTTGATGAAGTGGCCGGAGTCGTGGCTGGCGTACCAGGGCGGCATGCGTCCCTCGGCGACCACCTCCGCGATCGTGCTCGCCTTGGCGGCCACCTGGTTGTACGTGATCAGCGAGAACGGCGCCGCCGTGCCCGGCCGGTGGCATTCCTGGCAGTGCTTGCGCAGCAGGGGAGCGATGTGCTCGGCAAACGTGACATTCCTCTTCGGGGACCGGGACTCCGGCAGACTGATCAGACAGCCGTCTACGGGAGTTTCCTTGACCGCTACCTCCCGGCCTGCCAGGACAGCATCGATGGCCTCTTGCAGATCGTGCCGCGTGGCGGCGGCGCGCGTGCCGCCGAGACGATACTGGTTGTCGATCCGTCCGCGGTAGCGCAGGCGGCGCTGCTCGTCGAGGACAACGACGGCCGGCGTGCGCTCCACGCCGAGTGCGCGGACGCCGTCCCCGGTGAAGTCTTTTACGAACGGAAACTCCATGTCGTGACGCACTGCCTGCGCGGCGACCGCGAGAATGGAATCATCCGCGCCCACATCGATGGCAACAAACTGAACGCCTTTGGCACGATACTCTTTCTCCAGCCGGCGGAGTTCCGGCAAGTAGCGTTGCACCACCGGGCAGGTTGCCGTCGTGAATATCAGCACAAATGCTTTTTTCTTTTGAAAATCGTCCAGGGAGCGGGGAAGGTAGTGGATGTCCTTGAAGTTCAGGTTGGCGATGCGGTCGCCGATTTTGACTTGCTGGTTGCCGGCTTCAGCAGAATGACTGAAAAGCACCGCGACAAGAACCAGGGAAGAGATGAGGATCGGCGGACGCATGGGTTTCATCGGCAGTCTCCTGGAGAGGCACATATCTGAGGAAACACGATAGCACAGCCACTCCAGCACGTCAAAGCCCGGAGCACCAACCGGACTCACGACGTCGAAGGCCGGGACTCTTAGTGCAGTTTTCCGAAGTGAGCAACGACGCTTACTTGATTATTGCACGGCAGACGACTGTGTCTCCCCAGCCAGGATCGCAAGTCCGGCCGCCACGATGACGCAAATACCGCCCACGATCATGACATAGGCCGTGATGCCTTTGCCCTCGTTGAGCACCGTGCCGATCTGGTCGCGATTTTGCATCAACACACCGATGAACCTGCCCACCAGGGCCAGGGAAATGACCAGGGCCCCGCCCAGGGACCAGCTTGGCTTGCCGAAAACGCCACCGGCACACAGCAGCAACAACACTCCCGCGATGCCGCCGGCGATCAGGGAGGCGTTGCTCCCTTTGGTGAAGCCGATGTAGCCGCCGACAATTGAAATCACGCCGTAGAGTGCCGTGAGGGCCGCGGCGATGACCTGAACGGTCGGAGTGGTATTCATGGCTGCTCCTTCGAGTGTTGGCCCGGCTTCCCGTCGCTAGCGAAAGCTGCGGCATTTCTACGGAATTAGGCCGGCGCGAACAAGGGAAGGATCGTGGATCCGCTTCCCAGGCAACCGGCGGAAGAGGCCCGAAATGAGTTTGCCAGTTTGCCAGGTGAGTTTGCCACAGTTGGCAAACTCAGTTGCCGACGTAACGGCGTACGGCTGTGCAAGCTGCGTCCGAAAAAGAATTGAGTTTGCCAGTTTGCCACCTTTTTTGAGCCGGGGGTGCGGCGTAGTTCGCCCGCCAACTGACCTGGCGGACTATGGCGAAGTTGAAAAAAGTTGCCGAATTCTTGCCGCAACCTTCGGAATCCTCTTGATGGTAAGCGCGCTTTATGCATCGCCAGCATCAAGATGGCCAAGGGTTGGCCATCTTCGCCGTGGTGCAGAATTCTGCACTACGGGAGCCGATGACTTGCCGTGCCCGGTGAGTTTGCCAGTTTGCCAATCATGTTGCTGCGTCGTCGATATATAACGGGTATAAGGCGATTGCCTGGCGAGTGCCCGACCTGTCATGGGTGCCATTGATCGTGAACGATGCGTCCCAGGTCCCTGGTCCCGAAGCCGTGCGGCGGTTTGCCAGCACGCGCTGGAGCATCGTCATGGCCGCGGCTCAACGGGATTCGCCCGAGTCGGAAGCGGCCCTGGCAACCTTGTGCCGGCAGTACTGGTATCCGCTCTATGCCTACGCCCGGCGGCGCTTGCCTGATGCAGAAGACGCGCGGGACCTGACCCAGGAATTCTTCGCCCGGCTGCTGGAGAAGGACTACCTACGGCAGGCGGACCAGCAGCGCGGCAGGTTCCGCTCGTTTCTGTTGACGGCCTTCCAGCACTTCCTGGCCAAGGAGCACGAACGGGCCAATGCCCGGAAACGAGGCGGTGGCCGCCGGGCCCTGTCGCTCGATTTTGACCGCGGCGAACAGCGTTACCACCGGGAGCCGAGCCACGAGACGACGCCGGAGGCCCTCTACGAGCGCGGCTGGGCCTTGATGTTGCTGGAACAAGGGCTGACCCGGCTGCGCGAGGAGTATGCCGGTCTGGGCAAGCAGCAGCTGTTCGACTGCTTGAAAGGGACGCTCACCGCTGGGGAAACGCCCAGGCCGTACGCGGAACTGGCCGCCGAACTGGGCATGAGTGCCGAGGCGCTCAAGGTGGCCGTCCATCGCCTCCGGCGGCGTTATGGCGAGCTGGTCCGGTCCGAGATCGCACACACCGTCACGACGACCGGGGAGATCGAGGACGAAGTCCGCAACCTGTTTGCCGCCGTCCGGGCAAAAAAATCGTGAGCCGGCTGTAACCGGCGCCAGTATTTCCGTCAGAATAAGGGGTGCTGGACAAGATGCGCACCTCGTTCCCAGGCTCTGCCTGGGAACGCACTGTACCAGAGGCTCCGCCTCGTGAGGCAGAGCCTCCAAGACAGTGGGTTTCCCAGGCAGAGCCTGGGAACCAGGAGCAGGCACGTGGGCGGGTTTTGTGATCCTGCCCCCACCCACCATCGCAACCTATGGAAAAAAGGGGAAAGGTCATGACGGAAGCCCCGTGCTGTCCTGGGTGTAAAGGGGAGCTGCCCGCCGATGCACCGGAGGGGCTGTGCCCGCAATGCCTGTACCAGGGGATCATCGAGGGCCGGGATGAGGCCGAGACACCCGTTCCCGGCCGGACACCGCCGACGGGGTTCGTGGCGCCGGCGCCGGCCGAGCTGGGCCGGCACTTTCCCCAGTTCGATGTGCTGCAGTTGCTGGGGCAGGGCGGCATGGGCGCCGTGTACAAGGCCCGGCAGACGAAGCTGGACCGCCTGGTGGCCGTCAAGATTCTGCCCCCCGAGGTGGCCCGCGACCCGGCCTTCGCCGAACGCTTCACGCGGGAAGCCCAGTCGCTGGCCCGGCTCAATCATGCGCACATTGTCACCGTCCACGATTTCGGTGACGTGGACGGGCTTTACTACTTCACCATGGAGTACGTGGACGGCCGTAATCTGCGCGACCTTTTGCAGGCCGGCGCCTTGCCGGTAGCGCAGATCCTGGACATCGTGCCGCAGCTCTGCGACGCCTTGCAATACGCGCACGACGAGGGACTCGTCCACCGGGACATCAAACCGGAGAACATCCTCCTGGACAGGAAAGGGCGCGTGAAGATCGCCGACTTCGGCCTGGCCAAGCTGGTGGGACTGACGCCGATGTACCTGACGCTGACCGGCACGCATGAAGTGATGGGCACGCTGCTGTACATGGCGCCCGAGCAGATGAAGCATGCCCGGACCGTGGACCACCGCGCGGATATCTATTCGCTGGGCGTGGTGCTTTACGAGATGCTGACCGGGGAACTGCCCCTGGGCCGGTTCGCGCCGCCGTCGCACAAGGCAGCCGTGGACGAGCGCGTCGATCAGGTCGTGCTCCGCGCCCTGGCGCGGGAGCCTGGCGAGCGTTACCAGGACGCGGGCGCATTCAAGCATGACGTCGAAACGGCGCTAGCGGTGGCGGCAACAGGCGCGTCGCGCTACGCCGGCGCGCGGAGAACGGGGCAGCCGCCGGCGACCCAGGGAAAGCGCGTTTGGCCCAGCGCTCGCTTTCACATCCAAACCCCGGGAGGTGCAGTGGCGGCGCGCGGATTGATGTGTCGGGACGAAGAGTCATTAATTCTCGGCTTCGAGTTTGTCAAGAAGAGTGTCCTGAAGAAGTTCAAGGACTTCCTGGCAGAGCCGGGGCAACCTCAGGAAGTGCGCATTCCCCTGCACGAGATTGCCTCGCTCGCGCCGGGCTGGGGTTGGGGCAGGCCGCCGCACTCGCTGATCCTGAAGGTCCGGCGCCTGACCACTCTGGCTGGCATGCCGGGGACTCAACAGGGACAGGTGGAGCTTTTCATCCCCCGCGAAGATCGCCCGGCGGTGCGGCGTCTGGTCGAGAGCCTTGCCCAGCTGATGTGCGAGAGCGGTTGGCCGGATCCGACCGGAACGCTCTTCGACCGCGACCAGGTACGGTCGGAAATCAGCGTACCGGCGACCGGTCTGCTCTTGACCGGGGTGCTGACGCTTTTTTCCTGGGTTGTCGCCGGTCTCCTCCTGGCCACCGTCAAACGGAATGGGGAGATTGCCGGCATTTCGTTGGTGATGATGGCATTCGCCGGTGTGCTGATCAGCGCCGCCTCCGGCGTGCTGATTGCCGGTGGCATGAAGATGCGGCGGTTCCGCTGGTACCCGCTGGCCGCGACGGCGGCGATAGCGGCCATGATTCCGTGGTCTCCTGCCTGGTTGGTCGGCCTGCCCTTCGGCATCTGGGCCTGCATCGTCCTGGGAAGGCCGGCGGTGGTCGAGGTGTTTTTGAGCGCCGAGCGAGGCGTCCCGTTGGCGCCGGTCGTGACTCCGAAGCGCAGAGGCTTTGTCGCGGGACGCTTCCTGTCGCTGGTTCACTCCATCGGTCGATTCGTAATGCCGACTCTTCCTGGGCGAAAGAATGCGGCGGCCGATCCTCAAGCGGGGCAGTCCTCGATCCAGAGTCCCGTACCGAGGCAGACCGTGGATTATCCCCGCGAGTGCTGACCGGGGGCTACCTGGCAGTGACTCCTTCAGGCGCGCCGGGCACGACTGGCGGCGCGTGCGCCGGCAAACAATCCTTTCCTTCCCCCCCGGCAGATGTCCCCCGGTCGGCGTCCTTCGGCATAAGGCTGGTCAACCGGGACAGCGCATAGTAGAGGCGTCCCGGATTGATGTCGCAGCGCTTGACGATCGGATACTGGTCCAGCCCAAGGCGGGCATTCAGCCAGTCATGCGTCTTGTCCGGATGAATAAGCACCTTTGCCTCGTGGAGGCGCGCGACCACGATGCGCGTCGCGGAATCACCGAACCAGAGCAGCGGATAGCGGCTGCGCTGGTAGACGGGATCCATGTCCGTGATGGCGTGAATGCAATCACAGGCGTTCCCTTTATGGGCGGCTTCACCGACGTTGTCGGTGCACTGATAGCCGATGATGCCGCTCTCCAGGAATTGCTTTTGCATGAGGAAGCGTACGTTTAGCCGCGGGATGCACTCATACGGGCCCCATTCCGAGACGCGTTCTTTTTCTCCCAGAGCGTAGCGAATCGTGTCGTGGAGCTCCAGGTTCACGGGCGCCACGGGGTGAAAATAATAAGGATGAATGACCCGGCTTGCCGGCATCCAGCTAATGGTATGGCTCTCAATCTGTTGCTCCTTGCCATCGTCCGCTTCCTTCACATGGACGACGGTCACCCAGGAGTGCGACCGGCGGGGAATGCGGATGGGGGTCGACTGCGAAGCGAAGAGCATGATATAAAAATGTTCCCCCGGCGGCGGCTCCTCCAGTCCAACCCGCGGCAGATCTTTGGCAGGGGTCGGGGGACGGACGGCAGACGTAGCGCAGCCCATCAGCCCGGACAGGACCGCGACGGCGAGCCATCTTCCATGATGCAGTCGTTTCATGACATCCTCGGCACGCAAAGCAACACGATCTCGAATTATGGAATGTATTAGCTTTGTCGTGATTGAGGCAGGTATCGGATAACAGGAAGCTAAGGCAAGCCTGGCTGCTTTTCGTTGACTTCATGGATTTGTCGGCACAGATTTCCCCCCCCTTTGGTTCGTCCGTGCCTGCAGGCGACCAGCGCAGCTTGCCAGGAAAAGCATCACACGGCTATCCGCCGTTCTCCGCAGACTCCGCCCATCTTGTTACGGCATGTGGCAGTATTCGCAGCAGTCGTGTGGCCCGTTTGGGAATCCTGGTTCGAGCTTGCTGTCCATGCCTTTCAGGGAAGCAACCTGCGGCGGGTAACAGGGTCAAGTATGGGGCCATACAGGGCCACCGTGGCCCTGTATGATTAAAGACACAAATACAGTTATTGCATAGGCTTGCGCCACTCAGAAGGCAACGGGGCCAACGGGCCAGCAATTTTTTGCATCGTGCGACAATCCGGGTTGCGAAATGTCCGCCTCAATAGTCTGCGCGACTTCCGTGAACCAAGCAGAAAACGAAGGCGCTAACAACTGCCGTCTCGATGTCTCGTGATTCATCGTGATTACCTGGCCTCTAGTGCCGCCTGGCGCGGGCGCAAGATCAAGGCAGATGGAATCGCCGCCCCCGTTGGATGCGAACGGAAGCCAGCCCGGGTGCCACCAAGCGCCCTGGATGCCAGTCTCAGGGCTGCTTTCCTTACCTTTGAACTCGCCGTTGTCAACAAGGCTCTTCCACGATTTCCATTCACTAATAATGGCCTTGGTCGGCATCAGGAAATAGCCTTCTTCGTTCTCTGCGATAGCCGGAATCAAGTCGCCCCCGCCCTGTTGGCCATTGTGAATTCCGTAAGCAGCCTTGAAATCCTCGGGCAATTCCTTGCCAACCGTCTGCGCGAGGCGCGTCAAGTCCTGGGCGCCGGCGCCGGCTGCCAGCAGCACCTCGACAATGTCCGCGTGCCCTCCCTCCGCGGCCCACATTAACGCAGACCTTTTGGACTTGGTAGTGGCGTTGACATTGGCCCCCGCCTGCAGGAGCAGTTTGACCAACTCCGGCCTGCCCCGTTGCGCGGCATCGGTTATTGGCAGATCTCCGGAACTATCCTGTTGATTCACCGGGACACCGGCCGCGATCAGCTCCTTAACCTTGCCGACATCGCCCGAAGACACGGCCAGAACCAGTGCATTGCTGTCGTTTGCCATATTCAAGTCCTCAAATTTGGCTTGCTGTGGACCGATGCCCGACAAGAAATAAGGAGACATGGATGGCTGAGCATTGGAACGCCGATACCGCCAAGCCTTCTCCAAGTGTAGTACAGGATTGAGCAAGGGAACGTTCTGCCTTCAGGCTTATGAAGGCTTACGCTCCCGCGGAACGGCTGGTTCGAGACTGGCTGTAACGAGCAAAAGAAAGACTGCCATATGGGAATGGCCAAAACAACGAAGGACGTACCTTCCACGGTCCGTCGTGAGACGGCTTTTTAAAGAGTGCGGGGATCGCCTTGCGGATTCACGAGCCATCCTCTTTCGTCTGTGT
>Ga0185299_10000213_pt1 | contig 174195 bp, 185 predicted proteins | sample PaiPotPPA55metaG_FD_128002 | JGI IMG/M metagenome (GOLD analysis project Ga0185299, IMG submission 128002) | Iron sulfur acid spring bacterial and archeal communities from Banff, Canada, to study Microbial Dark Matter (Phase II) - Paint Pots PPA... ...
CCATGCCGCCGGTGTTGGGTCCCAGATCGCCGTCGCCGACGCGCTTGTAGTCGCGCGCGAGTGCCAGCAGCACCGAGCGGGTGCTGCCGTCGCAGAGGGCGAACGCGGAGAACTCCGGACCTGCGAGGTATTCCTCGATCACTACTCTGTCGCAGTCCGCGGCGTGTGCGCAGGCGGCATCGATGTCGTCGGTCACCAGGACGCCCTTACCTGCGGCCAGTCCGTCGTCCTTGACGACATAGGGTGCGCCGAATTCGGTGAGTGCGGCCTGCACCTGGGTAGCGGTGGTGCAGGTGCGTGATTTCGCGGTCGGGATCCCCGCCGCGTGCATCACGTCCTTGGCGAAGGTTTTGGAGCCCTCGATCCGCGCGGCGGCCCGTGTGGGGCCGAAGCACGGGATCCCCGCTGCGCGTACAGCATCGGCGACTCCGGCGATCAGGGGCGCTTCGGGACCGACCACGACGAGATCGGCGCCGAGATCGACCGCTAGGGCAGCCACCGCGTCGCCGTCGCACGCGTCGACCCGATGACATCGCGCGATTGCCGCGATGCCGGGGTTGCCTGGAGCGGCGTGCAGTGTGGTTACCTCGGGGTCACGCGAGAGGGCCTTGAGGATGGCGTGCTCGCGGCCTCCGGGACCGACAACGAGGATCTTCACAGGCGTATTCATCCCTTGCTGGTAGTGGGCACCCTGTCCGGGGCCTTATCGGTAGCGGCGAAGAACTGCGTCGAGCGTATCGAGCCCCCACGCGAGTTCTTCTTCGGTCAGGTTGAGCGGCGGGGTGAACCGCAGCACGCGTTCTGCCACGACCGACAGCAGTAAGCCTTGCTCACGCAGCTGCGTGAGCAAGTGGTGGGGGTCGACCCCGGCGCCGAGCTCGAGGCCCTGCAAGAGTCCTCGGCCGCGGGCAGCAGTGACGGGCACAGCGCTGTCGGCGACGAGTTCACCCAGCCGGTGGGCCAGTATCTGCCCGAGGCGTTCGACGTTTCCCGGGATGTCCTCGGCGTCAAAGATTTTCAGCACTGTTCGCGCGGCGGCGGCGGCCACGGGGTTGCCGCCGAAGGTGCTGGCGTGGCTGCCCGCGGGCAGTCCGCCAGCGAGGGCTTCTCGCGCCAGGACCGCCCCCATCGGCAGGCCGGCGGCGATGCCTTTGGCCACAGAGCAGGCGTCGGGGATCACTCCGCTGTGCGCGAGGGACAACAAGGGCCCGGTGCGGCAGATGCCGGTTTGCACTTCGTCGATCAGCAGCAGTGTGCCGTAGCGGTCGCATAGATCGCGCAGGCCCCGCAGGTACAGGTCATCGGCCACCAGGATGCCGGCCTCGGCTTGGATCGTCTCGACGATCACTGCGGCGGTGTCGGTGCTGATCGCCCCGGCGACGGCGTTGAGGCTGTTGAACGGCACGTGCGTGACGCCCGACAGGTGGGGGCCGGTTCCGATCTTGTGTTTGGTGCGGCCGGTCAATGCCAGTGCGCCGTAGGTGCGTCCGTGGAATCCGGTGGTTGTGGAGATGATGTGGGATCGGGGTTCCCCGCGCTCGTGGAAGTGCCGGCGGGCCAGTTTGAGCAGGGTTTCGTTGGCCTCGGAGCCGCTGTTGCAGAAGAAGACGCGGTCGAAGGGTGTGCTTTCACACAGTTGTTCTGCCAGGAGAATTGTTTGGCGGTTGTGAACGAGGTTGGAGGAGTGGACAATTCGTGCGGCTTGGTCGGCGATCGCGGTGGTGATGTGTGGGTGGGCGTAGCCGAGGGAGCTGACTGCGTTGCCTGCGGTGAAGTCCAAGTAGCGGGTGCCCTCGACGGTGAACAGGTGACGGCCGCGTCCTCTGTCGATGACGATCGGTGTCGGTGTGTAGGCCGGGAAGCTCGTGCGGTGCGCGGTCGCCAGCAGTGTGGCGCTCACCTCGCTGGTGCGGCCGTCTTCGAGTGCGGTGTCGGGCAGGGCGATGCGGGGGTGTTCGATGTCGTTGTGGCTCATGTGAACTCCGGTGCGGTGTCGGCCAGCTTCAGGTGTTCGTAGATGGCTCGGGCGATGAGTCGGTTGGCGCGGTCGCTGGGGTGGGGGCCGAGTTTGCCGCGGGCATACAGGCCCGCCGGGGCGGGTTCGGCGCGGAAAGCGGCGGTGAGATCGATGACCGGCAACACCGTGTCCATCGTGCGGTAGAACGCTTCGTGCGCGCCCGGGGCGCGGGCCAGGTCCGCGGGCTGCGGGATGATGACCAGGGCGGGCTGCTTTCCCGCGGCCGCGCATGTTTGGGCGAACCGGCCGATCAGCGCTTCGAGCAGCATTGTCGAGTCGTGTTCGGTGTAGAGGCGTGCGGTGAGTGCGTGGTTGTCGCGTACGACGACCTCGAACGCGCGCCTGAACCCGCGGGCTGGCTGGCCGGTGAGTTGGCCGGCGGTGAGATGGAACAGGATCGGCAGGTGCCGGCGCGGGCGTGTGAGCAGGTGCAGGCTGTAGGGGAAGCCGAGCAGGTCGCGGCGGAACTTGCGGTGGTAGAACGGGTCGATCGCCTGCAGGTGCGGCAGGTGCGGGCGGTAGTGCAGGTAGTCCTCGCGCTGTCGGATCACGCTGGGCTGCACGACAAGCCGCCCGTCGCGGATCTCGAAGCGCGGTTTGAATGCCAGGGTGTTGCCGTACTCGAAGTAGTGTTTCCACGCGGACTGGATGCGGGCGATGGTCTCGGGCACCACACCCATCACGACCAGGCGCGCGTCCAGGCCAGGCAGTTCCCGCTCCAGCCGCAGTAGCGCCTGGTCCAGGCCGTAGTTCCCGACGCCATAGTTGGCGACGTTGCTGCCTGTGAGTTGAGAGAGGTGGTGGGGCCAGGTCTGGTCATCCTCGACGAGGCGGCAGAAGGTGAAGCTGTCCCCGAAGCATGCGATAGGAGCCGACCAGCTGTCGCGGTGGGCGGGGTTGGTGCGTCGTGCACGTCCGTCGACGCTGTAGCTGGTGAGGCCGTGTTCGGTGATCTCGGTGCCACCCTCCCCGGGTCTGCGGCACCACCCCAGTTCGGGGTCGAAGGATCGGTGGGCGCGCACCGTCGCTGCGCTCAGGGTGGGTGTGAGGTCTGCGCGGGTGATCAGCCACGGGAACCGGCGACGATGCCAGCGCGTCAACGCCGCCGCGGCGAGCTCGGTCGCGGCCACAGCGAGGATCGCCCGGATCATCGCGGCTCCAGCACGTGGTCGAGGATCGCGTTGACCAAGACGTGCGGGCCGCCGGAACGCCCCGAGGAATCCAGAATCAGATCCGGGGCGAGCGGGCGGGGGAAGGCGATGTCGACGCCGACGACGTTGGTCTGCTCGCCGGCGTCGGCTGCGGCGTACAAGCCTTTGGTGTCCCGTGCTCGCAGGACCTCCATCGGGGCGTCCAGGAAGATCTCGCGGTAGTCGGTGAAGGTGGCGCGGTTCCATGCCTGCCAGTCGGGGAAGATCGACAACACCGCGGCGATGACGTCGATGCCCTGCTGGTCGAGCATCGCGCACAGGCGCGAGATCCGGCCGGCGTTGATCGCGCGCCCGGCGATATCGTGGCCGGGCTGATCGCCCCAGACCTCGCGCAACTGATCACCATCGAGGTACACCAGCCCAGGACGTCGCGCACGCAACTCGGTGGCCAGCGAACGCCCGACGGTGCTCTTGCCGGCTCCGCTCATCCCTATCAACCAGATGATCATGTGAGACCCTCGTATCGGCGGCCGGAGGCCGCCGCCGCCGCTGCGGCCGATGGTGCGTTGTAGAGCGCGAGGTCGCTGGGCTGATCGAGTTCGCCCCACGGGCCCTGGCGGGCGACGGCGAGGATCTGTTCGCCGGATCCGATCAGCTCGCCCAGCAGCGAGGTCATGTCCAGCTGATCCCGAGCGGTCGGCGCCAGTGCGGCCAGGTGCTGCTCGACCCGTGTCCACACCGCCGGGGTGAAGCGCAGCAGTCCCATGTACTGGCCTTGGATCTCCTGGGTGCTCGCGGCGCGGCCACCGATCTCCGATACCGTTGCATCGGAGCGCAACCGGAAAGCTTCGGCATCGCAGAGCGGGTCTGCGAACCGCCGCGACCACAACGCCAGCCAATGGGGGTCGTAGGCGATGGCGAGTTCGCCGGGCGCGGCGATCAGGGAACGTACCGTTTCGGCGGTGTAGAAGATGTCGCCGTAGACCACCACACATGCTGTGGTTCGCAGCCATTCGTGCGCGGTGGTCAGCGAGACGACCATGTTGGTTTCCGCCCAGCGCGGTGCGTGGAAATCCCGTGTCAGCAGCCCGCTCAGCGCGTCGGCGCGGTAACCGGTGACGATGGCGATCTCATCGACACCGGCTGCGGCCAGCGCGTCGCGGTGTCGGTCCAGCAGCGTGGTGCCGTCCAGGGGAATCAGGCATTTGGGTCGATCATCGGTGTAGGTACCCATCCGGCGCCCGCGCCCCGCAGCCAGGATCACCGCGCGCATGACGCGCTCGTGAAGTGGTTCCGGAACAGGGTCAGGTCGGGGCCGGTGGGTTCGGTGACGCGTTCGGGATGCCACATGATCCCTGCCAGCCGCAGCTCGCGAGAGTCGACCGCCTCCACTACTCCGTCCTGGGCGCGGGCCCGGACCTGTAGGGGCGCCGGGCACTCTCGTACCGCCCATTGGTGGTAGCTATTGACGGTTCGCCGCGTCCCGTCGACATCGATGTCGTGCTCGACTGCGGTGTGGTCCTGCACGCGGACAAGGTCGGCGTTGTAGTGGTGCAGCAGCATTTGCATGCCGCGGCAGACACCGAGGATCGGGATCTGCCGGTGCAGCGCCCACGTGATGAGCAGTTCCTCGACCTCGTCGCGTTCGGGTGCGTGTCCGCCGTACGCGGCGAGGTCGACACCCCCGCTCAGCAGCACTCCCGCGGCCGGGACGGTGGTGAGTAGCTGGCGTGCGGTGGCGCAATGGTTGGGGACCGGGACCGGTAACAGCCCGCACATCGCGAGGAACGTCGACCACCGGTGATCGAGGCTGTCGCGGCGCTCGCCGGACTGGGGGTCCTCGGTGACGTTCTGGGAGATCAGGATTGGTGTCATCATTGCAGGACCTCGATTCGCTGGTTGATGCCGTCGATGCAAACCACACGCGCGCCGAGCAGCTTCTGATAGGTGGTGTCGCCGACGCCCAGGACTGCGGGCACGCCGGTCTGGTGGGCTCGGATCGCCATGTGGGAGTTGACGCCGCCGTAGGCGGTGATGACTCCGGCGATGTCGTGGGAGTAGATCCAGTCGTAGCCCGGGTCGCCGCTGGGCAGCAACAAGATCTTCCCTTCGATCGCCTCACCGGCTTGCAGGCAGATGATCGGCGCGGTCACCGAGAGTTGGGTGATGAAGCTGGGGGCTGTAGGGGGCTGGTGGAACGCGAACACGTCCTCGGGGGCAATCAGCAACGGCGGCAGCACGATCCGCCGTGACAGGGCGTGTGCTGCGCGTGCGTCCTGGACCGCCCGCCGCAGCCGCACGGGTGTCCACATCGTCCCCTGATAGAGATCTTCCAGGACCCGGACATCGAGGTAGGAACAGTCATCGGGCGTCAGGCCGCGTTCGGCCCCCGCAGCGCCGATGCTCACCAACGCATCCGAGAGGTGACGGGTGAAGGCGAACTTCGCGTCCTCGCGCCCGATGATCCCCTCACCGATGAACCGCAGCAGCTCACGCCCGTCATACTCCAGTCCGGCCGCGGCCGCCGCCGAATCCAGCGCCCGCAGCTGGGACACCGACGGGTCGAACGGCTGGACGCTGGGCAGGTGTGGTTCGGTGCAGCCGGTGAAGTACAGGTGCGGCGCCTGGTCGTAGCGCGGTGAGCAGATGTTGTAGGTGCCGGGCCGCAGGTGACCGTAGCGGGTCAGGAAGTCCTTGTCGCACAGGGCCGCACGGTCGCGCACCATCTGGTTGGTGACGGTGTCCAGGCCTGAGAGCAACTGATCGGCCTCGCGCGTGGACAGGATTCCCGTGCGCACGATTGATCGCAGCAACTCGACCGCGACAAACCCCAAGCGCGCGTACCCGGCGAAAGCCGGGGTGCCGTACCGGACACAGTCCTGCAACAGCCAGCGTGCGTGAGTGACAGGATCCAGGTCGAGTTGCCCGATGCTCGCGTGCCGGTCTCTCAGCGTGAGCAGACGCGCGTCATCCGCGAGGCGCGCGGGATGGCCGGGGTCCAGGATGCGGTTCGTGAGCCGGCGCAGGCTCTGGGCCAGCGCGTCGTGTTCGTCGCTGCTCAAGACACTTCCGAGCCGGGCCCGTGATTGCTGGGCGGTGTCGAGCATGGCGCAGGACATGACGACCTCGAACTCGACCCGATCGTGCAGAGTCGGGTCCGCGGCGAGCCGGTCCAGCTGCGCGTCGATGATGCGGGTGGCGATGGGTTCGGCAAGGTCGGCCGGCAGCAGCGAGTTGAAGCTGGCCCGCACGTCGATATAGGGCAGCCCGTGGATGTCGACCATCAGCGGGCAACCGCACACGTCGCGGTATCCCCACCGGTGGCGTGATTCGGCCCACACCCGGTCGGTGACCAGCAGCCGATACAAACTCAACGCCAGCGGCGGCGGCCGGACACCGATGATCTCCGCGGGGTTCCAGTCCGGCATGATTCCCAGCGCTGTGCGATGGCCCAGCAGGACAGGATGATCGGGGCTCTGGGAGAGCTTGTCCGCCGCGTCGAGCAGAGCATCGTGGTGGGCTCGCGTGCGCGCCGGCGCCGCGACCTGAGCGGGCAGGCGACGCACCTGCAGCAGGTAGAGGGTTCCCTCGTCGTCGAAGGCGAACTCGATATCGAGCAGAGGTTCACCGGTCAGCGACTCGAGCTCACGAGCCAGCGCCAGCACCTGGTTCAGCCGCTGGTCACCGACGGAAATCTGCGCATGCTTCCAGTAGTAGAACGTGCGCAGATCCGCGGAACCGCTGCCGCTGGTCACCGCGGTGGTATCGGTGCCGAGGTGGTAGTTCACGACGATGTAGGCCCCGCCGGTACCGGGGTCACCGGTGAAGGCGACACCGCTGCAGCTCACCGCGGCGACCATGGGCTGGACCAAGATCTGATCGGCGGGATCGATCCTGCGATGGCCCCGGTCGGTGTAGGACAACACCACACGATCGGCCGCTGCAGCCAGCTCGCCCCGGCCCGTCACCGCGGTGACCGAGGTATACCGGCCTGCCTGCTGGGTGTCGGCGGCGTCTTCTGTGATCGTGCTGCTGCGCACTATCAGCGGGCTTCGTGCCCAGGGATGGGCCACAAGTTCGTCGAGGAGCTCCTCACGGCGCTCTGTCCAGTCCGCGACGGTGAAATGTGCGAGCGGGAGCACCCGGGCATGGCGCAGCAGCGGTGCCAGGGTGTGCAAGGTTTCCGCTTTGGTCCCGAAAGCGGCGAAGGGCTGCGCGGCCGGTTCGGCTACCGACGGTCTCATCGCGGGCTTCCTTCCTTGGTGCCGATGAACACGAGTGCGTTGCAGAACTGGGCCGGCCACCGGCGCATCAACAGTCCATCGATCGCACGCCCGGCAGTGTTGAGCCGGTATCCGCCCGCGCGGCGTTCTTGCTCCTGGGCATCGGCGCCGCACCGTTCCCTGAGAAAGGGCACCCGGTAGAGGTTGGACATGTTGCGGGCGTACTGGAGCTGCTGGGTGTGCAACCCGTGCCGTTCGAGCATCGCGGCGAAGCCGGGCGCATCGACGAGCCATTTGTGGAAGTGCGGCACTGCGTCACGGTGGCGGTTGCGCCACCGCCAATACCGCTCGTTGAGTCGCATTTCGATGTTGTCCGGTCGCATCGAGATGCAGAAGCGCCCGCCCGCGGCGAGCACCCGCGCGGACTCTGCCAACGCCTCCTCGAGGTCGTGCTCGAGATTGTGGTAGAGACCGAACGCCATCAACACAGTGATCTCGCCGTCACCGAGCTCGAGGTCAGTCGCGTCGCCGACGCGGACATCCAGCGCCGCATCGTGGTCCAGGATGGAGGTGACGGCGACCTGACTGCGTTCGATGCCGGTGATCTGCCACCCGAGGCCGTGATAGTGCTTGACCACCCGCCCCGGTCCGCAGCCGAGTTCCAATGCCCGCTCGCCGGGGTTGTGCATGACCATTTCGGCGAACCGGATCGGATAGATCGACAGATCGGTGAACGATGCTGCGTCGCTTCCGGCTTCGGCCCAGCGCCGATCCCAATAGGTCGCGTTGGTCTCAGAGCGTCTCATCGCTTTGCGCACGAACGGTGTCCTTTGCTTTGGGCGCGGGCCGGGTCAGGACTGTCCGGCGGACACGGCCAGCCATGCCCGGGCCAGCAGCCGGCCTCGGCCGGGTTCGGGGACGTCGGTGAACTCGGTGCGGTTGTGCGCGACTGTGGCGTTGTTGAAGAAGAGGACCTCACCAGCGGACATGTCGACACCCAGGACGTTGGTGTCGTCTTCGAGCACGGCGTCGAGGCGGTCGAATGCGGCGGCGTCCTGCGCGCTGATCGCGATACCTGCTTTGGCGTATCCGGTCTCGATCCAGTACCGCATGTAGCGCAAGGTCGGCCCATCGGTGAACCGATCCCACGTGAAGATCGGATACGCGTTGTCCAGCACGGGGATGTCCTCGTCACCAGGGGTCACGGTGTTGCGTGGATGGTCTGTGAACAGCGCGGGCAAATGCTCCGGGGAGGACTCGGCGAGCTGTCGGTAGGCCTGGCAGGCGCTGGTCACCAGGCTCTGGCCGCCCTGCATCGCCGGGCGCAGGCACATCAGACCGAATACGTTGGGGAACAGCCGCTTAGAGGTGCTGTCGGTATGGAATGGCGCTCGCACCCGCGTCGTGGACACCGACACATCAGTGGAACGGAAGTCATAGCCGCGATCGGCGACGTCGTGCAGGCGACCATACGGAGTGAGCATCTCCCCCGCGTGCAGGCACAGCAACACATAGAACAGGCGAAGCTCGGCCTCGTTGAACGAGCTGGCGTCCAGGCCGGTCAGGTGAGCGAATCCGAATCGACCGAAAACCTGCTCACGCAGCCGCTCAGCGAGCGCGGCCATGTGCGGCAGGTCGACCTCGCTGCGCTCGACGGTATCGACCAGGGCCCCGGCGTCGGGGACAGTGGACAGGTATGCAGCGAATTCGGTCAGCACATCCTCGCCCGCCGCGATCTGCCAGCGGTCGGTGGACAGTGCGTCGTGTTTGGTCCAGGCCAGTTCGGCGATGATGTCTTTCCCGGCGGCGAAACGAGCACGATCGGTTTCGGACACAGGCATCAGAGCACTCCTGTCACAACACTTGTCGAGGGGGTCTTCGAGAACATCAAGACCACACCAGCCTCGATCGGGATCCCTTGCGGCGGTAGAGGCTTGATGCGGACAAAACCATTTGTCCGCATGCACTTCACGGAGTCGAGTTGGATGATCAATCCGAACGCACGATGTGAAGAACGGAAGGAACGTCCATGGACACAGTCCCGACCGAGAAACTGTCCGCGCGGGTCCGCACGGTGCGCGAGCACCAGCGACTGCCGAGTCTGGTGGTTGCTATCGGCTCGAACGGCACGGTACTCACCTCGGCCTCGGCAGGGCTCGCCGACATCGACGCCGATCAGCACGCCACCGAGACCACCCCCTATCGCATCGGATCGATCACTAAAACCTTCACCGCCACACTCGTACTGCTCCTAGCGCGAGACGGCCGCCTCGACCTCGATGACCCCATCGGCCGGTTCTTCCCGGGCACGGTGTTCGCGCGAGTTCCCATCTGGCGGTTGCTCGCCCACATCGGAGGTGTCCAGCGCGAAGCCCCTGTCGATATGTGGGAGTCCATGCGCGGCCCGGCCCGCGAGGAGCTCCTGGCGGCGTTCGGCGACGTCGAGATGGTCGCCGAGCCCGGCCAGCGCATGCACTACTCCAACCTCGGATACGCCATCCTCGGCCAGATCATCGAGGCCGTCACCGATCAGCGCTGCCCGGAATTGATCAACACCCGATTGCTCGAGCCGCTCGCGCTGGACTCAACCACCTGGACGCGCCCCACCCGCGCAGCCGTGGGCTACCGGCGCGATCCCTATGCCGACCTGTTTCACCCCGAACCGGACATGGATCAAGCCACCGTCGGTGTCGGTGGTCAACTTTGGTCCACCGTCGATGACCTCCTGGGGTGGGGCCACGCACTCGCTGGCGGCGCGCAACAGATCGTGCCTGTACAGGTCACCAACGCCATGCATACTATGCGCGTCATGGTCGACACCGAAAACTGGACGCGGGGTTGGGGTTTGGGCCTGATGCTCAATCGGCTCGACGACCGGATCGTGTCCGGCCATACCGGCGCTATGCCCGGATTCCTGGCGGGGCTGAGCATTGACCGCTCCACACGCGCAGTCGTGGCTGCGCTGACCAACGTGACCCGCGGCATCACGATCGGCGATCTCACGGACAGTCTGGTTCTGACCGTCGCCGGCGACGACCAGACCGATCCCACACCACGGTGGGAGCCCGCCGACCTGTGTCCCGACGAGCTTCGCGATATTCTGGGTACCTGGTGGTCGGAATCCGATGAAACCGTGTTCACCTGGCGTGCAGACGGTTTGCACGCCCACCTTGCCGCCTCCCCGCACACCACTGACACCCGTTTCCGGTCTGAGGGGCCAGCGCGCTACCGTGCGGCCGCGGGTCGGCTCGAGGGAGAACGACTCACCATCGAAGACCGTGACGGCCAGAGGATGCTCTATTGGGGGACATACCCTTTCAATCGCAGGCCCCAATGATCTGCTCCACCAGCTCGCTCGTTTGTGCGGCCATCGGATAGTTCTTCCATTGCGTCAGAACGCCAGCCACGCTGCTGAACATACTCAGCACCCGCGGCGGCACCGGCTTGGATCGGACTGCTTCGAACGCATCGACGATGGCGGCGCACCCGCCCTCGACTTCCCCCATGGCGAGTAGTGCACGCGCGCTGTCGAGCCGCCAGATCACCCGATTCCGCAGAAACCGCTGGTCCCCGGCAGCGTCCTGTTCTCTCAACCACTTCAGGGCGTCGTCGCATCGCCCGATGTCGAGCAGGCAAGACCCGCGGTGTCCGTCCAGCGCTGAGCGATCGAACACCGAAAGCCATTCAGGGTCATCATTACTCGGGTCGTGCCGGTCCAACTCCTCCGCTGCGGAATCGAGCACCTCGAGCGCCTGGCGGGCCTCACCCAACCGCGCATGCGCTCGCGCGGCTATCGCCATGGTGAACGCCGTCAATCGCCGGTTCCCACTGCGCCGCGCCCACCCCAACGCCGTGTACGAGCCCTGGACACCCGTAGCGGCGTCACCGCAAAACGTCGCCATGAATGCACTGTTGGGGCCAGCGATGTAGGCCAGCAGGTCCAGTGCGTCTGCGTCCCGCGCCGCTCGAGTCGCCGATGCGAACAAGCGCCGAGCCGAGAAGATGTCTCCATGATCGAACCGGATCCAACCCGCCAGCTGAAACGCCTCACCAATCGCTCGCCTCAACTCCTTACGAGCCACCTCGGGCAGAGACGACGACAATCCCTGCGCGCAATTCCCGTATGCGACAAGCTTGTTCAATTCTGATCCTGCATCCATCACGTGGTCGGCGTACCGAATCTTGCGGGTCATTCTCTGTAAGACGTCGCTGGCGCTCTCGGCAGCCAGGGATATCTCCGTCACCGCTTGGGGGTCCACGAGCACAAGCTCACGGAACAACTCGAGCAGGGCTCCTTCGGCCGTCAACGCAGCATCGACTCTTGCGACAAGATCGGGGCTGATGCGCCTGTCTGCCTTCTCGATTTTGCCCAGCAGCGCCGCGCTCACATGGACCTCCGCAGCCACCGACACGAGTGACCGACCACGAGACTCGCGGAGACGCCGAAGTTCAGCACCGAACGCCGCGGGACCAGATGCCCACGGCTCCAATCGCTTTGGAGACTGCGCCATCAGGTAGCTCTTCCCGACACTTCCGCTGGCGGTCGCCGCACGTCAGTGATCACCGGCGCCAGCCGGCCCACGGTCTGCTCGACTGACTCCTGCTGTCCGATCGGGGTGATCGCCCAGCCGTAGTCGATCGCGGATTGGCGCAAGGCAGTCAAGGTACGGGTCTGGTGGTCCACGAATTCGGCTCGCGCAGCCGAGTCCGGTTCGGCATCAGTGCCCATCACACCCGCCGACTCGGTTGGGTGAGCTGCGCCATCAGCCAGCACGCCAGGACCAGGTAGTCGGCGTTGATGACCAGCCAGGTGGGATGCCCCGCGGGGTCGGTATGGATCATGCCGCGCGCGCTGCAAGCGAGCGCGGTGTGCAACAGCTCCACCAGCGGCAGGTCGAGCGCCAGAACCAGAGCGACCACGTCGAACTGTGTGCTGACGAGGTGGCCCTGATCGAACCAGTGGTCCAGGTGGGCGAGAAGCAGCGGAGCACAGGCCAGGGCGTCTGGCGCGGCCAGCGCCTGATAGAGCTCGTCGCCGCGGCCGATCGCGATCGCCTCGACACCGTCTGTATCGGGCATCACGAGGGTCAATTCCGGGGTGCTGGAAATTACGTGCGTGGTGGCTGCGGGATCGAGCTGCAGGTTGTGCATTGCGCGTACCGGGTCGTCCAGAACTCCGACGGTCTGCGAGACGACCAGCCGCTGCGCCAGTTCCGGTGCCCGGCAATGGATCTGAGCCAGGACAGTCAACCGGCCACAGCCGACCCACCGCACCCAGCCATCGACGCCTGCGCACACCGCGGTCACCGCACCCAGCACATCGGCGGACTGCGGTCCGACGGTGCCGGGAATCAGGTCGACGACGGCCTCGTCCAGCACGCTGCCGCAATCGCCGATCACGACCTGCACATCGCCACGTCCCTGCAGATCGAGCAGGTACCGGGCGTGCCGGGCCGAGGCGGTGTCCTCGCCGATCACCAGCGCCAACTCCCGCACGCGAGCCGCGCACGCCAACGCAACCGCGGCCTGCGGGTCCGCACCGATCCTGATGGACACGATGATCGGGGTACCCTGTACACGCGGCGGAGGCGGCGCCGCGCGCAGTTGCTCAGCAAGCAGCCCGAATTCGGGATAACGGGTCGCGAAACCGAGAGCGGCGTCGTAGAACTCCTCGAGGGTCTCGTCGGTGTCGTCGTAGTCACCCATGAGTACCGCCCGTGCGGTGAGATCCGGCCGACTCGTACGTTGGGGTGAGCAGGCCGGATTCGCCGCCGCCGTCGGCACAGATCGCCTGTTCCTGCGGGTCCTGCATCGTTCGCCGCGCTCCGCGCACCAACGCGGCACCCCTGGCTGAGGCGACTGCGTCGGGTGTGCCTTCCCGGCAGAGGCGGAAGGGTTCGTTCAGTTCGGTGCCCGAGTCAACGGCACGCTCGGACGATGTCCATGACGGCCGCACATCGACCGCGAAATAGCTTGTGTCGATCGCGAATTCCCCTCTCACTGCGCCTCGCACCAGGCATCTGAAATCGGTCACCACAGTTGACGACTCTTGGATTCCACTGCGCTGGTCGATGTTTCACAGGACGGGCCGCTGTCGCGGGATCCGCGGCCGCAGTCGGCCCCGATCACCTGCTCGTGCGTGTCCCGCATCCTTCGCCGTGCTCCGCGGACCAGTGCGAGAGCCCCGACCGCGGCGACCGCAACTATGAGCACGGACCGCACCAGCCATCCACACCCCTTTTGTCACTGTGCCGCTCCGGGTTGGCTCGGTGCTGTGCGCTCGGTCGCCGAGGTCGGTTGCGTGAGCTGCGGTGTGGGTGGACACCCTGGTGTTCTCCTTGCTGTCGTTGCGGCGCGGTGGAGTGGTGCTCATCGCGCTGTGGCACGGGCTCGTGATGGGTGGTTATGCGGCGGCGTTGATGAAGCTGTCCTCGCCCCAGCGGGTGATCTTGAGGTAGGGGGCGGTGTAGTCCGGGCCGTTCAGTGGTGAGTCGGGCAGGTCGGGGACGTCGAAGGCGGTCACCAGCTGGGGCAGGTGGTGCAGCAGGATGCGGTGGTCCTCGACGAGGCCGGTCGTGAGCGTGCACTGGATGGGTTGCCAGATGTCGCTGGGGTGGTCGTGGAACCAGCCGGCCCGCTCGTGTAGTCGATCCCGCGCGTACGCCTCGCCGAGCCTGATCAGCAGCTCTCGCGCGCCGGAATCGGGCGTGCCGGCTGCGGCGATGATCGGCGCGGTCGCCAGGGCGCGTTCGGTGGTCGCGACGGCCAAGGCAATGGCGGCCGAGTCCGGGCCCAGCACGGGCCCGGCTACGGTGAGGTTCCCGGCGCACAGGCCCGCGGCGATGACCCGTTCCCGCTCGGCCAACAGCCGTATGGGCTCGGGCAATTCGTTGGGCGTGCCCGGCAACTGCAGTAACGGCAGGCCGAGCGATTCGCGGCCGAGCAGCAGCCGCCCGGCCGTCTTGCACAAGATCTGGTTTTCGCCCTCGGCGATCCGAGAGCCGTGGACATTGCCGCGCCAGGCCCCGAGGCGGCTGAGTATGGTCGCGCCGTGCGAGGCGGTCCGTAACTGGCAGGTGAGCAGCACATCGTCCGCGGCGACGGTCAGTGCAGGTTTAGCCAGCATCGACCACAGCCCCATGACCGGGTCGCTGCTGGCGGTCCCGGCCCGCATATCCTGCAGGAGACGGCCCAGAATGCTGGCGGTATACACGCTGATCAGCCCGGCCACGATGTCGGATTGCACCGCGTCTCGGTCGATCATGCGGGTGCCGCCACCCGATTCCCGCTGCCGCGCGAAGTTCACCAACCCACCCAGCCCGGCACGCGCGGTAGCCATCGCACCAAGCGCCAAGTGCAGCCGGCCGTCGCCCAGCGGCGTAAGCGAACGGGTCCACCGCTCTCGTTGGGGCACCTCGCAGTCGAGCCGGCCGTCCTCGGTGATGCGCGCCCAATCTCTGCCCAGCAGCGCGTGGCGCGGCGCCCAGCAGCCGCGGAATCGGATGTCGCCGTGCGGCATCGGCGCATACTCCTTGTCCGGCAGGCCCACGACATCCACGCCGTCGACCAGGCCATCCTCGGTGCGCAGAGGCAAAAGGAAAAGGAAAACACCCTCGTCCCGGCCGTACATCATCAGGCGCGCTGCGACCAGCACCGTCAGGGGCACATCGAGGCCGGCGGCATTGGGCATGTGGAAGGCGGCTTTGAGATTCGGGCTGTAGAACCGAAATCCGTCGGTGACGGGGTCCCAGACCGCGATCGTGCGGTGATCGGCCCCATTCGTGCCGCCCAACTCGGTCAGACACAACGCGCCCAGGGTCGTGCCCGAGTCCAGCCCTGCCAGGCAGTCGTCGCGCCACCGGCTCGCAGGTGACAGTGCCCGGATTCCCCCGATCGCCAAATCGAAATGACCGGTCAATATCGGCAGCAGCCGCGGCGCGCTGACCGCCGCCTCCTGACACAAGATGGCCAGCCGGTGCGGGTCGGCAGCGATCGCTACCGCTGATCCGCCCAGCCCAGCGATCGCCGAGCGCAGCATGCCCGGGGCCAGAGCGGCCTGATCCCAATAGGTCAGACCCGAGCGGGGCAGGTCCGCCAACCCGGTGACGACGTCGCGGATATGCGCGCGCAGCGCGGTGTGCGGGCCGAGTAGCGCGGGCCGCAACGCCTCGACGAGAGGGTCGCTGTCGGGGCCTGCAGGCGCCTGGGTGGTGGGGGTGCTGGTCATGGGGAATACTCGCCTTCTCGCGGCCGACACACTCGCCATCGTGGCCGAAGAGTGCCGGAGAATCATTGGGCTGCAATACCTTTCGTTACCTTGACGCCGGACGGGAAGTGCCTCACGGGAGGCGGGAGTTCATTGTGGTGATCGTTATGACGTGGCTGCCTCCTGCGGCCGGTGACGGGGCAGATCGCGGATATCCAGGGCGGTCCAATACCGGGCTATCGCGGCCAGGACTGCGAAAGCTTGTGCAGGGTGCCAGGACTCGCAGTTCGTGGCGAGGTCGGCGCATTCCGCGACCCATCGCTGGGTGTGGTGAGGGTCGCGGGCGGCCAAGGCGCGGACCTGGGCTGCGATCAGTTTTCCGGGGTCCAGCAGCCAGTCGCCGGTCATGTAGCCGTCCGGGAGGTCCGGCGGCTCGAAGATGTCGGTGAGGGTCAGTTGCTGGATTTCGGTCAGCGTGACAGTGGCCTGCTGGCGTGCGAACAGTGCGTGAGAGTAGGCGCCGACGAAGCAAGTCTGGGCCGGAACGTGCTGTTCAGAGGTGATCATGGTTTCCTCACGGGAGGGTGAAGGGCAGGTAGCTGGGGAAGCAGGATCGACTGTGCGCAATGCGGGGCCTCATAGCGCGAGGGGTAGCGGGTCAGGGGGTGCTAGGCCGACGAGCTGCGCGGCGGTGACACAGTCGGCATGCACGGCGGCGAAGCGGCTGATCGCGCCCAGGACCGCGAACCCTTGCACGGGGTCCCAGGATTGGCACAGCTGGGCTAGGAGGTTGAAATCCGTACTCCACCGGTCGTTGTGGTGCGGCACGAGGGCTTCGGCGGAGACGGCGAGCGCGATCGTGTAGCCCGGGCGCGGCCACCAGCTCTGGCCGAACTTGGCCACCGGCAAGGTGATGACGTCGATCAGCGTCAACGCTTGCAACAGATCCAAACCCGTGGTTCGGAGTTTTTCATCGAAATGCGCGCGGTAGCTGGTGTCCTGGCACAGCGTGTTCACCTGGTCGCGGGTCATCGTTCCTTGCACCACCTGCTGAGCGAAGAACGCACGGTGGTGCACGTCCCAGAACCGATGCGGGACAACGGCACCGGTGCGGTCGAGCGCGGGTGGGCGGAGGAGGTCGCTGGTCACGAGGGAATCCTTGTCTGGCTAGATCGGGGTCCGGCTACAGCAGTGCGAAGGGGGCGGTGGCAGGGAAGGTGACCGGCAGGGCGGTCAGGGCGCGATGCAATGGGCCTGGCCGCCAGGTCAATTGGCTCTCCGGGACTTCCAGGCGCATCTCGGGCAGACGATCCAGGAGTTCGTCCACGACGTCTTCGACCATCCACAGGGCGATTCTGCGGGCGGGGTGCGGGCAGGCGTGCGGGCCTGTGCCGAAGGCGACGTGGGATCGGTTGTCGAAATAGCGGCCGGTGTTGATTTCGGGGCTGTCGTTGATGGCGGCCATGCTGGTCACCACGGGCTGGTGCGGGGGCAGCCAGATGTTGCCGACCCGCTGGGGCTGGCGCGGGTAGACCACGCAGTAGTTGGCCATGGGTGTGTTGGTGATCAGCGTTTCGTCGATGGCGGCGCCGGTCGTGCAGGGCAGGCTGTTGACCGTGCTGGCGGTGAACCGGTGGGGCTGGGTCAAGATCAGCAGCAGGGTGTTGGCGGCGAGGTTCGTGGGGATTTCGACCGCGGCCGAGACGATGGTCAGCAGCTGGTGCACCATCTCGTCGTCGTCCAATCTGGCCTCGTGCTGCACCAGCCACGACGCGATGTCGGCTCCGGGATTCGTGCGTTTGCGCCGGGTCAGTTCCCGCAACGCCTCGTCGAACATCTGGTTGGCGGTGTCGCGGCCGTCGAACAGTGCCGCCGAGGCGGCGGCGAGGTGTGTGGCCAGCGCGGGTGTGCATCCCAGGATGGTGGCGATCACCTCGAAGGTGACCGGGGAGCAGTACTGGCTCAGCAGGTCGGCTCTGCCGTCCTGGCAGAAGGTGTTGATCGTGGAAATGGCGGTGCGTGTCACCAGGCGCCGCACGCCGAGCTGATCGATCCTGGCCAGCGCTGCGCTGGTGGCTGCGCGGTAGCGGTCGTGCTCTGGGCCGTTGGAGCGCAGCGCGTTCGGCCGCCATTCGACCATGGGATAGATGTCCCACGAACGGCGTTGGGCGTCGGTGAGGGTTTGCTGCCATGCACGCGGATCGGCCGAGAAGTGCTCGAAGTCGTTGAGGACTGCGACTGCGGTGCGATAGTCGATCACCAGCGTCGAGTTCAGCCCGGGGGCCAGCTCGACCGGCGCCAGGGTCCTGTATCGGGCGCGCATCTCGCGGTATTGGCGGCGCGGGTCGGCCACGAACTCGGGGGTATAGATGGGGATTCGCCCCCACTGGGCGGCGAGGTCTTCGATCGAGACGGCCCCGGTCTTGTTGGATCCTGGGAGGATGTGCTGAGGCACAGCGGATCTCCTATGTCGGCGGGAGCAGTGGTGCGGGACGGAAGGTGGCCGGCAGCGATTGCAGCGCGCGACGGAACGGGGTCGGCCGCCACGGCAGCTGGTCGGCGGGGATGGCCAACTTGATATCCGGTAGTGCGTCGAGCAGTTCCCCGACGGCTTGTTCGGCGATGATCAACGCTTGCGGCTGGGCCGGGCACGCATGCCGGCCTGCGCCCCATCCCAGGTGGGAGCGGTTGCCGGTGGTGTCCCCTGCCACCGATCTGTTACACGCTGCCAGGCTGATCAGCACGGGAACGTGTGGTTGGATTTCGTGCTTGTGCATCAATTGCATCTGGCGTGCAAACCGGGGGCCGGTCGTGGCCATCGGCGGATCGGTGAACAACGTCTCGTCGATCAGGTCCCGGATCGACAGCCCGCCGTCCTCGGGATTCTCGGTCATTGCGGTGAGCAGCGTCAGACTGATCAGGCACCATGTCAGCTCGGTCCCGAGCGAATACAGCATGGCCAGCGCATGTGCGGCCTCGTGCTCGGACAGGCGCGCCGGATGGCGCATCAGCGTCGAGATCACGCTCGGTCCGGGCTGCGGCTGTTGTATCGCCTCCTGCATCGCTTCGATCAGCACCTGATGCGCGGTGCCGGGGTCCGAGGAGTCGTACAGGGCGGTTGTCGCGGCGAAGGCCTGTTGCGCCGAGGTAGGTGGCAGGCCGAGCATCTCGCCGACGACCGCGCTCGTCACCGGGATTGCGAACTCGTGCAGCAGATCCGCGGTACCGCGGTGACAGAACGTGTTGATCAGGTCCTTGGCCGTGTCCCGGGAGCTCCGCCCCAACGCGAATTGGTCGATGTCTTTCAGGGCGTCGGTCACCGCGCCGCGGTAGCGGGTGTGCGCGACTCCGTCCGAGCGCAGAGCGTCCGGGCGCCCGCCGAACAACGACCGCACCGGACACGTGCGCGTGACCCCGCGCTCCCAAACCCCGGGCTCGACCGGATAGCGTTCGTCCTCGAACAGGATTTGCTGCGCGACGTCGCGGTCCAGAACCAGGATCGCCGCCACACCCGGTGCGATCTCCACAGGCGCCAGTTCCCCGTGCCGGCGGCGCAGTTCCAGGTACGCGGCGTGTGGGTCGGCCGCGAATTCCCCATGCCAGATCGGGATCGGCTGCTCGGGCAGACCGACCGGATCACAGGGCGGCAGAGCCGGATTCCCGGCGGTCACTACCGTTGCCTTTCAACGAGATTCGCCCGCGCCGCACGGTGATGCGTGGCCCGACACTGGTCGGGGTGGATCGTGTTCATGCGCGGAGCCTCCCGAGTAGCTGGATAGGCATCCGAACACCGGGACCAACCACGCTGTTCGTGACGGAACTTGCCGGTGGCTCACCAGCCGGTGATCGCGGGGACCCGATGTCCGATGCCTTGTTCAGGTTCGCCGGTACACCAAGACGTTCCAATATCCATCCGATATATACCGAAGGGATATTGCTTTCCTGAGCAATTCGTATCTCACCTGGTCAGCTCGCCGGAACGCAGCACAGCTAACGCCTCTGACGGCCAGAAAATCGTTCCGAACGCGCACACGGACACAGCGGGCCGGTGCCCTTTCGGGGAGGCTGGCGGTTCTCAGGACACGGGGTGCCAGAGGACGGATCGGTCACCGCTGCGCAGCGATCGCACTCGGGAGTGGAGCTCGCTCGCCGCAGCCGGTTTGGTCGGCGCCATACGGATGTAGCTGCCGATCGAATGGAGCTCGATGAGGTCTCGCAGCAGGATCCAGCCGGGCCAGGCCAGCAGGTCGTACCCGTACGCGGCAGCGAATTGTGTTCGGTAGGAGCCGGGTTCGTGGAAATGATCAGGAACGATGCCGACCAGGTCCAGCTCGCGAGGGCCGATACTGGTGCCGTCCCAATCGATCAGCGCCCATGTGCCCACCTCGCGCACGGCGTTGCCGCTGTGCGCGTCGGCGTGGATCAACCCGATTCCCAACGGCCACTGCATGTCTGCATATGCAGCGACCAGCTCGGCGGCACGTTCGCGCAGCCAGCCGCGATCACTGCCGGACAGCGCGGGGATGGTGCGGTGGTCGTCGATGTCGAGGGCTTCGCCCAACCGCATCAGCGGCTCATAGGTGGGTATCGGCGCCGTGGCTGGTGGATCACCCGCAGCATGCAGCGCCCGCACCAGGCGGCCCAGATCGGCGGGGCCTATCAGATCGCGAGTGGGGCGGTACGGCCAGAACGTCGCGACCGCTCCCCCACCGACGACAGGCTGTGCTCCCGCCAGCGGCCTCAGCGCGATGCCGCCCCCGAGGTCCGTGAGCCATCGGGTCACCGCGACCGCGGCCACCGCGCGGCGGCGCCGCACCTCGGTATCGGGCGCCAGGCGGACCACACTCGGGCCGACCCGCCACACCGCGTTCGACCGCGAGTGCAGCAACACCGCGTTTTCGGTGCCGGGAACGCCGAACTCGGCGCACACCAGGTTTAGCGCGTCCCGGCCGGGCAGCCCGCTGTCGATCACCGCGCAGTCGCCACGGTACTGACGATCGTGGCTCGCAGATCCGCGACAGTCGAGTCCCGATCATATTGTGCGGCAATTCGATTCAGGTCCTCAAGCCGCGTGTAGCACCGTTGCGAGGTCAGCTCGCCGATATCCTCGATTGCCGTGCTGCAGTACCGCGCCGCGGTGTCATGGTCCCCGGTCTGCAGATACGCCCCGGCCAGCGTCGGCAGAGCCACGGCTCTGCTGCGGGCGTGTTCGAGGGCGTGCCCATCGACCCCGGCGGTCAGCAACTCGATCGCTCGCGGAGCGTGGGCACGGTCATGGGTCGAGAGCAGATAGAAGCAGTGCCCGTGCTGCGCGGAAATCTCCGCGTCCGTCAGAAACGCACTCCACGGCGGGAGGTTGTTCCGATCCGCACGCGCATACAAATCCTCGGATTGCCCGATCGACCGGAACGCCGCGACGGCGTCGCCACGAGCAGCCCAGCACCACGCGGCGACCGACGCCGTATAGGCCTCGGTGACAGTACTCACCGGAAATCGACTGGTACCCACCGTGATCGCGGCAGTCTGCGCACACCGCAACGCCACGTCCAGATGCTCGCTCTGGCGGCGACGTTCTTCCGGCGTCGGGGGCATCCAGAGCGGACGCCACAGGTGTAGCGCCTGATGCGCCGCATCGAGCAGGATATTCGCGGTCAGGTCGTCGCTGCGGGGGTGATCGGCACCCTTTCTGGCTGCCCGCAACGCATAGGTCCACAACCGGCGCGCCGCATCGTGGTCCTCTCGGTCGTACGCCAACCACCCCGTCACCCACGCCAGCTCCGCGGTGGCCACCCACAGCCGGGGCCGCAACGCTTCACTGCACCGGGCGTGCTCGTAGGTGCGAACCTCCTGCAGTTGGGTCACCGCCGCGGCCCAGTACAGGGCGCTGCCGTGCGCGAGATCCATGCTGCGGTAATACTGGCTCGAACTCTCGATCGCCTCGATGTCCTTCACACCGACCCGCACGCGGGCGGCAACTGTCGTTCGCTCGGGAAGCCTGCTGCCGATCCGATCGAGCTCGGGGAGCATCTGAGAGCCGAGCGCAGCTGCGACCACCAAGGAAACGAAATCGCGCCTGTCCACCCAACTCACCTCCTCCCCAGCCAGATTACCCTCCGGTTCGCCGGGAAAGCCGAGGTGCTGCGGGGAGATACCCAACGCTGCGGCAATCCGCACGGCCGAATCCAGCCCGCTGACCCTGCGTTCTCTTTTCTCGGCCAACGACACCCGTGTTTGGGTCAGTCCGACCAGGTTCGCCAGGTGCAGTTGCGACAACCCGGTCTCTTCCCGGATCGCCACGAATACCGCACCGAAGTCATGCTGCGCCAACGCCTTCCGCAGTCGTGGCGAGTCGAAGAACCCCGATGGCGGCAACCGTTTGAACCCCACGGTCCGCGCACAGTCCCCACACAGGCCACCCACGTGACCACGCGACAGCGACCCGCCGCACGAACGACAGCACTCCCGGCTCACCCCCGCCTCTCCTCCGTCAGCGTGTGGCATCGCGCAGCAGCCAACAGGATGCGACTCCCGCCAGGTAGTCGCATCTCACCCGGTACCTGAAACACATCGCGCCGCCGCCTCAGGGAGGAACCGCAGTTTGCCAGTGCGTCCTGGACAGGGTTGATCTCCCGGGCTGTCATGAAGCCGCTTCCGGCTGTGTGAGAATCCGGCGCCCGAGGGGAGTGAGGGTGTAGTGCCGACAGATCGGCCGGCGGCTGCGGCCCAGGACCCACTTCACCTCGAGCCATCCCGATCCCCACATCCGGAACAACAGGAGAAACGTGCGCCTCCGAGACAGACGGGTACGGCGTGTTATCTGCCAGCCGTACGCGGAGTCGCCGTGCGCGGCGAACGCTTCACCGATCGTCCCGCGGTCCTGGGCGTCCCGGACCATCCTGTGCACCACGAGAACCACGGACACCTCGCGCTGGTAGCTCCTCCACCACCGCACCAGTAGCCGCAGGTTATACATCGATGGCTCCCAACGAGTCGATCAGGCGAGCGGATCCGGTGCGTGCAGGCGCGGTACCGGTGCTACGGCCCACCGGGGTGCGGTGCACTCGTCCGGTGTCATCCACCGCCAGGCGCCATCGCTGGGGACGGCTGGCGTAGATGCGGCCCAGCCATATCGGCGACCACCATCCCCACGAGGCCACCGTCAGCACCGCATGCAGTCCGTGCCGCGGCTGCGGCCCGGACACCCTCACCACCGCGCAGCGGTGCCCCCGCACCTCCACCTCGCAGGGACCGCATTCGGCCAGAGCCGCGATTGCGGCATCCAGGTCCGCGCGCGATGATCGCACCGCCGGACGAGGGGACGGAACAGGTGCATGCTGCCACTGCCACCTCGGCGGCAGCCGTACCGTGCCGCGGGCGATCCCGTCGATCAGACTGGTGTACGCATCGCACAGCTGCCATAGTTCGCGCGTTTCTGCGTACGGCTCGTGGTCCCTGTCGTCTGCGGCGACCACCACCCACAGCTCGGCCATCCGCGAAATCACGGGGCCTACACCCCCTGTCATCATCGGCGCTGGTGTGGCCGGGTCATCGGTCGCCGGTGTCGTTCGGCGGTGTACAGCTTCCTCGATCGCGACCACCAGCGAGTCGATTTCCTCGCACGCACACAGCCATTGCCCGGTCGTGACAGGCCACCGATCACCGCAGTCGTGCGGGGAATCCACGTACACACGCAACCGGACCAGTGCTGCGTCGCGGCGACGGTGCGCCTCCACCAGCTCCACGGCGAGACCCACGATCTCGCGCCAGCTCTCCTGCGGCGGCGCGACACCGGCACGAAACGAACCCAGCAGCACAGCCGTAGACGGCAGCGGCGAATACGGCTCGGTCACCACTGCCCCCTGCACGCTGCGGCGCCGGTTGCCACAAAAACGGCAACCCGTAGATACATAGTCATCGATGCTCCTGATCAGTGATCGTGGGTGATGCCGACGCCCATACGGCCGTATCCTTCGGAGCAGGCGGATCGGCGATGAGCCCGTTTCACGATCACGTACGCCGCGGCGAAAACCATCGCCGCCAACGGCACAAGCCTGGATATCGTTCCAGCCATCATGTTCATCCTTCTTTTTGTTGAGGTGCGGGGATGTCGTCGGTGTATCGGGTTGCGGCACTGGTGGTCATCGCAGTCCCGCGGCGACGTGTTCGGCCAGTCGCGCTACGCCCGTATCGGTCACCCGGTACCAGCGTCGCGGCTTCACACCGATCTGCGACTCGGTCCAGCCGTCCTCGAGCCAGTGAAGGTCCAGCCAGTCAGTCAGCAGCGCGGATAGCCGCCGGGTCCGCACCCCGGTCACCCGCCCCAATTCCACGAGTCCACAGCGCTGTTCGGGCACCGCCAGCATTGCCGCGGCGACCCGCGCCGCGCGGCGCCGTTGCCGAATCTCGGCCCGTCTCATTCCGGTTCTCTCCTGTTCGTTCGCGTGTTCCTCGATGACCGCGCTCACGGCCCGGCCGGGCACGCCTCGGCCATGGATCTGGGTGCAGGCAAAGGGATTTCGGTCATTCAGCATCTGCTCAGGTCCGGTGGTCCAGCCAGCAGCAGAGCCACCGTTTCACCGGACTCGAGCTGGTAGCCACAGCCGGGGTGCGTGGCCGGTGTCATCAGCGCGGCCAAGGGCGTCGCGCCTTCGCCGGTCACGCCGTGCTGGTATTGCCGCAGAATCCGGTCGGCGGTCTCGAGCGCGGTGGCCGTCACGGTGACCGACCCCAGCTGCACCGAGTGGTGGTCGGCCGCCATCCCGTCCAACTCCGTCCCATCGGCCGAAACCCGGTGCACAGCAGGTGGACTCAGCGCATCCTCGCGCACGGCCAGCACGGTGTTGATTCCGTGCCAGGCGGAAGCTGCCACGGTTCCTGGCACCAGCCCGTGATCACCGCCCGGGATGATCACGGTGGTCAGGTTCGGGACCAGACAGCGGATATCCCGCACCCAGGTCCCCGCTCCCGCCGCGAGCATCGGATCCTCCCGCGCCGGCACCAGCGCCCCCACTGAGTGGGCGTACACCGCACAGCAGACCGCAGCGTCACCGTCGGCCACCTGCACGGAGACACCGTCACCGCACAGGGCCGCCAGCACGGGAGCGTGCACGGACGGGACGAACAACACCGCGGGGATCTGTATCGTCTTGGCCGCCCACGACCACGCCGCAGCCATCGCTACCGAATCCACCACCACAGCGATCCCTGTACGTGGCAGTGTGCCCATGCGCTGCTGGGTCCGCAGGTACCACAGGGTCGCCCGCGCGCGATACGATCCCGCCCGCTGCCGGTGCTCGAGTGCGAGCACGACCCGGCCGGCGCCCTGCGGGGTCACGAGCGTTTCGTGGTACAGGGTCTGGATGTCGCGGACAATCCCGTTCCATGCCGGGACGATGTGCCCCAACCAGCTGATCTCGGTCACCGGCATGGCGCACCACCGCACGATGTCGCCTGTGGGCGCTGGCGATCGGCAGGACACCAGCGAGTCAACCCGTCATGCTCAACGCTCTCGCAGTCCTGCAGCCCACCTGCCGGTTCCAGACTGCAATACGTGAGATCCAGTTCGAACCGTGCGCCCGCACCCTGCTCGGCGAGCATCTGCCGCGCTATCGACCCGATGCAGTCCGGGTTGTCCACAGTCGTCCGCTGGCCGATCGCGGGCACCTGCACGTCCCAATGCGTGCCGTGCTGCACGTATCTCACCAAATACTTGTGCGCTTGCCGGGCAGTGGTCATGCCGCGGCCCCGTCCTGGACATCAGGAGGCAGGCGGACCGGGGGCGTGGACAACCTCATATTCCGCGCGCTGGCCTCGGCCCTCATCGGGGCACCCCACGCGAGGATCCCTGCTTGGTGCACGAAAGGTCGTCGTCGCCAACCATTTCGGATCTGATGAACCCGAAGCCACGTCGGTTGTCGAGCGACAGCACTATGCCGAGTGGCATGCGCTGTCGCTTCGTAAGTCTTGGTGGTTTGCAGCAGCTGGACAGCACAGGATTTCGCTGCGTCACAGTCGAATTGCCGAGTTGGCCTCATCGCAGCAGTCCTGTCCACGACTCGGGCAGTCGGAATGCGCCGGTGGCGAGTCCCTCGATCAGGCTGGTGTAGCCCTGGCATAGCGAAGCCAGCTCGGTCGATTCCGGGAGCGGGGAATTGTTGGAGGAGTTCGCATCAACCACGACCCACAGCCACGCCATCCGCGAAACCACCTGCCCCACGGACTCGGTGACCAACAGGCCAGCGCTCGCCAGCCGCGCACGGCCGGAGATTCGCCTCCGGTGTACCTCCGCGTCGATCGCTGCGACGGCAGCCGTGACCTGATCTCTTGCCGCCAGCCGCTTCGCCGTGGCGTTGGCCCATCGATAGCCGTCGTCGTGCGGGTCGCTAACATACGCGCGACACCTGCGCTCGCTGTCCCAGCAGTGGCGGTGTGCCTCAACCAGTTCCACACCGATCTGCACGATCTCCGGGCAGATCGAATCGGGACGCGGTGCGCCGCGCTGGAATGCGGAGAGAAGTTGCGTCGCTGACGGCAGCGGGTGATCGAGGCTGCCAGGGCTGTGCGTGATCATTCTGTTAGGTCCTGCTCCATGCTCTCGATGCCTGGCCAGGATTTCGGCAGCTCAAAAGCGCCGGCCAGGACTTTCTCCGTGAATTCGGCATAGCCTTCGCGCATCTCGGCTAGGTGTTCCCACACCTGATGCACTCGTAGGTCAGCGGGCGGGTAATGCTGTAGCGCCCAGATCGCGGCCTCCGACGCCTCTGCTAGGCGGCTGATCGCGCCCCCCACCGAGTCCATGACCCGTACAGCGCCGGGGTGCGGCGGCGGGAGCTGACCATGGACCCAGCTGTCGATACCGCCGACCACAGCGCCTATTTGGGCTCGGATCGGCACGCCAGCCAGGGGATCGGCGATCAGCTCGCGATATAGGGAGCCGAGTTGGCGGGCGCCGTCGATGATCGGGGATCCCACCTCGTCCACCTGCCCGCGGATCGCACACAGCAGCGTCTCCGGAGACGGTAGGACAGGCGAGATCGCCCAGCGGCTCATGGGCGCTGTGGGGTCTGGTCGGTGCACGGTGATCATGACTCCTGCCCTGACGTTGGAAGTCGCAGTCGGCCGGACAGCATGACTAGCTCCGCGGCAGCAGCCCATGCACGGAATGCGAGGACCATATCGCTGCCTGACCTCATCGCCGACCTGGTAGCCGGAACCGGCGGCGTGGACCCGGCTCCGGTTCGTCCCACGGCAACTCCTGGACGGCAAGCCCGACCGCCTCCAGCGCGGTTAGTCCGACCAGACCGGCCACCAGTCCTACTACGGCGACGGCCTCGGCGGCCTGCATCGCTGCTGTTGCCTGCTGAATGTCGAGCGTGCGGCCCGGGAGATAGGACACCACCCACCCGCCGTCACCGACACTCTTCGCCTGATGCCCGGTCTGGTCGCTGGTCATCAACGCTCCCCCGACTACCTGCACCGCCATCGTTCCTCGATCCCCTTCAGCAAAAGCCGAAGCAAGGCTTGAACTGTGATTTTGCGTACGATGAGGATACGATACTTGACTCAAGAGCGGAAGACGTGTGGATCGCGAATCTGAAGGCATCTGTGCTGTACGGTGAGGGCGACCCACGAAGGGAAGGAACGGGATGCCAACGACATCTCCCACGGTCGCCAACTGGGATCTGATGAAGCGAATCCGTGACCGCGCTGCGCTCCGGGGCGTCACCGCGAAAAAGATCGCGGGCGCGCTGGGCTTCACTCCGCAGTACATCTCGCTGCTCATGAACGGCAAAGGCGTCCTCGCGAACGACAAGCTTGAGATCCTGATCAACCTCTTGGAGTTCGACAAGGTCGAGCACGCCGAGATGCTCGACCTGCGTGAGATCGCCAAGGAGCCGCGTCCGTACGCCAAGTATTCGGGTCTTTTCGACGACAACCTCATGCGGTTGTACGGCCTGGAGGCCGGTGCCCACAGCATCCGGACCTTCGAGCCCAACGTTGTGCCCGGCCTATTGCAGACCGAGGACTACGCCAGGGACCTGATCAGTTCGACGGTCACGATCAGTCTGCCGACCGAGGTGGATCAGCGTGTCGAAGTTCGCGCCGCACGAGGACTCCTACTCACCGGTCCCGAGCCGCTCGACAAGCTATCAGTGGTGATGGGGCAGGCGGTTCTGATGCAAGAAGTCGGTGGGCCCGAGATTCATCGCGGGCAGCTGCACTATCTGCGCGACCTGGTCGAACAGCACCCTGACCGTCTGGACCTGCGGATCGTTCCGTTCAAGGCCGGAGGGGTGGTAGCGAGCCTCAACTCGGCGACCTATCACCTTCTCGACTTCGAGTCCGGACGGCTACCGACTCTGGGCTGGATCGACTCTGCGCTTTGGGGTGAGGTCATCGAAGCGCCTGAGGACGTGAATAGACTTGCCTACAAGTACAAGCAGATGCAGGCGATTGCTCTCGGCCGCGAGGAATCCTCGCAGCTGATCGATCAACTCGCACGTCAGATAGGGTGAACAGGTGAGCACAATCAAGCGGAAAATCAGTTCGTATAGTGGTGGAGAGAATTCCTGTGTGGCGCTTGGCCGCGAAAGTAACCTCGTGCTCGTCCAAGACAGCAAGCAGGATGCTGAGTACGCACGCACGCCGGCGAAGCAGCCCACGATCGTCTTCGCGGATTCGTATTGGCCAGCCGTGCGAGGCTTGGCCCTCAGTGCCTCCTCAGGTGGGGTTCAGGGCGCGGTAGCTATCGAACTGCACGCCGATGGCGCAGCAACCTTCCGCGGAGTCGATACGGATGACCAACCGGTCACGCTCGAGTTCAACGTCGACGAGATGGAGGCGTGGACCAAGGGCGTCGCGGACGGCGAGTTCGACCACTAAACCCACACACACGAAGGCCCCCGGTTGCCCACCGATCTGAGTCCTCGGTTCGGCGGGCATTTCGTCTGTCAGAGGCAGCCGCGCGCCCCAGGGTCTGCCTACCTGCGCCGCAGCACTCCGCATTGTGGTGCATCGGCCCAGCTGCCCAATGAGGTAGCTTCAGCGATTCGTCGGGCAGGTGCCTCCTCCACAATGGGATAGCGGGCGTCGCCGGTCGCAGTGTCGAAGGAATCGGTTTACTGCTGATGGAATGTTTATGTGGGACCTTCAGGGCTCGTCGGTAACCTCGATGCCGGCGGCGGCGAGTCGATCGCGCACTCCATCGGCGGCGGGCCAGTCCTCGGCGGCGTAGGCTGAGACGCATTGCTCAAGTTGTGGGGCCACCAGCACATCGAGTGCCTGTCGGGCAGCTGGGGTTGTTTGCGTGACGGTTCCAGTGCGGATCCAGCGGGTCCAGACCGAGGACATCGAGCATTCCACGCACATGCACGGCGATGTCGGCGGCTGCGGCTGTGCCTTTTCCAGCGAGCGCCTTGTTGCATTCGGTAACCAGGTTGTGGATCTCGGCTAACGCCCTGGGCACAGCGAGATCTTCGTTCAGGGCGGAGGCGAACGCGTCGGTCCATTTCCCCAGTCCACGGTGACCTCCACGAGATCGATGCGAGGCAGAGACAGCGGCACGTGTAGTTCGCAGCCAGCCGAGGGATGGGTGGCCGTACCGGGCTTCAGTGAGATCTCTCGTTTTCAGGTCGGGCCGGGCTGCGGTCGGATGCGTCAATCTTCAGTGTCGGCACGATCAAGGTTGTGCGGTGTCGAAAAATTCCGCCGGCTGAGTAGCTTCATCGGTGAATTACGACACCGTCTATCGGCGAATTGTGACGTCACCCCGGATCGGTATCGGTGAATTCCAGCGTCACCCCGGCCGGTCGACCATCGCGGCACCCCGGGTCGCTGACCAGCGGCGGGAGGTAGGTCGGGTACGGCTCCCGTCTCGACCCCGTTGTCAGGATTCACCGATGCCAGCCGTCGGAGTGGTCTCGAAATTCGCCGATAAGTGGTCGCGGAATTCACCCTTACGACCAACTGAGATCGTGCGGGTCGAAGCCACCGTGGCGGTATCACGCTGGTACTCAGCCGATCTGACATGTAGTTGACCTCAGCTGGGTATGGTGTCGTTGGGTTGGTCGTGATACAGGGGGGTGGCCTGGTGGGATCGGAGGCTGGTGGTAGAGCGGCGCGCGATCGCCTTCGGCGCGCGATGCTGCGGGAAGATTTCTCGGTGGAACAAATCGTCGGTGAGTTCGCTGTGCGGTGGGGATTTCGTCCGCGTCAGGCGTGGCGGCATGGGCGCGGGATGACGCAGGATGAGGTCGCTGCTGAGTACAACGTGTTGATCGGGGATCCCCGGGCACCGATGAGCGGGAAGCGGATCTCGGACTTCGAGGTGTGGCCGGTGGGTGGGGTCAAGCCGCCCCTGCATGCATTATCGGTGCTGGCGAAGGTTTACGGCACACAGCCGCATCAACTCGTGGATTTCGCGGACTACGAAGCGATGACCCGTACCGAGCGGGCCGCGCTTCGTACCTACGACCACTTCACGGCGGGCCGAGACCCGGAAGTCCCCGCGGTGGCCGACGCCAGTGCCAGTGCCGATATCGCACACGCCTGTGCGGCCTACGTGAAGTGCTGTGTGGCAATCATCGAACGCAGAACGTATTACCGCGACGAGGTCGACGAACTGTTGGCGGTGTTGAACCGGGTTGTCACCACCTCGGTATGTCAGGACGCTGCGTGGCTCGATGTTGTGGTGCCGGTGCCCTCGGACCCGCCGACCGCGGCGGTCCCGTTCGTGGAGGGGTTGGTGAGTGAGCACGGATGGTTGCAGGTGTGGGCCAGCGGTGTCCGTCGGACCACCCGGCCGACTCTGATTCCGATTCAGGTGAACGGGACTCCGTGGCGGGGAAGCGGGAGTGCGTTCCTGTCGCAGGGCATCGACTATGTCGGATCGTTTCGTGGGCTGTATGCCGCATCCGAGTACGATCTGGCACCGGAGGTCGCGTCGGAAGTCGAAGCCAGATACGACTATTGGCGTGATGAGTGCTACTTCGGCGCGTTGCTGGCCGCGGCGATCCGATCTCCGGAACCGGGGGCGTCGGAGGTCATCGGCGTTCTCAATCTCAACTTCAGATTCGAAAACCCCATCGGGGACGGCGACACGCTCGAACCGCAACGATCGGTCACGATACTCGAGGTACTGGAGCCCGCGTTGCGGCTCATCGGCACGGCGATTGCGATGCACCATCAACCCAGGGACGGCACAGAATGAACAAGAGCGCACTGGTGGTTGTCGACATGCAGGAGTTCTTCTTCGTGGAGAACCCGAACGTTGACCGCCTGGATTTGGGGAAGCGTTGCAACGAGATCGTCGGCATCGCTCGGCAGGCGGACATGCCGGTTGTCCACGTCGTCACGCTGTACCGGCAGGACCGGGTCGACTGGCCGAAAGCGTGGAACACCGGGGAGAGCTGGTGCGCGAATCTGGTCCGGGGTGGCGAGTTGGCGCAGGTTGTCGACCAATTGTCGATCGAGCCAGACGATTTCGTGGTGGAGAAGAAACGCTTCAGTGCGTTCTACAACACCAACCTCGATGACATCCTGCGCAGCCTCGGCTGCGATCACATCTACCTGATCGGGTATTCCGCCGACGTGTGCCTGCGCTTCACCTCGGTCGACGCCTACAACCGCGGCTATGGCGTATCTCTGGTCTACGACGGGATCGAGTCGTTCCGCGAGGACAAGGATGCCTCGGTGAAGTATCTCGGGTGGCTCGTCGATGCCGAGTGTGTCCCGCTGAGAGAATTCCGGACGCGCAATCAGCCCAAGACGGCGCCGACGTAGAAGGTCTTGTCGCGCATCGGACACCTACAGCTGTGAACGGGGAGGTCGACCTTGGCGCGGTGGTGCTGCCGCCCGCGAATCCGGTGACGGGGGTGTGGGTTCGGTCAGGCCACCGCAAGGTCGACCGTGATGCCGGGCTTCCTCGACGGTTGTACCCGTATGTGCGGACTTTCCCCGGCGTGGAGCCGGTTTCCGCTGATCACGGCGGGGAGGGGGCCTAGGGGAAGTTCCTCACTTTCGACCGGGTGAATTGCCGGTTGGGTGGCGCATTCTCAGTGGATGTCGTCGAACGCACCGCCACAGGGGCGGACGGGCTGTGACGGCAGTGGGCGCTTATGTGCGCACGTACATCGAGGATGGGAGCGACAGATGGATGCCAAGAGTGACCTGTTGATCGCGGTCGAGCAGTTGGAGAGCGTCCGTGGACGCATGGACGGCACGCATTCGGATACGAACAGCGACGGGCACGGTAGCTCGGGTGGCGACGGCCTGAACATCTCCGAGTCGTAAGACGCGATCCATGGACCACTACCTGACCCAAGCAATCGAGAAGGCGCTGGGGTGGAGTGGGTCCGGCGGGCTCGGTGCCGCGTTCGCGCGCGGCACCATGCCCGATGCGGGCCTGTGCGCCAGACTGCTGACTCCGCACAAGCTGCTCGACGTGATCATGCGCCGTGCGGTGTCGCCTCCTCAGTTCCGTTGCTTTGCCAACGGGATCGAACTGCACCCCGACGCCTACCTGACGCAACTGGTGACCCGCCGGTCACAGGTTCTTTCGGTCGCCAACATGGACCGCTTGAATCAGCTCATCCAGTCCGGCTGCTCGATGGTGCTGGACTCCTTGGACTCGTTCGATCCGACCATGGAGATCGCCTGCCGGGCGTTGCAATGGTGGTCCCGCGAACTAGTGCAAGTGAATACTTACCTGACCACCAACGATGCTGCGGGGTTTGCTCTGCACTGGGACGACCACGACGTCGTTATCGTTCAGATCGGCGGCGAGAAGTCGTGGGAAGTACGCGCGGCATCGCGGCCGGTGCCGATGTATCGGGACGCGGAGCCGAACACCGTTGCGCCAGAGGAGATCGTGTGGTCCGGCACCATGCAGGCCGGTGATGTGATGCACATTCCTCGCGGGTTCTGGCACCAGGCGACGCGCACCGACAGCGGCGCCGGCTACAGCCTGCACGTGACGTTCGGATTCGTGAAGCGGACCGGGGTCGATTGGGTGTCGTGGGTAGCGGATCGAAGCAGGGAACGCGAGCCGTTCCGACGCGATCTGGACCGATGGGGAACCCCAGCCGATCGTGCCAGACAGCAGAACGAACTCGTCGCCGGAATCGCGCAGCTACTCGCTGACTACCCGAGCGCGGCGTATCTCACCGCCCGTGAGCGCGAACGACAGCCACCCCGCCACGTCGCGACCGGTGCAGTGTTCGGACCGCCACAAGCGATCGTGTGCGTGACCGACTTCCCCCCGCACATCGAAGTCCGGGACCAGGGAGTCGATGTGGTGGCCGCCGGGAAGAAGATCACCTTCGCCGCACGGGCCGAGCCCGCGCTTCGTCAATTGCTGACCGGGCAGCCGGTCGAGCTGGCCACCGTGACCGCGACGACGGGCATCGACGCCGCCGTTCTAGCAGATCCCCTGATAGAGGAGGGCGTGTGCGCCGAACTGACCGAGGCGTTGTCCTCGGGCTATACCGGCATGACCCCGACCGGCACCTGCTCGAGCACGCCCTGAAACTCGGCGTTTGTGGCGTGGACACCGCATACAACTACCGCGGCTTCACCTCACACCGGATGCTCGCCCACACCGCCGGGGACATGCTCGCAGAATTCACCGTGTCTACCAAGGTCGGATTCTTCCCGGGACGAGACGGACAGACCATTCACTGCCTCGAGCCGCGACGGTTGCGCGCCGCTGTCGAGCAATCCATCCAGGACCTGCGCCGGACACCAGACGTGGTGTTCCTGCACAACCCGGAGCGCACCCTCGCCGATCTGCCCACCCCCGAGGGCGGTGACCGCCTGGCCGATGCCTGCGCCTGTCTCGCCGAAGCAGTGGCGACGGGTCTTGCTGGCGCATGGGGCATCTCCTCGTGGGACCCCCGCCCGTTGGTCGACGTGCTCGGGGCCAGCACACCCGATCACCGTCCGGCGGTCCTGCTCAGCCGCGCTGGACTCACCGTGCCTGACGCAGTACTGGCCGCAACCGAACATATCGGTCAGGTACTCGGCATCGCGGCTACCGGTCGGTGGGGCATGAGTCCGTTCGGTGGCAGCACGGCCGACACCGTCTGGACAACGGCGAACCTGTCCCCGTTCGTGACCTCACAGCGGCCGTACTCCACATCCCAAGCCGCGTTTCGGCTCGCGTATGAACTGCCGTCCGTCACCCGGATCGCGGTCGGAACAGGTGACACCTTGCACCTCACGGAACTGGTTGATGCGACCGAGGTCGACATCGCAGCCGACACCATCACCGCATACCGCGAACTCATCCGAGCCGACACCTGACCGCAGGCCCCCAGACCGGCCACGATATAAACGTCCCTGGGTTCAACATCTACCGTCAAGGAGCAGGAGTTGTGGCAGAAGCCCTGACAGGTCAGACGCGAGTGCCCGGAATCGGCGACCTGCGCAAGCTGCCGATCGAGCAGCTGGTCAACGACGTAGAAGCCCGCCTCGGAACGGGTTTCGACGAATCCACCATCGTGCGGAAGCGACGCACGATCGGTATGCGCAGCGATCGAGGCACATGGGTGCGGATCGAGGCCCGGCCGCTGGACAAGGCCGCCAGCCAAGGGCAGATCAACAACGGCATCGAGGCCTCGGCTCTCCTGGATGGCATCGCCAAACCCCGGTGGCACCAAGGGGTGTCCTGGGTCGATGAATCGGCAGGAGTGCTGTGGCGGGCCGACGAATGCGCATTGATCACCGGGCCGGCCGCGACACCGATCGGATACCCGCTCACCGAACCCGACCTGTCCCCGCACTGGTGGCACACACTCAACAGATCTCTGGATAGCCTCGCCCGCCAGCATGTTACGCGGATAGCGACGCCCGACACCGAGCCGATCACCCAGGCGTTGGTGACCGAGACGATCGAGCGAGCCTTCCCCGATCAAATCGACACGACGATCACCGATCGGCGGTGGGTAGCCGCCCACGCAGACCTCAATTGGTCCAACCTCACGGCACCCGACTGCTGGATACTCGACTGGGAAGACCTCGGCCTTGCCCCGCCCGGCCTCGACGCCGCAACGCTCTGGGTTGCCTCCCTGATGGTTCCCGCCTTGGTCGACAAGGTATTCCGGGCACGGTGCGCCGACTTGGGCACCAGGTCAGGCAAGATCATGGCGCTGTTCTGCTGCTCGAAAGACCTCAACGATCCCCAATTCGATTCCGCCCCAGCATTCGAGCCCACAGCACGACACGCGGCCGAGCTCGTAGCAGACCTACGTCGTTGAGTTCGCGATACTCCTCTATGGAAGGACGAAGGCACCCGACAAGAGCATCTCGGTTTGCCCCTCGTCATTCCCGCCTGATGCCCTCCTCTGCGGCGTGCGTGAGCCGGGAATGAGGCACCTGATCGGCGCCGTCGGAGTTCGCCGATCCGGGATCGATCCTCGACACCCTCGGCTTGTCCGCTGATATCGCCAAGCGCTCCGGCCGCGCAGATTAGGCGGCGGCGCCGAGCCAAATGGGTCCAGAGACGGGATCCCACTCACTTCGCTTGGTGATGCTGTCGGGCCGCACATTCACCAGGTGCAACTCCGGGACATGAAGGGGTGCATGCTTTTTAGCGCGAACCTTGCCCCACGCCCGATTCCACGGATCGGAGTCGGTTGCCCAACAGTCGATGAGTTCCTGACTACTCCCGGCTCCTTCACCCTGCGAGCGCCGAATCTCTCACTGAAGGGATCGGGACCGGCGTGCACTTCATTTCGCTGCATCTTCAGCCGTACTATCAGCGGGACTGCGGCATCGACCCCGACACGTTCCCGGCGGCCCGGGATACCTCGGCGCGGATCGTGTCGCTGCCGCTGTACCCGAAGATGACCGACACCGATACTTGGAGAGCCAGCCAGCCTCGGCCAGCCTGTCGACCCACTCGCGCCTGGCCTGTCCCCACCGAATCCACTGTTCGTGCAGCCAAACGCCGTAATCGCCGTCGACCGGCAGTTCAGTCCGGCCCTCCGCAATGAATACATCGGCCAAGGCGCGTTCCTGCGCGCGAAGCCAATGTTCGGCAATCTGCACTTCGCTGCTGCGCTCATCTTCGGGAACGTCCTCGCAGTTTCGGGGGAACGGTTCCGCCAAGGCCGCTGGGACAGCGCCGATTTTGTCCATGCCCAATCCCTATCAGTCGACACTGACAAAGCTCGTGGATTGCGGTCGGCACCTGACGGTTGCGGTGTACACGGCGTCCTGGCCGCTGCGGATGGGGGGCGTGCCGCGCCGCACATTCAGGTCGCCGAACCGCCCCGTCTGCTGGCCATTTAACGAAGGAGCTGCCGCCGCGTAGTCGTAGAGCTCCACCGACCCACCCCACTGAGACCCTTCCTTGACTACCTCGAAATCGTCGTACTATCAACAACTTCAAGTGGCCTAGAGAATCGGCGGTATGATCGAGCCCGGCGAGACGCCCGATCAATGCATCCTGCGCGAGATCGAGGAGGAGATCGGTGTCGTGCTCGACCCTAACGAGGTCGAGCATATACGTACCCGCGACCTGGACTACGGGATCGAGCACACCTTCCTCGCCCTCATCGACTGGGAGATCGACGAGGTCGTGCTGACCGAGGGGCAGCGGCTGGGCTGGTTCAGCGAAACTGATGCTGCAGCAACGAAACTCGCCAACGCCGGCAACGAGATTCTAGCGGAGTGCTTCGCCGACATCCCCGACGACGCGGTGCCTACCCGCTGATGCTGCACCTCATGCCCGACGACTCCGACCCCCGTACCAGCGTGCGCGAGCGGGCGCTGGCCATTGACGACGTGTCATGGCGATGGTTCTGGGTAGACGGGCCGTTTCGCGACGTCAGCGGCGCTGGCGTTCCAGTCGCCGCCGCTGGCGCGTTGCCACTGGACAGCGACCGAGATGTGGATTCCGAGCATCCGCGCCAGCACCGCGGCGGGTAGCTCGCTGGCGAGGGCGAACAGTGCGGTGTTGCGGCGGCGCTCGCCCTTGACTGCTCGCCGAGCGGGCCTGCGACGACTACGGAGTCGCACTGCGCAAGACCGGCCGGCGTCAGGTCCACCAGGTCCCCGACCGGGTTGGCTGTTCGAGCAGTACGTGAACCGTAAACGCAATTTGACCGGGGCACGATCGTCCCCCACGCACCGACGGCAGACGGGTTTACGGAGGACTTAGCATTGGCTGCCCGGATTGGGATGGTGGGAGGTCGAGCAAGCCATGACGCCGGAATCCCCTTATACCGCTCTGGTCAAGTAGATCGTTGACCGGTTCGGAGCGATCATCCCGTCTGGCCGGACTGTGACCTCACGGAAAACGACCGTGGAATCACGGAACCCGTAGCAGGCGAGACGATCTCGCTGTTATCACTGGGAAGTTGCCAACACCCATAAACTGGCAGACGCCTTGAGCATCTTTGCAACTGCCAGGACACTGGTATGGACGCCCCGTGCATGGAAAAGCCCGGAAAATGAGGGGCGTGGCCCCGGCGCTGGTTGGTGTTACCCTGCGTACGCAGTTGTACGTTGACGTGCGCCGACTCCGGTTTGGCACGGGGTAGTGAAAGGTGTGGTCAGGTGACAATTCTTCGCTGCCCAAGTTGGTGTGTGGGGCACACTGCCTTGCCGGAGGATCCTCTGGACGGGCTGATGCATTACGGCCCCCCGGCGGTTGTGCCGTTGAGTTGCAGCAGTCGCACCGATGTTCCGGATGTGCTGACGGTTCGTTTGGCGGCGTGGTCGCCGACGGCTGCGGACGATCCCGAACGGACCCACCTGGATGTGTCGATCAGCGACCACGATGGTTTCGATCTGAGCCCGCACGAGGCGCGGCAGCTGGCCACGGTATTGGAGTCGCAGAGTGTCCAAGCTGAAACGTGAGCAGCGCCGGTGAACTGTGGTCATCCCGTACCGCTGTTGCCGGTGAGCCGGGTCAGAGTCCGAGGTCGTCAGTACGGTCGGGCGTAGCGGAGGGATCCGTTTCGGGTGGGGCTGGCGGAGCGGTGGGTGATTCCTGGTGCGATGGCGGGGTGCGGTTCTGGTCTTCAGCGGCCAACTCCTCGGCGGAGAGGCTGTGCCGCCGCTGGTGCTCGGTGTGGGCTTCGATGAGCTGGCGTTCGAGGCGGGCGATGTCGTCTGCGACGTGTTGGTCGGCGCGGCGGTGGCGTTCTCGTTGCTGAGCGTCGGCGAGGTGCGCGGCAGCGAGGTCGGCGGTGCGTTGTTCGGGATCGGTTGCCTCGTTGACGACGCGGTCCCAGTGCTCGGCGGCACCAGCGGTCAGTGTCGCGACGCGTTGCGCGTCGGCGTGGGTGGTGCGGGCGGCGGTGGCAGCGGTTTCCAGTCTGCGTTGCGTTGCGAGGGCTTGCTCGAGCGCGACGGCGGCCGCGCGTCGGGTGTTGCGGCGACCGGCAGTGGCCGCGGTGCGTAGCTGCTCGGTGCGGTCACGTGCTGTGGAGAGAGCGCTCTGGGCGGCGCGGCGGGCATCGGCGGCGGCGCGAGCAGCCAGGATGGCGCGGTGGGCGCGCGCGAGGTTGGCGCGGCGGGTCTGGAACAGTTCGTTCGCGGTGGGGGTTTTCGGCGATGTGGTGGTGTCTGCGGCCTGCCGGGCGGCCGCGATCCGCGACGGGAGCAGTCGAATATGTTCGTCGAGTTCGGCTGCGGGCATCCGCCGCAACGGGTTGGCAGGTGCCGGTGTCGTCTCCCGGGGCAGGCGCGGTGGCAGCGGTCGGGTCACCGGTGGGGCGGTGCCGGTGTTGTCCGGTGCTGCGTGGTGCTGGGGGTGGGTCTGGGGTTCGGCGGTCACATCGACGAGTTCGGGTTCGGGCTCGGTGAATTCCGGGTCGGCTGGTTCGGGCGGCAATGTGGTGGGGTCGAGGTCGGTGTGGCGGTGGATCGCTTCAACGCGCCAGGCCAGCGCTGTCGCGATTTCGTCGGGACGTAGTTGGCTCAGATCGCCGGGCTGATTACTGGTCAGCAGGTCTACCGCAGTGGCCAGCAGTGTGTGCGGTGGCCAGGTGGCGGGATCTGCTTCCTCGATGGCGGCGACCAGCTGTGTCCAGGACGGTGAGGCCATCACGTGCTCGGCGGTGTCGGGCCCGAGGAGATCGTGCAGGGTGGTGATCCATTCCGGGCGCAGCCGCCGGCTGGCCGGGGTGCTGGTGTCGAGGGTGGCGGCTCCGATGCGATCGTGCAGGCGCCACCACAGTGCGGCAGCGGGCATTTCGTCCGGCAGCGGAGCTTTCGCGGCGGCCTGCTCGAGCAGTGTGGCGACCTCGAGTCCCGCGCGGTCGGCGAGGTCCAGGCGCTCGGCCAGCACCGGCCAGAACGGGTCGGTCGTGATCCGGGGTTCGATCTGGTCGGCGGTGGGAGTCCATCGCGTCACACCACGGTTGAGATCGCCCAGGATTCGGGTCAGGCGCTCGTCGAGGCGAGATTGGTGACGGCGTTCGACAATGCGGTACCGCGTGGGCCCGGTCGGGCGGCGGTCGTTGTCGAGCACGCGTTGGGCGGCTCGCCAGACGGCGAGGTCGGCCAGTAGAGGCAGATGCCGCCCCGCGAGGGGCCTGGCCCATAACGGTGCGGTGGCGGCGGTCCAGTTCGTCGCGTCGCGGCCGATATGGTCGGCGAGCTCGTCGATGCGTGTGGCGCGGCCGGTGAGGCTCGGCCCGAATTCGGGATCCTCGCGCAGCGCGTCGGGGATGCCGGGAAGCCATGGCAGTGGTCCCGGCGTCGCACTGTGACCGCCCGATACGTCCAGGCGCCAATCCAGAACGGCTGCGGAGTCCCTGGCGGGGTTGTCGGGGTCGTTCTCGAGTGGGCGGCTCGAGATCGCGTCGTCGAGTGCGGCGACGGGGTCGCGGCCGTCGACGGCGATGGCGGCAAGGTGCTTGCGCAGTGTCGGCCAGGCCGGTTCACCGGTGAGCCCGGGGTGCAGGTTCTCCGCGGCGGCGTCGATGGCGGCCATGGTTTCCGGGCCGGCCTTGTGTTCTGCGGCTGCACCGAGGGCGTAGCTGTAGGCGTCGACGAGCGGGCCTAGGCGGGTGTGGGGGTTGAATGCGTCGCGTTGTTGGGTGGTGGCTGATTTTTGGGATCCGTCGCGGGCGAGGATCTCGATGAGGATGTCGACCGCGGTGGGTGGGAAGGACGCGAGGTCGGTCAGGAGTGAGAGTTCGGTGCCGTCGAGGGTTGTGGTGACGTACCAGTGGTTGCCGTACTTGCCTCGAGTGGCTGCGACGTAGAGCTGGTTACGGGACACCGACGGGGTGAACACGGCGTGACAGGTGCCCGAGGTGATTCCTTGGGCGGTGTCGATGGTGGAGGCGTAGCCCAATGTCGTTGTGGCCGTGACGTAGTCGGCGGGCAGCCGGACGCGACGATGGGAGGCCACGTGCGAGGCGGTGAGGCTGCCGTCGGGGTGGATTTGGACCACGCGCCACCGGTAGCCGTTGCGGACGTAGTCGGTACCGGCCAGTGTGAGTCGTGAATCGTTGCGGCGGGTGCAGATGATGTCGCCGGCCGAGGCGTGCAGCCCGTCGGCCAACTCGACTTGGTGAGCGGGGTCCGGGGCGCCGTCGGCGGCGAGGCGGTCGGTGCGGGCCCGCTGGTTGAGTTGCCGCACCAGGTCGTGGGTGGGGGCGAGCATGATCGAGTCTTTCCCGGCGGCGCGGTCGCGGTTCCATGCGGTGTAGGCGGCGTCGGCGACAGTGGCGGTGTCGCCGCCGTGGACGCGTTGCTTGTCCAGGTAGTGGGCGATGGCGGCGGGGTCGCCGTCCCGCAGCGCGAGCGATGCGGCACCTTCGGTGCGGTCGGGGAACCGGATCACATGCGACAGGCTCAACGCACCGACCGTTTCGGCGATGTCGCGCACCACCCCGCCTGCCGCGACGGAGGTCAGTTGCTGATCGTCGCCGATACCGCGCACGGTGGCGCCCTGTTCCAGCAGCCAGGTGACGGCCTGGTCGAGGTGGCGGGTGCCGGCTTTGCCGATCTCGTCGATGATGACGAGCGTTCCCGGTCCGATATCGTGCATCCATTGAGGCACAACGGTGTTGGCTCCACCATCGGCAAGGACGGCGTTCAAGGTGTGGGTGAGCTTGTCGAGGGTGTTGACCGGGGCGTGGATATCGTCGCCGAGGACCGCGGCGGCGTTGGCGGTCGGTGCGAGGCCGATCACGGTGCCGCCGTCGGATCTCCAGGCGTTGGCCAACACCTGCATGGCGGTGGTCTTGCCGGTGCCGGCCGGGGCGATCGCGAGTTCGAATCGTTTGCCCGACAACGCGAAGCCGCGCACCAGATCGATCTGCCCGGCGGTGAGTTTGCGGTCGTCGTTGTTGTCGGGGTTGTTGTTGATGTCGAACTCGAGCAACGCAATGTCGACCGTGGTCGGCGACAGGGTGCGGCCACCACCGAGTTTCGCGGCGGCCACGAGGCGATATTCGGCGTACAGCACTGCGTCCGAGGTGTACTGGGTGCTGCCGTGGCAGGTGAAAACGCTGGCGCCGGTGCGACGCGTCAGCAGTTCCGGGTCCGCGAACAGGTCCGGTTCGCGGCGGGGAATCGATCGCTTCGGCTCCACCGCGGCCGCGACCACTGCTTCGGTCACCGCGTGCCACTGCTGCGGGGTGATCCGGCCGCGCACGCGGCGTTCGACCTCGGAACGTATGTGGGTGGTGCGCCAGGTCGCCCGCGACATCGAGACGGTGTCGATCACCTGGTCGGCGACGGCCGCGATCCATTCTGGGGTGACTGCGTCCCGGGGCAGCGGGTCGGGCTGCAGAGCATCGGCGATCATGGCGGCGATGCCCTCGTCACCGCCGAGTAGTTCACGGGCCTCCGCACGCCAGGCGGCACGCTGTTCGGCCAGGGTGCGGGGCTCGTGCTTGGGGTCGCGGGTTTCCAGGATCGCGCGCTGCGAGAGCCGGAAACTCTCCTCGGCGGTGGGTTCGCGGCCGTGCTCAAGCTGGAATTCGGTCGACAGCTCCCCCAGCCGGGCGACGATCATCTCGTCGCGGCGTGACCAACGCCGATTCAATTCCGGTGCGACACCGACGATCTCGCGGACCGGCCGCTTGCGCGGATCCCGCTCGGGCCGCTCAGCGAACTCCACCCCGAGCATGGCGTGCAGGTGCATTTCCAGGCGGGTGTTGTAGATCTCGGACACCGTGACCAGCGACCGGTACATCATCCGCCCGTCCAGTGTGCGCCACAGCCCATCGATCGTCTGCACCCTGTTGGCGATCACGAAATGCGTGTGCCAATCGGGATCGCCGGCCCTCGAGTCCCTGTGGTCGAAGGCGGCGATCACCAGCCCCCGCACGTCGACTTGGGCTACCCCGTTGGCGCCGAGCCGGGTGAAGGCGACCTCACGCTCGAGATATTCGAGGGCGTCAGCGATCGCGGCGTGGTGTGCGGTCTCGATGACCTGCGCAACCTTCAGCGGCGCCACGGCCCACAACGTCGAAACGCTCTTGACCGGGGAGAAGGTGATGTCGAATCCCGCGACAGAGGTCGGGACTTTTGCGGGAGTGGCGGGCTACCCAGCCGGACAGTTCGCGGTCGTTGGCCGGTGCGCGGTCGTACTGGGCGGTGAACATGTCGGTGGCAATGGCGGTGCGGATCCGGGCGCGTTCGTCATCGGCGAGCCGGGCATCCCACAGCAGACCGTGGGCCTGGTTGTGTTCGCCGTACGCGACAGCGCACCGCTTGCGAAATTCGCTCTCCCCCCGAGGGAGCCGGTACGGCATACCGAGTTGGGTTTGTTTCAATGCGATCTGGATGGCGAGTTCACGGTCGGCACCGAGATCCATGTGCTCCTTGAGGATCGCTTTCTGCATAGCGTCAGCATGGGGGTGGCGGCCCTCTCCGAACAGCGCCCGCATGTGGGCCTCGGTCACAACGGCACCGGGCTCGATCCCCAAGGCGGCCAACCCGGCGCCCCTCCACCGTCCCGGCGACTCCCCGCGCGCGGAATAGTAGTCATTCAGCGTGGTTTTCCCTTGAGTGGTGGAGTCGTTGGCGGCCACCTGCTTGACCAGATACGTGTAGCCATTCCCGGCAGCCAATTTGTGAATCGTTGCCGTCATGACCGGAAACCCTTGGTACCAACGAGCTTGTGGTCACAGAGAACGTGACCGTCACGACCGGCACCAGAGATTCCGCGGGCCGGCCTCGCAACGGCGAGGCCGGCAGGACCACACCACCCCACTCCCCCGGTTCTGCTGTGCCGCTCCGAAGTACGCGGGATCGCCGTCCGAATGGACGGCTTCACCGGTGGAAAGAGAGTAGAGATCGCGCTGGCCATATGCCCATCAAAAGCTCGGAATACACAGCGCGTAAAGGCATTTCACCACCACTGCATGTGGCCCCACGGACAGTGGGGATTGCGGGGCACTGCGCAGCGGATCGGACCTGCGGAAACGCTATCGCACCAACGAAACATCCTGCGAGCGTTACCGTTTCGTTACCTGGATGCAAGAGGTATGTGGTTGAAAAAGTGGGGTTGGGTGAGGTGTGGGAGATGTGCATGTGAGGGTGTGGGTGAGTGGTTGGCGTGGGGTGGTGGTGGTGAGGTGCGCGGGTGGGGTGGTGCGCGGGCGGGTTTCGGTGCTCGGTCCGGCAGGGCTGGCGCGGCCCTGCCGGGACCGGTCGGCCTACGCGGCGGCGGCAGGCTGGGACTGAGGGGCATAGTCGACGACTTCGACAATGAGCGTGCCGTCTCGGATTTCGTCGATAAATCCGTCGTTTCGGGCGAGGATGTCGGCGTCGGACGACATTCCGCCTGGCCCCCGGGGGTCCTCGCATGCCTCCGGGGTGCGGGTATCGAGCATGACGACTGGGGCGGGCTCGGGCGTGGGTTGCGGTGCTGCGGCATCCTGGGCCGGTAGGTAGGTTTTTGCTATGTCCGTGATGATGGTTCGGGCGCTGGGGTTCACGAGGTGCCAGCGTCGGCGCAGGATTCGGCGTGCGGCTTCGGGGTACCGTATCGCGACGGTGATGCACCAGGCCGCGATTTTTTCCTCTGGCGTGGAAGCGGGGATCGGGCGGCCGTGGGCCATGGTGAAGAATCCGGGCCGTTTGCGGGAACGGCATTCGCCGCACAATCCGTCCGTGTGCTGCTTGTCGAGGCGGGAGCGCTCGCAGAAACAGCAGACGCACGGGAATCCACGCATGCCGTAGGCGGCGAGAACGTCAAAGTCGTGTTGGTATCCGGCTGGCGGTTCGTCGGGGGTCCGGTTCTCGGTAGGTTCGGGGCCTTGCTCGGCCAAATACGCTCCGGCTTGTGCGTCGCCTCGGATACGGTTCGCGTCGCGGGCGGTGGCTCGTCGGGGCGTGGTGCGTCGCGTCGGGTTGTTGGTCGGCGGGTGCGCGGGTGTGCGAGTGGTGGACGCGTCGGGCCGATAGGTGTGTGGGTCGGTCGCGGGTGTGCACTGCGCGACCAGTCCGGCATGGTCTGGATTGGATTGTGCGAAGGACTCGAGCTGCTGGCATGCCTGCCCGTACGGGTGCGCCTCAAGGGCGCGTACACAATAGGTGATCACGGCACGCTGTACGGGGGTCACCCGTTGTAGGATTTCGCCCGCGATTTCCCGGGCATGCGCTATCCGCCCGGCTGCGATCAGATCCGCGAGGTAATCCAATTCTCCATACATCCGAATTTCATTCGACTGCTCTGCGACTGCGACAGACATAGTACAAACTCCTGGTTACCGTTACGGGCACGCCATTTCGGGCTTGACCTTCCCGAATTGCGCTGCGTGCATTCATTTTACGCGAAACCCGCCCATGATTCGGCGTATTCAATATCTCAGATAATGAATTCACCGTTAATTCTCACAGACAGAATAGTGTCCTCGCCAGGTAGTTTTTTCTCTTCTCGCGGTCGACGGAACGTGCGGGTACCTGCCGGTTCGGGGCGCGGCTGCGCCCGGTCGGGCAGGCCCCCTGGCCTGCCCGTTAGCGCCTGCGCGCGGTGCCGCAGAGGCTCCGGGGTCAAGTTTTCGTGGTGGAACGCGCCGGGGCGTGCGCACGCGAATTTCCCCGCGATCACACTCTTACGCCGCAGAATTGGATTAGACGTCGCGCATGGGAAATTCGCGTGCGCCGGGCGCGGGCCGCCACGAAAACTTGAGTTTGGAGGGGCGGCATCGACATAATGCAGGCGCGCCCCGAACCGGCACGACGCCGCAGGCGTCGCACGCGGGCGGCCACGCCCGCGAACCACCCGGCGTGCAGGCCGCCCGCGCGGGTCAGCAGAACACCTACGGTTGAGACTCCACGATGGTCGCAGCTGTGTCGATCGAGGTCGGCTCGGTGTCCGCGAGGATGCAGTAGCGGCCACCGATGACTTCGACGTCGTTGCTGAGAGACGGCGGCCGGTTCTCAGCGACGGCGACGCGGATTTCCTCGTGCATTGCGTTGAACCGCTGTTCGGCGTCCTGATAGCCGCGGCAACGGTCCCGACAGACACCGACAGGGCTGGCGTGGCCGTGACAGTAGGAACAGTGCCAGCCGAAACACTCCGAAGTCATCGAACCATCCGTGGCGGTGTGCTGAATTCGAGTGCAGTCATCGGACGTGCAATCCGAATTTCCACGATATGCCGACATGCGGGCAAACTCCTTACTTCAAATACTGATTCCGTAAAGAAAGCGAATTGTGCTGACGCGAACCTGCCGATGCCGCGGGCCGGGTACGCGGTCCATACGCTGGCCGCCACCGTCGAATGGCAACGCCGGGCCGCCCAAGTGAGCGGATCGCCGTACGGAGCGACGGACGCTGGCCGACTCGAGTGCGGTGATGCAGCCGCAGCGACGCGTCGGAGACGGACGCAACCGCGCTCTGCGCAGGTGCGACGCGTCATCGCCCGGCGTCTACAGTGGTCCACGCGCGTCCGATCGTGGGTTGTTACTGTCCCGCTGCCGGTCGGATGCGGTGTCGGCGCGGTCTTGACCGGCCACACGCATTCGCGAGGTGGCAAGCCTTATCGCTTGCCGCGCCGACACATCCACCGATACCAACGGATTTTCGGGCTGGCTGCTACCGGGTGTGGTGGCGGCTGAGGGAGTTTGGCGGCGGTGCGGGCGTGATCCCCGGCCCGCACAACCAGCAGGGCTTCCACCGCATGGATTGCGTCGTCGAACAGCCACCCGTACACCCGGGCGACGGTCTCCCCGTTACCGGTCGTGATCAGATAGCGGGCGTCGCGGAGTCCCTGGTGCGCGCGGCGGAGCGCGGCTTCGACGGTCAGTTCGCCGGTCTCGGGCCTGTGGGTCTCGGGCTCGATGCTCATCGGTCAGCGTCTGTGGGTGAGGTGGTCGAGGAAGCATATGCATCCCCGGTTGGAGCTGGGTCGGTGAGTGGGATGATGTCGGCGTATCGGACGGTGTCCGAGTCGGCGGCGAAGGCGAAACCGCTCCCGCGTGCCCACCCCTTGCGTGCTAGGAGGGCATCTACAGCGTCCGGGGTGTCCTCGGAGACGACACCGGTGTCGGTGCTCTCGTTCAGCCATAACGTCACAATGCCGGTCTCGGAGTCGTACCAGACGGTACCTTCTGTCGCAGCAGGAGATTCCGGTGGTGTGGAGGAACTATCGGTGATGTTCATGAGGTGGTCCTGTCTGCTGCTGTTCGGTGTAGTGACGGCTCGCGCAGAGCCCGACGCCGACCGGCCGCCCCCAGGGTGCGGGACGGCCGGTCGGCTGAAGTGGGTCAGACTGCGGAGGTCTGCAACGACTCGTCCACGGCCGGGTCATCGTCGTCGGCGAGGATCGAGTCGACCAGCACCTGCTCGTCCGTGGAGAGCGGGCGAGTCATGACACAGGCCGCAATGACGTCCTGCACGTGGTGCGGCGAGCGCCGGTACTGATCACGCAGCAACGCCCCGACTGACCCCCGGTAGGTCGAGGTGAGATAGCAGCAGAACGCCCGCACCTGCTCCTGCCAGCCATACCCGGGATCCAACGCCGGGACACCGGCTATTCCGGCGTCGCGGCAGCTATCGCACAGTCCGTCGTCGCTGCGGCGCGCACCGGTGGAAGGATCCACCGGTCGGGCGTCGGCGACGGCGCGTTCGCCGAAGCACGACACGCACCGCCAGCCCACGACCGGGTACATGCTGGCCTTGTCGTAGTCGATCCCGTAGCCCACCGGGTCCTCCCTTTTCACCGAGTACGCGGGCAGAGTCGCCGGGGTGTCGGTGTCCTCACGCACCGGCAGATGCTCGGGGTCGTCGTCGCGCATGAAACGGAACAAGAAGTACTCGAGGACCGCACGCCGCTCCTCAACCCAGGGCCGTCGAGCAGCACGCCGAGCCTCCAGCCGTTCCGGATGCAGCGGCGCGGCCTCCTTCGTGGCCTTGCGCGGACGCCGGTAGAACTCCTCACGGTGCTCGAGCCGGACCCGGCTCGGACCGATAGCCTCGTCGGTCTCGAAGAACCACCCGGGCTCCCTCGCGGTGGTCAACAGCTCGACCGAGCCCTCGTCCCCGTCCTCGACCGGAACGGTCCGAGGCACGGAGCTGGTGGGGCAGAACAGCTTCGGGTCGGTGTGCGGCCTGCACAGCTCGAACATCTCGCGATCGTCCAGGCGGGATTTCCACAGTGCGCGCAGGTCGTTCAGGGCGACGTCGTAGAAGTCTCCCTCGAAGACCTGGACGATCTGCATCATCAGGGCAATGTCTTCAGGCTGGGCGATCTCGGCGACGGCATAAGCGAATTCACGGCGCGCGGCGATCGGGTCGCCAGCGTCGAACAAGCCGTCTGCGGCGGTGATGGCCTCGGTCAGTGTCATGGACTGCGACATCGGAAGGTTCCCTTTCTACGACTGACGCCCACCCCTCCGGCAGAGACCGGAGGGGTGGGCTGGCTGGTCGGTCGACCAGCCAGGGGGCGTCGGACCGGGTCGTGGTGCCGCGCCGGAGGGAACGCGCCGGGGCGTGCGCGGCCGGATTTCCGCGCAGACCACAGGAACTGGGGAGGCGGCTGGGTCGTCGCGCCGGGAAATGCGGCTGCGCCGGGCGCGGGCCCTCGGGCGTGGCACCCCGATCCGGTAGCCCTCTGACTGGCTGGTCGACCCGATCAGCCGGAACAGCCCGGCCCCCTACAACCCATTCATCACGATTTCCCGGGGTACCGACATGCCTTGTGACGGAGGGCGATGACTGCCGAGGTCAGCCCTACCGGAGCTGTTCGAGGTGTCCGAGAACGCGGTCGAGGTTGCCGTGAACTCCCCGCACAGTGCCGGGTCACATGCCCGTGATCGGCATCCACGGCCGCCCCTGGCGGTGGCGGCGGGTATCGCGCCAATGCATGGTTGGCCCGCAGGCGTTGTCGGCGGCGGTTTTCCAGGTCACTTCGGTGTCCTGATGACGTTGCAGAGAATCCAGCAGGGCACGAGCGACTGGAGTGAACCGGCGCAGATACCGATGCCGAGACCGCCCGAATTCCACGGGCTCGGGGTGCCTGCCAGTGCCCGCTTCACGATCCAGCTCACGCAACACCCCTGCCGAGCAACCCATTTCGGTCAGCACCGCAGCGACCAGGCAACTCGGTGCGCCGTGCACCTGGTACCGGGGTGAATGCCCCGACACCAGGTACCCATCACGGCGGTCTGGATCGCGCGCCACCACACGCATCAGCGCGGAATACACATCCGCGGCATCGACCTTCCGGCGGCTAGCCATCACCAACTCCTTCACCAAACGACATGAGCCCGAAAGGTTTCCGAGACAGCCCTGATCGCGGCCCCGGTCTCCACCGGCGATAGGGTCCTGAGACTCGGGCGAGGTCGGCGACGGGCCGGACCCGGACCCGGGAGCAGTGAGTGCTCCCGGGTCCGGTGCGGTCCCTCTCGTCGAGGTGAACGGTCCTGCTTGTCAGGAGCCCGCAGGGAGCCGGATCAGAACGGCGGCTCGTCGTCCTGCGCTCGGGCCCCGACACCGGCGAATGCAGGGCTCGGTGCGGCGGACTTGCTTTGCCACGGATCATCCGACACCGCCGGAGCCGAGGCAGCCGCACCGCGCTTGTTCTTGAAGACTTTCGCGGTCGCGTACCGCAGCGACGGACCGACCTCATCCACATCGAGCTCGACGACCGTACGCTTTTCACCCTCACGGGTTTCGAAGCTGCGCTGCTTCAAACGGCCGTGCACGATGACGCGCATTCCTCTGGTCAGGGTTTCGGCGACATTCTCCGCGGCCTCGCGCCAGATGTTGCACCGCAGGAACAGCGCCGGGCCGTCCTTCCACTCGTTGGTGTTGCGGTCGAAAATCCGGGGGGTTCGCGCGACGGTGAAGTCTGCGACGGCCGCACCGCTGGCGGTGAACCGCAGCTCGGGATCGGCGGTCAAATTTCCGATGATCGTAATGTAGGTGTCTTCAGCCATGACTGGTTCTCCTTCAATAGTGTTTCAACACAGGGTGATTCGCGGCGATGACGCGACGAACTCTTCCGCTGCCGGTCCATCCGGGACGCGGCGCGAAGAAATGAATGGGGAAAATCTGGGTGCCGAGGGTGGAACAGGTGCGCCGACCCTGGGTGTCCCGGATCGTTTACCTGCTCTCGCCGCGGCCTAACCGGCTCGGTTGAGCTGGCAAGTGGACACGCAGAAGGCGGTGAATCGTGCTCAGCGCCGATCAGCGGCGACAGGCTGAAGCGGAAGCACGACTTCCAGGCCGTCGAGGGGGGTGAGTCTGCTGTCGTAGAGATCACGCCACGACGCTTCGGGCACAACGAATTCCGGCGGGTGGACCCTCATGAAGTAGGCGCTGACGGCGATCAACAGCCAGCGCCCGAATCCAGTGTCGCCCTCGGCGTACTCACGCACCGGAGCGGCCAGGTTGTGTCCGAGATTGGCCTGCATGGCCAGGCGTGTGCCTTCGGGCTGATTGTCGAACCATGTCATGGGAATTCCTTTGACCGACTTGGAGATAACGGCGTGCCGGGGTCTCGGGTGCGATTGACAGTGATGGGTTGAAATGAGACAACGGCGTCGGCACACTCGTCATGTCGGAGGTGAGCACCGGCTCAGCCAGATCTGGATCGGGGCAGGACTTTAGAAGGGCGGTTCGTTGCTCAGACTGTCTTCATCGCAGCGATACGCCGTGGCGAGATGGCCGACGATGTAATCGAGATGTTCGGTGAGAACGTCGGTAAGCCAGGTGCGAAGCTCCGGCTCGGTCATGGGTCTGTCGCTCGTGGACGCGTCGATGCTGAAAAGGCCAGCCCCGGAAAGCCTCAGCTCGAGTGTGTGAGGTGCGGGGCTGAGGTCGATGATGACGTGGTGGTCGGGGTGCTGGGAACTCATAGGGTCTCTCATTTCGACGGCAGCGTGTGGGAAATAGCTCGACAGCCCTTGTTTCAGCGGCTGCCGGGGTCATGCACGTAAGGGCAGGCCTTGTGTTGTAGGAAGTGGAGAGCCGGTGACTATGGCGTGTTGATAGCAGCAGTGGCCGCGCCGCCGCACGTGCTCGAGTTCGTGAGGGCAAATCTGACGCTGGGGGCGAACCCGGTGCGGTCCGCCCCCAGGTGTCCCGGATCAGAGCATGGGAAGGTCGGAACCGATCCCGATGTCGATGCTCGTGCGGCGGGTCAGGACGTCCAGGGTGATGACTGGTCGGCGGCGGGCGTTGTATTCCAGCGCCGCGGCCGTGCCGCCGCGGGTGATACGCCGGTCGCGGACCGCGATCACCACGTCGGCGTCGCCGATCATGACCTCGTTCCGCGCGAACAGGAACCGCTTCTCAGCGCTGGCCCCGAGGGTGACCACCCGTGCGGCCACGCTCAGCAGCCTGCGGTACTCGGCCTGCTGGGCGGGGGTCCACCGGTCCGGCTGGCGCGCGTATGGGAGATACGCCCACAGGCTCATGCCGTCGGTCTGCTCGACGGCCGCGGCCCAGGAGATGTCCGCGCCGGTGGCCATACCACTGGACCCGACCGCGGTGGCGTGCTGGTCTCGCAATTTCACTGTGACACGGGCGAGTTCGTCTGCGACCCAATCGCGTGCGTCGAGAGGCAGGAGATGTTCGCGATGGTCGGTCAACGCCGCACGCGGCCAATGGACGGCGGGGTCCAGGCCGCGGAGTCGGGTGCGGGTACGCATCAGCAACCACCCCAGCTCGTTGGCACCGGTAGCTGTGAGGAATCCGGGTCGCTGCCAGCGTCCCCACAGGCCATCACGCCAGCGGTCGGTGCCCTCGATCAACAGTGCATCCTCGGTCGCGATGAACCGGTCCGCCAGCGCCGGATCGGCGAACTTCGATCCAAGGACCTCGCGCATCGCCTCGAACCGCACCCGGCGGTTCCAGTGGGGCCGCAACGAGACCCGCCGCCCGGCGGCCTTGGCCTCGCCGGGCGTACCCAATGCCGCGATGGCGGCGCGCTGGTCGGGGTCGAGCGTTTTCGCCGCGTGGAACGCGTGCTCGCTCGACCGGTAGGTCACGCCGTCGTAAGCGGCCGGGTGCAGAGCGAAGTTCGACAAGAATTGGAACTGGTCGCGGAAATGGTCGATGACATGCACGATCTCGGACTCCCTCGAATTGAGAACCACCCGTTGGGGGCTACGGCTGCGCAGGTGCGGTGCCGGACGGCGTGGACCGAATTGCGGTCAGCTCGGGGCCGGACACGACGCGGTGCGCATCGCGATTTCCCATGGGGGTGAAAATATTTCGTCAAGGGATGAGCGGAAGACTGATCAGCGCACGGCGCGCTGACGCTGGGTGGTGAGATCGTCGAGGTCGGTGTCGCGGCGAGAATGGGGCGCACGAAACCATGGCTGGGCGGCTGGTGGAACGCGATCGCCGCGATGGTGTCGACCGCTTCGGCGACCAACAGGACTACCGCGTCACGGACGTAGTTGGGTTCGCCCAGGAGGGTGCCGTGGTGGTCCCAGTCCTCGATCCCGAACGACCAACCATTCTGTTCGTCCCACACCACAAGCGGTGCGCGGTCGGATCATTCGAGCCTGTCGGGGAAGTCATCGACCGAAATCCACCCCCGCCGCGGCACATCGGCTAGGTCTGCGGTGTCGATCACCGCGAACCCGCGGGCGCGCAAGGCAGCGGCTACGGCGATGATGGCGGGGCGATGCTCGCAGCAGGACACTCGTATCCCTTTGCGGGGGTACGACGTTGGCGGGATGGGAGCGGTCAGTGCGCCGGCAAACCGAGCAGAGGTTGACGGCCCGAATATCGAGGTTCCCAGGGCCACGATCCGTCGAGGTTCGGGTGCACCAGCTGCACGGCGTCGATGCTCGGGCCGAAGAACGCTTCGGCGACGAACAACCGCGGTGTGGGAGCCAGGACCGCAACCGTTTCGACCCACTGTCCCGCGACGATCATCCGTAGTCCCGGAGCGGTCAAAGTGACAGGCAACTGGAGAGCCCCAACGAGGATGTCCGCGGCACGCCGGAATGCCAAGCCGGTGATGAGGAGTTCAGGCCGGTGCTGGAGAGTCAGCCCGACCGTGTAGGCCCAGGGGACCGAGTCCGGGCCTGTCGTGCTGCTCTGGATGAACCAGCCTCGATCGGCCAGTCTTTTCTCGACCTCGGTCAGATAGCCGGTGAAGATGTGGTGATGGTGATGATGGTCGTCGAGCCAGGACATGCAGAAGCTTTCGGTGGGAGGTCCCAGCGCAGGGCCCGGTGGTGGTCGCGGCTCACAGCCGCGTGGTGCCGGTCGGCAGCTCGAGTCCCCGGAAGGCGATGCGGGGTTGGGCGATCGGCGTGAGACCGGTGGCGGTGAGGGTGTAGTAGCGGCGATCGACCGCGATGACGTCGCCGCCCGCCAGGGTGCGGTTGCCGCGTTCGAAGTAGTTCGCGACACGGTAGTCAGCGGCACGTACGGTCAAGTCGTGTTCGGTGCCGAACAGCCCGATCACCCGCGCGGCGATGTCGAGGTCGGACACGGTGTCGGGAACATCGCGATCGCTGTAGGCGTAAACCTCGACGACTTCGTCGTCCTCGTCGCAATAGCCGGTCCTCGCGGTGGCGGGGTGCAGGTTGTGGAACACGGACACAGGGACCGAGTACCGCAAGCTGAGTGGCGTGCTGGCCCGCGGGGGCACCACAGCGTCGGTGTCTGTGCCGCTCGGTTCGATATCGTCGGCGATCAGGAGCGTCAGCGCGGTCAGAGCGTGGACAGTCGCCGCGCTGAGGCGGGGCTGCGGATCGTTGGTGGCGCCGGCCAGGCGCAGTTGACGCAGCGCTGCGTCCCGGTGCCCGGACACCTCGGCAAGAAGATTGTCGTGGCCGTCCGGGGTCAGGGGATAATCGAAATCGAGGTGCTCGGACACAGCGGGGTGCTCCTGTTCGTCGAGGGATGCGTGGCTGTCCACCGCTTCAGCGATGACAACCAGGCCTCCATCACAACGCGGAAACCACTTGCGTGTCTACGGTTTTCACCACCACGGTCAGTGGCCCCACTGGCAGTGGTGGGGCGGCAACGATCCCGCGGTCCGCGACATATCTCACCGGTTGCTCAGGCCGGGATGGTGGAATTCGCCCCACCTCCACCCGTCGAGCCACTCGCGTTTGACTCGCGCAGCGAAGGAGTCCCCGAGCCCGGGCACCAGGCTGGTGTAGGCACGCACGATGTTGGCGTCGAGCGCGGGAACCGGCGGCATGCCATGGGTGTGTGCGCAGCGGCCGAGACCGAAGAAGTCGGTGTCGGCGTTGAGCGCAGACAGCTCGGCGTGGGCCCACCCGCTGCCCGCGAGATCGCTGAGAATCTCCCGGTCAGACTCGATTTCACGCAACCGATACAGATCCAGGCAATGCCGGAGCGGCGGCTCACCGCTATCGGCGGTGACGGCCAGGGAAGCCTCGAAGGATTCCAGGACCAGATACGGGGCCTCGTCGAGACAGCCCAGTGCCAGGTAATGCACCGTGTCGCCCGGGGCGGCGTGCCCGTAGACCGGGCGGCCCCGCTCCACGGCATACGGCACCGTGGCCGCCGGGCGAAATGCCGGTGCGAGATCTCGAACGGTCTCGGAGTCGACATCGTCGATCATGGTGCCATCGGCCAAGGCGACGGGAACCCCGCTGCGGGTCAACACCTGTGTGATCACTGAGACCACGGCCGCGGGATCCACCGCGTCGCCGAGCGGTGAGCGCGCAGGATCCGTGGAATCGACCTCGCGGTGATCGGACCAGGCTACATGCCACAGCAGGGCGTCCATCAGATCGGCGACGGCGGATGCGGCGAGAGTGGGGTGCGGTGACGGCGCGAGGTCCAGGCAGCGGCGGACGGTCTCGTACAGCTCTTCGAGGATAACCATGAACAGTGCTTTCTCGGGGCAGGAGGGAGGGCCGGTCACCGGAATCGGTGCCGGTCACGCAGTGGTTGATGCCGCCGCCACGATGACGACGACGGACACGCCCGTCACCGCCGGGTGCGGCACGATGACGATGACCACACCATCGCGATCGTCGGCAGTATCACCGCGTCGGCCGCGCGCGGCGGCGCCACAACCGCACCGACCGGCGTCCTCGCGCAGCAAACTCGCCAGCACCATGGCCGCGACGAGCGCGCCGGCCGCCAGGAGAGTCAGAGGAACCTCGGCGGGAATCACCGTGATTCGCTCCGATCCTCATACCCCAGGACCGGCCCGCTGGTGCTGCGGGCGGGCGAATGGTCCGCCATTCAGACCGCTACCGCGCCGCGGGCAGCGATCAGAGCATCCGAGGCCAGCAGCCGACCGACGAAACCGGGCGCTGCGGCCGGGTGGGGATACCAGGTCTCGGCCCGGCGGTGCGGGTGGCGGCGGGCATCCCCGTCCACGGCAGGGTCGGCGTCGGGCCGGAACACCCGCAGCCCGCCCGGGGTGAGGGCGAGATCAGGTCCGATAGCCTCGTTGAACTGGACGCGCGCTGGCTCGTCGACAAGGACCACGCTCGCCAATCCCGCGCACGACCGGGCGGTGTCGGCGGCGATGTCGGCCAGGTTGCTGCGTTCGCGCCGCAACCGTGCGAACAGCCCGGGCTCGCTGCTGAGCACGACCACCGGGATGCGGCGCTCGAACTCGGTCACCCGCGCTGCCAGGGCCTCTCCCCCGTCCAGACCCCGCACCAGCACCGGGGACACCGACAGCGGGTCACCGGCGAACCGGGGCCGCACACCGCGCGCGATCAGCTGCTGTACCAGCCACGGCGAGGGAAGATACTCCTGCGGATCCTGCTCGTTGCGGTGCACGTCGACCGTGAGCCACCCCGACGGCGAATCGCCGAACGGATCCAGGCTGCGCATCGCAGCGACCTCCGTGGTTTCCCGGGTGCCGTCCCGCAGGGTCTCGGTCAGGCACGCCCGGAAAGCGAGCCGTCCCGGCGACTCGGAGGTGTGCCGCGAGGACTGGAGAAACCCGTAGGCCGCATCGGACTTCAGCTCGACCCACGCATCGAAGACCTCGGCCGCCAACGCGCAGACATCCTCGGAATCATCGATCCAGGACGCAGTGAACAAATGAGGCATGAGTATTACTCCCGTGTCGGTGTGAATATGCTGTGCAGCGAATACATCTCGATGTCGTCGCCGCCGGACTTCCGTTTGAATGAGGTCGGATCACTTTGCGGCTGTAGATGTTTGCGGATGGGCCGGGACTCAGCGCGTTCTTCGGGCCGGATACGACGACGATGGAGTCGCCGCAAGCCCGGACGAGGCGATGCGGGACCCTGGCGGCGGTGGATCGGGTCGGGTCAACGGCGCCCCGCCGAGGCCGGGACTGTCGGCTCCGCCGAATTCGGTCGGTCGCGTGATCGAACCGTCCATTCGGTCAGCTACTTGTACTTGCGGACCTGGTAGAGGGGGTCGAGCCGGGACCGCGAGGCGGCGGCACGGCGACGGGCACCGCAGTAGCCATGTCGGCGGCCCGCTGAGCACAGCCACCGCGCGTGGGCCGGGGCGGTGGGCCAGGGCTACGACGGAATCCACTCGGGACAATCCGGCCACCGAGCATGGCTACAATCGCCGAGGCGACGATCATGTGGTCGCGATGGAGACAAGCAGACTGAATCAGTCGATTGTCGTTGTCGGGCATGGCTTTCACGGAACGTACCGGGTGCCTAGGCCAGCTGGTGGGGCGAATCACCCCTGCCTGTGTCGGGTGTCTTCCCCAGGAACGAACGAAGTCGACGTCGCGACACGGCGTAGCGCCGCAGCCGCTAGGAGAATCGGATGCGCTTGTGTCAGGTCGAGGGGCACCTCGGCTGCGCGGGTGGTCAGGTAACGGTTGTGCTCGGCGGAGACGACAGTGAGGTCACGGACAGCGTCCAGGATGGCCTGTTCAGCGGGTGTCATGAGGGCCTTTCAGGACGGATCGGAGGGATGGGATCCGAACGCGATAGCCGGAAACAGCAGCAGCTGATCCGCGTCGACAACGTCGTGAACCTAGATGACTTGCCGGTCCGGGCGCCGTCAGGGCGCAGGGCGGCGGCGTGGGCCTGAGTGATGACAGCAGTGACCGGTGAGTGCAGCTTCGATTTCGGTTGAGCTGCTCGGTGCCGGAATTGGGTGATGTTGTTGGCGGGCATACCGATTCGGATCGAGGGCACGACCACAGACAGCGGATCACACGGCGCTTGATCGCAGTACCCCGCCTAGTACTGCAACGTCACTCGCGTGAATCGATGCTGGTAGACCTGTCGGGTGATGTTGGATCGGCTGGTGGGCGAACTGGATTCGTTGATGGCGCGGATCGGGGACCGGTTCTGTCGTTCCGAACCGCGGGCCAGAGCGCGGGAGTATGTGTCGGGGCTGGTCGGCCAGCCGACCATGATGCTGCGACGAGCGCCGAGGACGTCGGGGCACGGCGTGCAGGCTCGATGCGAACACACGACCGCCGTCGACACCAGCGTTGCGCGCGATCGGAATCCGCAGGCTGTGAGGCCGAAAGGTGCCGACTGGCTCCTGAAGTCACCGGTTGGGATGATCGGCGCGCCATCGTGCGAGTCCGGTGATCAGATGGTCTACCCCCGATCCGGTCAGCACGATGTCGCCCCACCCGATCTCTGCCTGCTGGTTGATGGTTATCCGCAAGGTGTCGCCGGTGTCGTTGTCGGCGGTAAGGATCGAGCCGTTGATGTCGGTGAGGTGATAGCTCAGGACGTCGTCGGATCCCAGACGAACCCGCTGTTCGAGCCACCGATCGACGCGGCGGAGTTGGCGCTCGATGTCAGTGGCCGAGGTGAGCACGGTGACCTCGACGTACGAGCTAAGGTTGATGCCCGCGGCTGCGACGTCGCGGCAGGACTGAATATCCCACGACAGTACGCCTGCGCACATGTCGGCGTGGATGCCGCGAATGATGACACTGGTGAGGGAGTCGGCCATGGATGTCCTCGAAAAGTGATGTCGATGCTGGAGCCGGCCACAATGCGACCGGTCACTGCTGGTGGAGTCCGCGACGCAAGTTCCGAGCCGCGAGAACGTCAGTGGCAGTGGGTATCTCGTGGGAGCGCAGGTCCGCGACTGTCCACGCCACGCGACGTACGCTATCGGCGCCACGGAGCGAGAGGTTCCCGGCGCGCACCGCCGCATCGATCGGTTGGTCGACGTCGCCGGGCAGCCGGTGCTGGTCCCGCAACAGTGCGGCGGAGACTTCGGCATTGGTGGAGATTCCGTGCGCGGCCCAGCGGGCGGCTGCGAGTTCGCGCGCAGTGTGCACACGCTCACACACCGCCTCGATGGAATCACCAGCAACGCCGCGGGCTCGCGCGGCCGATCGGGATGAGAGGGTGGCCCACACGTCGATGTGATCGGCGATCATGGCGGCGGTTCGCGTAAGAGGCGGCTGGTGGGATGTTGCCGCGACGAGCTGAAACGCAGCCGGAAAGCGCACCGCACCGTCGCGGCGAGCGATGCGGACTTCGCGCTCCTGTAGAGGCCAGCGCAGCATTTCGAGTGTGGCACGGGAGAATTCACCGAGCTCGTCGAGGAAAAGCACCCCGTGATGAGCAAGGCTGACACTCCCTGGATACGCCGAGCCGGTGCCGCCTCCGATTAGCGCGTTCACCGACGTGCTGTGGTGGGGAGCGGCGAAAGGCGCGAGGGTAGTGAAGATCCGGGGCGTCTCGGGCAGGTAGCGTAGAGAATGGATGGCGGCGAGCTCGAGCGCGTCGTGCCGGGACAACGGTGGCAACAGTGCGGGAAGGCACTGCGCAAGAAGCGTTTTCCCCGAACCGGTCGGCCCGGCCAAGCCGAGGTGATGACCGCCTGCCGCCGCGACTTCCAGGGCGAATGCGGCGGATTGCTGACCGGCGAGCCAGCCGGGATCCAGTGCGGGAGGCTGGACAACGAACTGCTCACGCGGTGCTGAGGTGAGCGAGGCGCGGCCGTGCAGCCACCGCAGGACCGCGCTCAGATCGCGGGCGCCCAGCACCGTGACGCCCTCCACGACCACGAGGTGCGCCAGCGCATCCTCGGCGACAACCACGGTATCTATGCCTGCCTCGCGTGCCCCCAGAACTGCGGCCAGGATGCCGCGGACCGGGCGCAACCGGCCATCGAGCCCGAGTTCGGCGATGAAGGCCACTCGGTCAGAGCAGGACACCCCAAGCTCTGAGGTGAGGACAGCGACAGCGACACCAAGATCATGCGCGGAGGTGAGCGGCAGGTGCTGCGGTGATGTGGATATCGTGAGCCGCTCGCTCGGCCATTCGGGGCTGGAGGCGGAGTTGGTGATAGCTGCGCGCACCCGGTCGCGGATCTCACGGTAAGGGTGCTCGAACTGGGCAACGACGGTGACGCTGGGCAGTCCGGCATCACGAGAGGCCTCGATGGTGAGGACCTCGGCGTCGATGCCGCGCAGCGAAATCGACGAACAACGCGCATACGTCATGCGAACAAATCCCGCACGTAGCCGGTGACGATATGCGGGGACGTCGGCGAAACGGTCACCAGGTCGAACCGGTAGCTGTCGGGCAGCATGCTCTGCTCGGTGATCCACGCCTGCGCAAGCGATTCGAAGTGGGAACGAATGAGGTTGTTGTGGAATGCGATCATCGTGGTCACGAGCGGACGCGTGTGGATGAGAACGATCACCGTACTATTGCCGTCGACTGCGACGATGTCGAGTTCCCCCGACCACTGACGACGATGAGCCCACCGTGCGGCAGTGACCTGCATCCCCAAATGCTCGATGAATGGTGTGGCAGTAGCGATTTCGGGCTGTATGGCCGAGGGCGGGGCGAGCGATGCCGGCATGTCGATGAGGGTGTGCTCGGTCATGGTGTCCTTTCAGGACGAAGCTGAGGTGTGTGAGCGGCCGGGCTGCCGTGCAGCATGCGGTCGATGCTCGTCGGGGTTGACGAATCGGGATCCGTTCGCCGCGGTTGACAAACAGTCCGGAACATTGCTGGCCCTTGTACTCGTACGGCTGTGCGAATGCGTTGCATTGATCGCGGCGCTTGCCTGTCGACATTGCCGTCGCCGGGATGCTCGAAGCTCATGATTCTTTGCTGTCCATGGCCAACTTAAAGTCCTCGGCAATAGCCTTACGAAGGTTCGTCCACGGCGCGCCCTTGTACGTCTCGTAGCCATCGGGCCCGATTGGCGGGTCTTCGCGTTCTACGTTGCGCGAAACGAACCAGCCAGCAGCGCGGAGGTGGTCGGCCATCCCTTCCGGGTCCTGTGTCCAGTAATCCACTCGGGGACCGTCGAGTGGGGCCTGACAGATGAGGTGGTAATAGGGCATCATCGCCCACTCCAAACCCGAGCCAGAAACTCGCGAGCCTCACGGCCGACCTGATCCGGGCGGTTCGCGTCCAGCTCGGCCTGCTCGTGCGGCGAAGGCCACTCGGCGCAGTCACCCGGGCGAACTACTCGCCCGCAGCGGCACCACGTCTTGTCGGACCAAGAGTTGTAGGTGCATCCTGGGTGCCGATCTGTCGAACAGCGGTAGCGGGTTTCGATCCGGAGTGCTTCAAGGTCGGTGGGTCTCATCGCGCCATCACGCCCGGCGCGGCGGCAACCTGTCCGAGCCGCTGGGCGTAGCGAACGTCGGGGCGGACGTTAGCGTGCGTAATATGTTGGGGTGCATGATCTTTGATGCTCATGTTTACTTTCTGGCGGTGGAGATCTGCTACTATTTCGGTTTCGATAGGTAGTGTCGACGGTGCGCCGACCCGCCCCCCGCGACCGGCTCGGCAGTCAGTTTGAATCCCATGGAGTGGGACAATCACGGGCAGTGCACGTACTTGCGATGAGTCGACCACTGTTAGTACTGCAACGCCACTCAGATGAGTGGGTGGCCTCGACGTTTGTAGTGCGATAGCCGGGCTTGGTGTTGTCGGCGCCGCCGCCAGTGTGACCATGCCCAGATGTGGTCGGGCTGGTGGTGGCGGGTCAGCACGAACGCGACCAGTAGACGGCGGATCTCCGATAACGTGAGCGCGATCATGCCGTCTGTGCCGGGGTCGGTTCCCCTTTTAGGGCAATGGTTTTCGATGCCGCGAGCCAGGTGGGTATGCAGGTCAGAGCCGGCGCGAGACAACCGGACCGGTTGGCAGCGGCCCCCACCATTGGTTTGCCTATCGCTGGCTTACGGCCGGTGAGCTATGCCCACTGCCTCGACCGTGCAGCGAGTCGGATCGAAGGTTGCCTGGTCCAGGACCAGGTCGCAGTCGTTGCAGCGAATGAGTGAGATCCAGCCGTCTGCCTCGGTCGGAGCGATTTCGGTGCCGACCGCATCGCAAGGAGCGAAGCCACTGCCGAGACCGGGCTGGTTGCCGCAACGGCAGGTCCAGTCTTCGAGCGAGGTGGCCGCGATCGAGATTCCCGTTACGCGCGACAGATGCTTGTACAGCGGCGGCTCGTAGTTTCCGAGGCGCATCCAGACCGGCCGAAACCGGTGCTCGCATCCGCGATGGGCGGCGCGTGCCTGCTCGAGCTTCTGCCCGAACAGATGTGACCAGGTGGAGCACCCGGCGGTGAACCCCGCGACCGAATCGATCACAATCACATCGCCCCGGAAACCTCCGGGCAGTTGGTTGCCGACCGCAGTGGACTCGCGATCGCTGTCGCCGAGCGCGTCGACCGGGCAGTCCGCGATCCGCCACTCGTCGCCGCGCGACCCTGCGGGGCGGACCGCGACGCGGGTAGTTGTAGTTGCGCTGCCGCTTGGCCCGAGCTCGGACCGTACCGTGGCATAGGTTGCGGGATTGATCGGGCCACCGACGGTCAAATACCTGTCCACGATCGCGATGAAGTCCGCGGGCGCGGCACCCAGCGCCCGCACCCGTACGCAGTCACCATCGAACCGCACTGATGGGATACCCGACCATAGTCGTTGCAGGTGATGGAAATTGGCGGTGCCCTCGGGATCAGGCCGCCCGTCGGAATCCAGGGCAGTGGTGAACTTCAGGAGCAGCCATTCTTGTTCCGACCAGCGGCCCGGTGTCGGGGATTCGGACCCGAGCACCTGCTCGAGTAGTTCGTCCCAGTCGCCGCCGTAGGTCTGGCTTAGAGCGAAGCTGGTGTGCACCGCGGTCACGCCCTCGATCCGACCGCCGGGATAGTCGCGCCGCGCGACGGCGAGAGCTTCGGCGATCGTGGGTGCCTCGACGTCGGCGTACCAGTCATCTGCAGGTACCTCACCACCGTCACGGCTGAAGCTGACGCGCCACAAGATGTTGTTCATCAGCACTCCTTTCACCGATGTAGGGCCGGGAACGCCCTTGTGTCAAGCCGGTTCCCGGAGAGAAGAAGGAAGCGGCGACCAGGCCGCCGGGGTGGTGTCGTCTGCTACACCGGAGCGGGTCAGCGGCGACACTCTGTTGTGGCGGTGCGGGGTCCATCCCCGGCCGGTGTGCAGGCGGTCGATCAGTCACGTGTAAGCCTCACAATCGAGAATGTAGATCGCGGGCAGTTCGTAAGGGCGGATCACATAACCGGTGCCGTTGTGCGTCCATCGTCATTGGCGCGACACGGCGCGACACGCGCGAGCGTGCTGGCCACATCGTCGTGGTCGCGGTCGTACACCCCACATACAGCGTTGCGATATTTTTGCGCCGTTCGGATTCTCGGCCACATGAGCGAGTTCCTTGCTGTTGCGACAAATGGTTCTCACGATGGTGTGTTCCTCACAGGTTTCGGGGCTCGTGGGCGTTAACGCGTGACACGCGCCCGCTCAGAATTTCCAGAGCGCCACGACGGCGGAAGGGCAGGAATGGGGTTTACCGCAAATCTGGGAGGTCAACCGCGCCAGGTGAGTAGCATCAGAATCCCGGCGAATCCCAGCAGGCACGCCGCAATGGTGAGCGTCCGGGAGTCACCGTTGAGGTGTCGCTGGTTGATGAGTTCCGCTGTGACACCGCCGATGATCAGGACGATTCCGGTGAGGAGCTGTGCCCACCAGGGAAGATGGTGAATGGCGTTCATGGAGTGAGCCTTTCGGATCGGGTTGTGTGCAGCTGCGTTCCCGGCCGGTCAGTGCAGAGGTACGTCGCAGTCCAGGAGGGTGGCGCGTAGCAGGAATCCGGCTTCGATGCCGATGAGCGACTCGACGAGTTCGAGGTAACGGGAGCAGAATTCGGGGCCGTGACTGGCGTGACGTCGCCGATCGTCATCGAGGTGGTGTGCCAGTTCGTGCAGAACCACGAGTTCTCGTAGCGCCCAGCCGGTGTGGTCGGCCGGGATGGCGATGGTCGGCGGTGCGGGGTCGTAGTGGGCATATTTCGCGCCTTTGCGTCGGCGGACGCGCACCGGGATGTATGCGCGGGGAAAGCGGGCACGGACCCAGGTCAAGCGCGTTACCTGGGTGAGATACGCCTCGACTGCGGCGATATCGCTGAAGTGTCGTTCGGCCGGGACCGCGATGCGGGACCCGAAGACGTCGAGGCTGGCGATACCGGCGCGGTTGGCGTTGTCGATGAGCCGGCGCAACCGTTGCTCGGCGTCGTACACCTTGGCACACAGGTCGTCTCGGGGCCGGGCAGGACAGCTGGGGGCGGTCATGCGGTGAGCTGGCAGGCCGCGGCGGGCAATTCGGGAGCCAGGCCTAGTCGGGCGGTCATCCCGGCCCGGTCGCCTGCTCGGGTGGCCAGCGGAGCGGGCTGGGATCGGGATTGGGCGCCGCGCCAGTGGCCGCGGGCGGTGGAGGTCTTGGTGTAGAAGTCGGCGATATCGAGATCCTTGGCTCGCAGCGCCAGCGCGGTGCCGGTCGCAGTGGTGTCGGCGGATTCAGCAGGGGTGCGCGCAGATTCGGCGGCGGCGCGGGTTTCCGCGCGGGCGGCGGCCAGTCGGGACCCGACCCTGCGGGCGAACGCGAGCTGGAAGTTGAGGCGGGCGGTGACACCGGCGACCGGCGGGTGTCCGTCGATGGTGCGGCGGTGTTGGCCGGTTTTCAGGTAGGCGTCCGAGGCCCGAACCATTTGCACCACCAACGCGGAGTACAGGGCCTGGCACAGGTCGATGTCGGTGTCGAAGCCGAACCCGTACACGCGGGTGGAATTGCTGGCGACATCGCAGCGGACGTCGTTGGCCTGCGCGATCCTCAGGAACAGTTGCACGTAGGTGCGCAGACCTCGCTTGCCGCGCGCGCCGATGACGATCTCCCGCATGATCGGCGCCAGGCGGCGCTCTCGATCGGCGGTGTAGGCGCGGGCGACAGCCAGATCGATCGAGGACTGGGTCGCCAGGCGTTGCGCCTGTTTGAAGAACGCGTCGGCCTCGTGCTCGTTGTCCGTCGACTCGGCCTGCCGCAACAGGCCAGCGATGCGACGCAGCAGGGGGTTTCGATCCATATCTGGGGTCCTTCCATGCACAAATCAGATCGGATGCCGACGTCCGATCGAGTCAGAGATGCCGGGTGGTTCTCCCGTCGATGAGCCCCGGCTCGGCTTACTCTGCGGCCACAGAACCCGGCTGGTCGTGCCGGTCGGTGGCCCCCGCGGCGACGATTGCGGGTTTGGTCATCGCCATGCACCGCCGCGTGTGAGGACAGACGATCGAGACCAGATTCGGGCGGCCCGAGCTGCGATCGGCTCAGAGCAGCCCACTCGGTGGACGAGGGTGGCCGCCGATACTTCGGCGACGCGATGTGTCTGGGCGAGGGCTTGCTCGGTGCCGGGGCCGGTGGTGGCCCCCGCGGCGGTGTCGAGGGCATACAGCCGCTGGCGAAACGCGGCGGCGGGGTTCGTGTCGGTGACCCGGCGAAGATCGTTTTTGGTTGCGGTGCAGCGTGTTACGTGGCGAACAACTCTATCTGCGCCTGGTCGTACTGTGGGTGCGGCGGTAGCGGTCGCGGGTCGCGGTGGTCGTAGCGGTCGGGGTCCCATTCCTGGATGTCCTGGTCACATACCTCGCACCAGGGACAGGTATCTCCGTTGTCACGGACGTGCAGAACATGCTGATGGGTGCGGTAGTCGCAGCTGCAGTCCGGGTCGGAGTAGCATTGGCGGTCGCCGCCGTCGGGATGGTTCTCCTCCCACTCGCGTTGGGCGAGATCTTCCTCATCGAGAACCGCATAGTCGGCGAGAGCGGCGAGCACCGTATCGAGTTCGCGCAGCGCGGCGGCATCGTCACACCGCACCGTGAGTGTGCGGATGGTTCCACCGGGCCACAGGTCGTACCGGTAGGTGAGGTCGAACGCCGACGCGGCCGCGATGCGGGATTGCGCGACAGCGAAATTCGACTCGTTGGTCGGGGTGTCGCCGCGGTCGTTGACGCTCAGCGGCGTCGTCAACTCGAACCAGTCATTGCGGCCGCTGCGGCGAGCCCACCACGTGCTATCACAGTCCGCGCCGTGCGCGTGCAGGGTCGCTACCACAGGCAGCGCCTGGGCTACCCGTCGAGCGCGACACGTCCTGGCCCCGGTCATCGAGACTCCTCGAACAGTCTGGTGCACTGGGTGTTTCATGCGACTCCGCAGGCCTGCCCGGGCGCTGAACCTGCGGGGGCGACGGCGCGGTGCGGGGGGGGCCTTCGCCCGTCGAGCGGCCCGGCGGGCGAAGGCCCGGGGTTCAGTCGCCGTTTCCGCCGCTGGTCCAGGCGCGCTTTGCCGCGCCGGGTCGGTGCGTGTGTGAGCGGTCGGCCGCGATTGCGGCAGCGAGGATGTCGTTGCCGAGCTCATCCCCGATCGAGGTCAGGTCGTCGTCGGGAATCGTCGGGGCGGCGGGAGGGCGGAGCTGGGTGGGAACAGTCATGGGAGTCCTGATCATCTGGTTGGGTATGAACGGATGAGACGCTGCGGGGCGGGGCGGGCCACGCGCGGGAGAACTCGGACTTGCCGGAAAAGCGGTCACAGCAGCTCGAACGGATCGCTCTCGAGCAGGATGAGGCCACGACCGCTGTCCCAGGCAACGAAGATCTGCCGTCGCCCGCCCATCGGCTCGCCGACACCGGTGACCGTGCCCTCCTCACCGATATCCAGGGGAGCGGGATCATCGGGCATGACGCCGATCATCCGAACCCGGTCGCCGACCTTCGGAATCCGCCTCACGCCATGACCAGCCTTTCCATATGCGACGGAAATAGTCGCCGCGGTAACCGAATTGGGTTGCGAGATTCCGGCAACGACGACGAGTCAGACTCAGGCCGCGGCCACGGACCATTGCGCCGATCGGTCTTTCGACACCACAGAGTCATTCGCGCTTCCTTCCGGTTTGCGCGTGCCCGGTGCGGCCGGGGCACGGAGCATGGATTGCTGGATGCGGAAGTCGCGGCGGCGGCCGGTGTTCGGTACGAAGCCGAGCCGTCGGTAGAAGCGACGCAGGCGGGCTACCGAGCTGCCATAGGCGTCGCTGGGAGTGAGGGCGGTAGGTACGCCTCTGTGATCGGCCTCGGCAAGGATCCGCTCGATGATGGCGGTGCCGATCCCACGATTCCGCAGATCCGGTGGCACATTCAGCAGCGCCAGGACCGCGTAGCCGCTTGCACTGGCGTGTATCAGCAGATCGACGCCTGGAAACTCGGTCAGGAGTTGCGTACGGAGTTGTCCGATCCAGTCATCAGAGCTCACAGGTACGCACCGGTTCGTCCGGCTGCGCGGCCGCGCGCGTAGGCGAGCCCGTGTCGGATGCGAGTCCCGTTGTCGCACAGCGGTCCGCTGTTCTGGTTCGGAATTCCGCCACCGGGGCAGCAGACGCCGCAGGCTTGGTTGTGATGCGCGAGCGCTTCAAGGTATTCGGGAACAGTTCCGGTGAATGGCATCATCAATTCCTCTGGGGCAATAGATTTGCGGTCCACATGCATGAACACGAGGATTGGAAATTCACCTCAAAGAACCAGGGAGATGAAGGGATTGAGATCGGTTGACGGTCATCGCCACCTGGGCACCGAACATGTTCTTGTTCAACGCCTTTAGGTGCTCGAGGGCGTTATGGCGCCGAGGGAGGGCGACACCTCGCCGGTGAACGCGACCGCTCACCGGGTTTTTCCGTTGGGGTCATGAACGCCGGATTCGTCGGCATGTTTCGTGCCGCAGAGCAACTGGTCACGCGAGCGGGGGGACAGCGTTGGGCACTACGGCGTGCCACTGGCGGCGGTTGCCGATAGGCCGGCGGGCGTGATCAGCCGGTCGGCCGGTAGGTGCGTGGTAGAAGCAGCCGCGGGCGTATTGACGGCCGTCGGGCAGGGTGGCGACCTCCGAGGCGGTGTGGTTGGTGCCCAGCAACATCGCCCCGGCAGGCCGGCGGGTGATGGTCGCGTGGCGGCGCCGGAGTGCGCTGTCGGTCAGGCCCGGCATGGGGATGGCGAACATGTCCCCTTGGCGCGATGAGTAGCGACCCATCGCCTCGGCGAGGCGCACCGGCTCGGGTTTGAGCGCCTCGAGCGCGTCCTCGATCGTGCCCACCTCGCACGGCGGCAGTTGGCACAGAAAATATGAGCGGGTGTCCTGGTCATCCCATGAGGACAGGAACAACGCGCGCGGCGCTCGGGCGTCGTCGGCGGTGCGGTAGTCCGCGGCGAACAACGCTTCCCGGTACTCCGTGGGAAACCATCCGGCGGCCGGCCCGGGACGCCTGGTGTGCCAGAGATAGTGGTCGCCGAGGCGACGGACCTGCTGGCCGTCGGCGTTCCACACCAGGTCGTCGGCAGCGACGTCACAGGCCGGGCCGCCACGCCAACGTGTTTCGTGCGCGGCGGTGACGACTGCGCCGGGTGGTGGCTGGTCGCCGCGGCGGCGATGCCAGGTGTGATCGCGCGAGTGCAGCACCTGGATGGATTCCTCGATGATTCCGGCCGCGCTGATCGCGCTGAACGGTGCGCGAAGGGTCGGAACGTCACCGGCGTACCGGTCGAGGCTGCGTTGCGTGTGGAACTTGTGTTTGCCGGTGGTGCTGCTCCAGGTGTCGTCGTTGATCAACACCGTCCGGGGCCGCCCGTCGGGCGCACGGATAACCCGCGCGAGCGGGAAATGCGGACCGTAGGAGTACAGGGTGTCGCGCTCGATCCACACCGTGCGGGTGCTGACTCGGTGAGCGCGGTCGTCCGGTCGGCGGACATGGCGGGCGAAAGTGTCGGTGACATCACGGTTGCTGGACATGGCAGGCTCCTCACGCCGGACCGGATCCGGCGCTCGCGCGAATTCATGTATCGGGCAGACCAATTCGGGCCGGAATATGCCGCGGTGACCGTTCAACGAACACACGCCGCGCGGCGAGAAGAACGATGAACCCGAAAAGTGCTGTGCCGCACATCCAGAGTCGGTTGCTGCTACCAGGCAGCTCAGAGCGGGCGCTGCGACTCGGTCGGGGCTTCTACAAGCCGCGCGGCGGCTGGCGCCGGCGTGCGGGGACGGGCCCGCCGGGCCCGGTGCGGCGGTGTCAGTCGGTCGTGGTTACCTCGTCGAGAACGGCCAATTTTGCCGCGGCGATGGCCTGGCAGCGGCGGTAGTGGTGGGCCTGGGCATCCAGTCGCGTCTTGGGTGCGCCGTCCCGCCGCCAGAAGTCGGCTTGTTTCTCTGCGCGTGCAGCGAGCCGGTCATAGCGTGCGAGAGCGGCGGTGAGGTCGCGGCAGGCCCGGGCGAGGCGACGGCGCGTAGGGCCCAGCCGGGTGAGAAGGTCCCGGAAGTTCTCGGCAGCTGCGTTAGCGTCCTGTTGGTACATGTGGCCCCTGCTCCTTCGTGTGTCAGCTCCCGGTCCGCGCGTCGGCGCGGTCGACGACCAGCGTGCGATAGTTCCACTTGTCCAGACCGCGATCTGCGACGATGCGCCACCCGCGGCGCTCGAGGATGTCGTACGGGTTCTCCCCGATCGGGTTGCGGGGATTGGTGTACACCGTGTAGGTCGCGATTGGGGTCCCGTCGCCACCCTCGACAGTGATAGCGATATCGGCGAGCTGGCGTGGTACCCCGGCAAGTTCGGGATCGGAATCCTCGTCGTCGAAGTCGTCGTCATCGGCGGGGTCGACACTGTCCTCTGTCACGCATCGCGCAACGAGTACTGAGCCGTCCGGGATCTGCGGCGTGGTGACGTGCTGCTTGATTTCCTGTAGGGCCTCGAGGAGCAGATCCAGGACCGCTGCGGGGATCGATCGTCCGCCGAAGTCGCCGTCGAGCCCGAACTGTCTGTCGCCGAGCAGCACGACGCGGCCCTCGGCGTGCGCCGACCGCGCCCGGACGAGCAGCCGGCCGTTTTTGTCGTGGTCGGTGCTGATCTCGAACATCAATGTCTCTGTTCACAGTTGTCGGGGTCCAGGACATGCGTGCGAGAGGGTGCCCCTCCGCTCGATCGGGATACTAGGGCAACGGCGAAGGAGCGGCCGGGAGCGGCGCATCCGAAGGAGACCTCGAATGTTCGCTGGCGAGAGAGGATTTCGAGGGACGGGATAGGTGCGGTCACTCGTTCTGTCCCCACTGGGTATCACCGAGGGAACCAACAGTGAAGGGAACCTTGGTGATCTGCAGAACTTCGCTGGTAACCGGGACGTAGGAGTGGATGAGAACACATTTTCGTCGAGCCGGTACGAATCCCAATGGATCACCCCCTCGGGGGTCTGCAGTCCGTATCTGGTGTGAGTGAGGAGGACATCGCGGTCGTTGCCGAGCATTGGGGTTTCCTTTCGATGCGGCGGAGGTACTGGTGTTGCACCGCAGGAGAATTCACGCTTTGCTGAATTGCTTGATCCGGTTGAAGCATCGCTCGACCACGTTGCGCTGCTTGTATGCCTCGGTGTTGAACGGCGGTGGCCGGCCGCCAGGCGATCCCTTGGCCTTGCGTCCTTCGATTTGATCGCGGCGTTCGGGACTGAGGAACCGGACTTCGCGTTCGCGCAATGCCAGCCGGGTCGAGGGATGGAAGTATGCCCTGTCCGCGAGCACCGAGTCGGGACGGACACGAGAACGTACCGGCCCGACGCGGGGAACACTGATCTCGTCCAGAGGCGCCAGCATCTGCGGGTTGTCCCCGGCTGACCAGGTGTGAGCAGCACTCACATCGGCAGTCCGCGTCCATCGACGCGGGAGTCGGACTACGTCAGAAGTCGCGGCTGTGCGTTCAGGGGCGAGAGCATCGCGGTGAGTTCGGTGCGCGCGGGCAGGGTGCGGGTCGTGGAGGCTCGGGCCAGCAGGTGGTGCCGGTGGTGCATCGCGCGCCACCGGTCGATGACCGCGGCGGCGTGGGTTTCGAGTTCGCTCAGGTCGGTGTGTTCCTCGGCCATCTGCGCCAGACGGGTGCAACCGGTCCAGAAATCGCGCCGGTAGGCGTCCTCGACAACCTGCGCGGCATAGGCGTAGGTGTAGAGCGGCCAGCCCAGGTTGGTGTAGACCTCGGCGATGTGGCGAACGATGACCAGATGGTCGTAGGAGCGGGCGTATGGGTTGGGGTCACGGGGTAGGCGGCGAGCCCGTGCGGCGACGGTGACGGGGTCGGGTTGGCGGCCCTCGCGCACGATGGTCCGGATGAGCCCGAGTAGCAGACGCGGTAGTTCGGCCTGGATATCGTCGTCTTCCACTAGCGACAGCACCCCCGCCACGGTGGAGGCGGGTTCATGCAGCAGCGTGCCCACCAGGTTGTGTTCGGGGTCCAGGCGCACGGCGTACTTGGCCAGCGCATACTCGGCGATGGTGCGTGCGACGTCATCGATGTCCTCGGCGGTCGCGACGGCCTCGGGTGGTGGTCGACGGCAGGTCAAGCGGTGACCTCCTACGCTGGCATCTGTCGTGTGGTCGCTGCCGGAAACGCGTCAGCCAGAAACATCTGCAGCGGTGGTGTTCGCCTCGTCCGCGGTGCTGCGGTAGGTCCAGAGTTTCTTCATCTCTTCCAGGCTCGCGAGGATGTCCTGCTCGATCGCGATGAGCTCGGCGAGGATCTCGTCCGGGTCGCGAAACTCGAACTCCGCCGCGCTGGTGAAATACCTGTTGACGGTGTCGATTTGGCAGCCCAGCCTGGTTTTGGCGGGATCGGCCCAGGCTCCGGGCACATGCGGGCAGACCTCGTCGAGGAGGCGCTGCTCGATCAGCCACTGGCAGTGCTCGGTATCGAGGATCCGGCTCGAGTCGGGTTCGTAGCCAAGGTCGACATCGAGGGGGATGTGCTCGGTATCGGACCAGTCGGGGTCGGCGACCGGGTTACCGGCGCCATCCAGGACCGGTGCAGCATCAAGGTCGGGCACTCGGAGCGCGTCCAGGATCGCCTGGTGGATGGCCCGGCGTTTGAGGCCGGTGCCGGCGAGCAACTCGGTGACCCGCAGACGCGCTGTAGGCTGCTCGGCCATGACTTCCTGGGGCACCGAAGCGAGTTTGGCCAGCAGACCGGTGAGTGTCTCGGCGGCGAGCCCCTGCAGCGTGGGATGCTCGGCCACCGCGGCGCGGGTGGCCGGAGTGATTTCCCAGCGAGCGTGCAGGGGACGGCGGATGGTGGCCTGCACATATGCGAAGGCGTGATTGGGGATGACGGTGACGGTGACACTGTCGGTGAAGTTGCAGTAGTCAGCAACGATCGCCGCGATCTGGTCGGCAGGCAGTTCATGCTTCTTGGATCCGCGGCGGCGCCGGACCGGGGCGACGCGCTCGCGGGCGTCGATGTAGGCGACACGGCCTCGGCGGGCCTCGGGCTTGCGGTTGCTCAGGATCCAGATGTACGGCGCGATCGAGGTGTTGTAGAACATGCCTTCGGGCAGGGCGATGATGGCGTCGAGCCAGTCGTTGCCGATGATCCACCGCCGGATCTCCGATTCACCTGAGCCCGCATCGCCGTTGAACAGCGGCGATCCGGAGCTGAGCATCGCGATGCGGGAACCGCCCTCGCCGGCGGGCCGCATCTTGGCGATCATGTGCTGCAGGAACAGCAGGGAGCCTTCGTTGCGGCGGGGCAGTCCCGCCCCGAACCGTCCGGCGAACCCGTCACGGGCGTGCTCGGCACGGATCGGTTCGGAGACACGCCACCAATCGACACCGAACGGCGGGTTCGCGAGCAGCAGGTCGAATCGTTGATCGGCGAACGCATCCGCGGTGAGCGAGTTGCCCAGCGCGATCTCGCCGGACCGCCCCGACATCAGCTGTTCGGCGGCGGCGATCGCGTAGGTTTGCGGGTTGAGTTCCTGCCCGCACAGCACTAGATCGGCGTCCGGGAAGTGCTGCCGGAGGCGGTGGTGAGCTTGCGCGAGCATGCCGCCAGTGCCCGCGGCGGGATCCAGCACACGGATCCGGTCGGTGTGCGCGGGCGGGTCGGCCAGCAACAGGTCGACCATCAACGTGACGACCTCCACCGGAGTGAAATGTTCACCGGCGGTGTCGTGCGAGATCTCACAGAAACGGCGCAGCAACTCCTCGTACAGGAAGCCCATCTCGATGTTGGAGAACCGGTCCGGATGCAGATCCAGCCGCGGCTCGGTGAACGCAGCCAGCAGCGGCCGGATCAGCCCGGCCCGATCCAGCCGAGCGATCTGGGAGTCGAAGTCGAAGTGCCCGAGTAGTTCTCGCACCTGCTCGCAGAACCCGGCGAGATACGCGCGCAGCGCAGCGGCCGGGTCCGTGGCAGCCAGGACCGCGGTGAGCGAATCCAGTCGGCAGATATTGTACAAGCCCTGGGTTCCGGCGGCGGCAGCGAGCAAGTCCGGACGGTCACCGTGTATATCAAAAGTGTCCAGCACCCGCTGTTTGGTCGGTGCCAGCAAGAACTCCACGCGGCGCACCATGGTCAGCGGTAGGACGACCTGTAGGTACTCCGACTTCTTGTAGTCCCCGCGCAGCAGGTCCGACAGGCCCCACAGGAACGCTGAGTGATCTAGGACCGTCGCTGACAGTTCGGCCGAGCCGGCGTCGACGCCGGTGCCGGGCGACTGTGCATCCTCGGCGAGAGTGCTTCCAGACCGTGCAAGCAGGGCACGAACCTCATCGACGGCGTCGGGGCCGACGGTGAGATCAGGCGGGCTGGACAAGGTCCATGTCTGCGCATCGGCCGACAGTGCCCACCCTGTAGCGGTAGCCAGTGCGGCGTAGGCCGGGGTATCGGGGTCGAGCCCGGACACGGTGATCGTGTGGTTGCTGTCCTGCGCAATGGTGACCCCGGGCATAGGAAACTCCTTCGGTCGGAGGATGGGGAATGTCGACGAGGTGGCGAGTGTGAAGGTCTGACCGTGGTGGCGTGAGGCGCCGGATGGGCGAATGGCCGGATTCGCCAGACAGTGATGCATGGGAGGCTGCCAGCGGATGGGTGGGTTATCGCTTCTGGGACACTCGTGCATGCAGGCCAGGAGGCGGGTTCACCGGATGTCCCCGCTGAGTGGGCGTGGCGCGGGTCACGCTGTGGTGGGCGAGCTTTCGAGGTCGTCGCCGGTGGTGGCTTCGGTGAGGACGGTGACCAGGACTCCCGGACCTCAAGTGCCGTCCAGTGCATACGGTCATGGATCCGACCTCGAGCGCGGCGCCACGGTGCGTAGCCGCGAACTCGGCTTCGGGGACACGCAGGGCAGCACAATGTGCGAGCCGTACGGCGTGCCACAGCGCCAGAGAGTGCTCACTGCTGTTGTGCTGCCGCTAAGGCCCGGTTCACAGCTTGGATGAGCGTGGGCGCGTCGGTGTCGGCGAGGGCTTCGCCGTCGGTGTCGGCGCCGTAGAGCGAAACGCACCATCCGGTGGATTCCTCGTCATCGGGGTCATCACGCCCGCGGACCAAAGCGTGTTCGCCATCGGTAGCCAGAATGTGACGCTGCCCCTTGGAGGCTTGGAGGGCAGTGCACGTGCCGCCTGCTCTGATTGGCCGGACATCCTGCCATCCGGCGGACTCGAGCGCGTGGATCTCCTCCGAATACAGGACTATGAGGGCCTGAATGTCGTCCGCGACTGCTGCGGCTCGGTCGGCAAGTCTCTTCTTGGCGATCACTTCACCGATCGCCACTTCGGCCTCGGGGGTCTGAAGCCATGCGGTGAACCTGTCTTGAATCGGGTAGAAGAAATCGACCCACTTCTCGCCGGTGACGTCGGCACGCCGGGTTGTGAGTTCATACGCAATCATGTTGGCATCGGTGTAGTCGTGCAAATCGCTGAACGCTACGATACCCGACGGGAATATATCATCGAGTACACCCTCCAAATACTCTCGCTTGACAGCGTCGAGAATTTCATCATCGGTCGGCGCGCCGAATGCACGATCAGACGCGCATCGCAATTGTTCATCGAGCGTGCCCTCTACGAGGTTTGCGATGAAACCGCCGTCCAGGTATACACACACAGTGAACGCATCCGAGTAGCCCTGCACGCCGTCCATTTCGTTGTTCGATGCTGCGACCTCGTACCCGTTACCGAGGCGTGCCCAGAAGGCAAAAAATCCCGCTCCGAGGTATGCGCATTCGCATGTGCCTTTGACGGCATACCGCTTGACTGTCCGGAACTGCTTGCGGTATTTGCGGGTGAAATACTCACAGGTGCCTGATACCCTGGTCGTATTATTCGAATAATAGCGGTCACGGAGGCGTTTGGCCCTGTGTAACGTGATCGACAGTTCGACGAGTGCAGCAAGACAGAGCAGGGCCGGGACAAGCATGACGATGATCGGGAGGACGTGGTTCATCCGGTCACTTGCCTTTCATTGTACGGCGCTCGATCCACGCCGTGAGCGCGGAGACCAAATTCACGCACCTGTTCAGCAGAAGGGTCGGCAGCCATGTAATCGCCATCGTCTCGCCGCTGAACGGTGAAACGCGGACCACCGTGACCGTGGTCGATTACATGCAGGCAGTAGTCATCGTTATCGGCAACCGCATAGATCTCGTGAATGGAAGCAATCAGCTCCATGGTTGAGAACTGGGTGATCTCAGCGAATTTCGGTTGAACATTCGGCAGCCCGGCCTCATTGGCTGGTGTGCACGCCGATGCCGGGTTCGTCGCGGTCGCTGTCGGTCAGCCTCGATACTTCCTGCGATAGCGGGCATGTACCAATGAACCGTCGGAGCCGTTCACAACCGGAGGGCTACGGAAAATCGCTCAGTACACCGTGTATTGCTGTGTTGCCGCTACCGTTGCGGACAACGTCTGCGTCGTCCACTGGTGTTGCAAGATTGGCAATCTCGGTCGCGGGCAACTTGTCGATGATGGATGGGGCTGGCGTCGCACACGGCACAGAAAGCGGTGTGTCGCTGCTGCAATTAGGATGACTGTGATTGTAGTAATGCTGATTGCGGCGATTGTCATGAAGAAATCTGGCGCCCCTGGTGGCCGCTACCGCCGCTGGGTATTTGTTCGAGTGTCTTCCTCGCCGCCGCATCGAAGCTGAGATCGTCACCCGTGCAAGCAGGTCGCTGGTTGCGATATCGAAGAGTCCGATGCTCCATGTTCCGGATCGATCGTCTGTTCCGGAGCCGACAAGGCTGGAATCACTGTTCACGGCGTTGAGGAATACTCGGTTACCGAGCGTGCCGTACAGGATTTAGTCGCCATTGGTCCATTCCAGATATACGTTCTGGAACCCCAGAGACTTGAGGATGGTGATTTCCGTGCTATAGATCAGGGCCAGTTCGGGAAGGTAATCCCCTCGCGTCGGCTGTTCCGCGCTGCGATCGTCGAAATATCGAACGAGCGCCTCAAGAGGGTCGGAACTGGATGCCGGGACGCTTGTTCGGGCTGGCTGTCGCCGTCTTCGGCGGCGACGATCAGATCGTTCTTGGCCGTGTGCAATCGGCGGTGATGCGCCGTTGTTCGATCGTGCACATGCCCTACGAGGTCACTGCGCGTCCTCAGGGGGGTACACCTGCCGGTAGGTGGCCGGAATATCCGACAGGCCCATCCTGACCACGGCCTGCTCGTGGTCGCGGCGGCACCGGTCGCAGAGGAATTTGTCCGTGTAGTGCAGCGAGATCAGCGGCCCGCGCGCTGCGCGGCAGTCGGCGCACAACCCGCCGCCAGCGATGTGTTCGAACGCAGTGTACGAGGCGCCGGAGGCCATCGAATGATTTTCGACCTTGGCGTGCGTAAGAGTGGTGGCCAGTTCGAACGCCTTGATGTAATCGTAGTTCCAGAACTGCTCGATGCGGTGCCAGTCTCCACAGTCCCCGTCGTGTGCGCCGACGCTGGTATCTGGATTGCTACAGACGAAAACGTCGTAGCGGTAACCTATTTCGGTCATCGGAACTTCTCCTACGAGACGGTGCCGGGAGTCTTGTCCTCGGACGGTTTCAGTCGGTTGTGAGTGTGCGGTGTCGTTCCCGACGGTGGCTGGATCGCCGGCGCACGGATGCAGTGCTGTGGATGTGGCTGAAACGGGACGCTCTGGGCGTTACGAGGCGGAAGAGCGCCGGGCTCCGGGAGTCAGGCTGCGGCGCGGCCGCGAGCCCGGTAGGCGGTCTCGACATGGGCGCGGAGTTGGTTGTGGACTTCCTCGACCCACGAAATGGGCCCGACGATGGCGAGTTCGGGAACCTCGACCTCGACTGCCTCGCCGCGGGTGAAGTGTGCGCCGGTCGGTGCGGCGCGGTGCGCGGAGATGCGGACCGGCCCTGGTTCGGTGACCGGTTGGCAGTCCCCTCGCCACCAGCCCTCGGGATGTGGCCACGACGCCACGTACGTCACGTCGGCGGCCCACCACTGCCACTGCTCCCGCCCAGCACTGGGCTGGTGGCGAAGTTTCACCTTGCCGCCCTTCTTCTTCGGCCGCGCCCGGACCGGGGCGGCGTCCAGTACGGCGAACAGTTCGGGGAGCTGTGTGCGTGCCTCGGCCGCGGTGAGGCGGCCTATCACCTTGTCGTAGGACAGCGTCTCCGGTCGGTGGTTACGGCGAGTGAGAGCTGCCATGGTCTGAATTCGTCCGCCGGTCGTGTCGAACAGGCCCGCGACGCTGACCGATTTCGGGTTCACCCGTGCGATTTCGTGCCACAGGTTGCGGGACCAGGAAACGAAGTCGCCGACCGCGAAATCGTCCGGCCCCCAAATGTGCACTCCCGCATCCTCGAGGACCTTCCACCAGTACTCGATCGCCTCGATTTTCTCTACGATCTCGGCGCGAGTAACGGCCAGGGTATGGTCGGACCACGCCCCTTTCTCGAGCTCACGGCCCAATCGTTTGAGATCGGCTTCCAGGCCCTGGATGCGGCGTTGGGTAGTGCCCGGAAGTTCCTTGCGGGCACGGAAATTCGCTGCGACCTCGGCGCGGTCGAAGTGGTGTTTGGCGCTGTCGTACAGTCCCCAGGCCTTGCCCTCCCGCTGCCACAGCCGATCCAGCAGGCGGCGGTGGCGATGCTCGGAGTGGTGGCCGATGAGGATCGGTGTGCCGTTGAGCATGTCGTAGGTGGTGTTGTTGCTGGCGCGGATGCTGTCGGAGGTCCACACGTCCCGGCGTGCCTTATACCGTTGATACGCCGCCCGATCGTCGGCGCGGTCGTACTTTTCGTTTATGAATCCGGCGAAATCGACTGCGGGAGTGGTGTCGTCGATATCGACTTGTACGGTGTGCCCCAGCTCGGTCAGCCGGGTGACTGCATGGTCGATCGCGTAGGTGTCGGCGCGGCGGCGCCGGGAGTGCCGCACGTACCAGTACGGGTCTCCGAGCTCGTCGTCGACAGGCAGGTTCTCCGAGCCTGTGAAGTGGCACGGCCATTCGGTCAGCGCCTTGCCGACACCGGTCATACCTCGGTAGGTGCCGTAGACAATGGTGCCGAGCTGGCGGTTGTGACGAATAAGAATATGACCCATTCGAGAGTCCTTTCGATCATCACTGGGCGAGGCAGCAAGCCGACGCAAGTTGAAGTGGACTGGCAGACGACAGGTCAGGCAGAGTTGAGCGGCCCCAGTACGGGCTGTGCGGGGCAGTTGAGAGAACCGGAAGATCGGCGTGGTCATCCGGCGGCACGGTGTCGGCCGCCGGGGGTGTCAGAACAGCGGGCGCTGGGCGCGGATATCGCGCATCCAGCCACGCACGGTGGGGAGTAGTTTGTCCGGGCCGTAGGTCAGATACGTGCCATCGGCGGTGGAGGCGCCGATGTGGTCGGCGAACCGTAATCGGGTCAATGAGTTGACCCGCCCGAGGTGGACCGCGAGACCATGGTCCACCGCGACGCGGGCCAGCTCGGCAGCAGCCGGACCGAGCTTCCAGCCGGTGCTGCCACCTATGAACAGCACGTCGAATGCCGACCAGAGATCCGCGCTGTGGTCGTACTCCATGCCGTCCTGGGCGACATAGGCTGCGGGATAGCCTAGGTCACGAATCCTCGGCAGCACCTCTCGCGAGCGCGCCCACGTCGCCAGGTGATCACCCACCACATCGGGCGCGGCTGCCCACAGGCACCGATCTGATAGTGCTGCAAGGCTTTCCAACCAAGTCAGGTACTTGGTGTCTCCCGGGTAGGCGCCGGTGAACGCGGAGTTGTCCGCGGCCCACAGAACCCCGGCCGGCACGCGATTGCCCGCGGCCGGAGTTACCAGGGCCGCTATCTCGCCGCCGCGCATCACCTCACGGATGGCGTCGGTTGAGGGCGGTGACAGATACAGGGGCGCCGACCAGTCCACCAGCGCCCAAGGATTGGCCGGCACGTCGTCGGGGTGGGAAGCCCGAATGTTCTCCGGTGATCGGTCATGGTGAAAGCTGTTGTCGGTCATGATGTCCTGCGCCACGAAGATGAAGTGGATTTCCGGTCTGCGCGGCTGATTCGCCGGGCCCCCTGGTCGGGCTCGTGTTGGATTGTGGCCGCTGCCTTCACTGCTGAATGGTGGATTGGCTCACCACTGGTTCTCCTCCGGTGGCGGGTTGGGCAGTGGGTAGCCGAGTCCGTGGAGCCGCTGTTCGTCGACCGGCGGAGAAACGCCGGGGCACCAATCGACCCAGAGCCAAGGGAACTGGCATGTGCAGTACTGTCCGGAGCCCGGTGAGTCCGGTTCGTAGTGGACCGGATCCCAGCACGCGAACGGCATTCCCAGGTGGCAGCGGAATTCGAGGCAATCGATCACCACGACATCGAGGTGATCGCCGGAATGGGTGCCGAACCCGGAGCATTCGGACCACACGTGGTACAGCCACGCTTGGCGCTTGGCCTGGATTATCGAATCCGCTTCCACCACATACGTACAGGGCTTGTCGCCATCATGGCGCGGAGCACCGCAGATGTGGATCGTCCAGTGCGGTCGTATCCGGGCGTGTGCGGTGTTGTCGATCATAAATGTCCTTCGCGGCGATATCGGCGCGACCGCCTCGATTAAAAGCGTTGTCGGTCCAGGCATCCTGGCGTGCCGCCAAGCCGTGATCCTCTCGGTGGGGCTATGCCGCCAGTGGCAGAGGGCGGCTGTGCGCGGCGGGGGGCTGGCGGACGGTCGGGGTGAGGGTCCAACGATCGAGTTCTTCGCCGGTGATCGCTTCGACGAGCGCGGAAATGAGGATCTCCGCGACGGGTGGGGTAACCGCGTTGCCGAGCTGTCGCACGCGCTCACGTTTGGTGCCCAGAACCACGTAACCGGAGTCGAATGCCATGGCGGCGAGGATTTCGCCGGGTTGGAGCATCCGGAAACGGACATCCGCAATGTCGACTTCGGCGATGCTGTCGACCAGGGCGTACCTGTCCCGGGTGGATACCGTGCCCATCGGGTCCGCAACCGGCCTGCCGGTGCTGTGGCCGTAGTACGGCAGCAGCATCGAATCCCACAGCGCACCAGAGGGGTTGGTGTTGGAGGTGACCAGACCGTGGTGGTTACCGCTAGCGGTAACGGTGGCCAGCGCGTCGGTGATCGGCCTGGCATCCGACGAGCCGCCGCGGAGTTCGGCGATGAACGGCCAGAATGCCACGGCGGTCTCTGCGCGAGTGGTCTGGGTGCGCAACGGCAGCGTCGCGGGCACAGCCTCCTTGCCGTCGCGGCCTTCGGCCGGCACGATCAATGGCGGCACGACCAGCGCGTGGTTGGAGCCGTCGGCGACGATGGTGGCCAGCGGCTCGTGGAGGCCGACGGTGCGGGGCCGATCCGACCGTAGCAGCGCCAGAAACGGGGCAGGCACCGCGAGCCCGTCGTTTTCCCGGGTGGTACGCGCACTCATCGGCGTGGTGACCGGTGATGCGTCCTCACGCCAGGTGCCCCCCGCGGGAACCATCATCGGCATATGAGTGGCGTAGCGGCGTAAACCTACCCGGATCCGTTCCATGGTCTTGTCCGCCAAGGGCTTCGCCCGATCTCCGATGCGAGTTCCTTCCAGGCTCCAATCGATGGCGGCCGCGGCCGGGAGCGCGGGCGGCTCGAGGATCGCGTTACGGCACGCAACATGCGGGCATCGGTAGTGATACTGCTGCCGGTACCGGCCCATATCGGCGCCTGGCTGTTTGAACACCTGGAGCGCATGGACCCATTCATCGCAGCTCACGCAGTATGATAGCGGCCGTAACCACTTGTCCCAGTTGGGTTCACGACCGAGTCTGGTGTCCCAGTACGCAAGGTACAGGCGGTCACGGCTCTGCGGTGCGGGCGGTGTACGGACCGGCTGGGCATGCATGGAATTCATCGCGATGAGCTTGGTTTTGTAACCCAGGACCCGGATTTCACGGATCCATCGTTCCCACTGGTCCCACGCCCTGACCTCGATCACGTTCTCCACGACCCCGGCACGGACACGGCCGCCGCGGTCGATCACGCCCCGCAAGTAACGGGGCACCTCCTCCATGAGTGCCCGGCTACGGTCGGCTTCCTCGTCCCGCTCGAGGTCCAGCAGATCACCTTGCATCGTGTTGTGGTAGTCGCGGCGTTTACCGCGCGCGGAGGACCATTGCGGGCATTCGGGAGAAGCCCAGAACAAATCGGCCAGCGGCCACCGCTCCACCGGTTCGTCGCGGATGTCGCCGAGGTAATGGTCTGTGTGTGGAAAATTTCTCGCGTGCGTTTCGAGTGCTTGCTGCCAATGGTTCGCCGCGTGGGTAACGGCCACTCCAGGTACCGCGTGGGCTCCCTGAGAGGATCCGCCGGCACCGCAAAACCAATCGGTGAGTTCAAGCATTGATATTGTGTCCCTTCATGATTCGCCAACAGGGCGAAAGGGTGTGAATGTCAGGTCTCCCCGCTCGCGGTGATGGGCGTTGCGAGGTGCGGGACCGGAATGATCGCGAATGTCTGACGGTTCAGCCACGCTGTGAGCGCGGCAACCAATTCAGCGACCTGTTCGAAATCAGGGTCTGCGGTCAGGTAATCTCCGTCGTCTAGCCGTTGAACGGAAAACTAAGACAGCCGTAACCGTGGTCTACTACCAGCAAGCGGCAATCGCCCTGATCGGTCGCTGTATAGATTTCATGGCGAATTCACAAAATCAGCTCCGCTGGTTGGCCGCATTACGCGCATGATCAGAGAGGAATCACCGCTAATTTCAGGATGGGCGGCCCGGATGCGGGCAGCTGGAGCTGGGGAATGCGCCAGAATTAACCTGCACAAAAGAACAGTTGTCAGGCCGGAAGCAGAGACGAGGAACAATTTCGGATGGTATTGCAGAGGTGACTGCAGGTGGGTTCGCGGCCGGATGTCACCCTTGAGTCCAGACGGCCCGCCCGAGCTGCATTGCGGAACTTAAGGTCTTCCACACGAACTCGTATATCGAGGACATAGCGCCTGCTGCGGCAGTAGGTAAGGAGGCCTTGTCCGCCACAGGTTAGATGAGATGGAAATACATTTGATCATAGCTCTCAGGCAAGGGATCCACTTTTCAATCTCCTAATCCGACTTGCCACGAATGGCGCACCACACAACGGCTTGAAATTGCGCCGGAGCGATACCGACCCGCTTGGCCGCGCGCCGGTATGCGGCCTCGAGGTCGCGATACATGCCCCGGTTGATAGATTCTGGCACCTTGCCGAGCGCTGCTCGTGCCGCCCACATGTCGACAGTGACCGGCTGGTAGTCGCCCGTGATGTTCCGCGCGAACGACTTGGTCTTGAGAGCATCCGCACTGAAAGTGTCGAAAGGCGTTGTATTGTATAGAGATTGACGGGCATTGTCGACATGCGAGCTAATGCCGTACGTCGTACCCGTCTCGAGGAGTTGCACTAGCCTGCGCTGGTTCTGTGCCCAACGGACGCGCGGTGACAGGTGGGCCATTGCGCAGGCCACGTTGTCGAGTGGCAGGCCGCACCGATCTGCCAGCGCGACACAGATCTCGTTCGCGTTCCGGTACCAATCGAGGCCAGCGGCAATCTGCGACTCGTCGGCCGACCTGTAGTGTCTGAGAATCGATCGAATCATGACTCAGACTCCAATGTGACCGTAGCCATACGCTTATCCATGAGGCCGGATGTAAAGCTGTTATCCAATGCCTCTTCTTCGTTATCAGCCTCGATAATGACGGAAATCTCGATTTTCCAGTAACTCATTACAACCACCTCTGAAGTTCGATCGGCCTAGGGCCATCGGCCAGCAGACGCGATTGCACACGTGCAGGCTTGGCCTGTCCGTCGACCCATCGACATATCCCACCAGCCATTGCCCCCAGGCGGACTGGTCAACTTTGCCAAACTTACTGATCTGCATTCCGCGCTCAGTTAGCCATGCCACCCAATCGTCTGTTGTCTCAAGGTAGCGTTCTATGAGCATTCCGAATCTGCACCGTTTACGGATAGCGACAACAGCTCCACTTTAATTACATCGGGTTGCTCTCCGTAGGGATATTATTTATGGAACTCGGTGAGCATTCCAAACGGCCCTTACGCTATATGCAAATACTTTTCGCAGTTTTCAGCGGCAATTACGTACGTTTTCACCCTAGCATTCCCTTAAGCTCAGACTTGATAGCGCGGGCCTGTTCACCGCGCCACATTTTTGCATTGGAGAGGAAACGGCGGACGATATCATCGGCATCGTCGTAGCCGTACCGGTCATGGATAGAATCGAGCGTGCGCAGAGCCTCAAGGTACGGCACGGCTCCGAAATAGACATTCTTCCAGTTCGCGGAAATATCACACGCGATTGCGGACAGACTTCTAGTCATGATAAAGCTCTCAATTTCTCGATTAAAAATTCCACCGATAGCTGATTGGGAACATGGAATTGCGACCACGCCCTCGACTGCCTACCGGAATTCTTGGATGGCGAGCGGGTGCGGGTGGTGGACTGGTGCCGGGGATCGACTGGCGGCCGGGGGTGTAGCGCGAATTTCAGGTGTCAGCGGGGATGGGACTTCGGCACGATGAGCCCGTCGAGTGCCTCGAGCACCGCCAGCCGATTGCCCTGCTGCTGCAACTCCCCCAGTAACGGCGCGTACTCCTGTGGCATTGCCGCCCGCTGGTCAAGTACCCATGCATGCGCGGCACTCGTGTGCTGACCGAAATGCGCGTACGCCGACAAACAGCCGCCGTCTGGGTTCCACGTGAACGGATCATCGACGAATACTGCCGTGACAGGGTCATCGGTGAATGAGCTTGCGTACACGAAGTACACACGCGTGCAGTTCGGGCCGCCCACCAGCTTTCCGTCATACGCGTACGGACCGGACTTGACATCCTTGTAGATGCCGACTTCACCCCACGTCACCGGAAGGCCGCACTTGCGGCCGTTCCACCAGACTTGAGCCATCCAGCCGTGTAGGACCTTGACCTCCGCCAACTGCCCGGCAAGATGCATATGTATCACCACCTCCGACCACGGCATTGTTAGCCGAACCCGATCTACAACTATCAAATCGATACGATCCATCAGAAAATCCTTGACACAAAGAGATCGCACGTAAACGACGGACATGTCTTCCTCGAAATGCCCGTCCAGCCGCCAGCAACGGCAAACGCATTGCATCGAATCGGCGCTCCAATACGCTCCGCGCGATCAGCCCTCTCATCCAAGCTCCGAACTGCTCGACCGTGGCGAAGTCGTCGTCGATGTCATCCCTACCCCGGAGGAAGCCGCTCCGCGATGGGAACGGATAAAATAAACCCAATGACGTACCGCAGGGACCGCAGCCAGTAATCATCGGCACCAGCTTCGATGAATTCCGCGATCGAGTACGAGTCCTTGTGCCCGACGGTTGACCTCACCCGGAACCAACGCCGGTCGGTAGTAGATCGTCGGATACGTTTGCCGGACCCCGACTTTTCAGTGAAGCGGACAATCCCAAACTCTGCTATTCGTCGGCCCCTTTCTCCGCAGCCTCGCGCGCTTGGGTGATCATGTAGGCGCGTTCGGAATCGCTGAGATAAAAACCCCAGCACGAATCAATTTCCTCGCCCGCACGATCCTCGACGACCCAGCCACCGGTATCGCCGCAACGCCATGCATCCAAAAGAGAGATCTCCGCCAGGACATCCCGCTCAGGTTCACGCGAGTAATAGATATCGCCGCCCTTCTCCACGACTGTCAAGCTGTAGAAGATACGCAACCAACGCACCACAACCTGAGAATCATGCTCCCGGAGCGCACACAGCACAATATCGGAACGAATCGGCATCGACTCATCGCACGAATCGTATGTATCATAGCTGCCGCGCGTTCTGATCAACGCAGACATACGCATGTAATCGCCGTTGTCGTATGGTGACTCAATCCAATCCGAATCCCGCTCGATAAAGATACTCGTACCGTTATCGAGCGTCTCGACATGCTCTCGCACTCGATAATGACAGTGACACACTGAAACCTCCCTGGCTCCGACATCCCGCATCTGCTGACGGAAAGGGCACCCCTACCCATCGGGTATCCGGGAACGCCCTGTTGTTCAAGAATTCAGACGCGACTTGTGTCGTGGGACTGTCAAAGTCTGGCGAGCATCTCCGTATTCACGCACCTTGTAACCACACGCCGAGCATTCGCCGAACGTCACCGCCCGTGAAGCATCCCACCCCGAGCCCCGCTGCGCTGGATAGAAAGTCACCTCAACAGCACGCTCGCCCGAACCAGGACACGCAATGAAACCCGCCATCACTCGACCTCCACAGACGGCAACAGAATCTGGCAATCGCTGATCTCGACCTGATCCACACTGCCGTCACGTTTATCGAGAAAGCCGCGCGTATTCAAACAGTCCGCCAAAGCCAAACCTGAGTAAGTACCGTCCGTCCAGATCGTATGAGCGGCAATACGACCCACCCAACCCGGACCCGACAGCAGCGGATCATTCACCCGAACAACGGCACCCACAGGAATCGAAAGTTTCCGATATCGAGGAGCGAAACCAGGCGTCGAGTCATACCAGCCAACACGATCACGCGCCTCAGGATAGATCGCGCTGATGAACGGATTCTCCCAATCGGGGACCTTCCATTTTCTCATTTCTCCACCGCCTTGCGATACTCGCCCACCAGCCACTGGTTAGCAGCCCGGTAGTCTTCCGGAAAATCTTCACCCGGAGCCGTGACCGCCAGGCCTGTATATGTGAGCGCCATCGACATACGATTTATATGATGCGAGAATGCGAACCACACTGCTGCACGTTCCAGTTCGTCAGCCGACCAGGAACGCTCCACGGAATACAACCGTGAACAGTCAGGGCCAGCGGCGCGCACAAGATCACGCGCCGCATTGATCAACGGCCAGTCATACCTGTCTGGCTGACGACGCTCGACGCGGTACAACTCGCGAGCCTCGGGCTCGTAAAACACCGCATCCAGGCGATGCAGGAACGACACATACCGCTCCCGGCCGTGACCTGCCCACCATTTTCCGAATGCCAGTGCCATAGCGCCGGTCACCGCGGGGCTGCAGTCGTACGCGTACATCGTCGCTCGCGCCTGCTCCCACTCCGAAACATCGATTGTCATACTCGATCTGCCTTCTGTCACCGAATGACGAACGTCTCGTTGAAACCTGCTACCAGATCGCGGATCGGCACGTCACGGTTCAGACTCATGCCAGAGCTCATCGTAATCTGCAACAACTGGTCACGGATATCCGGAGCGTCACCAACGATCTGCCGGGCTGTCCCCCACTGCGGTGCGCCCTCAACCATCAGGCCGACCTCCGACTCGGTACGTGCCGCCTCAACAATCGCTGCCAATCGCACGACATCCGGGCGCGATAGTACTTCTGGCATCTTTCGAAACCTCTCACGTTTCAGCCCGCGCCGATGTGGCGCGGGCGGCTGACGTACAAGCACCCCTGGGCGCCATCGTCTGCTCTACATCGACCACCCGGTAAAAGCTACGACCGATCCGGCCTCCGCTTGCTTGCGTTGGGAATCACTAACCTTTCGGCAATAATGCGGGCAATGCGCGAGAATTCGTCGGCTGCGCGGCGAACGTTGATTTCGAAATGGATTATCCCGAGCAGGTAGCTGTTCGACTTCCCACTGATTGCCGTGATCAATGTGTGCGCCGTTTCGTTCGGCTTCCTGTCGTCGAACGGGCAGTCTTCCTGAACCCACGCTGTGATCGCGTTCGACAGATGGACCTGAAACCACATGCCCTTAGCCGTGAGATCGGCAATGTCATCGCGGAACGGGCCATAGACCTGCCCATCCGAACAGATGCTGACACGATATTTCTGATCGCTCACCGATATCACTCACCTAATAATAGATTCACATTGCCAGCAGTCCACGTCATCAGTGTTGCGTTCCGGACGAATCGGCAAGCAGCGCTCCACACTCCCGCACACTGGAATATTCTCGCCAGTGAGGTACGCGTGCACCCTGCCGTTCGTAATAGACATTCGATTCCTCCCGAGTTCTAGCAACGATCGTTGCTGGTCGATGCGTACTGCTGGCGGCCGATAGTGTCCAGAAACCGATGCCGGTGAGTTCACCGGAGTGCGCCCCCTGACGGGCGATCACCTGCTGTTCGATCTCTACTCGGTCAGGAGCTGCCGAATGGCCGGTTCACGCGCAATCACCGGTTCACGGCTCGAGCGCGGTACGCTCACCCGCGTTCACGCCGACGGGGTCGCGGTCCTCGCAGACCTTCGCGACAAGCGAATATTGTTGTTGTGCACCGTGATTCCAGCGACAGACCTTGCCCAGTCAGGCATGCTTGATCGTTGATGCGATTCGTTTCGCCGGGCGTAGCAGTCGACCGGACACTGCTCGGTCATCCATGCGGATCCGGATGGCCACGACGACGGCGCATTCGATGACTCGAGGGCACCGGGATCGCCTGGGTGGCAGCGGATTTAGCCCAGTGTGGTGGCGAGGGGCGCTGACACGTCCCAGATCCCGGTAACGGAAACTCGTCGGGTCGAAGCTGTCGGTGTGCGGGAGGTGCATGAGATCGGTGGCGCGCCGTACATCGACGGCGCCACGTGAGCCCCCGCACGGCAGGCGGTCAGAGTTGGGACGCCGATTCGACGGCGGCGTCGCAGGCGGCGTCGAGGACTTCCCGTCTGAGGGCGACATCAACGTGGGCATTGATCCGAGCCTTCGTCAGCTCGACGAGTTCTACGCGCACGGTCGCATACAGTTCGTTGTATCCGGTAGTTTTGCGGTCGAGATGCCCGCGGACCAAGCCGATCAGGTCTGGATCGCCGTCGCGGTTGGCGGCGTTGAGCATGTCACGCGCTCGGACCAGGTGAGCGGTCGCTGTCCTCAACTTCTCGATGAGGGTGTCTTCCCGAGACTTGGACACGATCGTCTCGGCGGCGGTGATGCTCTGCGCGTTCGAGAGGTCACGCAGCGCGGCCTCCGCGATGGCGACGTACCGTTCCATCTGGTCGATGTCGTCGAAGTTCATCGTGCTCCTGATTGCCCGGGCTGCCGGCGTCGTCAGAATCCAGCCAGCCATCGGACCATGGTAGATCGCAGAATCACAGGCTGCACACGAGTAATTCTATGGAGAACACCAGTATCGTTGGTGTATATGGAATCTCGATACGAAAACACCTGGCCGGAGGTATTCACGGGCCTTGATGCCGGGGTCAGGCGGTCGGTGGTCGCTACTCTGGCCGATGCGGCCCTGGCTGGTACTGAGCCGACACGGCAGGACGCGGTGGATCTTGTCGCTTTCGCGGTCGGCGATATCTCCGAGACGGAGTACCGGCGGCGCACGGATGAACGCGTCGCGAATTCCCGCGGCGGAAGTCACACCAACGGGGCATGACCTCGTCGGAGTCTGCCGACTGGGCCGGGTACCTGACCACCGGGGGCGACGGCAGGCCGATGTTGCGGAACACGATCGGCGCAGTCAACGATTATCACCTGTGGGTTCTTGAGTTTCGCGAGGTCATGGCACGCACTCAGGAGATCCGCAGTGGTGCCGTCGCTATCCCCCACACCGGAGACCTGACCCAGTGGCGGGCGATCCATGCCCACCAGTTCGGCAACATCTACGAGTGGGCCGGGCGACTGCGGACAACGAGCATGTCCAAGGACGGTGCCGGATTCGCCACACCCGGCGAGCTGGAACCCTATCTGGCCGAACACATCCCGACCGTTGCACGGATGCCGTGGCGTGAGCTGGACCGAAGCGAGTTCATCGACGCGGTCGCCTGGTCGTTCTCAGCGCTCAACGCGGCCCATCCCTTCCGAGAAGGAAACGGCCGATCGCTGCGGGTGTTCCTGGATCAGCTCAGCGAGCAGGCACGGTGGCGGATCGACTATTCGCAAGTGAGCGACCGTGAAGGTATTGAGCGGTGGGACGCGGCGTGCCATGCCGCACGGACAGGATGGCCCGATATCGACCCAGCGCCCCTCAAGGAGCTGTTCGATCGAATCATCGAAATCAACGATCCCCCGGCTGGCCAGCAGGCCGACACGATGCCCGCCGCACAGCAACAATTACTGAGAATGACCAGAATTCGACCCGCCGAGCCCTCGCACGAGGTTCCGGGACCGCCACCGACGAGCGACCCCTATGACCCGGCACTGGACCGGGACATCGACCCGGACACGCTCTAACCTGCTCCCACACCGACTGCGCCAGCGGTATCTGGATGCGACAGGAACAGCCCGGGAAGCGGAGGCCGGGGCAGCGCGGGAAGGGGATCCGCGCTGACCCGGCTACACCATTGTGCCGCGAAACCTTGTGCCGGCCTCTACGTTAACGGGACGGTTTCGCTGAACTCATATTCATCGCCCATCGTCTTTCGGGTAGTTGGCGGAGGTCATGCCGTGTTCGCAGTCCCAATGCTCGTGGCGAGCCCGGTCGAGTTCGTCGCCATCGCAGTGCGACCAGGTGGAACACCCCGCCTCGAACCCGAAGCATCCGTCGACCACGATCACCGGGCCACGGAAACCGACCGAGCCTCGGCCATCGAGATATTGGGGCAGCCGCGGATAGATGGCCGCAGCCTCGGCGTCGTAGTTGCCGAGTACGTCGATCGGGCATGTCACGATCGTCCAACGGTCCCGGTTGCTATCGTCCGGGTCGATCGCGCGCACGGCCACACGGGTGAGTTCACCGTCAACCGTGGCGGCGATCGTCGCGACCCCGGATTCTTTGGCGGCATCCACCGATTCATACGGCAGGGCCTCGCGCCACCCGGGATCGTCGTAATGATCGTGGGAGATGCACAGGGTTATTTCGCCTCGGTCCTCGTCGAGCGCGGATTGCTTGACATGCAGGCGGAACCCGCCCCATGTGGACGAAATCCATTGCAGCGCCTCCAATCGCGTGAGTTCGGCCGGATCGGTCTCAGCGTGCCATTCGAGCGGGGGCACCTCGACAGGCTTACTCAGATCGACTATGGGCTCCGGCACCTCGTTACGGGTCATCTATTGGTCTCCTTGATCAGTGCGGTCATGCAGCGGAACCTGCACCCCGGCCCCAGCGCCCTGGTAGCTCAGCCGCAATAGGCGGTGTTGCCTGTTATGTGTGCGGCCGCGCGCGCATTTGTTGGCCGAGCGTTCGGACGCGACCGGGCCGAACGGGCTACCGGCGTCGGCCACGCCACAGTGCGAGGTGACCCTGGTGTCGTTCCACGGCCGGTTCTCTGGTGTACGGCGTGCGGCTGATTACCAAGCTTCGCCGCGGCGCCAGCGCCGAGGTCCCAGCGTGTTATTGACAAGAGAGGCACCGCAATCTGTTGCACAACAGATGAATTCAGCTACCTGGCCAGCGCAGGAGGGGGATCCGCGCTGACACGGACACACCATTATGCCGTGAAACCTTGTGCTGCTGTGCACTGTTCGGTCCACAGCTGAACCGGGAAACACGAACACCGGTCGCCGTGATCAGGCGCGGCGTCCATGACGGTAGCGGTCCTGAAGGAGTGTCGAACCGCATGCGTCTTGCGTATGGCGCGCGATGGTGCTCATCGGGCTCGTATTGCGTACAGGCACCGGATGGTCGATGGACCCGAACACCGAGGTTCGCTACCGGTGGTCGTGCATGTCTCCCCAGTGCTGTAAACAGCGACTTGACGTCGTTGTACAGTGCAACCCTCGTCTTCGGGTTACGCACCAGCTCTTCATTCAGCATCTCGGTCCACAGCTGGATGTCCGGGGGTGCAGGTCGGCGATCGGGATGTCGCCGAGAAATCCGAACTTCGGCGCCGGAATACGCTCCGGCGAGCTGCTTCACATGCCCGGCTCCAATCGGTCGGCTGCCAGTTGTTGCTCTGTCCGGGGACACTCAGGCGAAGAGTCGGCCGGATGTACGCCACGGTGACGGGCCGCCAGGGGACGAGTACGGTGCGCTGACGCTCCCGATGCGTTTTGGTGCCGGTAGATCTGGTGTTCGGATTCATGCTCGCAGGTGTGGGCGATGGGGTACTAGCCCATCAGTGTGCGAGAGCGTGCTCAATGGCGTTGCAGATGGGTGCGATATCGTCCACCGTAACGTCGGCAGCGGCTTCGGTCGTGTACGGGAGGCCGTTCTCGTCTTCGTGAGCCGTGCGCAGGCTCCAGCGCACACCATCAGAGTCACCGTTGAGATACACAGTGCCGATGTTCATGGTGATGGTCGCGTAGTCGAGAATCTCAGGCGTCGGTGTCTGGGCAGCCTGATCGTCAGCCCACCCGCTGTCACGATCAGGTGTTCCGTCGTACCAGAAGACATTCCCGAGACCCGGAGTGGTCATCTCCAGGACGGTGACGATGCGGCGTGCGAGACGCGATGCGTAGCCCCGCACGAAGACAGTGAGGTAATAGTCGACTGCATGGATTGCGGCGCTCATCGAGTCCCACGGACCGATGGGTGCGTCGATGTCGAGCACCGCATTGCACGTCCAGCCAGTATCCCCTTCATGGATCAGGTATCGCAGGCCCGCATATGTCCTGGCCAAGTGGGGTGACTGGTAGGGAGGCTGTTCAACCGTCCACTGCTCGCCACTGTCGATGGCGGACAGCTGTTGCTGCATCGTGAGCATTTCAGTTCCCCTAGAAGCTATTTGGGCTATTCCACGAACTGCAATGGGTCCACGTCTTCGCGCTGCGCCTCGGCTGCGGTCCAAGCCGCGTCGCGTACCTGCGACCACAGTGTCAGCACGCGGTTCCTGCTGGCACGCGTCGGCCTCACAACGGCGACCGCCACGGGTATGTCGTCGCCCTCCACGTACGCCGAGAACGACAAGAAGCAGCTGTGCTGGATGGCGCGGTTGCCGTATCTGCGCAGGATGCCGTCCAGGACGGTGCTACCCGTCCTGCTGCGCCATAAGTTGCGGGACAGCATGGCCTTGGCATCCGGAGTGACGGAGACGACGGTGGCGTGGCCGCCGCGGCAATCGCTCTCTACCCGCAGGATGACGGAGAGTTCCCCAGCGTCGATCGCGTGGTCGACGGAGTCGTCATCGGGCCACGGACATACCGCTGCGCCATCCGCGACTCTCACCGCACCCAATGCGGCCTGGATCTGTTCACGGGTCACGGTGGGACGACGGTGGGGCAGTCCAATGATCTGCGGATCGGCGGTCATTTCGGTTCTCCTGGAAGCTGTGTCCTGGCGTCGTGGCAACTCTATTGCGTGGGTCCGACAATCACGGTGCTGCGCCTTTCAATATCAGCACTTGCAGGGCTCATGGTGCCGCTGCTCTGAGGATCGGACCGACAATGACCACGGAAACGACTGCCGGGCCAGCGCAGGAAGGGGATCCGCGCTGACCCGGACACACCATTATGCCGTGAAACCTTGTGCTGCTGTGCACTGTTCGACCGGCAGCTGAACCGGGAAACACGAACATCGGTCGGCGTGATCAGGCGCAGCGTCCATGGCGATAACGTCCTGAAGGAGTGTCAGCCACACTCACCCTGCGGGAATGGTTGATCGGCGGGTAAATGCGGCTCGGCGCGAGACCCGGGTGGGGTCTCGCGCCGAGCGCTGGGTGTTTTGCGGGAGGTGTGCCGCGATCACCCACGGAACAGGTGGCCTACGCCGTGCCTGCCGTCTATGAGGGTTACGGAAGTACCAACGGGATACTCTGCGGGGCAAAGTATCCCACGCCGGCACCCAGCAATGCACCGCCGATAATCGGGGCGGCCGCACCGAGGACACCGCCGATCGGGGCGCCGATGATGCCGCCGATCGCCGCGCCGGGCACCGTCAGGGTGCCGACCGGCAAGGTGCCCAGCAGACCGCCGATCGCGGCGCCGGCCGATGCGCCGCTGGCGAGGCCGCCGATGAAACCGGGAATCGCCAGGATCGCGCCGACACCGGCGCCGATCGCTGCGCCGTTGTCCACGGGGTTCTGATCGGCGATCTCCTCGGCTCGCGAAGGCGGAGCAGGTGCGGCGATGTCTGCTGTGGTCACCGCGATTGGTTGGTGGGTGTTCGGGGACGCACTTGCCGCACCTGCACCGGCGACGCCACCGACGGCGATCAGTGGAATTGCGATCGCACCCACAACTTTGGATATCGAACTCATCGGGTTCCCTTTCTGCAGTGGCCGATTGGGCCTGCTGGACATCACAGTCCAATAAGTGACGGTATGTCCATGGTTTCCGCAGCCACTGTTTGTGGCCCCACTGTCAGTGGTGGTGCGCTGAGGATCACCACTGACAGTGGGGCCACAAATGGTGTGGTCGAGATGTATGGACAATCGCTGTACCCGGGTTTTTCATTGGTTTCATGGATGAAACGCGCACAGCCGGCGAAATAGGCGGACCACACCTGTCCATCGAATCGACCGGAAACGTCCATCGCGATCATTATCCGGAACGCCAGGTGCTGCACCCACGAGAACCGAGCCATCCTGTGCGGCTACCCGGCGACATCGCGGGATCGCTGCACCTTGCTCAGGATCGGAAAGCTGTCCTGGACACGGTGCCGAAAAATCAGCAGACGGGTTCGGCTCAGTTGCGACTGCAGCAGGCTCTCTCGTCCGCAGGCCCGCATGGATCAGTCCCACGTGCGGCAGTACGCCTGATCGGTTTGGGAACTCCGGCGAAGTGCGGGGGTGTCCGGTGACCTCCACCCAAGAATCACATCCTGATTCCAGTGCGCCGTTCCAGGCTTTGACGGGGCAGCACGTGCTGCTGCTGCGCCACAGTGCGAGTGCCGTGGGTATCGACAGGTGTCGAACGGTGGCCGAATCGATCTATGCCCAGTTGGGGGATGTTCCGGGTGCAGGCCCGTTTCTCTACGACCTACCGGTTCGGATCCGGTCCACGGCGCGATTCCTCGGTGTCCTGATCGCGCTCATCGGTGCGGACCCGTTCGATACTGGCCGACTGGAGGTGGAGTTCGCGGCGGTGGGACGGTCCCACGCACGGGCGGGACTACCGCCTGTTCTGCTCGATCTGGGGGCGGCGGTGTTCGTGCGATGCATGGCTGCCGCGGCGGCCGACAACCGGCAACCATGGACTACTGAGGACATGTCCGCGTGGGACATCCTCATGCGGGCCGGGGTGGAAGTTCAGAAACGCGCCTATGCGTGGGCCGCACCCCAGGACCCGCACGCTCGCCCTGCAGTAACCGCGCCTTCCTCCTCGGTTGCACCGGGTGTGTCGTCGGCGCCGGAGCCGGGGATCAGCGCCGGATGACACACCGCCGGCGATAAACCGATGGACGATGATTCCTGGCAGCGGGACACGTACGCGGTGACGTACATGTCCGAGGGCGAGGACGGTGCGCCGCTGATGCGTAACCTGGCCGGTGCCACCACCAACCGCGCCCTGCGGATCATCGAGTATCGGCAGACCATGGTGCGCACGTTGGAGATACGGCTGGGCTCCACGACGATTCCGCAGACGCGAGATGTCCAGCAGTGGAAAGCCACCCATGCCCACTTATTCAGCGGGATCTACCAGTGGGCAGGACAGTTCCGGACCATCGACATGCAAACGGGGGGCGTGGCCTTCTGCCCGCGTCACTATCTGGACACCTACATACGCGAAACCGTCGAGAACGTCGCCAGCCGCCGGTGGGCAGACCTCGACCGGGAGGGGTACCGCTATGCTGCGGCGCAGGGACTGGCCGAGCTGAATGCGGCGCATCCGTTTCCGGAAGGCAACGGCCGGTCGACCCGGCTGTTCTTCGAGCAACTCTCCGATGCGGCCCGGTGGACGATCGACTACAACGCGGTCACCGCAGCCCAGTGGGACGCGGCCTGCCACGCCACGCGGGTGTGGGCGAGCCCGAACACCGATCCCCAACCGCTCCGTACTCTGCTCGACGGAATGATCGAAGCCAAAGTCGAGAATCCCCAGGTCGATGAAACCATGTCCGACCTGATGCGGCGAGTGCTGGATTTGACCACCAAGATCACCCCCCTCATCGCACCAGGCCAACCCGCGCTGAGGACCGGAGGAGGCATCGAGATGATCCTCGGCATCATCGACGACCCGACACAACTCCGGTCGCCAGAACCTCCAGGAACCCAACTCGACTAACGGGAACTACCCGAGTCAAGTCGATGAGAGCAGACTCCGTGCCGCAGGGGTTAGTAGCGGTCGTCGATGTCGAACTCCGGCGCCTCGTACTCACCTCCGGCGGCGGCAGCGTCGAGGGCATCGTAAATGCGAGCAATAACGGTACCGGCGGCCATGCCGCGCTGGTACCGAACAGAAGGGAGCGCCAGGATGCCGAGTACGGCCTCGATGTCCTCAGCCGCTGTACGCGGGCCGAGTTGAGCACGGACCGCGGCGTGAATATCGGTGGCGTGCGCTTCGATCGCGGAGACCACCGCACCCACCAACCTCTTCTGCTCGGGCGACAGCATGCCGGAATCCACTGGACGATTATCCCCTGCTCGAACACACCGCGACGGCAACCTCCCGTCGGTTCCCCACAGGTGTGACGCGAGCCGGGCGGTGGCCACGTACCCCAGAATCGGTAGCGCGGAGCGCGGATACGGGCATCAGTTGCGGACTGAGCCACCGCAGGTGGGGCTTTCCGCCATGAATCGACGGCGGCACGGTGGCCAGCGCTCCATTTGTCGTGGGCTGCGGGAGGCGTGCCCGACGCGGCGCCGGGCACGGTGGTGCAGCAGGAACCGCAGGATTCGCTGACCTTTGACCTCGGCCTGGCATCCGGGCTTCTGGGCGCCACGTGCACGGATTTGATGCACATGTCGACGCGGGTGACGATGTCCACACAGATCGCGCCCGAACCGTGGGGGCGCACGAACAAGCGCAGTTCGGCCGTGACGTATGCACGATCGTTGATGTCGGTGTGAGCTGGACGTATTCGTTTCGCCCCGACCGGCACTCAGTGTCCGGCGCGATGCGGATACCGGTGGGACCGGTGGTTTCCTGCTCGTCGTGCGGGCGGCGGGTCGTGTAGACGGGCCACCAGCCCGATCCGTAGTGGATCGCGGGCTCGTCCAGGGCATAGTCCCAGTCACCTGCCGGAGTTGGAAGGACATACATATCGAAATAGCCGGCTGGATCGGACACGAGTTGTGACGGACTCATAGGTCGGCACCGTCACTGATCGGCTGCGGTGTCGTCGGGCTCGGCCAACGCGGGGTGTGCCAGGCCCAGCAGCAGCGCAGGAACGAGATCGTTGTCGAGGCGGTCGGCGACGGTGTGTGCATAGGACCACTCGGGCTGGGTAGATGGGTTCTGGCGCTCAATGCGCACGGAATCTTCGTCGCGCTGCTCGATATTGAGTGAAAACCCGGCAACGGTGACGTCGATAATGGGTTCGTAGTAATGCTCGAGCTCGTTGGGGTCGAACGTGCCCTCGACGCCGAGCTCGCATAGCCGCAGATAGAGTTGGCGTAGTGCCCGGTACCGCTCGTCCTTGATCGGCCGCTGGCTCTCGTGGTCATTGCTATCGGAAAACACGATCGAGTCTTTCTCTTAGTTTGTTCTGATATGCGGGACATAAGACCCGACACCGCATTCGGCACGGCTCTGTCTGCACTCGGGCCGCAGGTCGTCGAGTCGAGGCGTGTACCGGCGCAGCCCGTTGGCCATGCGGTCGGCATCTATTGGGTGACGGTGACCCGTGGTGTATGCGTGATGTGGCCGACCGTGCCGGGCAGCATGGATTCGGAGACCAACGAGAGATCCAATCGTATCGGTTGTTGAATTTCAGGGTCTCGACAGAAGCAACTAGTGCCCGGAAGCGGCGACCACGCATTCGTGGAACTCAGCACATTTCTTGCAGACTGCGATAGGCCCCAGCGGTCCGCGATCGATGATCGCGACCGCTGGAACAGCCATCCAGCCGTGAGCTACCGAATAGGCGCAATGCCCATTTTCGCCCGCATCCGGGGAGAATTTCGTAATCAAATCGCGGCCCTCGGTATAGCCGGGCGGAGGTTGCGGGCCCGGCGGTGGATGAGAGGAAACATACAGTCGGCGATCGCTCAGATGATACCGATGAAGCCTGCTTCAGCCAGTTGCGCCTGCTCGACGAGCAGGCTCTCGTACTGCCCGATTTCGTCTGTGGCGTCCTCGCGCAGAATCCAGTCCTTCGAATCGGACCAGCCGAAATATTCGCCGCGGGACCCCGATCAAATCCCCGGAACGGCTGGTAATCGAATACCCGTACACATCGCCCTGAGACCAATAGGACAACTCCTGCATATCGGAGCGCACAACCTGATCTGGTTCGGTGATGTCGGCGAGGCGATCAGGGACGATGACAGCGACACCGTGTAGTCCACGTCTGTCTATGTCGGTGTCAGGACGGATGGGTGGATCAGCGGCAATTCGCCCGTCACGGCCACAGTAAGACAGGGTGTGAATGCCCTGGCAGCCGCGGACGGTGAGCCACCTTAGGATCGTTGCTTCAGAGTGATGTCCTTCTGCGATGATGTGCGAGATTTCATTTGCCATCGGGACCGTAGCGGTAATCGCGGTGGCCGCGGTCAGGCGGATTCAGCACGATCGAGGTGACGTGGTCGTAGTCGTCGATCGGGTTATCTGCGAATCCGTCGGCCCACCGCGTGACGTGGTAGACATCCAACTCGGCAGTGATCGACTCGGAGTCGATAGTGCGCACCAGGGAAGTTTTCCAATCCGGGACGGGGACCGCGGGTTTCGATGACCTCGGTAGCACCGCCTTTGCTCGAACGTGTGGAACGCTCGCGCGGTAGGATCGGCCGTAGAACGGGCTCAGACAGCGAGTCTTGCCGATACCCGTCCGATCCACAGTGTTGCCCTGGCGCCGGGAAACAGTCGGCTAGCTGCGGGAACACGGCGGGAACAGGGCGGGAAAGACAACGAGTTTCCGCGTGCAGTTCCGCGTGCGCGGGCATCGTATATGATGCAGAAGCGGCCCTGAGCAGGGCTTTGTGCGTCAGGACTCTTAATCAGCGGGTTCGGGGTTCAAGTCCCTGATGGCGCACCTTTCCTCTACTCACGAACAGAAAAACCGTGTCACGTGCTCTAGTGCATTAGAACACGCTCCGGATAACCCTCCCACCAGCGGTTATCTTCCGTTTCCCCAGCTCGCGCCTGCGGCGTCGACCGATCCCGATATATCGTCGTCGGCGGAGCCTCGGCATCTCAGGGGTGGGCGGCTGACGGCGATGCCGTCCACGTCCCTGGACCGTGTCCAGGTTGTTCTCGGCTCGGTGCTGGTCAACCACAACGGGCGGATCGCGGAACGCGCGGTGCTCGGTTCGCTGGGCTGGGCGCCCGGCGTTCGCATCGGTATTCGATCAGTCGCCGAAGGCGTCCTTCATGTCGTCGCAGACCCGGACGGCGAGCAGGCGATCGCCTGCAACGGTCAGCTCCAGATTCCCGCGGCGATCCGGCGGCGCGTCCGGCTGCGGATCGGCCACCGGGTGCTGCTGGCCGCCCACCCCGACCAGCACCGGTTGATCATCGTCAGCCAGAGCGTGCTGGAAACGGTCGTCGCCGACATCCGCGCTCTGGTCGACGGGGGTGATCCCGCGTGACAACGACCATGCCCGCCGTCACCGACATCGAACTCGATGCCGCGCGAACTCTGCTGGCCCGGATGGGCATTACCGCCGCCGATCTCCTCGATGTCCGTCCGACCGCACCGACGTTCGGCGAGTACATCCCGGCCGTCCGCTCCAGGGTGGTCTCACCCGGCACGCTCAAGACCTACAACACGCATTGGAAACGCCTCGAACGCGAATGGGGCACCCGGCGAATCGACGAACCGACCGTCGGCGAGGTCACCGCAATGCGTGACGCTGCCCGGAGTGATGCCAAGCAGGACCGCAACGCTCGCGACGGCCGCGGCGCCGCAGAAGCGATGATCAGTGCACTGCGGTTCCTCTACAAGCACGCGGAAAACGACGGGCTGATCCGCACAGGCGACAACCCGGCCCGTCGAGTTCACAAACCTCGCCGAGTTGCCTCGACCCGGCGAGGGCTGCCGCTGACCCAGATCGCCGAGATCACCCGCGTGGCCGCAACCACAGGCAACGACCCGGACCTGGATATCCTGCTGTTGCGACTACACATGGAGACCGCCTGCCGCCGTGGCGGAGCGTTGGCGTTGCGACCCGAGGACCTCGATCCACAGCAATGTCTGATCTTCCTGCGGGAGAAGGGCAAAACGACCCGCTGGCAACCGGTGTCGCCCACGCTCATGGCGAACCTGGTCCATCATGCACAGACGCGCGGCGCGCAGCCGGGTGAGCAGTTGCTGCGATATCTCAGCGGTAAGGCGATCACGCGCCGCCGCTACGACGGCCTGTGGACCCGGATCGGGCTGGAACTGCCCTGGGTGGAGAAACAACAGATCAGCACCCACTGGCTTCGGCACACGACGACAACCTGGGTGGAACGCAACTTCGGATTCGCCGTGGCCCGCGCCTACGCCGGGCACACCGAGAGCAAATCCGACGGCGCCACCGCCACCTACATCCGTGCCGACATCGAAGAGGTCGCCCTCGCATTGGCGACATTGACCGGCGAGCCGCATCCGCTCGCGGTTGCTGCCTAATTTTACATCCCCTATTCCGAAGGGATTTCAACTGATGAATTCAAGCCGTTCACGTGATCCCCAATTCTGCACCAATCGGTTTATGACAGTTCCTTCCCGACGTGGGTTATGTATATGTCTGGTGCGTGAAATATGGTGGGCGCTTACGGTTGCCGCCGCTGAAGTCCAGGCGTCGAAGATGCGCCGCAAAACGCTCATGAATGGGGGTGCGCGATGACTCCGAAACACCCCGTCATCGACACCACAGTTCGCGCAGCGCTCAGGCGGGTCATCTTCGATGTACTGCGTGCCAGCTACGGGCCGACGGCGATGATGGTCTCGCGAGCCCACGCCGACAAACCGCTCCCAACGGAAAGACCCGCCATCCCATTGATCGCCGCGGGGGTTACGTTGGCGCTGGCAAATCAATTGCGGCGGATGGCCGTCGACTATATCCGAGACAGCCGTGGTGCCGGTAGCACGTGGACGGAGATCGCCGACGTCCTCAACCTGAACACCGAATGGCGCCCGCAGGAGGCAGCATTCGAATGGGCGGCAGGTAAATCGTCCCTGCCCTTCGGCCACACCGCCATCCGGTGGACCTGTGCCTCATGCGGCAACCGAATCAGCGACTTCGGTCCGGAATGCGGCCCCCATCCCGACGATCAAGAAGTCGGCCACTCACCCGGCTGTCGCCGCCATACCGCAGATATCCGCGCCTATCAGCACCGCTCCAACCGCGAGTAGTCCTTGGCCGCGCCCGATGCTGCCCCTTCTTCGGCGACATCGGGCGTGGCCAGCCGCGCCCCGAGAGAAATTCTCTAATCCAAACGCTTTCACACCCGATGGAGCTGCTATGTCCCCCAGCATCACCTCCAGTTTGCAGACGCTGTTCGACCATCACCTCGCGGCCATCGGAATGACCGCCGCTGCCGCCACAGCGGCTGTGACCGCGGGGTCATTCACCGTCCGCTGGCTGATCCGTACCGGTGCGCGCCGAAATTGGCGGGGCGAGCAGATCGGCACCCTGCTCGCGGCCAGCATCGCCACTTGCGTCAGCGCACAAGGAATGTGGAATTTTATGGGCGCCGCGATGCACCTGACAAGCGTGCTGCGCATGCTGTTCTTCGGATTCCTGGAAGCGATGACGATTTCCAGCGCGCTACGGGCGCGGGCAGCGCAATCCTGCGGTGGGACCACCGGTGTCGACGGTATCGCGATGTGGATACTTACCGGGCTGAGCGCCGTCTTGTCGGCCACCGAAGCCGACAGCTTCGGCGCTCTCCTCATCCGATTGAGCGCTCCGCTGGTTGCCGCGTGGGGATGGGAGCGCAGTATGGCGCTCGGACGCCGCCTCCGAGCCGGACACCGAACGAGGATCAACTGGACAATCACCCCCCAAAGGGTGCTCGTCCGACTCGGACTGGCGGACCCCGATCCGGACCGAACAGCATCGGACGCCGACACACAGCGGAGAGTGATCGCACTGGCCCTCGCGGTCGACGATGCACGTGCAGTTCGCGACGCCGGCACCGCGAGCACTCGAAGAGTTCGCAACGCCTACCGGCGTCTGCGCAGAGCGATGCGGCACGCCACCGAGAGCGGCGGGCTGATCCCATTCGACGGACGTGACTGCCGTGACGTGCTCATCGACCACATCGCAGCCTTGCGCAGCACGACCGCACTGCTCGACCTCGACATACCGAATCCATGGCCCAGCACACAGCCCAAGCACATCAGCGCACCAACACCACAACCAACGCGGACGGCAGAAAACTCACTTCCTGAAATCCACGAAGGCCACCCCGTGTCTCCGAGCACCGATGCGACGGTCAGTGGGGCGGACACCAACGTCACACCGATACGCAGCCGTGCGCACCCTCAAGAATCGGCCCGTGACGGTGAAGATGCTGCGGACGGCTGCGACCCCCACCGTCAATCCGGTGGTCCCGAGACCCCGGTTCGCACTATTGCGCACCACGACAAGACAGACCAGGCGGTATCGCCGATGCACACGACCGATACGTGGACCGGCCTCGCGGAAAAGGTGTGCTCGGAGGATCCTGCACGCCGACGGGACCCCGACGACGTGTGCAAGATCCTTCGGCTCTGGCACGACGACCGCAGAACCTATCCTGAAATCGCGAACCTCGTCGACGGCTACAGCAAGCACGCCGTCGGCCGCGTGATCCGGCAGGCCAGGAAGTACTACAGCTTCGAATACGCCGACCAGGCGTTGCGTGCGACGGGAGAACGACCATGAGCAAGCGCGACCGAACCGAGATGATCCAACTCATCGGCAACCTCCTCGCGAAAGCCGAGAGCCAAGCCGGAACCCCCGAAGGCGACCTCTTCGAGGAACGCGCGTTCCAGCTACTCGCCAAACACGGAATCGACCACTCCCAGATCAGGTCCGGCTGCACCACCGCCGATTCGGTTGTGCGCGAGGACTATCCGGTCAACGGTGACTACGTGAACCAGCAGATCATGCTGCTGGCCCGGATCGCGTCGGCTCTCCACTGCGCGGCAGCCTACTGGCTCCACAGCCAGTTCTCAGCAACCGTCGTGATTTACGGAGTGCCGCAACACCTGGAGCGAATACACCTCCTATACGCACCGCTGCGCAGCCGAATGCTCAGCCAGGCAACAGATGCCCCAGGATCAGCGTTCTCCGCCCGTCAACTCCTCGACCGTCGAATCGGCTGGATGCAGGGTTTCACCCTGGGCATCAGGGCTCGTCTGCAAGCTGCCGAAACGGCTGCCGCGGCCGAGGCCGACAGGCAAACCGGATCCGATCTCCAGACCCGGACTCTCGCGGCCGACGCCAAGCGCGCCGCGAACGCAAAAAAGCTGGCTCTGCCCGACATCCAACGCGGAACGTACAACCCAAAGCTCGATCGGGACTCCATCGTCCAGGGATACCGGGTCGGTAATGAGACTGAGATCGGCCCCACAATCGGAGGCTAGGCCGAGGGCGAGCTATCGAAAGGTGGCGCGGTGCCAGTTCGGCTACCACCGGCACCCGGCGGCTTGCTGTTACCGCCCCGCTGGTGGCCCCGCCGCGGCGAGACCGGACAGGTCACCACGCCGCTGGCCCGACTCGGTGTCGCAGCTGCTGGCGGCCCCCAATTCCGCCGCGCACACCCGCCCCAAGCCATCTGCAAGGACCAGCGACAACCCGCACGAAATCGGTGAGTGGCTGTCACGGCGGCGGAAACATGTCGGTAGCTGATGCGAGGATGGCGCTCGGCTGTTCTCGACTGGGCGAGAACATATTTCACAGAGGCAGGGGATGATCATGGGGTACGTCTACGGGTTCCGTCACGGTACCGAGGACCTGTTCAAGATCGGCCAGACCACCGCGACGCCGGACAAGCGCAGATCCACGTTGCAGACCAATTGCGCAGTGCCGCTGGTGCTGTTCGACGCCATCGAGACCGGCGAGTACAAGGCGCTCGAAAAGTACATCAAGGACACCTGGGCCGAGCAGCGCAGTACAGAAGGCGGAACGGAGGTCTACCACCTCACCGAAGACGAGGCTGCCCAGCTGTTCGCACGCTGCCGGACCTGGCTCGCCGAGGATCTGCCCAAACTGCGGCAGATCGAACAACTCGAAGGCATCGAACCCGACCCCACCCTGCTGCCCCGCGACCAGGCCGCCGAACTGCTGCGCAATCAGTGGATCAAGCTGCACGACGAGGAGCAGCGCCTCAAGCAGCAGTACGAGCAGGCCGCCGCGGAGCGGGCGCGGGTGGAGACCGAACTCAAATTCGCCATCGGTACCCATGCCGGCATCGACGGAGTCGTGACCTGGGAAACAGCCGTCAAGAGCCGCCGCATCAACCCCGACCTGGTTCAAGCCAGGGAGCCGGAACTGTTCGACCAGTGCGCGGAGCAGAAACTCAACGCCAAGAAGTTCGAGACCCTGCTCAAGATGTTGGGCCGCGCGGGCGACTATGAATCGTTCCAAGAGATCAAACGAGCCCGGGAACTCAAGATCACCGAGCAGTAGTCGGGTGCAGGTTCCATGCGAATGTTCGATCGCATCGACCGGGGAGGAGGGCACCAGGGCATTCGGTTTCGAGACCCGGTGACTGGACACGGGGGCGTCGACGGACGGGCCGCACCTGGCGCGTTCCCACGGTTGCTTTCGAGCGGTAATGTAGCGGTCGGATCGGCTGGCCGAGAGCAGCCGCAGGTCCGCCGCCGACCACCCCGAGGACGACGTCACGCCCGCAGACATTATACTCGTTAACAGAAAACCCCGGAGCGATCCCTACCGGCCACCTCCGTGGTCAGGCAAATCACCGGGGTTTCGTCCGTTTCCGTGGGACATCCGCGAACAATCGACAGGTGTGGGGCTGCTCGGTCCGCAAGGGCCCGGTCTGCCGGGCCCCCTTCCCCGCGACACCGCTACTGTTCCCCGGCCCGCGTCGCTCGCACCGACTGTGACCGGCAGCGGTTCGCCACGATATTCGAGCGCCCGGCTGCGGCTGGCGGATCTACCCTGGGACTGCCCCAGTTGGCATCATTGGTATATGACCGATGAGTGGGACGCCTGCGATACGCGAGAGCTCCGTCTCAGCGCGCTGCGTGAGGCTCTGATCGCGGGTGAACGCAGCGGGCCCAGCCTGCCGTTCGACGGAGAGGAATTCCTCGTCCGCAAGCGGGCGGAGTACGGGGGAATTGACTGAAGAGCCAAACAATAACAGCGTGGCAGCCCAAACTCTGCCGCGCGCTCACCTGCTGTGTACAGGACGACCAGGATGGACGAGGTAACGGAACCGCCACCCCGGCTTGCCTCTCGGCCGCTGTTCGCGGCAGGGCTCGCCTGCGACCGCCGAGCACACCCGACAGTAGGAGGATCCAATCTCCCACGGCTGCGTTTGACCCGAATCGACTGCGCCATAGCCGCCATTGTTTCTGCCGAGAGCGGCAGCTTCAGGGAAGCTGGGCCACTCGGTGAATCTCGCACGTGCGCTTATCCCCGAGAGGGCACTGTCGCTGCCGCCGCCGGAGCAACGGTAGTGATCGTGGTGACCACATCGTCACCGATCCAGGCGTTGATTCGTCCGACCAGTGTCTCACTGCGAGCCTGCACCGCGGCTGCCCATGGCAGCGAACTGGTCTCGACGATCAGGGTCATGTGGTGCAAGGAAACCGGCGTTGGCGCTTCGCGAAAGTCGAGCGCGGCGTGATCGTCGGCGAACACGTCCTCCATGGCCTTGATCCAGACATCCTCGACGGGATGCCGGCGCAGGGGTCGCTTCGTCTCGCCGCAGTCGTTGATCTGAGCGGTTTTTGCAAGATTCGGACGGCAGGTCAAGCACGGTATCGGATAATGATCGTCGTTGTAGCCCAACCATCCGTCCTGGCATCCGTGTGCACTGGTGTACTCCACTGCTGATCACCCCTTCATGTATTCATGCCTCTACCGGGCATCGGGTTGGTCAGGCGGAATCACGAGTTTCGGATCGACCTTTTTCGGTCACGGTGATGAAGTCGAGCAACAGACGGGCCTCACGCTTGGTGAGATTGGGGGCGAACCGGTGCTCGATGCAGTCCTCGAGTCTCCCAGCGAGCATCGCGACCTCGTCGGGAACGTCGAGATCGACTGTTCGCACCGCTGCGCTGTGTTGCCAGGACCGTTCATCACCAAGTCGTGTAGGCGCGACGCCGCACTCCCGCAGTTTGCTGGCCAGGGTTTGCGCGTCGCGGCAGCTGATACCGGGTGCAGTCCCCGGTCGGGAGAGACGGTCCAGGAGTTTTGCTCGCAGTTCGCTCCACGTCGGTGCGCCCGCGAGCGGTGACGGCGACGGGCCTGCGCGGTGTCTGACGCCTCGCGCGAATCGAGCGTCGTCAAGAGGACCGGTTTCGAGCCCGATGCTCTGGATGAACTCCGCGATGTCGACGTCACCGGCGAGCTCGTGCGCGATCACGCTGGGATCGGGAGCGTCGTTGGCGTCGGGCTCCCATCGGACTATCCATTCGTTGTGATACCCCCAGTACGCTGCGGCCATCTCGACGCCATGCCGTCGGGCGGCAGCATCGACGAATCGGCGCACCGCGACCGCCCGGTCTGCTGGACGTGTGGCGAACTGCACGAGCGGCGAAGCAGCCCCCGCCGGCGCCGACCGCACCGCATCCCAATCCACGACGGGAAGAGCGAGCAGGTCCTCCACGTCACCGACACGAAACAGCGGCACCTTTACCGTCCGTCGTCCGCCGCGCAACTCCTTCAGTACATACTGCACGGGCGCTATCCAGGCGGCAGCAACGCAATGGTCGAAGTCCGTGCGTCTGATGCCCAAGCACTCGGCGGCCTGATCCGGACCCATGAGCTGTGCTCGGCGGATCTGGTCCTGGAGTTCGGAGTCTTCGGCCAGCGCCTCAATGTCCGCCGCAGAGTATCGGTCGTCTCGAATAGGCCAGATCCCACGTTCGGCAGTTACTCTGGCGAATTCCTCATGCCGCCAACCCCCCAGCATTTCACGCGCTTCGTACTCGTCGTAGCTGGACTCGGTCCATTCGACCCGCGCGGCAACGACCGATTCGACGAGTTCACGCTGTTCGGCACAGAGATTGTCGGCGTCGCGAACCCGATATGTCGGCCAGCCCTCGTACTCGCCGGCTTCCTCGAGGTAATCCAGATTGACCAGTTCCCACACGTCCTCGCGCTCCACCGGCACACCCAGGTTGATCGCCATCCTGGCGGCCAACCTCACCGCGCCGAGCTGAGGCTCCCGCGGCTCGGCGCGAGAAATGCCTACGGTTGTGCCTACGAGGTCATTGGATCGCGAAGACGCCGGGGCCAAGACCTCCACCCGCGACACGATGCCGTCGCCGCACTGAAGATCGATCCCGGCGAGGATCTGTCGCGACACCATGCGCAGTTGAGTCGCCCAAACGACGGTCGATGCTCGAACAGTAAGAACCCCGCCATCGCACGAGACCGGCACAGCGTTCTTCGCGATATCCGGGCCGACAATGTCGGGCCATTGGGCGATCACCATTCTCGCGCCCGGCCACGCCGCCTCACCGCGCCCCGCGTCTCGTGGGCGGCGCTGCCGCTTCGGTCGTACATCGGTCGCAGGCAGAGACTGCGAAGTGCACGTGGAGTCGGCAGTTTCAAGGCCAGAGCCCGCTACCTGTCTGGCAGTGGTCTCCTGCTGGTTCGCACGAGCCTTGCGGCGTGCTCGCTGGCCTTTCGATCGCTTCGGCATGGGCCAAGTTCATACACAAACCGATCGGTCTTATATGGAAGGCGTACGGCGTGTCGCGGTAATTCGTCGCAGATTCCAACAGTCCTCGGTAGCTGAGCGCCTGCAACGCGCACCATTACCGCACGTGTCCGCCCGGCACCGGCAGCACCAGGCGCAGTCATTCACCCCGAGGATTCTCCGAGCCCGAGTCGGCCCATGCTGCGATCAGATCTTCGACACTGGCGCCGTCCGCATCTGCCCGAGCCTTCAAACGCCGATAGGCCGGCTGCGTCAGCCGGACGGTGAGAATGATCAGAACATCCTCCGGACTTTCCAGCGGAGGAGGCAGTTCGATCTCCGGGCCGTCCGGATCGAAGGTCAAACCATCGAGTAACCGGTCCGGCCACTCCTCCCCGTAGGTTTCGAGCATGTCGGCATAGAACCGATACATCGCCGCATCAGCAGCCGGATTACCCATTTGGCTCACCCCGAATCCTGTGTCACTCCAAACGGCGCGGTTGCTGACCGTCGGTTGCCCTACCGATGCTGTCACGGTACGTCTACTCGGAATGGGATGTGAGGCCGCCAGGGCAGATGGGGCCAACCTCACTCACCGCTTCATGACGCGTATTCCGCGCTCGGCCGATCGCTGGCGTGTTGATAATTCTCCGTACGTCCCGCTGCGACATTCCGGTTCGGTCCGCGATCTGCGCCACCGCCTCACCGCGGCCACTCATCCGGCGCACGCACTCGGCTTGCCGCTGACACAGTTGTGCGACGCCTTTTTCACGGCGCTGTTGTGCCGCCGATACCGCCGTCTCGTATTCAGCGTCAGCAGCGTCGATGCGCTGCCCGAGAAGCAGGTACTCCACCAGATCCGCTTCGTTAGCCTTGTTGCGTTCGGCCTGTTCAGCGCGCTCGCGCGCCAGCCGCTCGCGTGCCAGTCGGCGTACCTCTATCGTTGAAATATTCTTTCCCGACATACGCACACTCCTCACGCTTTAACATCTCAAGAATTGCCACACATTATATCATCTACCGACACCCGTAAACCACCACACTACTTGCCCTCACTTGCCATTACTACCATCTATATTCGTTTCTTCACACCTCTTGCATCCAGGATTCCAGAACGATAACGACGGTATAATATAAATGGTGACCGCGACTCTACATAAGCTTTCCGCCGGAGACGGGTACGAGTACTACGTTCGGCAAGTCGCTGTCCAGGATGCCTCCGATCGTGGCCGTTCCGCGCTCGCGGACTACTACACCGCAAAGGGCGAATCGCCCGGTACGTGGTGCGGGTCCGGGCTGGTGGCGTTCGACGACATCGACACCGGTGAACCGGTGTCCGAGGATCAGATGAAGGCACTGTTCGGAGAGGGACGGCACCCCAATGCGAATGTGATCGAGGAGCGGATCCGCACCGCGGAGATCGCCAAGGGCGCCAAAGCGAAGGATGCCGCACGGGCGGCATTGGCGGCAACCCGGTTGGGCAACCGGTACCGGGTGTATTCCTCAGGTGGCGAGTACCGCCAACGCTGCGCGGCGGCGTTCGCCGCCGCCAACCGTGACCGTGGCGCCCCACCGGAGGCCGCGCTGCCTGAAGCCGAGCGGGCAATGATGCGGACGCGGGTTGCGCGGGAGATGTTCGCCGCCGAGTACTCCCGGCCACCGACTGATGACCGGGAGCTGTCGGGATGGGTGGCCCGGAATTCGCGCCATGGCACCATCGCCGTCGCCGGTTTCGACTTCACGTTCAGCCCGGTCAAGAGCGTGTCAGCGCTCTGGGCTATCGCCCCCAGAGCGATTGCGCACAACATCGCAGCTGCCCACGACGCCGCGGTCAACGATGCATTGCGCTACCTCGAACAACACCATGTGTACACACGAGTCGGTCGCAATGGGTGCCGCCGGGTTGACGTGAAGGGGCTGATCGGGACCAAATTCGTGCATCGCGACAGTCGTGCCGGCGACCCCGATCTGCATACGCATGTGGTGCTGGCCAACAAGGTCCGCACCATGGACGGCGGCTGGTACGCCCTCGATGGGCGGCTGTTGTATCAGGGCACGGTAACTGCGTCCGAGGTCTACAACACCCGTCTGGAGATCCACCTGACCACGCTGGTCGGGGTCGCGTTCGAGTCAGTGCCGAATTCTGATCCGTCGAAACGGCCGACCCGCGAGATCATCGGTGTCGACCGAGAATTATGCCGACGGTGGTCCCGGCGACGCGCCCAGATCGAGAACCGGCTCGCTCACCTTGCTACTCAGTTCCAGCACACCCACCGGCGGGAGCCGACGCCGAAAGAGATGCTGGAATTGGCTCAGCAGGCCACCCTCGACACCCGCGAGTCCAAACACGCGCTGCGCTCGTTCGGCGAGCAACGCACCAGCTGGTGGGACGAAGCGGTCGAGGTACTCGGTTCACCCGCCGCAGTCGTAGCGATGGTCCGCACAGCGTGTCACCCCCGGCAATCCCTGCCCGAGTCCATCAAGGCCGAGTGGATCGCCCAGGCGGCGGACCAGGTGATCGCGACCGTGTCCGAGGAACGCGCGACCTGGCGGGAAACCCACGTGCGCTCCGAAGCGCAGCGCCTGGTTCGAGGCCGCATACCGGTAGACCGGTGGGCAGAAATCAGCGAGGCAATCGTATCGTCCGCGCTCTCGCCGGAACTATCGATCGCGCGACGCCAACCCGACCAAATCAAGCCTCCGGCGCTGCTACAACGACGTGACACCAGCAACGTCTACTTCACCCCGGGCTCCCAATTGTTCACCTCCGCCCGCATCCTCGCCGCCGAACATCGCCTGATCACCGCCGCCCACCGGCGCGGCGGTTCGACCGTCTCCGACCGCACGGTCGACGCCGCCGTCCACGCATACGCCGAGGCCCACGACGGGCGCGGACTCAACGCCGGACAGACCGCGCTCGTACGGGAATTCGCGACCTCCGACGCACGGTTCGCCGTGGCTACAGCACCTGCGGGCACTGGGAAGACCACGGCCATGCAGGTCTTGGCGAACGCGTGGACTGCCGAGCACGACACCGTGATCGGCCTCGCTCCGACCGCCGCAGCCGCAGCCGTCCTGCAAGCCGACCTCGGCGCGAGCACCCACACCATCGACAAGCTCACCCACACCCTCGAACGTATCCTCGCCGGGGAAGATCCAGTAGTTCCGCAGTGGATCCACAACATAGGGCCAGGGCATCTGATCGTCATCGACGAGATCGCCAAGGCCAGCACACTCAAGCTCGATCTGGCGGTCGCATTCCTGCTCAAACGCGGCGCCACGATCCGCGGGATCGGTGACGACCACCAGCTGTCCTCCGTCGCGGCCGGAGGCGTCGTCCGCGACATCGTCGAGTCCACGCAAGCGCGTTCGCTCACCGATGTCATGCGGTTCATCGACCGCGCCGAAGGCCCCGCCAGCCTCGCTCTGCGGGCTGGTGACCCGATCGCAATCGCACATTATCTCGATCTCGGCCGCATCCACGCCGGCGCCCCGGCCGCGATTCAGGACGCCGCATACCGCGCCTGGAAGCACGACATCGATACCGGTGTGGATGCGGTGATGCTGGCACCGACGCACGAGATCGTGCATGCGCTCAACGAACGCGCCCGCGCCGAGCGGATCGCAGCACTCCCCGCCAAGACTCGTTGGGTCCGCCCAGAAGTTGCTCTCGCCGACGGCCTGCACGCCAGCATCGGCGACCTGATCATCACCCGTCGCAACGATCCCCGACTCCGCATCTCCGCGACCGACTCCGTACGCAACGGGTATCGCTGGCGCGTCACCGGCGTCTACCCGGACGGCAGCGTCGACGCGGTCCATCTGCGGTCCCGCCGCCGGGTCACCCTGCCGCCAGACTACGTCGCCACAGATGTCGGCTTAGGGTATGCGAGTACCATCAGCACCGCCCAAGGCATCACCACCGATGTCTGTCACGGCGTCCTTGCGGGCCATGAACACCGCGCCTTGCTATATGTGATGATGACCCGCGGCCGACTCGCCAACCACGCCTATGTGCCGACCGCCTCCGACGGCAGCGAACAAAGCCCGTGGACCTACGAAGCCATGCATCCCGCCACGGCCGTCGACCGGCTCACCGACATCATCGGCCGCGACGGCTTCCAGCGATCCGCCACCACCAGCCAGCGCGAAGCCCACGATCCCGGCCTCCGGCTCGGCACCGCCGTCGACGCCTACATCGACTCGATCGGCGCCATCGCCGAACACGTCGTCGGCCCCGAGACGATGGCCCGGATCGACGAAGTGGCCGACCAATTGTACGACGGGCTCACTGAGCAACCCGCCTGGCCTGTTCTGCGCGGACACCTCGCCACCATCGCCGTCGAAGGCGACGACCCCATCGATGCACTCCGCCGGGCCGTTGCCCTACGCGAACTCGACACCGCCGACGACGTAGCCGCCGTACTCGACTGGCGACTGGACAATAGCGGCAACCACTCCACCGGCATCGGGCCACTTCCCTGGCTGCGCGCCGTACCCACGGCATTGCTCCGCCACCCCGAGTACGGCCGCTACCTCACCGGCCGAACCAACCTCGTCGCCACACTCGCAACCGACGTGGCCCAGTCGGCACCCCAGACGAAGCGGACCAACGCCACGAGCACGCCGGCATGGATGCGTCCCCTCGCAGACATCCCACCCAACCTCCTTGGCGAACTCGCCGTCTGGCGTGCTGCCCTCCACATCAGCGACACCGACCGGCGATCGACCGGCCTCGGCCGTCGATACCCACTCGCCGAACGCCGCTACCAAGAACAGCTGGACAGCCGCATCCTCAACGCAGTCGGCACCAGCCCCGATCACGCCGCCAACCGGTGGAGGGCACTGGCGGAGCAGATCAGCCCACGGATCCATGCCGATCCGTTCTGGTCCACGCTCGCCGAGCAACTTGACGTCGTAACCCGTGCCGGATGGGACACCGAGACGCTGCTTCGGCGTTCGGCCGGAACGCAGCCGCTGCCCGACGAAATGCCTGCTGCCGCGCTGTACTGGCGACTGACCAGAGATACCCAAACCGACCCACGCCTGAGAAAAGCCCAACAGTCGAACCAAACCGGCAAGTCCCGGGCCCCCGGCACGTCAGGCGACGAATCGGGCACCTTCATCGCTGCAGCAATCCGCAAGGTCGGCACCCCGCAAACCGGACAGGGCCCGATGCGACCCAATCACGTTATTACGCCGCCGGTTACGCCAGGGACCACCTACGAAGCCGATCACGGGCTCGACTAGACCCTGCTATGCCAACCACCTGGACCCTCAAAAAGGCAAAGAGAAGTCCTGGAACAGTGCCAGTGGATCCCCCATGCTTGCCTTCTCCTCTGGAGTCGATGATCGGTACGCCAGTGGCGCCTGTCGTTGGGCACGGAACGGATCAGGGTGCCTGAAATCGACTGGACTGGCCCACCTAGCATTAAGTAACCACCACCTAGCACTAAGGCTAGGCGACTGCTCTACGGGGCAGCGCCCACCCGACATCCCTTGGAAGGCGTCTATGCACTCGGCCGACATCAGTAGCCGTGCCCTGCGGTTCTTTGAGAAGCGGGGGCACACGGTGATGCCATCGGCATCGCTGATCGCTGACGACCCCACCCTGCTGCTGATCAATGCCGGCATGGCACCGTTCAAGCCGTACTTCCTGGGTGAAGCTCCGCCGCCCCACAAGCGTGCGACGACCCTGCAAAAGTGCGTGCGGACCGTCGACATCGAAGAAGTTGGCAAGACCAGCCGCCATGGATCGTTTTTCCAGATGTTCGGCAACTTCTCCTTTGGCGACTACTTCAAAGAGAAGGCGATCCCGTTCGCGTGGGAGTTCATGACCAGTTCGGTCGCTGATGGCGGCCTTGGTCTGGCCGAGGACAAGCTTTGGGTCACGGTCTACCTCGACGATGACGAGGCTGAGCAGATCTGGCGCAAGGACATCGGTGTGCCCGCCGAGCGCATCCAGCGCCTGGGCATGTCCGAAAACTTCTGGTCGATGGGGGTGCCCGGCCCATGTGGACCGTGCTCTGAAATCTGCTACGACCGCGGCCCCGACTTCGGCCAGGACGGCGGCCCCGTCGCTAACGACGAGCGATACCTGGAGATCTGGAACCTGGTGTTCATGCAGAACATCAGGGGTGAGGGCCCGGCCAAGGAGGGCTACCCTATCCTGGGCGACCTGCCGTCGAAAAACATCGATACCGGCTTCGGGCTCGAGCGTATGGCTCTGCTGCTGCAAGACGTGCCCACGCTCTTCGATATCGACACGACACGTCAGATCCTCGACCTCGCAGCCGAACTGACCGGCGCGAAGTACAGCGCCAGCGTCAAGAATGACGTCTCGTTGCGCGTAGTCGCCGACCACATCCTGACCAGCGTGATGCTCATCGGCGACGGTGTGACGCCCTCGAATGACGGTCGTGGCTATATCTTGCGCCGGATCCTGCGGCGCGCTGTCCGAATGATGCGTCTGCTCGGCTCCGAAGACCCGGTGGTTCACGACCTCGTCAGCAAAACGGTACAGGTGATGAGTCCGATGTATCCGGAGCTCAGCGGCGAGCACGAGCGGATCGACCGCATCGCAGTGGCAGAAGAGGGTGCGTTCGTCCAGACCCTGAAGGCAGGCACTGCCATCTTCGATCTGGCGGCCGAGGATGTCCGTAAGAACAGCAGTCTCATCCTGCCGGGTGATAAAGCCTTCCAGCTGCATGACACCTACGGGTTCCCCATCGATCTGACGCTGGAGATGGCGGCCGAAGCGGGACTGTCGGTCGATGAGACCGGCTTCCGCGAGCTGATGCAGGAGCAGCGTGCGCGGGCCAAAGCCGATGCCGCAGCGCGGAAGACCGGCGGTCATGGAGATAGTGGCGTATACCGCGATCTGCTTGCCCAGGGCCCGACCGAGTTCACCGGTTATGGCGAACTTGAATCCGAGGCAGTAATCCGCGGATTGATCCGCGAGGGCGAGCGCATCACGGGGGCCAGCGAAGGCGATGTGATCGAGTTGGTGCTCGACCGCACCCCGTTGTACGCGGAATCCGGTGGCCAGGAGAGCGATGCGGGGCTGATTGTCGCTGACGGCGTTGAGCTCGAGGTGCTGGACGTCCAGAAGGTCGCCCGCAAGCTGTGGGTGCACCAGGTGCGAGTGCGGCGCGGTGAGGTCACCGAGGGCCAGAACGTCCTGGCGAAGGTCGATCCTGAATGGCGTATCGGTGCGCGCCAAGCTCATTCGGGTACGCACATCGTCCATGCGGCCCTGCGGCAGGTGCTGGGCCCGACCGCTTTGCAGAGTGGTTCGTACAACAAGCCGGGTTACCTGCGGCTGGACTTCTCCTGGACCGGTGGGCTCTCCCCTGAAACACGCAGCGAGATCGAGGAAGTTTCGAACCTCGCCGTGCGCCGCGATCTGCCGGTCGCGGTGGAGTTCATGACGTTGCCGAAAGCACGCGAACTCGGTGCGCTCGCACTGTTCGGCGAGAACTACGACGAAGAGGTACGCGTCGTCGAAATCGGCGGACGTTGGTCACGTGAATTGTGCGGTGGCACCCATGTCGCACACTCCTCACAGATCGGGCCCCTGACGCTGATCAGCGAGTCGTCCGTCGGATCAGGTCTGCGTCGCGTTGAGGCGTTCGTCGGTATCGAGGCGTACCGCTTCCTTGCGAAGGAGCGCGCGCTCGCGGTCAAGGTCTCCGAGACACTGCAAGTGCCACTGGACGAAATCGGTGACCGAGTCTCGGCGCTGATCAAGCAGCTGCGCGATGCGGAGAAAGAGATCGCGAGATTCCGTGCGGTGCAGCTCAAGCGACTCGGCGAAGAATTCGTCAGGGATGTGCCGATGATCAGCGGTGTCAGCGTCGTGGCCGAGCATCTTTCGGAGCCGGCTACGACAGATGAGCTGCGAACTGTGGCGCTCGATGTCAGGGACCGCCTCAAGGATCGACCTGCTGCTGTTGTGGTGACTGCGCTTTCCAACGACAAGCCGATCGTCGTCGCGGCGGTCAACGAACAGGGACGCGAGCGCGGGTTGAAGGCTGGCGACCTGGTGCGGACCGCGGCCAAGGTCCTCAAGGGCGGTGGCGGTGGCAAGCCCGACATCGCACAAGGGGGCGGCACGGATCCACTCGCGACAACCGACGCGCTACAGGAGGTCCGCCGCGTGATCGGGCAGACCGTCACCGCATAATCTGCGATTGGATCGGTCGGCCCTCGAAGTGCATCAGCACTCGGGGGCCGACCTGATCGGGCGTCGTGAGCAGGACATCAACGCCTTCGCCGCGAAGAGCAGTCGGGCCGGCGAATCCCCACCCCGCCCCGACTGTCAGCACTCCTGCGGCCCGGCCGGCTTTCACGTCGGTCGGCGTATCGCCTATGAACAGGGCACGCTCAGCAGGGACTCCGAGACGTGCGCATGCCGCCAAGACACCATCGGGGGCCGGCTTGGCGGGCGCGTCCTCGTGGGCGATGACGACATCAACCAACTTCGTCACCGCTGGCGGGAGCAGGTAACGGAGTCGGCTGCGCGCTTGGGCGGTGACCACACCCAGTCCGACTCCGGCCTCCGCCAGCGCCGCCATGCCAGACACCACCGCATCGAAGACACGTAGTTCGCCGATTGCGACCTCCAACGCGGCATCGAACTGATCGCGGTACACCTCACGCGCCTGTCGAACGCCGAGCGACAAGAGCGCGTCGACGGGCGGGAGCATCACACAACTGTCCAGCGCAGTGGGATCCAGTGGTGTAGCACTCGCGATGGCAAGCGCTCCAAGGGCTTCCCTGGTTGCCGCACGTGAGTCAATAATGACCCCGTCCAGATCGAATAGCGCTACGTACCGAGGTCGCTGCTCCACCATCAGCTGGCCGTCCTCTCCGGCTCGATTCCTTCCAGAGTGGGTGGTGTTAGCAGCGACCGTAGTTCGATGCCGCGCCGCACCAGCCGCTCACGACCGCCGAGCTCCCGATCCAGCACGCACATAACAGCGACAACGGTTGCACCGGCCTCATGCAGTACATCGGCTGCCCGAAGAACCTGGGCGCCACTGCGGACGACGTCATCGACCACCACGACCCTGCGGCCGTAGACAGAATCCGCTTCGAGCTGACGACAGGTTCCGTACGACTTGGGCGCGGGCCGGTAGAAACTGACGCGAATCCCAGTGGCAGCTGATAGTGCCACTGCGAGCGGCACACCGCCGAGTGCTATACCCACCACATTGTCAATCGGTCGGGGAAGCTCTCGTGCGAGGGCAATGGCAACGTCACGCAGCAGCACGGGGTCGGCCACGAGCGCATACTGATCGAAGTACTCATCAAGCAGTTCGCCCGACGGCAGCATGAACTCATCACGCTGGATCGCGGCCGTCCGAATACGAGAGATGAGACTGGCCGGCAACATCAGCCGCGCCCCCGTCCATCCGCCGACTTCGTCGCCCCAGGCTCCCCACCGGCCCCGCCTCCATCGACCAATTCGGCAAGTACCTGGTGGAACGCGCCGCTGTCGGGAACCTCTCTGAGGAAGCCGAGCGGCCTTGTCGGCGACTCGAATAACCAACGTTCCGATCGGAGGAACCCTGATAGTCGCAGCACGGTGACCCCGGCTAACCAGATCGGAACCGGACGGATGTTGCCTGCGTACCAGATGGCGGCGGTCAGCTCGTGCAGCGTGCCCACACCACCGCCCATAGCCACCACCACGTCGGCCTCATCGAGGAACCGATGGATTCGATCACCCATCGTGGAGAGCCGAACTGCTTGGGAAACATAGGGATTGAACTCTCCCCAGTTCACATCTGCCAGCGTCACGGCCACGACCTCCCCGCCTGCACTGGCGGCACCTCGCGCAGCGTCCTCCATCAGACCGTTGTAGCCGCCGTGCTGTAGCACGAACCCGGCCTCGGCCAAGCCACGTCCGATATCATGAGCCAGCACCCGCTCGCTTTCAGACGCTGGCACCACTCCACCGAAAAAGGTTGCCTTCAAGGATGTTTCGTGCAGCATGGTCACGGCAACTCCAGATAGTAGCGGAATGCATCAATCGCTTCCCTGAGATTGTCGACTGCTTCCGGTGCGACCATGTTCGCTACGGCGAACACGCGGTCCAGCCCTTCGGTCAGAGACGCGAGCGTCGGGATCGCGGGAGTGGAGATCAACGCCATGAGGTGGTTGAGGCACTCCCGCCCGATCGGCGTGGTGCCGATCTCCTCCTTCAGCTGATACCAGCCATAGAACGTCGACGTCGGTGCCAGCGCGGTCTTGATTAGGTTCTTCGCCGCGGTGTTGAACAAGAAGCCTTCGGAGTAGGCGATGAACTCCTGGCCGCGTGTGATCCGTTTACGAATCAGGTAGCCGACGACCAGCGCTTCGATCAGTAAGTCCTCGCACGACCTCGGCATGGCCATGGTCTCGGCGACAAACCGCGCGGCACCGAGGTCCGGCTCATACACCGCCGCTGGATCGCGGGTGAAGATCGGCTGACATGCCGTGCGTTCCTGGACACGACTGATCGCGCTGGCGGGTGCGACGTACAAGTCGAGTTGCTGCAAATGGCCGGACCACCCAATGAGGTAGACGTACCCAAGCCCGCCCATGCTGCCGACAATGGTGTCTTGCCAGCCAGGCAGGATGCCACCGAGGTCAGTGGTGACCAACGCGTCGAGCACGGAGATAAACTCTTCGAACTGCGAATCTTCCACACCTACAACAAAATCCACGTCAGACAAGCGATCAGCCGTGCCTCGGGCCAGGGAACCACGCACCAATAGGGCCGTCACCGCGCTGCTCCGGGTGAATCTCTCTGTCGCGTGTTCCAGCAGCGCAAACTGCTCGGGACGATTAGCCTCGGCAAGCTTGCTCAGAGCGGGCAGACTCACGCCGTCCCCCTCGACCCGGCCACGCCCAGAAGCGTCATCTTGTTGGTGCGCCACTGGCCGGACGCGCCGAAGTCACCAAGTGCGTCGTACAGTTCGGCGATCAGATCGTATATCCGACCCTCGGGCAGCGACCGTTCATAGAACAACCGGAGCAGATAGCTTTCTGCCGATTGGTGGTAGCCCAGGCGGGCCAACGACAGCGCCTTCCGGAAGCGTCCCTGCAATTCAGCCTCCGTCGCTTCGGGCAGTTGCACGATGTCTGCCTCATCAACCCATTCGTTGGCAGCGAGTTCAGCGAGCCGGTCGTCGGCATAGCAATCGAGCAGCAAGTGATACCGGTCAGGTCCGAGCAAGTTGCACGCACCGTGCACGTGGGTCGGCGTCAGTCGCCAGATGCGACCCGGCCGCAACGACACGCGCACACCGCCGGTCACCAGAGTGGCCGAACTGTTGGTCATCAACGGGATATGGAGCCGTTGGCGCTCGGAGCCGTCCAACTCGTCGTAATCGCGGTGCTCCCATAGGAATGAATTCGGGCCGAGGCGGGCTAATCGGACCCACATGTACCGTAACCCCAACGACGCCAGAAGCTTTCGTGTCGCCGGCATCCGTTGAAGCAGCGTTGTCTCGACCGGGGTGCAGTCACTGATCCGAACGTCCGTGGGTACCCCCGAGTCATTGAGCAAGGACAAAGTTGACCAGCCGCCCGACTGGTACCGCGAGTACTCCGCAACCCACATCTGCTCATCCGGGACGGTCAGCGCCTCGTGCCGCAACCGTTCCAGCACCATGGTGTCGATCGACTGGAGACAGGCAATCTGCCCGAGCAACACCTCGTTGTCGACATCTGCGGTTGACAGCATCTCATCCCACCTTCCTCCCCGGGCCCAGAAGGGAGCCCGGCAAACCGAAGTACACCACGGCCGTCCGACAAGAACGGCTCCACTCGCTTCGCGACGAGCAGCGTTGCCCGAGCGAAGTGTTTGGGGTGGAGTTCACCAGAGCGTACTGGTCCGCGAGAGCAACGCGAAATGGATTTCGTAATGCAGCAAGGCATTTCAGAGGAGTTCCACGACTACAACAACTACGCCTGCCGCTCGGTCCGGCGGCGCACGGCAGGCCCTCGATGTCCGGATGGTGGTGTGGGGGCGTTCCTGGTCTGTGACGCTGTTGCCGCCGAGTGCCCGCAGTCCGAATCTCATGCAGGCACCTCGCCCCCGGATGCCAGCAGTTTGTAAGCGCGGCGGGCGGTGCGGAATGCCTCTTCGGCGCCCTGTTGTGCCTCGTCCGGATACCCGTATTCCCGCGTCGTGCGCCACAAGAGCCACGCCTCCGCCAGCCGTGCGACGGCATCCCCGGCGCCGGGGGCCTGCGGGACGGCAGCATCGATGCGGGCGGCGATCTGGGCACGCAGCCACACGGCGAATGCGCCGGTTTCCTGCGCGGCACCGCCGAATCCGAGCGAGTCCAGTAGCTCGAATACCGGCTCACCGTCGTCGGTCCGAACATCGAGGATGTTCAGCCACTTGTCCATGGCCGCCACAGTCCAGGCCGCACGCAGCACCGCGAGGGCCTCATGGGTCTTCGGCACGTCACCCTCCAGGGCGCACAACAGTTCGTTCACGGTCGGCAACGTCATCGGCGCGGACCCTGCCGCTGCGCTGCGCCGCTGTACACGATCGAAACGTGCGCCTCGTCGAGAGCGCGCTGGCCACCGTTGGTGTGCGCGTGCTCGGGCATGATCACCGTGGTTGCATGCAAGCGGTGCACGGCGTCGAGCAGTAGCAGCAATGGCTGGGCCTCGTCCGGGCCGAAGATCAGAACCTCCGGTAGATCCAGCCCCTTCGCCTCAGCTGTGGCGCGTACTGCGGTCACATCGGCATCCAGATCCGCGCTCATCTGCGACCGAATAAAACCAATAGCATTGTCTGGCAGCATATTTGGATCCCTAGTCAACGGAGCGAAGGGTGGAGGTGCCATCGTCGGTGGCCACGGCCTGGGCGTAGGTGGCTTCCGGGTCGACGGTGATCACGTCGCGGACCGCGCACAGCGCAGCGGGATCGCCGCCGATGTGGTGAGTACTGGGGATGATGAAGGCCGCCACGCCGAGGGTCTGCGCGAGCGTGATCAGCTGCTCCGGATACGGCGCGGCGCCGGGATCCTGGACGACCATGCGCACCAGGTGATACCCGTGCGTTCGCGCATATCGCTGGACGTCGCCTTGGTTTCGCAGCCGGTGCGGCAGTGCACTGTTCACGTAGCCGATCGCCCGCGGCGGTGCCGAATAGCCACCAGTGGTCGCTGGGTGTGGATTCACTTGACCGGGCAGTCCGCAATCACCCACGACGACTCCTCGAGACCGCCTCAGTGATATCGACGAACGGCGGCAGCGGTTCGGTACCGTCCGGCGGCCCGTACATCCAGATGCGACGGCCGTCGCCTGGGGTCGGCAGCGCCAGCTCCGCGCCCGCACCCACGGTCGTCACCGGTACCCTCAGCATCTCGATCTCGAGCCGATCGACATCGTCGTGCGGCGTCGGACAAGCGCTCAGGAAAACCCACCGCATCGTCGAACCGCCGCCGACGGTATAGATAGGCAGACGCCGGTTTCCCAGCACGGCGTGTGCGGCGGCACCCAGCAGCGGCGGCACCATCACCGCACGAACGCAATGCGCGCGGATCGTGAGAGCTCGTGTCGGCCGGTCGTACCGCGTTGCCCCATACAGCCGCTGATACAGCTCCCGGTGCAGCCGGTACTTCTCGAGAAAGCTGACGGCCGCCCATGTTCTGTCAGGATCGGCGGTGGTGGCCACAGCGGCGGGCATGGATAAAAGTCCTGTATTAGGCATGATGTCCTCGTTCAGAGATCCGAAAATCGAAGGGGTATAAAGTGGCCCGGAAAATCAACTCGATAGCGGAGTCGCGGGCGTCAGGTCCAAAGCCGCTCACATGGCATGTCCCGCAGGCCCGGGGGCAGGTTGTTGTCGATAGTCACGTGCGCGATATGTTGCTGGGCCTCTACCACTTCCGCGAAGTGCTCCGCAGCCTCGGTCTCCGCCTGGTAATGCACGACGATCGGGATCTGGTCGGTCGGAAACTCCACAGTCACATGGCATTTCATCTTCAACGTCCCCGCCTCACCCGGCCGTAGCATCCGTGTGCGGGCCAGGCAACCGGTCCCACCGTTTCGGCGGATCCAGCGTCAAAACCTCGACCTGGCACCGGATGGCTACCAACCACCCAGTTACATGCAGCACAGACGGCAGCAGCAGCGTTTCGATCCGCGAATCGCTGAACGACGCGAGCAGCAATCCGTACCTTGCGTCGTCCTGCGCGATCAGCACGCCGCGCAGGTTCAACCGCCGGGCAGCGGCCAGCTCGCGGATTCGTTCGACATGCTCATCGGTCGAATCCCCCGAAATATCCTGTCGCACAATCGCATAGGCGCGCGTCTTCACTACACACCCCCTGCGGAAAGGTTCTGATGAGTACGAACCAGGTGGGCCAGATTCGCCCAGCTGGCGGCCAGTGGCAGCGCACACCAGGTCAGCGTGCCACCCTCCCGCAGCCGCAACCGGCCGTAGCGCCCCAGTGGTACGAGTGCCCCGGGGAGCAAGTCCCGAGCATGCTCACGCTGCTCGACGACCTCTACCACGAGCTCGGAACGGCTTGACAGCAGACGTATCCACAACTCGTTGATCGCAGCGCTCCCCAACTCGTGCAGAGCCTGCGCCGTCCGGGTGTAGATCGGATACTCGCGAGAGCTCCGCCGCCGCTTTGCCCGCAGCGCCTCCTCGACGAGTGCACCGACCACGGTGTCCACCATGGTGGACATGTCGCGCAGGCCCACCCGCGTCAGGCTCTCGTGCACGTGCAGCTGGGCGATCTTCGGCCCTGTGTCCGACACCGGCACCCGGAACCCGTCCAGAACCGTCACACCCCCGGCCGGCTCCCGCGCGGGGCGCTGCCGGTGGCGGAGTACTACCCGGCCCTCTCGTCGATCCAGCGACCACACCCGCAGCGCGGGATCCATCGCCCACAGCCGTTGCACCAACACCTGTCTGGGCCCTGGCACCGCCTCCAAATGCGCCAGCGCCCCAAACACCAGATCACGAAACTCGCCGCCCTCGATCTCGTTGGCGAGTACCCACAGTGAGCCGGTTGCCGTTCCTGCATCGCGATAGACCCGATCCAGGCAGAACCCCTCCTTGCTCGCGAACGCCCGTAGCTCACGCTCCGTCTCGTCCGCGCTGACCACCAGCTCCTCGCGTACGTACCCCAGCATCAGCGGTCGCGGAGTCATCTCGTCCCCGCAACCGACAGCAAGCCCAGATTCGCCGTGGCTCTGTGCACAGCGCGCAAAACGGTGCACATCGAATGCCGAAAGTCGTTGTCCGGCCCCGATACACCCACCCGGGGGTCGGTCGCGGTCATGACCGGCCGCCGGTAAGTAGACCCGCAGCGGTTCTGTACAGCGGGTCATCGGCCAGTTCGAGCTCCAGCTCGCACCACGTCACTGTTCCGCCGAGGTCCGACCGGAATCGACCGGCCCGGACACAGTTGTTGAGAATCAGCCGTCGCAACGGTTCTCTGGTGTGCTCTCGTGACTCGTCGACGACCACCACCAGCGTCATTGCCCGCCGCAGCATCCAAATCCTGAGCTCATTGATCTGGGCATCGACCGCCTCGTAGATCGGACCGCAGTCAGCCTGTGCCGCGGCAACGGCAGCGCGTACTTGCTCGGCTGCGACCACGCGGACGTCCTCAGCCAACCCGCGCAGGCCAGCGTGGGATAACACCGTATCCACATGCAGGCACACCGCCTCGATAGCAGCCGGTCGCGGCCCCACTATGAAGACCTCGCCCAACTGTTCGCCGCCGCCATCGGCCCAGCCGGTCACCGGCCGCTGCGGGCGAGCGCATTCCTCCCCGCCTCGCTGCTGCGAGGCGTCTTCATTCAGACACCAAACCTGCACTTGCAGTGCCCGAAGCCGATCAACCAGCTGCCGCCTTTCGGCCGAATCCCCATACAGGTGTGCCCGCGACGGGATTACAACGTTCCGGATCTGTGAGTGAGCGACGTCGTTCACCAGCTGCCATAGAGCGCCAGTGCACGGACCACGCTCGTAATGGACTCCGGCCAAGTCGAAACCATCGCGATCAGCGAAATCAGCGAGCTCGTCGACTACCTCGGAAAGCTGGTCGACGACCAACTCCCAGCGCACGTACCCGAGCATCCCCGGCCTCATCCCCGGCCGCCGATCAGTCTCGATACACGCGACCACAGCCGACGTTCTCTGCCAGGAGGCAGGGGAGGATCCGGTATCACCGGGCAGCCGACTCCGAGGAATCCTGCAAGCTCACGAGGCGTCAGTTGTAGCCGAGCCGCCCCGGCGTGAATCGCGCTCCATACGGGATCGTCTACAGCTGGGCGACGCTGGATCGCCCAAGCAGCGCCGAACGCCGCCACTGCCACCTCGGTCGGAAGAATGCGCCCCGGCAGCCAGGGGAAAGACCACATTCCTCCCCCTACGTTCCACGCCGACAGTCGATCCGTATCGACGATCCCTGAGACGACCTGCACAGCCTGTCCCGGGCGATCGTCCGTGCCTGCTGCGCACGTCCCGGGTCCGTGTTGTTCGTTGCCTTGCATAGGTACCTGCCCGATGGTCTGGTAGCCGGCGGGGTTACTCGTTCCCCTTGCATTGCGCACGGCGCGTTCCGCAACTGACTGCAGGAACGAGCTGCGTGTCCATCACCTTTGGCTTGGTCGGTCGGAAGTGACGACGGACACATCAGAGGCTAAGTCGCATCGACTGGCTCCGTCAAGGCTCCGAACGATATTTCCTTACAATCTATGACACGTGTCATCGAATGGCTTGGTGTACTGTTACGGCTGCCCAGACCAGAGAGGAGACGGCTCACATGGCTCCGTCATCGCCCGTGGTTGCCCGCTGGGAGCTGTCGTACCGGATCCGCCGTCGGCGGGAGATGCATGGCAAGACAGGCCCCGAACTGGCTAAAGAACTTGGTTTCTCCAGGACGTACTGGCCGAAAGTCGAACGCGACCAGCGCCTTCTCCCTCCAGCCAAAATGGAGGAACTGTTCCGGATTCTCGAGTTCTCCGAAGCCGAGCAAACAGAGATGCTCAAGCTTCAGTCTGCCGCCAAGCAGCGGGCTTGGTGGAACGACTTCGAAGGACTGTTCGACGAAGACATATTGCGACTCTGGGGTCTGGAGGCTGGCGCGGAGGAGATCAGCACAGTCGACAGTCTGTTGATTCCCGGGCTCCTCCAGACCGAGGACTATGCTCGCGCCCTGATCACTTCGGATACCGCCTTCATCCGCCAGCTCGAAGTGGCTCAGCGGGTCGAAGCACGGATGCGCCGTCAACAGCGACTGCTCGACGACTCTGATCCGCTCCGGCTCAACGCCGTTGTGAGTGAGGCGGCGTTACGCCAGATGACCGGGGGTTCCGCCCTGATGCGCGGTCAGCTGCGGCATCTTGTCAAGACCATCACCGAGCATCGGAACACCATCGACTTCAGGATTCTGCCGTTCAGCAGCGAAACCGGCGCCATATTCGGTTCCAGCACCTTCTACATCCTGGACTTCGCACGGCCGGAGGCCCCGACACTGGGATGGTCGGAAGGTCTCGCGTGGAGCGAGTTGTTCGAAGACCCCGAACGGGTCCGAGTACTGACCGTCGGATTCAAGCATGTTCAGAGCCAAGCGATGACCCCGGAAGACTCCCTGACGCTCATCGAGCAGTTGGCAGATAGGATAGAAACACCAGGTGAGTAGGATCAACGACATGAACACGAGCATCACCGCAACCGACCGCGGCTGGTTCAAGGCATCATTCTCGAACCAGTCGACAAATTGCGTGGAGGTGCGCTTTACCACGGACTCGGTGCTCATCCGGGACAGCAAGCAGAACGAAGCGCACGCCGACGCCCTTGACCAGCAACCAACGATTGCCCACAGGGCTGTGCACTGGCCCGCCTTCCTCGACCTGGCCCTGAGCATGCGGTCCGGTCGAGTGGATGCCTTGAATGCGGATCTCCACCAGGACGGCAGCGCCGACTTGACTGGCATGGACCGGAACAACGAGCCCGTCCGGCTCCAGTACACGACGAAGGAGTGGGACGCCTTCATCAAGGGCGTCGCGGACGGTGAGTTCACCCTCCGCTGAACCAGCACCCCGACCCCCGCACAAGTAGAACGATCCGCACGACCGAGTCTGCCGGGCTGGCCGCAGCCGGGCCGACTTTTCGTCGGATCATGAAGGTCTGGGACTCCAAGTCGACAGACCGGGTTTTGGGCTTGAACTTCTCGGGAGCTTCCCCGCATCCGATCACCCGGCTGACCGAACCGCCGGTGTGCACGTCCAGGATTACACGGCGGCTCCGGTATCTCGATCACGAGAACGAGATCACCCGATATCGGGCAGCGGTCCAGGAGATCCAACGTCGAGCGCTGGTCGAACGCGCGAGCAGGCAACTGCTGGGAGCGATTTCGCGGAAGCACCACAGATGAACTGCCTGACCGACCGCCATAGGTCATTCGAGATCGACACCCTGATCGAGGGTTCCGTGGGAAGTCTCGACGGCGCGTTGGGACGGAGCTTTCACCGGCCCATGAGTCACATCGCCGGCCGTGGTCAGGTCGATCAGCCTGGCGGTTTCTGCCCCGTTGTCGGCAATGGCTTCGTCCTCGCCGAGGTATTCGACGCGTGCGAAGTATTCATCGTCGTCGAGTACCCATTCCTCGACCCGTCGGAAGTGTGACTCGCGAAGGAACCTGTCCGCCGCAGACAGGTCATCCAGCTTGGGGCCGAACATGAATGGTTCATCGACTGTTTCCAGATCGCTGACTTCGAGGGCAACTCCTGGAATGAAATGAGCCGAGAGTGTTTCACGCTCCGGTTCGCTCATAGCTCACCTTCTTATTGGGGTTTCTCAGTTGCGGGTCGCGATGGCTAGTCGAGCTCGAGCTCGCGGTGCGGTCCTCGGAACGGAATGACCGTTGCGCCTTGCCCGGACTCGCGTATCGGCTCGATTGCCTTGCTGGCGCTCGACTTCGCGACCAGATCCATGACGACCGCACCGTCGGGTTCGCTCCCGTTGTTCGGGTTTCGATCTGCCGGGAGCTGTCCGCTGGCGCGTTCAGATTTGTACTCTTCGATTTTCCGGATAAACGCCTCGTCGGCGCGTTGGGTCATGAGTGCGCGGACCTGTGCGGGTGACTCGAGGGCGAGTTGTTCGCACAGTGCGGGGGTGGCGTTGAGCATCAGGCTCCAACCGCGATGTCGCCCTTTGGCTTCCAGGCGTTGTTCGAGTGCTTCACGGCGCGCGATGGCTTCGGGGCTGGTTGCTTCCTGCCGAAGCTGTCGTTCGAGCTGGTCGAGTTCGTCGTACATCGCTTTGAGCTCGTCCATGCGGGCGAATCCGGTGGGCTGGTCGGTGTCGAGTTGCTGGAGCCGGTCGGTGTCCAGGTGCAGCCGCCAGCGCCGTTCGTCCAGAGCTTTGGGCAGGTCCCCGATCAGATTCTCCGCGCGGGTCATGATGCCCGAGGCCAGCTGCCCGAACGCCTTGTCGCGTTCCTCGCTGGTGAGACTTCGCTGTCTCTTCGGGTCGAGATACAGCTTCTCGTGCTCGAGGGCGCGCGGGGTGACCGCCAGACCGGCGGGTTTGAGGTACAGCTCGGAATTGGTTGTGCTGTATCGGACTTCGATGTCGAATCCGGCGATGGCAGCCACGGTGACCGCTTCGTCGACAGGTCTGCTGTGGAGTTGGCCAGCGGCGGCCCGCAGGGCTTCGACCAGGGCACGGGCCGCGTCGGTGCGTTCGGTGTAGCTCGTCCCGCGCACCGTGGTGGCCGGTGTGGCGCCGGCCTGCTGGTGTTGCTCGGCATCGGTAACGGCGGTTTCCAGGGCGGCGATGGCCCGATGATGACCGGGGATCGTGGCCTGGAGGGATTGTTGTTCACGTTCGGCGCTGCGGCCGGCGGAGAAGTAGGCGTCCTGCTCGGCCTGCAGGTCCGCGACCGCCGATTGGAGTTCGACCTGCCGGATGTAGCGATCATCGCCGGTGGCGATGGCCTTGATCATGGCAGCGTTCTCCGCCAGGCTGTCCGCGCCGAGGTCTTCCACGCGGCGCGCGGAGCGGTCGGCGCGTTTGAGTCGTTCGATGAAGAACGCCTTGCGCTCGAGGACCTGCCACATATAGGTGTCGAACGTTTTCTCGGCGATGTAGCAGAAGATCCGCACGGTCGGGTTTTGGTTGTGTTGGCGAAGGATTCGTCCTTCACGCTGTTCCAGATCGGCGGGCCGCCACGGCACATCGACATGATGCAGGGCCGCCGCTCTGATTTGAATGTTGGCGCCGGTACCCATTTTCTCGGTGGACCCGAGCAGGACGGACACTTTCCCGGCGTTGCAGTCCGCGTACAAGTTCGCTTTCGCCGCGGCGTTGCGGTAGTCGTGAACGAACCGGATACCCTCGGGATCCATGCCGCCGGCGACAAGTTCGTCCTTGATGGCCTGGTAGATCGACCACTTGGTGCGATCGGATTTGGGGGTGGCGCGGTCGCAGAACACGATCTGCAGGCCACCGCGCAGCGGTGAGGGTTCGCCGAGAGCGTCGAGGTAGGTGTTCTCGCGGGTATCCGCGTGCACCGCCAGGATCTGTTCGGCCACGACGCTGGCCCGCAACCGGCCCTGATCTACCGCGTCGGCCGCCGCGCCGGCTTGCGCGCCGACGGCCATAGCCGCCAGGAACCGCTCGTCGTCGGCAATCACTTCGTATCCACTGCGGCGGGCGATTTCGCGTAGGTAGTCCAGGCGCTTTTCGGCAGATCCGGGCGGGTCGAGATGGGCAGCGCGGGGGTCCAGAGTGACGTTGCGGCCGTCGGTGGCGATCTTCAGGCCGTTGTCGATGTCCATGCGTTTAGGGTCGAGGGTGTCGGCGCGGTGACCCAGGTCGACGATGAAGTCGGCGACTTCCTGGTTCGGGGTGAACGACACGACAGCGCGTTCACCGCCGTCCAGGTCCGGCAGGGCCGCGGTGATCTCGTCACGGGTGACCGAGTCGGTGAACACACTGGTCATGCCGATCAAATCACCGGTGTTGACGAAATCCCCTACCCGGGTGCGGGTTTCGAACCGTGAGCCGCTCGTGTTGAGTTCGATCGTGTCGCGGGTGGTGGTGAACACCGCACCCCAGGAATCCAGGTGCCCCACCCCGGCCTCTTCCAGCAGGTCCGGACGCAGGTAGTTGCTCATCACCCACAATTCGCCGATGCTGTTGGACACCGGGGTGCCGGTAGCGAAGGTCGCCACCCGCTCGACGTACGCTTCGGCCGGGATCCCGGCCGCGGCGGCTTCGCGGCGGCGTTTCTTGCGCAGGTAGTCCAGCTTGAGTTGCAGGTCCATCGCCTGCTGACTGCCCGGGGTGCAAGCCAATTCGGTGATGTTCGAGGTGCGCAGCAGGTTCTTGTAGTGGTGTGCCTCGTCGATGAACAGGTAGTCACAGCCCGAGTCTTCGAATCCGAATCCGTTGTCACGCTGGATCTCTTCGAGTTGCTTCTTCAGTTTCTCCTTAGCGCCCTTGAGTTGGACCTCCAGGATCTTGCTGGCCTTCTTACCGACGATCTCGCCCTGCGCGATGCCGAGTTCGTCGATCTTGGCTTGAATGTAGGCGGTGCGGGTCTGCGCGGAGGTCGGCATCCGTTTGAACGCCGAGGCCGGCACGATCACGAAATCCCAATCCTGCGCCGCGGATTGAGCGATCAACCGGCGTCGCCCGGCCGGGTCGGTGGCCGCCGAGCCGCACAGTACGCGTGCACCGGGGTACCACTGGCTGGCCTCGCGCGCGACCTGGTCGACGATATGGTTCGGTACCACGATCCACGGCTGACGCGCCAGATGCAGGCGCCGCAGCTCCATCGCCGCCATCAGCATGGTCCCGGTCTTGCCAGCGCCCACAACGTGATCCAGCAGGGTCGTGGGCTCGGACACGATCCGGGCGACGGCGTCGAGCTGGTACCGGTATGGCTTGTAGTGGGTACCCAGGCCCGGCACGCTCAGGTGCGCGCCACTGTAGACCGGTGCGACCACGGAATTGAACAACTCGTTGTATCGGTCCAGCAGGCGTTCGCGCCGGGCCGGGTCGGAATCCATGGCCCAGTTCTCGAATTCCTGCCCCAGGCGGCGGGCCTTGCTCTGCGCGGCGCGGGTCGCGCGGGCATGCAGAGGATCGCCGCCGACCGCGGCGAGGTAGTCCTTGGACTTGTTCACCCGGATCGGCGCGGAATTACACAGGTCGTTCAGCAGCGTGAGGTGGTCGTAGTCGCCACCGGCGACACCAGCATGGGGGATGCCGAGCTCGTCGGCCCGCTCGTCCTCGAAGTTGTAGCCGCCTTCATGCTGCCCTTGATGCAGCTTGGGCACCACACCCCAGGTGATCGCATCACCGCGCGCACCCGGGTAGCCGCTGGCGACCTGGATCACCCATTGGCCATCGACACGTTCGACCAGGACCTTCTCGTCGGCGGGAATGGTGAAGGTGTCGCGGATGAACTGGACGTAATCGGCCGGCTCGATCCACACCGCACCGAGCCGCACATCAACCATGGTCTTGCGTTCGGGCACCACCTCGGACAACGCGGCGACGTTGGCCCGGTACCGCGGATCCCTGCCCGCGCGTGCGGTCGCGGCGGTGAGCTTGCGGCGCACGTTGCCCGACAGATAGGTCGGTGCGTTCAACCACACCGTGGGGTCATCGAGGGATCGGAACGCCAGACCGGTGGCTTCGAGCCGGGTCTGCACCTCCTCGGTGGTGGCCTCGAGCAGGCCGGCGATGCGGGGCAGGTCGATCCGGTTGGATTCGTCCAGGCTGATCGCGATCGCGTCCTGGATCGTGTCCGCCCGGGTGGGTGGGGTCGGCGCGGCATGGATGACATCGGCGGTGAAGATCGCGGCCTTGGTGCCCCGATGCGTCTGCTCGTCGAAGTGCTCCAGGGCGAAGACCACAGACATGGTGGGGTCATTCCGCAGGATCCCCTCGAGGTGAGCCTGCTTCTTGTACGGTTCGCGGCCCGAGTCCCACGCCTGGTCCGACAGTTCCTCGAACACCTCGTCCGGCACCGCACCGCCGAAAGGGCGTTCCGGGCTACCCTGCTCGATGCGCCACCGCTCGATCGCAGTGTCCAGCTGCGCGCGATGACGCGCCTCGTCCACCACCGGCGGTTCGATCAGCTTGAACCGGTTGATGTACCCGTATTTCCCCAGATAGGTGTCGTAGCGGCGGTTCAGCTCGCTGCGCAGCGCTGCGCGCTGATGCGCATCGCTGTTGTCGAGTTGCGCACGCACGAGCTGCACGGCGATATCCCGCAAGCCCAGCAGTGCACGCCACTCCTGAACCTTGCGCTTACCGCGCACCTCCGCGCGCGTCCAGCCCTGCGGACCATAGACCTCGATGTGTTGCTGCTCGTCGCCCCAGCGCAACGTGTCCACCGCGACGCCGTCGGTTTCGGTGACCGGGACGAACAACCCGGTCTGCACCTCGGCCGCGGTGACCGCGGTGCTGTCTGCCGTCGCGGTCAACCCCAGGCCGTTCTCGCGCGCGGCGTCGATGATGCGGGTCAGGTGCGCATCGATGCGTTCGGCCAGCTCGTCCCCGGCCGCGCCGTCGATGTAGAGGTCTTCGCGACCGAACTGGTTGCTGGCGTAGGCCAACGTGCCCAGTATGTGGTCCGGGTGCTCGGCGAAGTACTGGTTGATCTGGAATTCCCGCACCTCGTACTGGCCGTGGTCGGTCTTCTCCCGCACCCGCAGCGTGCCCTGCTTCAGGAACGCCACGGTGTCGTGGCCGGGTTCGCGGCCTCCCTCCCGTACCCGCCACACCAGCAGATCCGTCGAGGTGTCGGTGCCCGCGACCCGCTCGAACGCCTTGCCCGGCAACCGCAACCCACCGATCAGATCCGCGCGATCGGCCATCTCCCGCCGCGCCCGATCATCCAGGTTCTCCGCGGTGTACATACTCGTGATCACCGCGACATACCCGCCGGGGCCGACCAGATCGAGGGATTTGATCAGGAAGTGGTTGTGGATCAACTGATTCGTCGGATTGTGCGCAGGGTCGTAGAGGCGAAGCTTCGCGAACGGTACGTTCCCGACCGCCGCGGTGAAACTGCCTGTCTCCACGCGGGTTTCCTCGAAACCCTCGGCGCGGATCTGCGCACGAGTCGGATACAAAGCCGCGGCGATGCGGGCGCTGATCGGATCCACCTCCACACCGACCATCACCGCCTCGGATGGGGCGTGCGCGATGAAAGTGCCCGAGCCGCAACCCGGTTCCAGGACCCGGCCGCCGGTGAACCCGGCGCGTTGCACCGCGCGCCACATCACCGCAGCGATCCGGGGATCGGTGTAGTGCGCGCTGAGCATGCTTTCGCGCGCCAACGCCCACTGCCCGGGGTCCAGCAGTTCGGACAGTGCCGCGTGTTCGTGTTCCCATTCCACGCCGGGCTCGAAAACCCCGGAGACCGCGCCCCACCCGGACCAGCGGGCCAGCACCGCTTGCTCGTCCGGCGTGGCGAAGCGGTCCTGCATATCGAGGACCTTCAGCAGCCCGATGGCCTCGATGTTGGCGTGCGCGCGATCCCGCGCAGACTCCGGCACCAGGACCGCGGTGCCGGGCGGGAAATCCACGGGTTCGGGGAGCTCGGACTCGTCCACCATCGGCCCGGACTCCGTGCCCGCGGCCGGGACCTGTTCCAGCTTATCGACGATCGGGTGTCGCTGTGCCGCAGTGACATCGCCGATGACCTCCAGCAGGTTGGTGTGGACATCGTCCGACAGTTCCAGGGCCGCGACCAGCTCAACCAGCCTTGTACGGGCAGAATCCGTATGGTCCGCGCCGATAATGGCTGCGTCCAACCAGTTCTCGATATCGAGGCTCAAATCCTCGACTTGGTCCCCGTCCAGGCCGACATCGACGAGCGCATCCTCGAAGCGCTGCCACACCTGCATGAAGCCGGGCACAGCCGCCTCACTGGCGGGCTCTGCCGATCCGGCAATCCGGTTGTCATGCTCCGCAGGCACCACATGACCAGATGCGCTGCCGGCCAACCCCGTCGCACTACCTGGTTGGTGCGATGGCTCTGAAGTTGGTGCGGTACTTGCGATCTCCGAGGGTGTGGCTGGTAGCGGTGTCGCGCCGGGGTCCGCCGCGTGGGGATCGATCGGTCCGGCGCCGAACGAATCGAGCAGGGTGAGCTGGTTCGGGTCTAACGCATTTCGACCAGAGCGCCGGGGCCGTCGAGCGGCTGGCCGTCCAGCAGCATCCCGGCCTCCAGCCGGTTCGTGAACAACGACATGGCCGGGCCGTCGTCGAGGGTCGGAAGCGGCTGGCTGTCCTCCCGCATCGCTTGCAGCAGGTGCGCGGCCATCACCCGCACCAGTGTCGACCGCGCCGGCAGCAGACGATCCGCCAACTCCTCCAGATCCGGGTCCGGCTCCTGTGTCCGCGCCGTCGGGAACCGCCACCGCTCGCCCGGCGCCACCACGGGATCCACCGGCTCGCCCGGCCCGTCGGGCAGGGGCTCGTCGAGGACCGGGACCTTGTCGTACAGGGCCTCGGTCAGCACTTCCTCGGTGACCTGCTGGCGGCCGGTGTTGATCAACGCCGTCAACGTCGAATAGTCCGGCTCCCGGCCCGGATTCTCCGCCTTCCACCGGGCCACCGCCGGGCCCTGCGCGGTGCCCATCCGGGCCTCGATCTGCACGCTGATCGAGGTCGTCTGCTGATCCAGAAAGGTCGTAATCTGCTGGGCGTTCCACTCCGGCGGCAGGCCGATGTGCTCGCGCCACGTCCGCTCGACGATCTGACGAATCTGATAGGACATTATGGTGCTCCTCCTCGCTCTCCGGCGATAATTCCACCGACGAGAATAGTTCTATCTGTCCCGCGCCGACGTTACTGGATTTCGATGCCATTTTTACTCCTTCCTCCAGGTCAAGCGCATATCAGAGGTCGATGTCGCGATCGGTGGAGGTATACGGACTACCGGCCCCGGGAAGCTCGCTCCGGGCGGTAGCCGACTCGGCCGGGTCGGGGTTGCTCACAGTGCGGTGAGCGGCCTCGATCAGTGCGCTGACGAACACACCGTCGGGACGTGACGCCTGCTCTACCTGAGCGTCGATGGCGTCGACGACCTGCTGTTGGTTCACCGCGCCGACGGTCGGTTGACCGCCCGACTGCGGGTCTGCAAGGAGTTGCGCCTGGTACAGGTTGCGTCGCTCCACTTCGGACATACCGGGCATGCCTTCGGCCAACATCTGATCGGTCCACCGGCGCGTGCGGTTCGGGATCGAGGACCAGTCGGCCACTGCTTGCGCCAGATGCGACCACGTATCGGAATACGGCCCATTCCGCCACGGAACGGCCAATTCTTCGGCCTGCTCAACGAGCTGCTGCGCCGCAGTCCGCAGCTCATGGCAGCGGGCGTAGGTCTCTCGCATCAACCGCTCATCGTCTCGATCCATCGCCGACCCCCTCCGCTAGACCGCGAGACCGTCATCGGCAGACGACACCGTCGCCGCATGCTGTCCGTTGGCGGCGGACTTACTGTTGGGACGCACAGGCATAGGTGCGCCGACATTGGGGTGTGCCGCGGCGATCAGGTTCGCCGCCCCGGCGTCCGGCGGCTGCTCAGAGGTGCCGTTGTTCGCATCGAGTTGTTGTCCGTCGCCAGAATTGAGCTGGCCGGCGAGCTGATCGCGTTCAGCCGTCAAGGCCGTCACCGTCTGGTTCACACGCTCGTTTTCAGCTCGCAAGGCGGCGACCACGTCTTCCAACGCTGACAAGCGGGCTTCGCGATCCGAAGCGGTTGTTTCGAGTTGCGCCAGGCGTTCTTCGCGGTGTGCGTGGGTGTCGCGGCTGACCCATACTCCGTAGTCCCCGAGTCCCAGAGCATGTGCGGTGTTCACCGCGTCTGCGGCTTCACGGCGTGGCAGGCGTTGAGCTTGTTCGGCTCGATCGTGGTGCACTTGCTCCCACTGTTCGAGCCGGCGGCGCTCGCCCTCACCGACCAGACCAGTACGCAGCCGGGACAGGCCCGCTTGGACTCGCGCGCGGAGCGCTTGGAGTCCGCTGGCCGGTTGCGGGGTAAATACCGGCAGTGTGGGCACGCTGGGGGCATGGTGGGCGACCGACAGGGCGGTGACGGCTTGGCCGCGGTCTTGCACCGACAGGCGGCCTTCCGCGTTGATGCGTTGCTCGATCGCGAGCCGCTGTTGTCCGAGTTGCTGCTGGCGGGCGAACCACGTCTCGGGGGTCTCGGTGATCCGTGGCCGATACCCGACAAGCATATTGTGCTGGTGCTCCCGGACCGCCGTCTCAATGTCGAGTCGGGCGCGCTCGTAGTCCACGACCTGGCGGCGGTTGTCGTCTCGGACAGCGAGATTGATCTGCTGGCGGACGCTGCGTGGGACGCTTCTGGCCTGCGGATTCTCGATCCGCCAGGCTTCGGCTATCGCACGAACCGATTCCGAGAACCGGTCTGAAGTGTTGGCCGTATCCTGTGCCATCATGACTCCTTGGTGTCAGTTACGTTGGTGCCCAATCCCATTGAGAACTTGGACTGAGTGCCGCCTGCGGGACGTGGTCAAAGATCCAGGCCGTCGTCGAGGTCGACTTGACCATCGGTGTTCAGACCGCCCGCAGTGGCCCCGTTCCGATGCAGCGAGCCCGCGGCGCGTGTTCTATTGGCGTGCACCGACTCTTGTTCAGCCGGACGCGGAAAATACCCGGGCGGCACCGGCTCAGTAGGCAGTGTTGCGACCTGGTCATGGCGTTGTGGAGTGCAGCGCCACATCGGACCATTGGCGGCATCGGTGAGGGCGCGCATCGTCGGGTCGGCGTGCATGAGCCACCAGCCACTCATAGCCGACCCGTCCGGGGTAATCCGGGCGGCCTCCCACGCCTGCCACAGCGCAGCCAGACGCACAGCGACTTCGCGGTGCCGCCACCACTGGGCGCACCACGTGTGAGTGCCTTCCCGGTTGCCGGATGCGAGCCGGCGGGCGTATTGCGGGAAGAACCAGTCGTCGAGCCAGCCAACGAACCACAGGTAGGCCGGGGGTTGCTGTTCGGGTTCGGTACTCATGCTGTGTGGTCTCCTCCGTACAGCTTGAGTGAGCGGTGGATGAGCGGCGCGAATTCGGTGTCGCCCCAGAAGATTTTGCGGACCAGGACGGGTTTGTTGCCGGGGATGCGCACCAGGGCACGGTTCTTCTCCAGCGCGGACAGGTCGGCGATATCGGCGATGGGTTCGCTGCGCCAGGAGCGGGTGTAGCCGGTGCCGCCACGGCCGGTGTTGACCTGGGTGTCGGCGACCTCGTGGTTGCCGATCAACTCGACCCAGCGCCGCAGGTAAGTGGTATCGCCGATGCCGCCGCCGTAGCACTCGACCGATTGGGCGAACATCTTGTACAGGCCCTCTTCGCCCCACACCTGTTTGCCCTGTTCGAGGACTTGCAGCCAAACCATGAGGATCACGCCGTGCCCGCCGGCGTAGGTGAAATAGTTGGGCAGCTCACCGAGCTTGCAGCAGTTCGCCGCCTCGTCCAGCACACACACCAGCGGCACCCGCAGACGCCCATTCGCTCGGCGTCGCGCGGAATCGAGTGCGGCCTCGACGATTTGGCCGACGAGGGCCGTCATGATCGGCGCGGCGCTGTCGGGGCCTTCCATTGACAGCGCGTAGAGGCTGTCACCGCTGTCGACGAACGACCACGGATCGAACTCCGGAAGATCGTGGACAGTGTTGCCGCCGGGCTCACTGGTGAGGTCGATACCCGACTGCTCGTCGCCGGACACCGAGATCGTGCGACGGTGCGGCGGAAGGACTATTTGAGCATAGGTTTCATCGGTCAATGAGCCGAGAAACCGTCTGGCCATATCGAATACACCGTCACGCTGACGGCTGGTGAGACTCTGCTTCTCGATGATCAGGCGTGCGGCGTTGTGATGGCCGGCCCGGTGCAGGATCAGCACGGGGGTTTCGTCCTGATCACGACCCAGCCATTCGGCGGCATGAACGAGGTCGCCTTCGGCGCACGCAGCGGCAAGGATGTAGGTAGACAGCAAATCCATTGCCGCGCCGTCGAAGTAGGCGTCTTTCCGATCGCCGGGCTCGCGGCTGGCGGAGATGAAGAACGACGCGAGCTTACGTGCGCCGGCGAGGGTGTCAATGTGCGTGAGGGGGTTCCACCAGAACTCGGCTCGCCGCGCTCCAGTGACGCCTTGCAGGTCACACAGCCACACCCGGCCGACCTGTTCGCGGCCGTACCGGGTGTGGGCGTATAGGTCGGGCTTGTTCGAGGTGGACAACATCGCGCCAGGAGCCGACAGAGCGGCGGGGATGGCCCAGGCCATCGTCTTACCCGTCCGGGTGCCAGAGACGAACGTCGCGGGCATTTCCCAGGTCAGGTACACGGAACTGCCACCGGCGACAGGAGTTCCCAAGGCGATTCCGGGCGAGGTCTCTGCGATATCGGGAGCGTCGACCAGCAGCCGCCGGGCGATCTCGGCGACATCGCCGCGCGTCGCACCGGACAGAGTGCGGACCGGCTGCATCGTGCGTGCCGCGTAGTCCAGACGACCACGACGCCCCCTCGCACACCACACCCGGATCGCACCACCGGTGAATGCGGCGGCGATCGCGGCGAGGACAAGCGTGGACTGCCACGGCCAGGACTGAGCACCGTCAGCGATCCTGATCAGCGCGGCGGGCGGGTTCAGGGTGGCGGGCAATCCAGCCCACCAGCACCCCAGCGTCAACGCCGCCCATACCAGCAGGCCGATCAGCATGATCGCGCACCCGATCAGCAACGCCGCCATCTGTTCGCCGATGCCGGATTTGTTGGGGCGGCGGGTTTCTCGCGTCACCTTCATCGGAGATCCATTCGTTCGGCGGTCACAGCTGCGAGACGTGCTCGAGGTCTAGCGCCTGCCCCGGCAGGTCGATCGGGATCGGCGCTGGCTTGACCGGTCCGATCCTGTGGGGCTGTGGGTGTGCGATGTTGATCAGACGAGCGGCCTCCGTCCCTTCATCTGTTGCGGCTGCATCATTTCCGCCCTGCGCCGCGGCGCGGGTGTCGGCAAGATCTGCCGTCATGCCGGCGTAATCGACGGCCATCTGTTCGCTGTCGATCAGATAGTCGGGATCATGTGAGCCGGAACCGGGTTCAGCGGCGTAAGTTCGGGCGGCTTCGGGATCTATTCCGGCTTCTCGCAGGCGAGCTGTCCACGCGTCGGCCAGTCCTGAATCGTTGGCCCTTTGTGCTTCTGCCGCGGCCCACCGTGAGATCAGTTCCTGCGTGCGCTGCTGCTGTTCGATCTCGGTGAGGTCGTCGGCGATCTCCTGGTTGCCCCCACGAACCGCCAGCCGGCGCTGCAAGACTGTGGTGCGCAACTGTTCCTCGAACATGCGCAGCCGATGCTCACGCTCACGACGGACCTCCTCGCGTTCCCGTGAGCTGCGTTGACGACTTCGCTCCAGGGCGGCCCGTGCAGCCTGCAGCGCTCGTCCTGCAGATCGAGTCAATTGCTGTGTAATGTCGTCGATTTCAGTCATTTGACCTCCAAACCTGTTACGAGCCATGGGAGATTCACGTTGTCTCTGGTGGCCTGCATGTAGACGGTCAGCACATGCGGGGGTTCGTCGCCCGGTCGCTGAGTCACAGCGATCACTCGGCTGACCCGGTTGCTGGTGTCGGCGGGGTGATCGTCGGCCGTGACGTGTGAAGTGGCGGTGACGGCGATATGCAGCGCCGACCATCGCGCCCAGGTGGACGCGGTGGTCGACGCCAAGGCCGCGGCCGACACACCGATCCGGTTCAGGTAGTCCGGTGCGATCAGCGGTGCGGCGGCCAAAAATGCCTCACCGCTGTCGGGTTGGCGGTCGGGGCGATAGCTGAAGATCACCTCCGCGGCGGAGGTCAGTACGACCTCGGGAGCGCAGGGATCGACCGTGGAGTATGGCGCGAGAAACGGCCGCGCGGCACACCGTGGCTCACCCTGGTCCTGTCGATGGCCAGGTCCGTCGCAACTTCCGACCGCCGACAGCACAAGACCGACCGACAGGACCACCGCGACGATGGCCACGGGTCGCCGCCGGGTCACGGTTCTACTCCCTGGTCGGCGGGAACCACTCGTCCGGTGGAGACCCCGGCCAACCAGGTTGGCCGCGCGAGTGGCGCAGACATAGGCGCAACTGGCCCCAGCAGCGGTGGGGCCACGCAGGCAAGGAGGCGCTGGAGCTGAGCATCGATGGCCCCGTGCTGCACAGACTCGGCAACAGCTGGGTCCGCTGGGAGCTCGACCAGGTCGACGAAGTCGATGTCCTGGTAGCCCAGTTCGGTAGCGGGTTCGAGCTCTTCGAGGCTGTGACCAGCATCGAGATGGTCGCTGAGGTCCTTGCCATCGCGGGCCTGGACGACGACCACCTGCTGAACCACGGGGTTCACCAGCGCGCGGACCGCACGGGCGTGTGTGTAGCCTGCCCGGTCACGGTCGGCGACTATGACGACTCGACGTGCTGCAATGAGTTGCTTTGCGTGGGCCGGGGTGAACGATCCAGCGCCGAGGGCGTTGCAGGTGGCGGCCAGTCCGAGGCCCGCAGCGCGGTCGGCGTCCTTCTCACCCTCACACACCCAGATGGCGTGGCCCGCCCCAATTGCAGCTGCGACCTGCGGCAGCCGATACAACACGGGCTCGAACGCACCCAAGGGCCACACGCCGGTGGACGGGTCGAATCGTCGCAGGTAGAAACCCTTCTTGGTACCGCGTTCGTATTCGGTTCGAGTCCGAATCACGCGGCCGATCCGTGCCCCGTGGATGTCGCAGTAGACGTATTGAGCGACCTCCACGGGCCACCCCAGCTGCTTGCCCAAGCTGCGTCGTTTGCGCTGCGCCGGAGGCGTCAGTGTCCGCGTCTGCGGCCGGGAATCACGCAACGTCGGTGCGTGCCCTTGTCCGCTGACCACTGGCCTGTCGAACAGGTCGCCGACACTCAGCCCCAGGCTGTCGAGTACCAGCGAGTCCGGGCATCCGGCGAAGCAGCGGACCACCGTCTTGTGCTGGTGCGGATCGTATTTGATTGCTGCGCTGGCCTCGTTATCGTCGTGCGCCGGGCACAAGAACGTAGTCCAGGCCCCGCTGCTGGCAGGCGCGCCGCTGACAGTGATGAATGCGTCCTGTATCAGCTCGAAGGACGGCCCTGTAACGGTGGTCATTGCGCACCGTCACATCGGTTCTCTCGCCGTAATGGAGATGATCGCCAATATGCTCGCGCTTTTCCGCCGCTGATTCTCTCGAGTAAATCTGTTAGCATTGAGATCACCTCTTTTCGCGGCGCAGACGGCAACGCCGTTAAATTTGATCAAAGTAGCTCGGCTTGGTCAGCCGAATCGTCGGATATCCATGCGTTCTCCGCTCCAGTCGGTGAGCGGCTCGGCTTTTATGTTTTGCCCTGTGGCCGGCGCGTTGAGAACCAAATCGGTTCCGTTATTGACACCTGCATATATCCCGACGTGATGCGAGTCGCGGTCACCCGGCTTGGTGAAGTAGATAAGATCCCCAGGACGGCGTTGACCAAAAGCGATAACGGTGGCATGTGGGTCGTCTTGCTGGGATTGGGTGTAATGGGGCAGCGAAATATGCCCGCCGGAAGCTTGAAAAATGGCGTAGAGAGTCAGACCGGAGCAGTCGAAGCCGACAAGTCCGGCCTCTCCACGGGTGGGGCCTTGCGCGTCTCCGCCTCCCCACACATAGGGGGCGCCGATCCACCGCTGGGCGGCACCAATGACCGCGCCGCCGAATTCGCCGGGAGGCGCGGCGCTTAACGGTCCGGCTCCGGTCTGAGTGCACCCCGCACCGCCGGGTGTCAGTGCTGACACATTGATTTCAGCGAACAGCACATATAGCTGTCGGGCAAGGTCGAGGCTGTGCGCGTAGGCGTTCGGTCCGGATTGTTCAACAGCTTGGGCAAGATTGGCCGGATTGAGCGCGCCGCCGTCGACCCCGACCTTGTCTGCCTGGTCATAGAACCAGTTGATCTGGTACTGCGGGCGCATGAGTTCGGCCATGCCGACCGATCCCCAGACACCGGCCCGCATCTGGTGCGGCCCGACACTGTCGTGATCAGCGCCGACGCCGTCGTGAAGATAGTTCAGCGACTCCGGAACCGTGGAATTGGCCAGGTTACGAAAACCGCTCTCAGTGGCCTGCGCGGCCAGCTCGGCGACGATAGCGTCCCCAGATTCGTGGCGCTGCTTGCCGATCGCGACACCGTCGCGGGCCAGCCGAAGTTGCGACTCGCTCATCCCCGCCAGGGACTGCCCGGTGGGGCCACCGATTCCATCCGGCAACGCTGCACAGGATGTGCCCGAGTCCGATCCGATGATCGCAACCAGAATTACCGCCAGCAGTATTGGCGTCAGTGCTATACTCGCAAGGAATGCTTTGGAGTCGTTCATGACCAAACTCCTCCTCTCTCGCCATCGAGGATGAGCGAGCGAGATTCTTGTCGCTTGGTACTACTTCGTGTCGATTCCGTCGAATCGCTTATTTGTATTGTGGATTCCGCTCTCACGTTCGGACGCGGTAAAGGTCATGCGGAACGGTATTCCGGGCGTGTTGTCCTCGCCGGTTTTAAGTAAAAAGCAGCCGGTGCCTGCGGGTGTCTCCCGGATACCGTCGCCAACCCGGTTATTGTCTGTGAGCGGGCGGGGTGCCGACCATGAGGTCACCATCAATTTCTCAGTTTCAGTGAATGACATCACCGCACGTAGACGTTCGATTTCCTCGGGACCGACCGGGCCGATCACCTTGGCACGGGCGCGTTCGATAAAACCGAGGGCTTTGTTCACCGAAGACTGAGTGTTGAATGCGCCGAGGTCTTTGATGGTGTGCGAGCACATGATCAGCGAGGTCGCCAATGGCCGGTTGAGACGAGTGAGGCTATCGACGCGGTCGACCATGAAGTCGCCGACGTTGAGCACGCGCCAGATCTCGTCCATGACGACGTGGAAAACCCGTTTCGGGGCCAGGCCGGCGTCAGCGAGGGTGTGCGCAGCGGCGATGGCACCGAATCCGTCGGACCAGCACACCATCAGCACTGCCGCGAGCAACTTGGTATCACCTTCTGGGATGTGCGAGACATCAACGCACACAGCAGGACTCGCCAGATCCAGCACTACGGTGGTATGACCGTTGAAGATCTCCCCGAACGGGCCCTCCACCAGGGCACGCAGGGATCGACGCAGTGGCTTGGTTGCCGTCCGGTAGGCGTCGAGGGAGTCCTCCTCGGCGAACTGCATCATCTGCTCGCCGCCACGCGAGATCACTTCCAGGAGGTCTTGCAGCAGTGGCGGATGGTCGGGTGTGAATCCGCCGGGACCGTAGAGTTCGCGCAACCCAGCAGCAAGGAGGGTTTCCTCATAGTCGGCAACCCGCGCCCCGCGCACCAGTTCGACGAGCCCGGCAACCACGGTCACCTGCCCTGCCTCCACGCGTGCGGTCACCTGACGGCGCATCTCGGGATCCGGCAGCCGCTCGACGATAGCGCCCAGCGCACCGACCGCGAGAGGGTTGAGTTTGCCGTACCCGTAGCCGAGGTCGATAACCTGCCCTTCGAGGGTCTCCACCAAGTCCCGATAGTCGGGTTTCGTGTCGCCCAGGCACATCGCGGTATCCCCGGCAGCGACAGCGCCGGTGACCACGCGGCGGATCAAGCTCGACTTGCCGAAACCGTTGAGCGCCAACACGAACATGCTCGGTGCGGTAATGAATCCGCGCAGGAACCACGACATCGGATCGAAATGCACCGGTTCCCCGGTCACGAAGTGATGCCCCACCGGTGTCCCGATCGCTGGTGCTGCCGCGCCGACCGCGAAAGGCCATAGCCCGGCGACCTGCATTGTGGTGGAACGCCATTCGGGTACTGCCGGTACCATCGAGGCGCGTCCGCCGCCGAGACCGTGGTAGCCGCGGTCGGTGATCTTGGCCAGCTGACGGTCGAATCCGTCTCGCGCGGTATCGGTTTCGCGTCGCAGCGCCGTCGCACGTCGAGCATCGTCCTGCCACAGCCGGTACCTGGCACGGTATCGCCGGATCCCACGCCCGTTCGCCGCCGCGGTCTCGGCGCTCTGACGAGCCCGCGGAGTCAGTACACGTATCCCGGCGATCGCCGTGGTCCGTGCGGGCCTCATGCTGACATCCGGCGGGAAATGGAGCCGTGTTCAGGCAGAATCAACCCGATCCCGAGCGACGCCGCGAACGCGGCGGCCTGGTAACCGTAGCAGCGCCGGACCCCGAGCCGGGACGCGGCGGCCATCGCCTGCACCGACGCCTCGATGCCCGGCATATCCGCGTCCAGGCTGTCGGTGACCGTGACCAGCATCCCGAACCGGGTCAATCCCGCTCCGCGGGCCTGTTCCTGGCGAGCGGCTTGGGTGTTGCCGACGCGGATCGAGGCTGCGGCGGAGGCGATTCCACGCTCGGTCTGCTCCGCTGCGAGCGCATCGCGGTAGTCAGAGTCGACCATCCGTGCAGCCTCACCGGCCGAGTGCAATCGGTAAAAGATGGCCACCCGTTTGCGTGGCACGTCCGGGCGCGGACGCAGCAGCTCCTCGAGCCCCGTCTCCAGCACGGTACCGCGCGGGGCGGCATCCATTTCCCAGGTCACCGATCGGGCACCGTCGTGGACGTAGTGGTCCCACTGGTCCAGGTGCGAAATCGGCCCGGCAGCGTCCCAGCTCTGCGTCGCAGTGATCTCCTCTCCTGCGTCTTCCACATCCCACTGCGCTGCAAGGTCGTAGCGTGAGCGCACCATGCCGAGCACCTCCGCTGCGGTCATCGGGGTGGCCGGAAGGCCGGCGTTGTGCAGGTGCGCGAGCACTCCTTGCAGGCGCTGGCCGATCTCTTTGGCTTGTTCGGCCCGGTCGCGCCGGGTCTTGGTGTGGCCGAGGGGCCGGTAGGTCAGCGCGATACGCGCTTCGACCCGCACTCCGGTCCCACTGCTGGCTCCTGCTTCAGCCATCACCGTGCGCGCGAATTCCGGTGCTTGCGAACGCACCAGCCGGGCAACCTCACGGCGCTGTTGCAGCCGGGTTTCCACCACATGCTCCAGCACGGCGGTTACAGCGACAACCTCGTCACGCCCCTGTGTGGCCAAGAACTGGCCGTAACCTGCTACCCAGGAGTCGATTTGGGCTTGGTCGACCAGTTCCTTGCCCCGGGGCCGCACCCGCAGCACCACGGTGTAGTGATCGGTGCGGCGGATGTGGATCATCGCGAACCGCCGCCCGCCGGGAGTCTCGAATTCGACCATGGTGGAGTCGGCCAGCAATCCCGGCAGCCGCGATATACCCGGGATCATCGAAAACCGCCCGGCACGGTAGATGTGCTCACCGCGTCGGCGGCCGAGCGCGAACTGGGTTCGTAAAATCAATGTCTCCCAACCTGTTCGACCGTTCCGGGTCACCGCCAGCGGCAGGAACACCACCGCACCGGTCACGACCAGCCCGCCCGCGACCAGAACCGAGCGGGTGAACATGAAGCCCAGCATCACCGCAACCACCAGGCCCATGCCGAGCATCGACACACCCCAGGTCAGGCCGAACAGTCCAGCCGACCGGGGTCGTTCCCAACGGCCATATACTCGCTGTGTCATCGCCGTACCTCGTGCTCTCCCATGGCGCGGGAACCGTTTTCGGCTCCAGCGTTCGTTTCGCCACTGATCTGCTGACCGACCTCACCGACTCGTTGTGTGGCTGCCCGGATACCTTCCCCGGCGGCCACAGCCACCGCGGCCGGACCGGCTGCTGCCGCCGCTCCCGACGCCGCACCTGCACCGCCAGACGCTCCCGCCGGTGCGCCCGTGGCCGCCTGGCCCGTCCGAGCCGGGGCAGAGCCGCCACCACCAGCAGCGGAGACGCCGCCCCCATCGCTCCCTGCGCTACTGGGGGCCATGGCGCGACCGCCCGAGCCGGAGGTCTGCCCCGTCGATCCGGACGGTTCGCTCCCGCCGCCTGACGAGGATTGGCCAGACTCGCCCGCCGCCTGGGTGCCGGCTTTAGCTCCCATGGCGGCGCCCATGCCGACACCGCTGCCGAGCATCGCCGCTGCAGCCACGCCGCCACCGCCTGAGCCCATGGTGGACACTGCGGGTGCGACCATTCGCATCAGCGCGGGCAGCACGAGTGCGACCAAGGCCAGCAGAATCAACCCCAGCAATTGCTGCTGGGTATCGGACGATCCCGACCCCGCGGCCTCGAAGGCGACCATGTACACGATGGCGCCGATCGGTTTGAACAGCGCAAACGCGACGGCCCAGCTGATCAGCCGCTTATAAGCCTGGCTCCCCGGCCCCGTACCCGCCGCTGACGCGGCGATCGGGATCACGGCCACCACGACGATTAGCAGGGCCTGTCGAACCACCAGTAACGCCAGTTGCAGCAGCGCGCCGATGAACCCGATCAGCCCCAGGATGAACATCCCAGTCATCCCGAGCCCGGTATTGGCGGTCAACGCGCTGAACTGCGCCAGATGCGACAACGCCGAGGACGGGTCACCGTGGGTGGTATCGGTGATGAGCCAGTCGGAAAACTCATCCCCTGCACGGGTGGCCATCGTGATCACCGCGGCGAACATCCACGAGGCGAACACCGCGCGCGCGAACGCCATGAACGATTCCTGTACCTCACCGGCCAACGCACCACGCTTGGCGAGGGCGAGCCTGCCGGCGGTGATCATGACCGCGCCGGTCATCAATAACACCTGCAACCCCGTGGTGTATTGGCGCACTGTCGCCAGCGCCGACATCGCGGTCAGATCCGGTGACGGCAGCTTCACCCACCACGCCATCGACCACTCCAACAGCCGCGCGAAACCGTCCAGCAGTGAGTCGACGATCTCCTTGAATCCCGACCCGGCCATGCTCGTGGCCGCCTGCTGCCCAAGATCGCAGACCGTGCTCACCCCGGGCAGATCACACACGGTCAGGCCGGGCGATGCTTGCGCGGGCGTGCACACCACCACTGAGAATGCGCTCGCGAGCATTACCGATCCGAGCACCCCGGCTCGTGCCAGCATCCGGGCCGTCATTTCCATACCCCGAAGCCAGCGAGTGAATCCAGGTGCACCGAATCCCACAGGTCCGCGACGTCATCGGGCACCCGGACCTTCCAGTCACCTGTGACCCAGGCCATGGGCCAGGTCGAGTACGACCATCCGTCCTTGGCGCGCACCGCGATCTGCACTACAGCGAAGTCCGGTCGGTACCCCGGCAACACCCGAAAACCGTCAGGCACGACAACGTATTTCGCCGCGTTCGGAGTGCTTGCGCGACCCTGCGCCAGTCGCTCGACCAGTATTTGGTTCCCGCCGACGTAGCGTTGGGCGACGACCCGCTGCCAGACTCCGTCCGGCGCCGCCAGGGCGCGGGCAAGCGCGTCATAGGCGGCCAACGCCGCGCCCTGCGGCGAATCGGAGTATCCGGAGGCAACGCCGTCGTGCACTCGGCTGGGGCCGTCGCTACGTGAGAACCCGAGTGCTGCACCGCCCCAACCGCTTTCCCACCTCACCCCGGCTGGTGACGCTGTGAGGTAGTCAGACGCGGTCTGGGGATCGGGGCGTTCAGCCGGATTTTGTGGCACGGGAACGCCTGCCGGGTCCGGCGGTGTTTCCAGCCGATTGCCGAACATATCAACGCTCGGTAGCCCGAACCCGGGCGAACCGAGCTGCGACGGCACCGCTGTCGGGGGAACGGGTGAAGCCGGCACCGCAGTGTCACGTGCGTGGTGGTCCTTGTGGTCGAGCACGACCAACACCGCAACCACCGCGATGACCACGGCGGCACCGATTAGTGCGAGCATGCGGGGGTGGGAGGTCATCGTGTCGGCTCCTTGGTTGTCGCCGGAAGGTGCACCATGTCCGGCGGCGTGTGCGTCACGGCGGTGATCGGCGGCCCGTCCGGGTTCGCCGGGAGATCAAGCAACCAGGTGTCCTCGTGCCGGACGACCGCAGTCACGTTGCGCGTCAACGATCCATCGGTCTGACGTGTGTAAACGGCGACATCGGCTTTAGTCGCGGTGTAGTCGGTGACCGCGTAGCCCAGCACATGCGGAGCCGCATCAGTCGGCACTGGTTCGCTGATAGACACCTGTATGCGCACTGTCGCCCACCGGTCACGACCGGCACCTGCGGCGAGCAACTGTTGTCCCACTTGCACCCATTGCTTGTCGTCGGCGATCGACATTCGGATGGTCGATTCGATCGCCGCCAATGCTGCACCTGCCGGAGATGCGTCGTATCCGGCGGCGATCGGCCCGTCGATGTGCTTCGGCCCTTGATCACCGACCGGCACCTGCTCACCCTGAAAATTCACCCAGTGCAGGTGAATCGGTCCTGCATGTACGTCGGCGCGTTCAGGCGCGGGGTGGTGAGCGGATGAGCCACATCCCGCCAACACGCTCATACCCGCGACAGCAGTGAAGGCGACGAGACTTGTAATGCCCTTGGAACAGTGCATGATTCAGCTCCTCACAGTCATGCGGGCGCGTACAGCGCCCCGGCGATGAGTCCCGCCGAGCCGACGATGACACCGCCGGCCAATGCCCCCACGAGCCCTTCGATGCTTTCCTCCCGATGCGACCGAACAACCAATAAGGCTGCGGCCCAGATGATTCGACTGGTGCATAGCGCCAATACGAGCCAGCCCAGCCAGCCGAGCAGCTCGTAGAGCGGTTCGGTCACATTGCCCGGTAAGGGCTTCACGACACGACCTCGTTCATGATCGCGCCCGCCGACGTAATGAGAATGCCGCCGATCAGTGCACCGAGCACGATCTTCGGGGATTCCATCGCACCGCCGTGCCAGCGCTCCCACGCGAATTTGCCACCCGCATAGATGATTCCGGCGACACCGGCAGTCATGGCTGCCCACGACAGCCAGCCGATGATCTTCAGCAGCTTGTCGGCAGCCGGCGGCTCTTTGGGTACCACGTTGATTGTGTCGGCGAGATAGGCCGCTGTCTGGTGAGCGGCGAGCAGGATCGACATCATCGCTTTCTCCTTCAAAGTCCTTGCAACACACCGGTTGCCTGCAACTCGGTGATGGATTCGGTGATCTGCGCAGCCGCCACGCATGCCTCGCGTGGTGCGACTGCGGTGAGGTCGATGTGGCGGCGTCGCGGCGGTGCCGTGCCGTCCGAAACGCAACGCGCAAGCTCGCGACCTTCGAGGGCCAGCAGGTCGTCGTACCAGCCGATCGAATACACCAGCCCCGCAACCAGAGGCGCGACGATGTCGCGAAATCTGCGCACCGAAGCCGGTATCCGGCCGGGACTCGACGGCATCAATACCAGCCCGATCACCACGACGCCGGGCGGGGCGAGCTGTGCGTGCCATTCACGCAACCGAGTTGCCGCCGCGACGAGCCCGGACATGCAGGACCGCGACACCAGCACCACCAGCTGAGTCGTGTCCGGGCATCCCGGCCACGCGCCGTCGGTGTCGATGGCCTGCGGCCACCACTGCGCGAGCGTGGACGCCCCCGCGCCACCGTGGGCACCCATGACCGCCCACTGCGATTGCACCCGCCCGTTGACAGTCAGAGGTTCTGATCGCACCGGGGCGCGATCGATAGCCCTCGGGGCGACCACCAGCGTCGGATTCTGCTCACCCAACATTGGGCCGCGGCGGTTCGAGCGAATTACCTGAGTAATCACGGTGTTTCACCTCAGTTCCCGTGAGATGCAGCGATATCGTGCGCTGCGGCATCGAACCATCGCGCACCCACCGCCAGCGCCGACTGACCCGTAGGCGAGGATGAAAACGCCGCGTAGCCTTGATGTTTGGCAATGGTGTCGCTGTAGCTGATCAGGGTGGAGATGTTGAACAGGTCCCGGTTGTCGGTAATGTTGTCCTTCAACGCGGTAAACGCCTCGTCCACCAATCGCGACTGCGCCGCAGGCGGCACCAGCTCCACCACCGCCTGGGCCACCTTGCCGCCTAGCACCGCTGCCGCACCCGCGGGATCCGCCAGCCCCACCGCCGCCAACTGCGCGATCGTGTCCGGTGTAAACACCTTCATCGCCACGGTTTTCACCGCATTGAACGCAATCGTGCCGACCTTCAGCACCGCCCGCAGGGTGTCATCGAGGCCAGGCATCGGGCTGCGTGGATCGGACGCCTCGGCCAGCCGCTGCGAAATCGTCTTCTTCGGCTCGTAGCTGATCTCGTCCAGACTCTTACCCTGGATGTCCTCGTTGATCACCGGAACTGCGGTCTTGAACGTCGTGGTCGCCAACGCCTGCGCGATGGTCGAGATCGCGGCCACCGGATCATTCGGATCCAGCTGCGACTGCCCAGCGATATTCGCGATCAAATGCGCGACGGGCGCGTGCTCGGGTGCATCGCACGCCAGATCACCGGGTGCACAGATGTCAGCCACGCGCCCGGACAACGATCCGAATCCTTCACCGACATCGGCCAGCGGAGCGATCCCAGCACCACCCAGACCCGGATCGGTGACCGATACCTTGGACACCTCACTACCGCTGGTACCGGGCACCGCCTCCGGTGACCGTTGGCCCGGACGGCCGGGAAACACGCTCGACCGCGCCTGCCGGGCAGGGTCGGCAAGCAACAGGACCCCGGCCACCCGGTCGGCGGAAATCGTCCCCTTCCCTGCGCCAACCTTCTTAGCCCACACCGACATCGCATGCGCGCCTTGCGAGTACGCAACACCGGCGAACTTGGCGGAAGGACACCGCTTGGCCATATCGGTGACCATCTGATCGAGCCGCTGCATCGCGTGATCGACAGACTGCTCGTACGGCACCGGCCCACCCGCCACCGCGCCACCGAAACTCGCCTCATACGGCACATACGTGCGGTCGATCAGCCCCGACGCACCGGCCATCATCGGCCGGAACATCAGCCCCAGCATTCCGGTGTCGTTCTTCGGATCGGCGTCCGGCGACGATTCACCCGTGCCCTGGATGCCGAACACCGCAAGCGATGGGCACGATCCGCTAGAAGCGGGTGCGTGTGCGCTCACCACGCCACTGATCGACAGCGAGACTGTCGCCGCAATGACAGTCGATACCAATATCTTTCGTGCTGTCCTCATCACCATCCCCCTCGCTCCACAGCGCAGCCCCAGCAGCGGGGATCAAGGCACCACCAGTGATGCCGGCGCTCGTCGATCGCGCAGCTCACCCCCGACAGGTCGTCCTCGATTACCAGCCGCTCCAGCGTTTCGCCGAGCGCGCGACCCGTAGACCGAGTCTCTCGCCGCGGCCTCATGCCAGCCTCCGAACAGCGGCATCCTTGCGCTTCTGCACCCACGCCTCCACGATCGACTCCTCAAGCCGCAACGGGGAATTGTGCGCATGGCCGTTCTTCCAAGCGCGCGAATACAATTCGTGCCCCTCCACACGCAGGCGCCGGATGCGATACGGCGAATGCCCTGTGCGGGCACCGATCTCGTGAATATTGAGAAGCCGGTCAACCGAACCAGCAGAATCGTTGACAGTCACAGCGCACTCCAGTCCGCGCTCGACACCGGGCTACTCTGACCAAGAATCACCAGTACAGCTGGCTCGGGTCGTGAGTGGGGGTGAGAGCGCTGGGATAGGCGACCGAATAGGCGGTCGTCCGCACAACTCGCCCGCCGCACGCGTAACAGCAAGCGGGAGAGCAGGAATCGCCCCTTGAGATCAAGGAAGCATCGCCATCAGACACGCCTACGCGGTGCCTGGATGAATCCGCTCCAGCAGTCTGGGCGAACTCCGTTACGCTGGATTGTGCATCAACCTCATAGAGGCTGATCATCGGAGCGGATCGTCGCGCTCCGGCTACCGGATCAACCGGCCATTTAGTAGCTCTCAGCCATTATACACTACGACGTGATTAGCCGATGGTTAATTACCTAAAGGCGTTGGCTCATGGATAGTGCTTCCGCAGATCGGGGTGCTGTCTTAACCTCGGCCATCGACGACCATGGCTACGTGAGTGCGTAGATCGTTGCCGGTGACCCCGAGCCGTGTTCGGTGATGAATCCACCAACGACAACGGTGAAGTCTCGAGCGGGCAGATCGCCGAGGTTCGCCAGAATTTCGAGGCTGAGCCGGTGTTCGCGGTAGAGCAGTTTCGAGACGCCGAAGGTTTCGTCGGTGCCGACGTCGGGGCTGAAGGTGTCGGAACCGAGGGCACCGCGATGTCCTAGTACGCCGTGGTCAAGTAGCCAGTGTACCGCTTCAACCGAGAATCCTGGGTGGTGCAGCAACCCGTCGCTGTCACTGCTCGCGAAATCGTCCGTACCCCAGTGCCGATCCCAGCCCGTGTGTAGCAACACCGCCGCTTCGGCGGGAAACGCTCCGTTGCGATCCTGCCATTCGAGCAGATCCGCCACTGTCAATGCGTAGTCACCGTCACCGGCAGCCTGGTCGGTGATGTCGATCTTCACCCCGGGAAGGACGAAGTCCTCGCCGGCGAGTTCGTCGGCCGCCGCTTCGCCGGCGTTGAAATGCGCAGGGGCTCCCCAGTGGGTGCCGGTGTGTTCACCGACTGCGACGGTTTGTAGATAGAAGCCGTGCTCGTCGAGCGTGCATATGGTGTCGAGAGACGGGGCGGGGTCGCCGGGAAACACCGAGACCTTCTCCGCCGACAGAGGGTGCGACAAGATTCGCACCGACGAGAACGTCATGCCTTTCTGACCTCCATTGTGAGAACACCGATCGCGAGTGCCGCTGTCACCAACGCCGACCCTGTCACCGCCCTCCCCACGTCTTCCACGGCGAATGTGTACGCCAGCGCGCCCGCACAGACTGCCACACCTGCCACCGCCGCGACCCGATCCCTGGTCGCGGCGCGCCATGTCTGGGAGTCCGAATCGACAGTCGGCAGGGGCGACTGACCCGTCACCGCGGCAGCGAGCAATAGCATCGGGGCGGCGATGAAGCCCAGATCCGCGCCCGGAGGAACGGAGTTCATGTCCGTCTCGCTGACGAGCACGAATGCCGTATCCGACAGGGCCAATGCCGTGAAGGCCATCGCCACCATCGTCCAGAAACCGGTCAGCGAATTCCTCGCCACGTGCAACGCCCACCATGCAATGACGGCATCGGTCACGGGGTACCCGATAGCGACGACTCCAGCAAGGCCGAGCTCGACGGCTCCGTGGTGGGAAGCTGCAACGACGATCGTGAGCAGCGTCCAGACCGCACATGCGACTACAGCGCAGCTCGGCACCCACCTCAGCAGCGCCTGCGCCTGATCACCGCCGTATACCGCCAGCGCGGCGGCAGTGAACAGCGGCAGCAGATAGTAGCCGATGTCCGCGGGGCCGGGAGACGGAACCTCAGTACCGATGAGATCACGCTGCACCGTCCAGACGATATGGCCGATCGACCAGGATGCGATGCCGACCAGGCACAAGGCCACGACGATGCGTGACCGTCCGCGCTCTCCCATTGTCCGATACATCAGGGCGACACAGGCCGCGAGCCCCCACCCGATCTGCGATATGTCGCTGATCCAGATTTGCGCTGACGGCCGCAGCGACCCCGCCCCCAACGCAATGGTGGTGATGATGAAACACGCCCCGATCACCCACGCTGTTCCATGGAATGGCGAAGTGCGCTGAGTTGGATCAGTGTCGGTGGCAGTTGGTCCGACGGAATACCACAGACGCCGGAAGTGTGCCTCATCTCCGTCCAAGTAGCCGACGATTAACCGGACAAGCTCCCACGAGGGGCGGTCGTTGGCGTGGAACACCCGGGAGACGGTCGTGTGACTGCAGCCGATCGCCCGTCCGATGGCGCGATAGCTCGGTCGTCCCTGGCGGTGATGCAAGTCGTCCAGAGCCGACGCGAGCGGATCAACCGCCGGATCTTCTCCGATCGGCGGTGCAGCCTCCATCCCACCCGAACTGGACATATCAAAACACTATCAATCCAGTGGTCGATAGTGGTGCATCAGTGGTGCGCAGCGGTGAACCACCGGTGCGCGCGGCGCTGAACTGGTCACGGGCCTTATGCACCACCCTGTGTGCCAGGTCTACTCGGTGATGTCGAACACATCCAATCGGCGACAGTCGACCGAGCAGAGACGGAGGAAGCCATGAAACAGCGGGTTCAGAAACGTCCAGATAGTCTGATTCGCACCGCCCTTCTGGCCGCGGCACGCGAAGCGTCTGGAACGTGCGCGGCTGTGAGCATCTGGACGGTAGGAATTCGGGCAGGAGGGGTGATGTCCTGCGAGTCGGTCACCCGGCTCGACCTCGACCTTGAGGTACCCCTGCCGGCTGAAGTCGATCAAGCGGTGGTTGTTGCCGTGGCACCCTGCCGGGTAGCCGGAGCAGTGATCGGTCGGGCCGACGTAATCGCCGACTACCTGCAATTGCGTGGGCTCGAGGTTCGAGCGGTACATGTCTGCGCGCTGCAGGAGGGCGCGCTGTGGACGTCTTTGCGTGGCGACGCAATGGACGGGACCATGCCTCCGCTGACACGAACGCCGTCTACGAGTCACCATCACTGGCGATTGCCGCGGATCAGCGTCGTCGGGGCAGATCCCTCACGCACGCGTCAATCCGTCTGACCTCGCTGGAGATTTCGAGCCCGATGTACGTCCCGCGCCGACCACGTTAAATGACCAGCCGTCGTCACATACCAAACCGAACCGTCGAAGGGCCCCAACGATGCGCACCACTCGTCACGCCACGAATCAACCGACCGCTTGGACCACGATCGAAACCCTCGATCCCGCAATCACCCCGACCGTCGTATCCCACGGCCACACGGGTCGCGACTTCGTTGGTCTGGACCGCTTCGTCCAGCGGACTCTGTACAGCGCTCACCTCCGCCACCAAGTCACCATCGAAGAGGTCTGCGACCGCATCCTGACCGCACGCGATCGTCGAGAACAGATCGAAGCCATCTACGGCCAGGGCACGAACAAGCACGGGCTATGTGCGATCCCGATTCTCGGACCGCACGACCGCGTCCACGGCATCCAGTACTGGTTCGGCCCGATCTCCGAGGATCCCCAGCCACCGCATCGTGCGGCCGGCGTCGTCTGGGATCGACCGGCCAGCGCCGTGCGGATGACGGTCGACTGCACGCGCATGGCGGGAATCCCCGACAGCTACTTCACACCGGAAGTCACACTGGCCAGCTTCTGGCGCAACGCCACCCGATTCGATCATCACGAAGCCGTCCTGGACCTGCTCTACGACACGCGCCGCGGCACTCGCCTTCAGAGCACCGGCACGGTCCGACATCTCGAAAGACGCGAGATGCTCTGGCAAGCATCAGTTCGTGGCCGCAACGACGGTGAGACCGTTGGCGCGTGGGGACTGTTGGAAGACCTGACCTCCGAATATTGCCCGCCCCCACACCCGACCCTCGAGCAGCAAGGGTTCCGGCGGTTCCACCGCGCGGCCGGCATCTACCTCGGCGTCATCCACATCCCGGATGGCACCGTCGTCGCCTGGCTTACCGATCCGCCGCCATGGATTGCCTGGAACCGCTCACCGAACGAGATCTTCCCGCCGGTGGACCGCGCCCGGCTGGCAGCGGCCACCGCTCCTGACGAAGGCGTCGTTCGTACGCTCAATCGAGACAACAGATACACGCCGACCAGGATCATGCTGTCGCCTTTCGGCGACGGCCTTGGCCAAAGGCTTGCCATCGGGCAATTCCTCCGCGTCGAGGGCGACACCTTCCGTGGGCGCAGCATGCACGCACCAATCGCTGAGCAGCGCCATTGTCAGTCCGATATCAGGGAGGCGAATCCGAATACCGGCCGATGACAATGAATAACCCCACATGGTATAATGCGTATTCGCTATATATTCTGGTTTGCTCGGAATCCGAGGTGCGTTGATCCGCCTCGAAGGCGGCCCGCTCGCTTGAGGGGTCTGCACTCACAAGTTGGGGTTTCCGGCTGGCGAATCGACCCGAAATCCGAAGGGTGATCGAAGCTGCCGAAGTTCGGTTTACGCCGCACGCCGGGACTCTCCTGGGCGGACAGGTGCAATTCATGGACGACGACAAACATGTGTACTCCGATCTCCTGCTGCGGTTTCCAATCACCGCAACACCATCATCAACGGAGACCGGCGACGTGCGACGGCTGCCGGTACCGGACCTGCCTGTGTTCGATGCAGACGAAACCGATCTGTTCTACTACGGCATCACGACGATCTGCTGCCACGGCCAGTTGGGGGATCGGATGCCGATTCGCCTGCTGGGTTGGACGCCGGGCCACCCCGTGACCTGGACCGTGGTCGGACGGATTGCCGAAGCCACCGAGGGCACATCAGGTGGCACCCCGATCGGGCGTCACGGGCATTTGCGGCTACCTGCGATAGTCCGCCATCAGTGCAGGATTGAACGTGGAGATCGACTCCTCGTCGCGGCGACACCAGAAGCCCGCATACTCCTGGTGTACCCGCTGGTCGCAGTTCACCAGACGCTTGCCCATCTTCACCAGCAGGCGGGGAGGTTGCGATGACGACGACCGAGATCGAAGCCGCCCGCCTGTTGCTAGAACGTCTGGGGCTCAGCCCTGAGCAGCTGATCAGCGCCGCGGGGCCTCGCACAATACCGACGCTGGGCGAGTACATACCCACCATCAGATCAGCGATGGCGCCGACCACACTGCGCGTCTACGACACCTACCTCCGTCGCATCGAAGATGCTTGGGGCACCAGACTTCTCACCGAGCCAACAGTCTCCGAGCTCAGGCAAATGGCCGAGCGCGCCAAGGCCAACGCGATCGTTCGACGCAATTCGCGTGGTGGGCGAAGCGCCGCCGAGAGCTTCGTCGCCGCTGCCCGGTACGTGTACCACCGAGCCGAAGAAGACGGGTACATCCGCTCGGAGGACAACCCCGCCCGGAAGATCTCCAAACCCCGCAGACTCACCAGCTTGCGGCGGGCAATCCCGGACCGCCAACTTGCTGAAATCGTCCATGTTGCGGCTACGACGGGCAACGATCCCCGCCTGGATACCATCTTGCTGAGGCTTCACATCGAAACCGCATGCCGCCGTGCCGGCGCCCTGGCGCTTCGGCCGAAGGATCTCGATCCAGAGCAATGCCTCATTTTTCTCCGCGAGAAAGGCGAGACGGCGCGATGGCAGCCCGTATCGCCCACACTCATGCGGGCCATGCGCAACCACATCGCCGAACGCCACGGCGACCACCCGGTTGCGACCTCGCCCCTGTTCCGCCGACGTAACGGCCGGCCAGTCACGCGCCGCCGGTACGACTCGCTCTGGAACCGCATCGGCCGAAATCTGGAATGGGTTGAGCGCCAACAGATCAGCGCACACTGGTTGCGCCACACCACACTCACCTGGGTCGAGCGCAACTTCGGATACGCAGTCGCCCGAGCCTACGCCGGCCACACCGACCCGGACAGCCACAGCGGTCAAACAGCCACTTACATCCGCGCCAGCCTCGAAGAAGTAGCGCAGGCCCTCGGCGCGATGATCGGTGAACCACACCCGCTCGCGGCTGCCGCATAATTCGCATAGCCCAGATCTCGGCATCGCCAGCGGATTGGCACCGGTCGGGCTCAGATTCTCGGTCTGGATCGACAGTGCCTCGGGTTTCGTGTCGCCGGGTAATGGCATGATCGCCAAGGGATGCCAGATGATCAGGGAGCGTGTGTGAGCGAGTCGTCGATATCGCAGACGGACGAACAGCAGGCAGCGGTCGACGCTTTCGTACAGGGCGACCACCTGGCCATCCAGGCAGGCGCCGGCACCGGCAAGACGACCACGCTGAGGATGCTGGCGGCGGCGACCTCCAAGCGCGGCCTCTACATCGCCTTCAACCGGGCCATCGCCGACGACGCAAAAGGAAGGTTCCCGCGCAACATCGAGTGCCGCACAGCGCACTCAATGGCGTTCCAGACCTACGGACGGCGATACAGCGCCCGCCTGAACGCTGCCCGCATCCCGTCCAAAGAAGTTGCTGCCGGACTTGGCATCCGCGGCGAGATGCGCATCGGCGCCCGCAAGGTCAGCCCGCTGGCACGATCCTATGCGGCGGTGCGCACCGTGCTGCGGTTCTGCTACTCGGCCGACGACGTCATCGGCGCTCACCACGTCCCCCGTATGCGAGGGCTCGACGGCGCGGACAATCACCAGAAGCTCATCGAGGCCGTGCTCCCGTTCGCCCACAAGGCGTGGACCGACATCCAGAATCCCGACTCCGGCACGGTGCGATTCGAGCACGATCACTACCTGAAGCTCTGGGCGCTCAGTCGCCCGGCCCTGAAATACGACTTCATCCTGCTCGACGAAGCTCAGGACACGAACCCCGTGATCGACCAGGTCTTCAACGCGCAGCGCGGCTCGGCACAACTGGTCATGGTCGGCGACTCGGCCCAGGCCATCTACGGATGGCGAGGCGCGCAGGACGTCATGGCCGACTTCGACGGAACCAAACTCGGTCTGACTCAGTCGTTTCGGTTCGGCCCTGCCGTCGCTGAGGAGGCCAATCGCTGGCTGTCGATTGCCGACGCACCGATCCGGCTCAGCGGCTACGACCGGATCGCTACGACCGTCGGCCCCGTCGAACATCCGGACGCGGTCCTGTGCCGGACGAACGCGGGCGCAATGCGGGAAGTCCTGAATGCTTTGGAGGCGGAGGTGAAGGTCGCATTGGTCGGCGGAGGCGGGCAGCTACGGTCCCTGGCCCAAGCCGCTCGCGACCTGAAGGCGGGCCGCAAGACGACTCACCCCGAATTGTTCCTGTTCTCCTCCTGGGGTGAGGTCCAAGACTACGCCGCGCAAGATCCTTCCGGCGCCGACCTTTACGCCCTCGTAGAGCTGATCGACGACCACGGAGTGGACGCCCTCCTCGAAGCCGTCGACAAGCTCAGCGACGAACGCCACGCCCAGCTGACCGTCTCTACCGCGCACAAGGCCAAAGGCCGCGAGTGGAACACGATCCGCATCGCCGACGACTTCACCGAGCCCGGCGAGGATGACGATGGACAGCCGAACCCGATCGACAGCGCCGACGCTCGCATAGCGTACGTCGCGGTCACCCGCGCCAAGAGACGGCTGGATCTGGGCGGCCTGACCTGGATTCAGGACCACCCCGAGGGGCAGACGCAAGGTGTCCGGCCCGACGTACCCCAACTGTTGCCCGGAGAAGACCGCGACTTCGGCACCGGGCTGTTCGTGGACCTGGTGCCCTCATCGTGCTGGTTCACCAATGTCCGCTACTGCGTCGACAAGAGAGACTGGGAACGATTGCGCCGCATGGTGAACGCCAGAGCCGGACATCGATGCGAAGTCTGCGGGGCGACCAAGGACCCGGCCACCCGTCGGTGGCTGGAGGCCCACGAGAGGTGGGACTACGACAATGCCCGCACCATCCAGAGCTTGCGACGGATCATCCTGCTCTGCACCGACTGCCACCAGACCACACACTTCGGATACGCCCAGGTCACCGGAAACGAAACCCATGCCTTCAATCACCTGAAGCGCGTCACCGGAATGTCCACCCCCGAGGCACAGCTTCATATCGCGGACGCATTCCGCTTGTGGGAGCGTCGGTCCGCGCGAGACTGGACCTTGGACCTGAGCATCCTCACCGATGCCGCTTTGACGATCGAACGACCTCCAGAGGCCACCGACCGAGCCGGAATCGCTGTACGGCAACTGGATACAGCGGAACGCGCCGACGCCGGGCGGAAACATGAGTCAAATCCAGCAGGTAGCTCCACCCTCGACGACCGCCGTCGCGTGCATCCCAACTCCCACACGCGGTGGACCGCCGATGAAGAAGCCAGGCTGATACGGAGAGCAGGACAAGGGGCGAGCCTCGAACAGTTGGTGAGCGAATTCGGCCGGAACACCAACGCAATCACCATCCGTCTGGAGCGAAACGGGATCATTCCGCCGACCGGGCACGGCTGACAGGTGTCGCCATCTCACTCTTCTGTTTCACACCCGATGCATCATATGCCTGTGAACTGTGTCAATAGCTATAGTAGGCTGGGTTGTGAGGCTGGTCAGCGGGCAGTCTTGTACGCCCTCGTCGGCAGAACACCGCTGTACGAACCTACTGATCCGGAGAACCGATGACCTCGCACACGGCGATACCCGTCACGTTGGCTGAGATCGCCAGGATCGCTGGTGTCGGACGGGCGGCGGCCAGCAACTGGCGCCGACGACACGACACGTTCCCTGCTGCCATCGGCGGCACAGACATTAGTCCACAGTTCTCCTTGCTCGAGGTCGAAGCGTGGCTGCGTGACCAAGGCAAACTGCCGGAAATTGGTGGAAGGGAACGGCTGTGGCCGCAATTCGACGCGCTGGGCGACCGCGCCGAAACAGGCTTCGCCATTGCGATGGCTGCGCTGAGACACCAACCTCAGGGTGCGAGCCTGGTGTCAGAACCAAAGTTCGAACTCCGGCCTTCGACGGAAATGCTTGTTGACGAAGCGACCGCTTTGGCTGAGCGCGAAGGTCCACAGGCGACTTTCGAGTTCCTCCTCGGCCGCTGGTTGGATACCCATGTTCGGCAGATCAGTTCTACGCCGGAGCAGTTGGCAATGCTGATGGCCGAGATTGCGGTACACATGCGCGCTGATCTAGGCACGGCGGCAAGCACAATACTCGATCCGGCGTGCGGAACAGGCGGCCTGCTGCGGGCCGCCGCGGAGACTCTCGCGGCCGGGAAACGGGGTAGTGGCCCGATACTGCTGGCAGGCTCGGAGAAGGAACCGGTGCTGGCGGCGCTGGCGGCCGCCCGCCTATCCTTCGCTGCACCGAAAACTGTTTCGCCCCAACAGCGAACAGTCGATGTGCAGGCTAGCGACTCGTTGCGTGCGGATCCGCACGCGGATCTTCGTGCTGATCTGGTTCTGTGTAACCCTCCGTTCAATGAACGTGATTGGGGACACGAGGACCTAGCAACTGATCCCCGCTGGGCTTACGGACTTCCTCCGCGTACCGAGCCCGAGTTGGCCTGGGTGCAGCATGCGCTGTCAAAGCTGCGGCCAGGCGGAGTCGCGGTACTGGTGCTTCCACCTGCGGCTGCGTCGAGGAGGGCGGGGCGGCGTATCCGCGGGGCGCTTCTGCGAGCTGGTGTGTTGCGGGCAGTTATCGCATTGCCGCCGGGTTGTGCACCGCCACACAGTGTGGCTCTGCACTTGTGGGTACTTCAAGCCGGCCACGCTCGGCAATCTATGGAGTCACCTCATACGGTTCGGTTGATCGACGCTGTGGGCGCGGTGCGGACCGCTCAGGGCATCGGCTGGAGCTTGCTGCGTAGCGCGGTGTTGGCGGCGATAGGGGTGAATGATTCAGCATCCGGCCCGGACAATGGGGATCTCACGCAGCTTCACATTCGGAGTGCGACCGTACCCACTATCGATCTGCTCGACGACGAGGTCGATCTCACTCCGGCGCGCCATGTTCCGGCCAATTCGGCGGGAGATTCGCGCGTGTTTCGGGAGTCCTGGAGCCGATTCTCGACATTGCTCGCAGGACTACAGACATCAAGGGATTCCCTGTCCGCAATCAATCTGAGCATGAACGAAGTACAGTCTGGCACGACCACGGTCGGGGAACTGGTGCGGGCGGGAGCGTTGGCCCTGTATGCAGGACAGTTGCCGACGGAGGGCTCTGTGCGAACTGGAGAAGTCGGCGAAACCGGTGTGCCGGTCTTGACTGTCCCGGACCTGCTGATGGGGGGCAAACCTGGAGGGTGGCTATTGAAGCAAGAGGCCGTCGATACCGCTCTTACAACCACCGAGCGGCACGATGTAATTGTGGCTGGAGTTACCCGCGCGTTCTCCGCCTGGGTGGAACCGAGAGAATCGACGGTGCTCGGGCCGCAACTCTACGCACTGCGCGCCGACCCTGCGAGACTCGATCCATGGTTCCTGGCCGGGTGTCTTCGGGCGCCCGCAAATAGCCGTCAGGCCGGTACACACACCTCGAGTGCGGCGCGAGTCGATGTCCGCAAGCTTCATGTGCTGCAAGTGCCCATTGACGAACAGCGCCGATACGGTGAGGTTTTCCGTCAAGTCGCGCGCTTCGAACAACAAGTTCAGGAGCTTAGCGATCTGTCGACCGAATTAGTACAGGAGCTCAGCGACAAACTGTCCGCCGGACATCTTTCGCAGGGCTGAAACTGCGAATAGGAACTGATATTGGAGCTGAAATATATCAGCCCAGCTCGTCTTCCAGTCGCTGTACTTCAGCGGAGTGCCCCGATTCATTCAGATCAGTTTTCAACTCCTGACAGACCTCCCGCACCTCGTCGGCAGCCTGTACGGGAAGAGCCTTCGCCGCCATTGTGGCTTCGCGCAGTGTTTCGAGGGCGAGGTCGCTGTCCCCGAACGGCAAGCGGCACTCGGCTACGCGCAAGAGCCAGATCAGGACAGTTGCCTGGTCCTGCAGATCCTGACTGTTCGCGAGATCGTCAGCCATTTGCTGATACAGAGGGGCCGCGCGGCCGCAGTCCCCGAGAATGCGTAACCCCTCGGCCGCCAGCTGCCAAACCTTGCGAACCAACGGCCGGGCGGATCCCCATTCTCTGCGCGCCGCTATTGCTATGTCCGCGAGATGGGCGATCGCAGGGCCGGGGTCGCCTACTGCCAGCTCCTGCTCGGCCTCCTCACAGTCCTTCTCGATCACCCGGACTTTCAGCCAGTTCGACGGCTCCACGCGGCACTTCGGGGCGCCATCTGTCCCGCCAGGACTCGCCTCGGCAGACTCGTGCGCCGGAGTCCGGTACGGCAGCGTCGGATCGGGGTCCAGACGCGGGATAGGCGAAGCAGACCCTGGGGGCGGCAGCTGAAAGCGGAGAACCTGCTGAATCTGTTTCATGCTCGGCCGCTCGTCGGGACTCTTGGCCAACATGCGTAACACCAGCTCGTCGAGTTCGACCGGAACCTGGGGAGCAAAAACCGCCAACGAGAGCGGGGGTTTGTCCAGGTGCTGCCCCTGCAGGCCGCCATGCTCCTCGATGAAAGGGGTCCGGCCAGTGAACATCTCGTAGCAGACACAGCCCAAGGCGTAGCTGTCCGTCTTGGGGACAACCGAATCCCCCCGGATTTGTTCGGGTGCCTGATATCCGGGACTGCCCAGACTCGACCCGGATTGGGTGTAACGAGTGACATCGGCACCAAGAGGCCGAGCGATCCCGAAGTCGAGCAGAACCGCAGCACCGCTCACGGAGACGATGACATTCTGCGGCTTGAGATCACGATGGACCACCGGCCGTTCATGCGCGCATTCGAGCGCGGAAGCGATCTGCATCGCAATGGCAACGGCCGGTCCTAGAGTCAGTGGGCGATATCGCATCAGGAAGTCATTGAGTGGGGTGCCGTCGATGTACTGCATGACCAGATAGGGAGTGCCCTCATGGCTTCCTTCGTCGTACAACCGAGGGATCCCCGGGTGGTTGATCTTGCCCAGCAGGCTGCCCTCACGCCTGAACCGCTTACGTACTGTCTCGAGCTCTTCGCGCTGGTACTGCGTGTCGACGTGCCGTAGGAGTTCATCAGGCGGGTTCAGGAACTTGATCGCGACCAACCGCTCGTCATGGAGGTCGTTCGCACGCCAGACCTCCGCCATGCCGCCCTTACCGATTGGCGATTCCAGTTTGTATCGGTCGCCGACCAGCGCGCCATTCCTGAATCTCCGCGCCTGCATCACGACCCCTTCGACCAGCGGATTCCGATCTCACACTTCAGAATACGCAGTCCCCCCGAGGGGACTGTCGGTCTGAGCGCGCACGCAACTGCTTGTGTGTGAATGATGTTATCAGCACATCATCTATGGACTATGTTTACAGAGTGTGGCACGATGAGGGGCGTCTGCATACGACGCGCGCCCCAGGGGTGCGCTGCCGCCGGGCATCCACCAAATCGGAGGGGGAGTATCAATGACCAACTGGCAGAGGCCATCCGGAACCCAGGGTGATCTCTGGCTCGTACGGGCCAGCACTGTGGCCGTGCGTGAGAGTCCGAAGGACTGCCCGACCGCCAAGAGTGCCGGTCTGCGGCAACTTCTGGGGCCGGATCCCAAACCGCCTCGGAACTTGAAAGCATTGGAGGACTTCACTTTCGCACCGCTGATGGGCGGCCTCGATCTGATCGAACACAAAAACTGGTCACTCCCGCGGACCATTGAGGAGCTATTTCGCACCAAGGGAAAGTTTGACACCTCGCGCCCGCCCGCGCACCCATCACTGCTCGAGTGGACCGCGCACGCGCTCCCGGGCTACCTCGCGGCCCGCGAGGCGAAGCTGGCGACCGTCGAAGATCCAGCTGCGCACGCGATCCCGATGCCCTTCGAGTGGGCAGCGCTATACCAATCCGATCGCGCGGATTCTCGTGGCGCCACCCGCTACGAACGAACGGCATGGGGACGCCGCTATGCCTCCGCTGACGGCAAGGTCCGCGAGATGTGGTTGCCGTCCATCGGCAAAGCGCGATTGGACCGGCCCGAAGCCGAAAAAGCAGCGCTGGCCGACGTATTGGCCAGGGGAGCGGTCTGCGGCCGCCCAGGGTTCCAGAAGCCCTACCGGCCACTCAACGATTCATCTCCACTGCCGGAAAGGGTCAGAGTCTTCGGTTACGGATGTGGCGACGGCAAAGCGGTATTGCTCCTGGATTGGGATCAGCAGGAGGTGCGCCGACTCTATCGCGAACACTCTGCCCCTGCATTTGCCCGTGTGGTCGAGGGCTCGGGAGCGGTGCCCGGCTCCAGCTGCATTCGCTGCAAAGCGCTGACAGGATGCACAGTTCTGCAGCGTGTCCCAGGGCTCTGGGGTGGCCTCCCCGGCGATATTCGGCGTCCTCGACGCAGTCTGTCGGCCTGGGATCTGCGCCTGTATGACCAATGCCCGGCGCAGTATCATCTGACCCGCCAGCTCAACCTGAAGTCGCTACGTCCGGAGCACGAATCCGCGGTGCGGGGCCGGGCTGTCGATGCCCGACTCAACGACCAACACCGACAACGCCCAGCCGGCGGCTGCCGGACTATCGCCGGGCCAACCGATCCGGTCGAATGGTCGGCCGGCGGTCAGAACCTTGGTGGCCAGGTTGCCCGACAGGGTGCCGCGATGCTCGCGCAGCATGCATGGCTGTGCCCGATCGACGGCTTGAGCTCCTCAGAACGCGTCCTGGTCCAGCATCAAGTGTCTTGTTACGTACCAGAACTCGACGTTGTCGTGATCGCGACTCCCGACCTGCTGCACACCCGCTCCGGCGGATGGGTCTGGCGGGAAACGAAAACTGCCGCCAGCAGGCTCTGGGAAGGAAAGCCGTTGATGCGCAGCTATCCACAGCTCGCGCTCGCGGTTCTGCTACTTGCGGCGGGAGTGCTCGGAGGCGAACTGCAGCGCTCACGTGTCGAGCTCGAACTGCTCTACCCCGACGACAGCACGCTGGAAGAGCTCGATCCGAGTCGCGCGGTTGTAGTTGAGGAGGCACGCGACATCGTCGCCAAGCTGGCCGACCCGCTACTGCGTGATGATTCCTACAACCCGACAACCGGACGCCACTGCCATGGCTGCGAGGCCCACAGCTGGTGCCGACCGGGTGCTGAATACATCGCCCAGAATCCGCTGCCAGCAACAACAACCTCCGCTGCTGCGGAAGATCCGATCTGAGGACCCCAGACACATGCCACCACCCGATGCCCCCGAGGACTGGCTCGAACATGCCGATGTGCCGTTGCTACGGACCATCGCCACTGCCGTAGTCAAGCTCGCCGACACGACCAAACTGCAGTCATTTACGTTGCCCTACGACGCCGAAGCCCAGCGTGCCCTGAACGGCCTTGCGCTGGCCTGCCTGCTTCAGCGAGCGCAGCCTCCGGCGAGCATGCCTGATCTGCTCCGCTGGTGCCGCACACGGCCGTTGGAAGACTGGCCGCTCGACCTTCCCATAGACGCCTTCGGACCGGACGACTACCTGATCAACCGCGAGTCCGGCGAGCCCACTCAGTTGTGTCACGAGTGGTGGGTCCAGGGCAGAGACAGCGCCGCCGCACAATTCGACCGCAGAGTCGTGCGCCGAGCCATGCAACTGTGCCGCGAGGCGTCATCCCCGGAGTCCTACACCGCATTTCGGCGGCTACTGGTTATGCAGCCGGTGCTGACCAGCGCCGACCAGTTCGAACTCGCCACCGACCTGGCCCTGGAACCCATTCGGCCCCTGCTCGAGAACATCTACGAGCCTGTTCCCGCCGGCTACCTCCGCGGCGGCACCTACGTCACTTGCCACCGATGCCTCACCCTGCTGACTCCATTGGTCGACGGGGGGTGGTGGTGTGAGCGAGACCAGTGCCGCAGTCGTGGGCCGGCACCGCGCGGTCGAGTCCTCGTCGCCGACGATGTCGGCGATGTGTGTCAGCTCGTACGCCCCTTGCGGCAGTTCGTCACTGGACCCGGGCGTGCTGAGGTCGAGCTACAGAGACGACTGCAGGAACTACACCTGTCGGTGGAAATGTGGCCGGGCTTCGATGCCTATGACTTGCGGATTACTTTTCCTGACGGCCACGTGTGGGCGATCGATGTCAAGGACTGGGCACACCCTGGATTGCTCGGCAAGGCTGCACGAGTGGTTCGTCCCGAACCGCCGTACGACGAGGCGTGCTGGGTGGTGCCGCAGTACCGCATCGACAACCGCCGCAACTACCTCAGCACATATGCCCGCAGCCGCCCAGCACGAGCGGGCGGTCTGCGGCTACTCAGTGATAACCAACTCGTCGACGCGGCAACCGCGCGACTGCGCGGGAAGTCTGGTCCGGTGGCACGGATCAGCCCGGACAAATCCAACCCTGACGACGGAGCCCACGATGCGTGACCGCCACAGCTGGTACAAACCTGTCGTTGAGGCCCTGCGGCCCTGGCCGGCTGAGTACGCGCATATCAAACCGACTGTGCTGTGCCAGGTAGAACTCGGCTTGCGACTGCTGGAACGTCTCGATCGGGACCGGCCCGCAAGTAGTGTGTGGCCGCTACTCGGGGGCTATCCCTTCGCTGCGGCCGCAGGTCTCGTCCCTGACGAGGAGTCACGGCGGTTGATCACCAACGCCCGACACCTGCTGTGGACGCTGCGCCGAAACCGCATGTGGCAGCAGAGTCTCGAGACATACAACAGCCTGCCTGAACGGCTGCGCGGCTACCGCATCCTGGCGATCGACGCCCCGGCATCCCGAGTAGACCCGATGGTGGCGGCGGAGCGCTTCGCCAAATATGATGCCGCCCTGGAAGTTCTACCCGCTTTGGACCGCAAGGCGCTGCCGATCGCCGAGGCCGGGCCAAGTCGCTTCGTGGATCGTCGTCGCAGAACGTCGGTCACTGTCCCCGAAAAACTCGTGTTTCCCCCTCTCCCCGGTCACGACCTCGAACAGATCCGCCAGAGGACAGGGCATCGGGTGGATGTCCCGCTAGCTGAACTTGCCGACACCGCACTGTGGATGGACGAGACCGAGGCGCAGTTGGTGTTGCCGCGCAGGGGAAACTGGGCGCGCCGGCTCGATGACCTGCAGCTTGATACTCGTACAGCTGACGGCCTGAGCTTCGCGAAGGCGGAGGTGCTACAACTGGACCGGCTGGTGCACCTCGTCGGCATGGTCGGCGCAGGCAAGAGCACGCTGATGACGCTGATCGCGGTATGGGGCGCTCAGCGCGGTCTACGCACGACCCTGATCGTCGGTGACGTTGCCGAGCAGCTAACCCTGACCGCGCTGTTTCGGGCGCTCGACCTACCCGCAGCCCCGGTGCTCGGCCCCACCACTCGTGAACGCCACGTTCAGAGGCTGCACCGTCGAATTGCCGCACGCAGCGGCCTGCCGCTGCTGATGCACGACGATCCCGGGTTTGTCGACCTGAGCACTGTTTGTGTGCTCGACGCGCAGCGAGGGCTCGATGCTGCCGAACCGTTGCGCTACGCGGACGCGCCCTGTATCGGGCTCTATCCGGCTCCCCGTCCGACCGGCAACGTTGCGGACAGTTCAGCGGACGACCCCGGCCGCTACCGCGGGGCGGACTCGTCTCCCCAACCGCATCGCAACGAGGACGATCTCGGCGTACCCCACGGCTGCCCGGTCTGGAGTGCGTGCCCGAGGCACAGCGCCGCTCGAGAACTCGTGGATAGCCTGATTTGGGTGGCAAACCCGGCAAGTTTGTTGCAGACGGCAGTGCCACGCCATCTGAACGCAGAACGGCTGCGCCACCTTGAACTGGCCTGTCTGCGAAGCGACATCGTGGTCGTGGACGAGGCAGACCGGGTTCAGATGCAACTGGATGAGGACTTCGCGCCATCGGCGACCCTGGTGATGCGCGGTCCAGAGTCCTGGCTCGACCGATTGGACACTCACAAGATCGAGGAACTAGCCCGACAAGGCCGCCTACCATTGTCAGACCGCGACGTTGAACGGTGGGCTGCCGCCCTTGACGTTGTCAGCACGACAACCAACCGGCTGTACGCGATGCTGATCGACGACAAGGATCTCCGAGACTGGGTAGAAATCGATTACTTCAGTGCCTGGACACTCCAAGAAAAGCTCTTGGAAGAGTGGTACCCGAGCACGACCAGTCCGAACAGCGGCGATACGACCGAGACGCTGCAGGACGAGGCCGACCTTTTCGATGAGGAGGAAGAATCCGACGACAGCTTGGCAGCAGGCGACACCTCGCTCAGCGCCAGAGGCATCGCCAAAACCGTCTGGGCTGAACGTCGGGCGGTCGTCACCGAGCTACTCGACACCTTCCGTGATGACCCACTAGGCGACCGAGGCCCGTACGGCACCACTACCGATCATCTGGTCCGCGCTGCCCAGGATCTGCTACTTACCCTCGATGAAACCAAGACACGCCAACGCGTCACGGTCCTGCTGGCGGAATTACTCGACGGCGCCCCCGGTCTCCAGAAGGACGACAAGTGGCCCGCCCCGACGCCGCGCAAGGGTCGCGACCTCGTCCCCGCCGATATTCGTGCGAGCGAGGACTGGTACGACCGCAATGCCCAACGGTTGGAGTTCACCCTGCGGCTCGCCGCGTTGCACCAGCGCCTGAGCCGATTGACCTTTCTGTGGCCTCAGGTTGAGGCCGCCTTGCACCTGGATGCAACCGATAACGAACTCTCTCGTCGGCCGCCGCTCGACTATGCCCCCATCGTCCCTGAAGCCCCGATGGGAAACGTCCTCGGATTCCAGTACCTGCCAGACAACGAGCAGGAGCAAATACTCGATGCCGAAGGTCGTTGCACCGGCACACTGCGTTTCTTCCGCTGCGCCGGCGTCGGTCGCGAGCTCCTTCACGCGCTGCCCGACCTAGGTGCGGACCCCGGATCGGGGCGAGCAGGACCACATGTCCTGCTGATGTCGGGCACCAGTTGGGCAGGAACCTCCACGCGCGCTCACATCCTGGCCCCTGTCCAGGCTATCTTGAAGCCCGGCGACAAGGCGCTAGAGGCCATCAGAGGTACCACCTTCCGCACCAACTTCCTCTACGACCACGAAAGCCGCCCGATCACTCTGTCTGGGCAGGACCACACGGTCCGCAACGACGTCCTCAAGCAACTCGTCAGCAAGCTCGCCAGGCCGGGCCGAGGAGGGACAGCGAGTCATGTCGAGGCAGAGCTCGCCAAAATCTCAGATCCCCGTCGTCGCCGCGCTTTGCTGCTCGTAGGCAGCTACCGGGAGGCCAGAACGGCTTTCGGCGTTCTGCACGAGATGCCACGGTGGCGCGGGCGAGTCAGAGTACTCACCCGCGATGACGCCGACCTCGACGAGACAACAGACGACATACAATCTGGATCAGACGGGAATTCGGTGTCGGCGGCACTGAGACGAGGTGAACTCGCCGCATTCGCCGAGGATGAGGACGCTGAGCTGCTGATTGCTCCACTGATGGCGATCGAGCGCGGCCACAACATTCTCAGCCCCGCTCGCAGCCCCAACGAAGAGCGGGTCGCGGCCTTCGGCAGCGTGTTCTTCCTCGTTCGTCCACACCCGCGCCCCGACGACTTGCCGCTCGCGATCTTCGCTATCAACGACTGGGTCACGCGTTTCGTCCGTAATCAGATAGCGCACCGCGAACACGGCACATTTGACGAGATGGTCGCCAAAGCTGGCACCCTCAGTCAGGCTGGACTCGCATTTCGTCACATCGCGCGCACAGAGTGGCGACGCCTGCTCACCAGACGCTACGTGTACTCACGCCTGAGCACCACCGAGAAGGAATCCTTCGCCTGGGACCAACTGGTCAGCATCTGGCAAGTCATCGGTCGGCTCGTACGCGGGGGAGTGCCAGCTCGGGTGGTCTTCGTCGATGCCGCGTTCGCCCCTGCGCTGGCCGAAGCTCTCGCTCCCCCACCGCCCGCGAATCCGTCGGTCGCTCTGGAAGGCGTACCCAAAAAGAAGTCCCGTCGTCGCAACAAAGTCGACGACGGTCTGCTTGCGCGGCTCCATGACATCCTCGCGCCGTACTTCGACCACACGGCAAGCTACGACAGTTTCGTCGAGCAGTCCGACCCGGCCTTGGTTCGAATGCTGTACCAACCCCTGTACGAGGCGTTATGCGGCATGCAGATCCGCCCTGTCCGCACCGAGCCTGCGGCGTCCGACTCGATCACTGCCCAGAAGTCATAAAGGAGCCCCTGCCTTGGGATTCACCTATCGAAACATCAGCCGCGCTGCATACCACTTCGACCCCGGCGCTGCGCCGTGGATTGTTGATTACCGGGCGCTTCAATTTCCCGAACATGCACACCGCACCTTGCTCGAGCTGTACAACTACGGTCGGAACGCGGACAAGGCTATGGCGTATCGCACGGTTCCCACGTCCCGATTGGACGGGGTGTTACAGAGCCTCGCACCCGATCTTGTGGTTCGCGGCCGCCGCAGCGCCACAACGTTTCCGGACCAGGACGTCCAGCCAGAAGACTTTTGGCTGTATGTGCCAGCCGATCTGCCGGAGCCTTTGCCGGAACAGACGATGTACAAACTTCTTGCCGCATGGCTACGCGATCTGGGCTCTCCTGAAGCCATCGGCACGCCTGGCCACCGGGACCTGCTAATGGCAGCTCTGGCCGAACTCAAGAACTCTCCCCTGCTTTGGCAAGATGTACCCGGCGTGGACTTGCTTGGTTGCCCCACGACCGCCGGTGGCACCGCCAGGCCGACTGCCCGCCAATACCAGCTCGCTACCGACGCCCTCGCTCGCCGCATCACCGCGCTCGAGCCATATCAGTTCGACGGCGGCATGCTCCGCTTCCGCGCTATTCCGCGCGGCCCGCGCCAACAGGGGGCCGAGCTGATGTCTCAACCCCTGTCGCAGGACATCAAGGGCAAGACTTGGTGGTTCTCCATCACCATCAACATCTCCCTGCACACCGCGCCGCTGGACCCCGGGCCCCGGCTGCACATGCATACCGGAGTACGCCGCTGGGCGACCCATCCACGAGCCAGCACGGGGAAACTGCATATCCCCTTCGGCCATGCCACCACCGTCTATCTCAGACCCACAATCCCGTGGCTGGCGGGAGCTCCGACCAGTGAACGTTATGCCGTCGCCCGACTGGCCTACGACCGCCAGAGGCACGTCGTGGACTGGAAGGGAAACGGTCCGGCCGGCATCCTGCGAAGCCTCGCCTTGCGGCAGTCCTTCCCCGATCCTGCCGACCTTCTGGGAGCACCAGCACAGTGGTTGGATGATGACGGTTCCGGTGTTCGTGGAGCCGTCGTGCACAGTAACCACATGGGCGTGCACGAAGTAGGGCCAGGATTGATGTCCAATCAGCGATCGATAATTACGGAATGGGCAGAACAGGCATTGCCTGATGGGCTTGTCCGGGCGCAGCCATTGACCCGTAGCGCGATTGGTGTAAGTAAGCCTGCGAATGCTCGCCCGGCCGTTGAGGGGGCAGCAAAGAAAGCCGAAGAATCCCGGGCTGCACATGCACGCCGCGGCGCCCTCGCCTCAGCGGTTGCCCTGATCCACGTCGGCAACACGGAAGCAACGCTCGACGGACCGCCAGTCATGGAAGCCAGGCTGCTGTGGCAAACAGCGACCTTACGTCAGGCCGCAATCGAAGGATTCACCGAAATTCTCGGCCTGGACGGCGATGGAGGAGCACCTCCGCTCGATGGCGACAATGTTGTCTCCAGGCAGACGGTCTACGATACGGCTGTGCCAGGAAAAGCTGTGATCCTCGAATGGTGCACTCCGGAACTCATCATCAGATTGCGCTGCCTTCCATTGTCGGGAGGGCTGGCGGACAAACTCCAAATCGATCCTAAGATTCGCCCCAAAGGGGAAGCCCTCGCTGCCGCAATAAAGAAACGTCGTGACGACCTGGTTACGATGCTGTCCGCTGACGGTGCACAGCAAGTAGCGCCGACCCTTGCGCTCGTCGAGATCGCTCACCGCAGCACATTCATCCCTGCAATTACCGATCCGAAGTTCGCCATGCGAATCGGCTGCGCAGACGCCGGTGTTCTCACTCAGTTTGCGGTAGTGCCCTCCAACGCAAAAGGCATCAAAACCGAAAAAAATGTAGAACACCGCGTCCGTTCCGGTTGGCTGGACGGTCTCCGGCAGCTCGGGGTACGCGTACTGCCCGAACACACCCTCGGGGGCAACCTGCCCGAGGACCTGAGATACGCCGCGGTGTGGATGGTTAAACGCCGAAAGGACGGCCCCACCCGCCTGCCACTGCATCTGCCCGTAGCAGTCCTGGTTACCCCGCTGCTGGAAGGAAACGGCCGAGCACAGATCCAAGGCTGGGATGACGACACGAAAAGATGGATTCCGTATCCGAAATTCCTTCTGGGACTGGTAAAAAAGGCCGAGATCTCTGGTGCTGAACTAGAGCCTGAGGCAGGGATTGAAGATGAGCTGCCCCCCGGTGTCGGGCTGGATACAAGCTCCATCGACGCGCACCCCGCACGATGGGTAACAAGCACCGACTGGCGAAAGAACATGGAACAACAGCGAAAGGAAACGGCCAGCTTCCTACAGCGGATGATCTACTCACTGAAAAATCAGCCAACAGTACTGATCACCCATTCCCAGAACAGTCGGCAACACTGGCCCTGGATTCAAGACAGCAACGTAGTCGTGGATCTGATCAAGACCGGTCATGCCCCGCCGTCGACACTCGACTATAACTTGAGGCTAGTCAGAATACGCGGAGCAGGCGGGCGAGAAACACCCCAATGGTGGGGCATCGGCAGCCCCGACGGCGTCAACGGCCTGCCCGCAGGCTTATGGTCGCAGCCAAGCAAGCCGGGAACAGAACAACGCGTCTTCTACAGCACCACCGAGAAGGCCAGTCAGTTCAAGAAATCCGCTGTCGGCGCGGATCGTCTCGCGCCTCGCGCGCTAACTCGCGGGAGCAACGTCGGCAAACCAACGATCGATACCGACAAACCCGCGTGGAACCCCTCACTGGTCGAGATTGCAGTCCTTGGATGCCATTCGACCACAGCCCACAGCAGTCGTGGTGACAACCCCGAGGCCCTTGCACTCGCCATGCACCAGTTGCGCCAAGCACCAGACTATTTGGACGCGCTGTCTCTTCCCCTTCCGTTGCATCTTGCCGGGTTGGCACAGGCGTATGTTCTGCCGATGCTCGCCGCCGAGGACGAGTTCGAGATGAAGGACGACCCAGCGGGGATACGTGGCGAGCAAGCGGTAGCAGTTGATGATTCTTCGGGCGACCTAGATCCCGATCTGGCAGACGCTGCTGGACTGACGGAAGAACCCGAACCGCTGGAGCAAATGGCCTTGTTTGTGTGAGGTGAGACGCTGTAGCTCTGGCGTCGGTGAAGCCATCGACGACCCGAACGCGGCGGCGTCGGTCGGGGGAATGTCCACGAACAATAACAGTAGACGGGAGGCAAGGGCATTGTCGGAGCTCGAACCTACAGACTCGGCCACTGAACTGCAGCAGCGGCGCATCTCGATGGACATTGCGGAGTACGAGACGCGGGTCCGCAATGGCCCCTGCTTCATCTGCGAGTTCCTGGCTGGGGCACCCGGTTTCGAGCATGAGACCGTCTATGACGACGGCGACTACGTGGGTTTCCTGAACAAGTACCCGACATTGCCAGGCTATGTGTTGGTAGTGCCCCGCCGTCACCTTGAGGACGTCGTTCGCGATCTGACGGCGCAGGAGTATCTTCGACTGCAATCCGCGGTCCACACCGCGGCCAGGGGTGTCGCCCAAGCGATGAGTCCTGAACGCCTGTACCTATTTTCGATGGGGTCTGCCGAGGGCAACGCACACATTCATTGGCATATCGCGCCGTTGCCGCCGGGTGTGCCATACCGCGAACAGCAGTTCCGCGCTGTCGCGGTAGAGAATGGCATCCTGGCGTACTCACCATCGGAGCTCGCCGCATTGGCCGACCGTATCCGGACCGCCCTCGTGGTGCCGACGTCGGCCGGTTCATCGAGTGCACCATCGGAATCGCGCATCAAACGCAATTCCGCCGGGAAGGGTCGGCTGGTGGTGATTCGCGGTAACTCCGGATCTGGGAAGACCACCGTGGCCAAGCAGTTACAGCTGCGGTTCGAGCGTGGAGACTGTGTGGTCATCCCGCAGGATGTGGTGCGGCGAGCGTTCCTGCGTGAGTCCGATATTCCCGACAGCCACAACATCGATCTCATCCGTGATATCGCTGTGCTGGGCCTGACACGAGGCGCGACGGTCGTGGTGGAGGGCATCCTGACCGCCCGCCGCTACGGCCCCATGCTGCAGCAACTCGCGTCTCACGCCGAACGGGCCTGCTTCTATGCGTTCGATCTGACCTTCGAGCAGACCCTGCAGCGCCATTCGAGCAGACCCCAAGCAGCAGAGTTCGGGCGCGAGGACATGCGCACCTGGTACGGAGGTTGGGACCGTCTCGGTTTCGTCGACGAGGTCCGCCTCGACGCCACCCTGGACATCACCGACATCGTCGGGATCATCCACGCCGACATCACCACCGGCATCACCGCAGACCCTCAATCCCCCACAGCCACAACACCACCCGCCACCAGCGACGTCGAGACACAGCCCCGGCCCCCAAGCACCGCAGCAGGTGCCCCGATCGTGGTCCGGTGTTGGGGCACCAGCCACACCGAACATCCGATCGCCACCTGCGCGCGATTGACCGATCCGTCCGAGCGGCCCGACATCGGTGCCACGGGCACCGTGGACGGGCACGCGCTCGGCGGATTCCTGCAACGCCTCGAAGTCAGCCTGGCCGCGCTGCGCCCCGATGTGGCGGTCACGATCCACAACCACGGCCGAGGCGGGGCCACCAGCCGCGACCTCGTCACGGTCATCGAGCACGCCAGCCTCGAGCAAGATCTTGCTCTGTTCGAGTGCGGCACCAACGACGTGCTGCGCCGATACCAGCCCGGCCGCGAACACGACGCCGTCGACCTCGACGAGTTCACCCGCAACTACCGGACAATACTGGATACCCTGGCGGCCCGATCGCGGCGGGTGCTCTGCCTCGCGGCGCCTCCGGTCCACCCAGCCATCCTGGCGGACGCCGAACAGATCAACCGGGACCTGTTCGCCTGCAACCTCGCTGCCCAAGCCCTCGCCCGTAACACCGGGGCAGTGTTCGTCGACTACTGGGGCACGTTCGTCAGTACGGCAGCGCTGCTGCGCGAACAGAACACCAACACCGCCAGCACGTCAGGTCCGTGGGTCGGCGACGGAATCCACCTGTCTGCCATCGGTATCGAGCTGATCCTGCGCAACATCGAGAACACGCTGCTGGACAAGAACCTCATCGCCACCCTGCTGCTGCTACCGAGCCCCGCCCGCACCACGAACACCACCGATGTCGCCATCCGCCCGGCCCGCCTCGAAGACATCCCCGCCGCCGTCCGGCTCCACGCCGCCGTCGCCCAGGAGCAACGATGGATCGCCTCGGAACCACCCGTGGACGAAGCCGATACAGCCGCCGGTCTGGAAAAGCTTGTGACCGCGACGAACGCTGCGGTGTTCGTGGGCGAGCTCCCCGGCGCGGGCGTCGTCGCCTCCGCGACCGTCAGTTTTGTTACGCCCGGGGTCGCCGAGTTCAGCATGATGATTGCCGCTGATCACCGACGCCGTGGCATCGGCACGGCCGTGCTCGACCGGCTCCTCCAGTGGTGCAGAACCAACCGGGCGCACAAAATCACCCTGCAGGTGTGGCCGCACAACCTTCCCGCGATCGCGCTCTTTTCCGGATTAAGACCAAACGGTTTCTAAATTGCCCTATACAGACTGCCATCGCCTGTTAACCAGCGGAACTTGTGTTGGCGGTGGTGACGGGCGACTCTTGAGGTGTTGGGTCGAGTACAGATAGCTGCGGGTGACGGCTCCCAGTCTCGCTGTTGTGAGATTCCGGCACTCGGTTCCCGGGCTCAGAACTACTGTTCGATCGCTTCCTCGCACTTCGCGCACGGAGAGCTGTACCCACCAGCGCGCGGCGGGTCCCACCCATCGAACTCCTGTAACGGGGGAATCGGCGCCATGCCGTCCGTGGATCTGCCACATACCGTTCGGTCCTTGCAAGACCACACGACCGCGTGCGCCGTCTGAACTTTCCGCCGCCCACCGCCCTGGAAATTCGTGGTGTCAACCCACCGTATGAACTCCATCATCGAGCCATACCTCGCCATCCACCAATGATAGCCGGTCATTTGCCTTGCGGCCGTTGCTTGCGGGCTACCTCGATCCGGTCGCGCATGACGGTGGGGATCTCGGTGAGCCTGGTGCCGCTCAGGTGGAACTTGGCCGTGAAGGCAATAGGCGGGTGATGGATGCGTCGACGGGGATTAGCTCTGGGCGCGTTTCTGGCTATCGATCACACGGTTGGTCAACTCGATGCTGGCAAGGTAGACCCAGAAGATCCAGTCCAGGTAAAAGTCCTCGTAGTCGCGCCGCTGGTCAGCTCTCTGGTGCCGGATATTGAACTTGTTCGCAATTTCGAACAGAGCGCCGCTGTCGGACTTCGCCATAGCATCGGTCAATACGGCATGCCGCCGTTCTTCGACTACCAGTGCCAGGACTGCGACGGCGGATCTCTTCTGGTTGCGATCGGCGCCGCGGTCCCGGAACAGGGCCAGCGCGTGCCGTACCTGGTCAGAGGCTTCACCGTCACGGCGACTCGCAACTGCTTGGACCAGGTCCGCTCGCGCGCTGTCGGTGACCGTCACAAGGCGGCCGATATCCTCGCCTTCCTCGGCAAGCCGCAGGCCGCAGTCGGTGCGCGCGAAGAGCTTGTTGACCCGCCACCGGTAGACGATGCGACCGGTATCGATGTCGAATTCCTCACGGTGCCAACCGCAATCACCAAAGCTGTGATAGCTCCCCGGCTTTCTCGGGCGCGCCATGAGGTCGTGCAGTACCTCGACGACGTCATAGAACACGCCTGAGTCGGCTGCAAGGGTCTCCTTGTGCAAGGGCCACAGATCTGCTGTACCTATCTCCCGCTCGATATGCGCGGCCGGATCATCGCGGGCGTCATCGATACAGTCCATTCCGAACCGCTTATCCAGATATCCAGTCTGATCGAGCTCTCGGATCAACGTCACGAACTCCGAGACCAGCATCTCGAACGACAACGCCGTCACCGCCGCGCCATCGCGAGCATCCTGACGTTGCCGCCAGTACGGCCGCTTCGATAGCGGATCCTCCTGCAACAACTCCGCGCTCGTCATCAGGTCCTTCAGGTATCGGTGCCGGGCTGTCATCCCGGTGCCGCTGCCGGCGTCGTCGTTGAGCGTCTCGCGGAAGTCGTCGACGGGGCCGCGGAGGTAGCCGCGAACAAACGCGTCGGTCAGCAACAGGTCACAGCGGTCGTCCCAGTCCGGACTGCTGCGCATGTTCCCTACCTGCCAGAATCGGATGAGACCATACGGTCTGTAATCTTTATGTAGGTATGTAGGGCGAGTTCAGGGATATCGGACAGGTGACATTGAGTAGGGCTGATCTGCCCGCCGGGAACGGTGGGAC